>Ga0307513_10008499_pt1 | contig 13116 bp, 21 predicted proteins | sample 15_EM_MG_FD_202174 | JGI IMG/M metagenome (GOLD analysis project Ga0307513, IMG submission 202174) | Populus trichocarpa ectomycorrhiza microbial communities from riparian zone in the Pacific Northwest, United States - 15_EM | ecosystem: Host-associated > Plants > Roots > Unclassified | place...
CCAACAATTCCAACCGACCACAACCTCAACAACATCACCGGCAGCAACAACCTTCTGGTCCTCAGAACCAGAATCCGAACCAAACTAGAGGACCAGTTCCGAGGACCGGATCGATCCCTCCCCAGCCTAATCGACCCCAGAATTTTGGCCCTGGTCGAAATGTTAACTTACCCCGCCAGCAACCCCAGCAACAACCAGCACGTCACGTCACCCCTGCTCCCCTTCACCCCTCTCAGTCTAGACCTTACGCGATTGGTGGTAGTACTACGGATCAGGATTCGCAAGATGAAGCCGCGAGGCTCAGGGCTCAATTGGAGCAGGTTCGGTGACATGGTACCGTTACCTTCTATCCGTATCGCTAAATATTCCTGCCCATGGCGGTATTCAGGTGCAAAAGGCTTTCAAGGAAGAACAGGACGCAAAGTTCCAGAATCAGGGTGAAGCCAGTATCTTGCGTAAGAAGATGGAAAAGGTATGTACCGAGATCAATCGTAATCACATCCCCCCCTGTTACAGAGAGACCCTTTTGGCTTATGTCTCGGTTGTGTAGCTCATCGAGGAACATAGCGCGAGTACGAAACGCCTCAAAGTTGCTAAGGAAGCCGCAGAAGCCACCACAGCACAGGTCCAGAAAGACACTCGCGAAGAAATCGAGAGGATAAAGACCCAATTTACTTTCAGGGTGTGTTAGACTCCAACTAATCACCTTGGGTGACGTGCTGGTGACTCACACGTCTGACCCCTTTAGCAACACGAGATAGAAGCCTCACTACGGAAACCGACCTACTCAGGAAGGAATCGTAACAAACCCGTCCCTCCTTCGAAAGACCGATTTTCCGGTGGCGGGGCTGTGAGTTCAGAGTTTCCGTCAACTCCGTGGGGCAAGACCCCTGTTCCGAATCGCAACAAAACACCGACAAAGTCACGGATCGGGGATTTTCTCTCCCCTGGACCGATGGCCGGCCCGAATAGCCCGAAGAGATCCCAACAGCGACCGGTATCTCAAATGGCCCTTCCAGGGTTCAAGAACGCGTTCGAGAAATCACCGAAGAAGTCACCAGGGAAGGGGATTACGAAGCATATGCCTGTACCTTTCCCACCCTCGTCGAGCGCAAACGGGCACGTTGAAACTGAGGGCGACTGGGGCTCTGGCGTCAACGGCGACGGGAGTCCTGGAGGTAGAAAGTGGAAGGGGAAGGGGAAGGCTGTCGAGCCGATCGAAGAGTACGATGGAATACCGATGGTGGTGTCGCCAGCCAAGTCTCCATTCCCCAGACCAACGCAGGTTCAACAACCCATGACCCCAAGGTCTGGGGGGACGCAAACGGGGTTAGGCAGTAGCCCGATGACCTCACAATTTGGTGACGCTGGTGAACTCGTGCTTGTGGATTTGGACGGACGCGAGGATGGGGACAGTGACGGGGACGAGTTTGTCCCGCTGTCCTTGGCTGGAGAGGTATTTTTTACTCCTGGGTTCTGTGAACCGACAATGCCTCACGCCTCCACTCAGTTGCACCATAGGATATTCACGCATATACGACCTTCTACGAGCGTGACCACAGTCCAAATTCTCATGGCCCTCGAGCTACCAGAGTCAACGCCACAGGACGACAGGTTGACTTTCAAGGCTGCGACTGCGGAGCTGTGGAATATCCTTAATAGTTTGGCTTCGTTCGATATCGTCTCAATCGATCAACAATACAGGAGGGTCGCAAACTCGCTGACGAGGATCGCTTACGTGGTGAATAAGATCAAGTTGGTCAGTCCACACCAGTGGAAACCTGTCTCTATTCTTGCGTATGGATTGATTATGAAGGCTTTGCGTAGACCCATGTACTGGCGTCCGTTTTCAGCCTTCTTGGCACCTTGATATTCTTCGTCCCTCGTTTCTGCAGTGCACTCCTTTCGGAAGAGGACAGCAGGAATGGTTCAAGCCCCACGGCAACAACGAATGTGAACGGTAGTCCGGCCACGATAATGTCCGTCCTTCGCGACGCCATCCGAACGCACTTCGTCCCTCCTCATTCGGTGCTCCCCCAAAAAAGCTTGGTTAGGTCAAAGCCGAGGGAGATGGACGAGAAAGAGGCCGACTTGGGGAGGGAAGTATTGGGGTTGCTCGAGGCGCTATGCTGGGGCGCTCCCGAGAACCTCGAGTCCAGGTAAAGTTTGATTTCTACGTTTCCGGGGATCTGTCTCACCGAAAGCGCCTAGGCTCGCGGATGTAATTTCGGCAGAAGGGGTGTTGGACATCCTCGTGGATCCGACACAACCAAGTTGGTTCCTATACGGAGCGTTACGGGCCTTGGCCTTGTTCACGAGCAGTGAGTTCAGCGTTCATTCGTCCCTCGCTTATGTTTTCGATGGTTACAGTTTTGTGGGATTTTTTCTGATTATCACCCACGCTTTTGTCGTGCATTCAGGGAAGGAACTATACAAACGGTTTCTGTCTATCCCTGGAACCAGCCCAGGCCCATCGCAGGGCGGGGATCTAGAGTCGGAGATAGACCCAGACGTTGAGATTGTCCAGGAGGACGTTAAGCTCCCCCATTTGGAATGTTTATGCCTGCACCTCGGGGATCATACACGGGACAGCGAGGACGTAAGCCCTGTTTCAAACTTTTAACTGCCCCTTTCTCACTTTTTGTGTACGTCTATCTAGGCTGAGGGCGCCAGGAACGGAATCGTCACGGTCATCGCCACGCTCGCTGTCGCCCATGAAGAAGCGAGGGCGATCTTGCTCTCTTCGGACACGCTCACGAACGCTCTGATTTCTCGCATGAACCATCTCACTAGCCTCCTTTGGGAAGATGACCCATGGGCGACGCTTTCTGACGAGCTAATTAACACCACGAGTCGGGCCTTAAGTAGGACCCTCTTCGTTTTTCACTACCTCCTGTTCGCGAATCACCCGCAAGCTCCGTTCGACCTGAAACGAAAGATCCGAGCCGCTCCGCCATCGGCTGCGATAGATCACATGTTCAACGTCACGTTCGGTAGGCTGACATTCGCCTCGGACCTCAAGAACGCGCCAGAGGAAGCTGAGAGGGTGCTGGGCAGGATCGTCTGTTCGAGTGAGTGACGATCACGAATGTACACTCTTAGGATCTAGCTCATGGACCTTCTCGAAGATATGGCCAGTGAAATATTACAACTCGTGGTAGATATGCCAGAAGACGAAGATTTGATCTGGCAGGCATATCAGGACGAAGAACCAAGCGATGACGAAGAAGAGGCGAGGCTGCTGGAGGCTAACGAGGTGTAGCTAGCCAACCCGGCTTTGCTCGTTCGTGTATCACTGCTTGAGAACAAACCATGCATTACGCTCTCCACTGCTGTCATATCTACATTTTGATAATTTCATTGATTTCATCAGGTGCTGCGGCCTACGTAAGAGTCACGGACGTCGGTTGGATACGCTTAGAGCCCTTTCATCCCGAGTCGGCGACAGTGTTTCTTTAACCAGCTCCTCTGGTTCGCGTACTTTTCTGGAATCTGTTGTTGCTGCTGCTGGCCGGAGGAGGCCTCTCGATCGTCAAGGCTATGAATGAGCGCAAGGGTATTCCGAATGGTCAACAAACAGATCTCGTCGCGGAAGTGGTTCCTGAGTCTCCGCTCGAATGCAATCTGTGAAAAACGAAACTCAGAGAAGGATTTTTCACAACCCGAGGCTCGTCTGACCGTTGTCCTGTTCACGTCCAGCACTGCTTTCCAGGAATTCTTCGAGGCGATGGGCTGAATCCCCCCGTGCTTCGTGATCCAGAATTGCCAAAGGCACTCCTCCCAAGCTATAGGAGGTGAGTTGAGGAAGTCAAACCGCTCATCACACCACGTTGGGTCATCACGATGGATCATGAGGGGACTGAAAGGAGAAAAAGGGAACTCGGAGTGTCTCCGGCTTGCAGTGAGCACGACTGGGGTGTTCCGAGTGTGGAGGTGAGTGGCGTTGTAGAAATATGAGTAGGTGACAATGGGGTTCAGCTCTAGTAGAGGTTTAGGGAAGAGAACGGCGTGATTTGTTTGGGAGGCCAGACGGGCAAAGTTCAAGTAAGCATTCGGCTGTTCCCCGGCGGAGCCCTTCAGGTAGACGAGATACGAGACCCGCGGATTCTGGAGAGTGCCGTTAGAGGGAGCTTCGAGCAGGCGTTTCAAAGATATCTGAGCAATGTCCAGGTCACGCGAGCTGTCGACGGAGAGTATCAGTGATACCGGACCTAGTTGAGACCACGTCAGTTGGCAAACGCGGCGGTTGCATACCATCGAACACACCTGGCCATTCCCGCGACCACACCAAAACAGTGTCACTCAAGTCCGCAAGATTAAACCAGACACAAGCCGTCAAATCGTGCGAGTTGTAGAAGCCGTCAAAAACAAAGTGACGGAACCGCGAAGGTCGAAGATCGAGGGTGGTTATCTTGGACAAGAGTCGCTCGTTTTCCCAAAGAGAAGGTGGGTAGTCTGACCAGCCCATTAGTCGAAACTCAATCCTTCTGACAGCAACGCAGACCTGATTCGTAGTCCCCATTCAAGGGGTTTGCCGGTCGGCGGTGCGAGAGAAACCCATAATCGCCAAGCACAGAGATCGGAAAGAAGAGAGCAGAAAACCATACGAACGTCCTTACGAGCCACCAGAATCGCTGTTTAACCGCAGGCTGCCTCTTATCATCATCATATACCTCATCGTCGGGGTCATCGGAGTCAGAGCCAGCTTGTTTTTCGAGGTCACCAGCCGCTGAGGGTAAGCTTCGGAGTCGCTGCTCAGAGTTGAATGAAGAGAGGTGAGTCCGTAGGCTTCCAGAGGATGAGAGGCTAAACGATCCGGAAGCAGAAAGTATAGGAATTGGAAGCGGAGGAGAACTGTCGAGTGGCTCAGGAAATATCATGGTGGGAGTTCAGGGCAAGCTCGGGCGGAAGAGATCTTATATGGAGAGAGGGCTCACGTGATGAGTGTGTTGTCCGCATCGGCTAAAAAGCCCAATGGCAAAGAAAGAAATCCCTACGGGGTTCGTATCGTAACAGTTCCCGGGGTAATCCTCGTTAAAGCAGACCACTTTTACTATAGGATTCGCCATGTCCTGCCGATCTGGTAACTACCAGTTCTGCCTGGCAGTCCACAGAATCTGGCGCTGGGCCAGGCTGGACCCGATCGTTGTACTACAACGATGATAGTTTTGCCTCGTTGTAAGGTCGAGCCATCCTCGCCTCCGACAACCTTTGCGCTGCCTCAGGAACCTTGGGAGTGGATCCGTGCACGATGACTACCTCTCAAGTCTTACAACACCTCTACTCGCTGGACAATTCTTCTCCTTATCTTTTGCGTTACTTATATTGCTTGATGCGGAGTGACGAAGAGGAGCACTATTTGTCCAGCCTTCGAGGATCGGAGTTGGCTCGTCTTGTGGATTTCCTCGATGAAGTATGTCCTCTCCCTTCGACCCTTTGTTCGATTACGAAACAGACTTTGCAGGCCCTCGATGCCATTCCCGGCACCGATCAAGTTTCCCGACAGTGTCTACATAAACTGCAAGCCATCTGTGGTCAACACATGACCCTACCATCCTCGCACAACGTATCTGGCGATCTCACCAGAGTCGGCGATCATCCGATCGCCTCTGGTGGCTTTGCTGACGTATGGGAAGGGATTCATGGCGACAGAAAAGTCTGTATCAAGTTTCTGAGGCTTGCTATGAACAATTACGAGCCCCTTGCGAAGGTTCGTCTTCGATAGCGGCGTGTCTTTTTCGTGGTTACTGAAGAAGACCTGTGGACGCCGTAGTCATTCTACAGAGAGGCTGTTATCTGGAAAAGATTAAGGCATCCAAATATAGTACCTTTTATTGGTGTTACGAGTAAACCTTTGCAGTTTGTGTCGGAGTATATGTCGAACGGAACTCTGACCGAGTACGTCGGCGAAAACACGGGTGCGAACCGGATTGGCCTGGTGAGTCTTCCCTCTGTAACTACCACTTGGTCGACAACGTTATCTCCCTAAGCTGTTGGACGTTGCAGAAGGTCTCAACTACCTTCACACAAACTATACAATACACGGAGACTTGAAGGGGGCAGGTGCTTCCTTAGGTCGTTTCGAGCCGCGCTAACACCCTTTGGTTAGCCCAACATTCTCGTTGACTGTAGCGGCCGCGCCCGTTTGACGGATTTCGGGCTTGCTTCAGTTGCCCGCAGGTTGGACTCTATTCTTGTAACCCAGGTACAGGGATATAGTATAGCGTGGGCCGCGCCAGAGATTCTCGAGAAAGGTGATAGAAGCACACAGGAAGGAGACATTTTTGCTTTTGGCATGGTCGGGATAGAGGTTGGTCCTCATGTCTCTCCACACCTAGGATCGGGTCCCGGGGAATGGATCGTTTACCTGGCATCTAACCCCTACTTCAGGTCTTTACAGGAAGGCCCCCATTTAGCGGGTGCCGTCCCCTGATGATTATGTCGAAGATTCAGAAAGGTGAACGGCCTAATCGTCCGCAGGAGGCGCAAGAACTGGGGCTATCGGACCTGGTATGGGATATGGTGGACAGTTGCTGGCAACAAGATCCTGGTCACCGGCCAACGATTACGGATGTGGTTGAACTTCTGCGCGAATGGCCAGTGTTTTCTCCCTCCATGGAGCCAATATCATGACATTCTTCATGCAGCTACATGCTACGTGTCGCGAATCCGTCTTTTACCACTTTATCTCCGCGGCGACCGGTGGAGAATACAGATGACGCAGCTAGCAATCCACCTATTCCTCCGATGCCTACAGACGGAAAGCCGACTTCCGCCAAGCCATCCGGCACCTCGCAGCGTTCCGGCCGACCGAGCTCTCGGACTCACGAGATTTCGGCGGATCCAAGTTCTACATTAAACGTACTCCACCCCGGTATTCCCCGGAGTTCACCTGGTCCATCCCGTGAACTGCTGTCTGACGAGCCCCGTCCCTTCTCTACCTCCGGTGATTGTTATTGCGGTTATCTGCTCTCCGCCGCTCACGGTATAAGCACAGCCCACATCGACAACCATGAGGCTCAAATTCGTATAAATCAGATTGCTGAGGTGACACAAATAGCTATCCCTCCTTTTGGTTCTCACCATGCTTCTGTTGTAGGAGCTTGCGTGCGGAAGTCCAAAGTCGAAGGGGAAGGCTACCATCGAACTTCGGAGGTTATGTGGTCACAATCTCATAATCCCAACATCGTACGAGCTCCACGGCGTCATGAAGGAGGGGGACTACCCACAACGCATCTCTCGGGTGGCTGAAATTTGGAAGGGTAGGTACAACAATGAGGTGGTGGCGCTCACGGTTCTCAGGGCGCCTCGAGGCGGCCCTGATTTGCGAACAATCAAAATCGTAAGCGTGTCGCGCAAACCCTCGGGTGAGAGTTGCTCGTCGTTGTTCTGACAGATAAAATAGCGATTTTACAAGGAAGTGGTACTGATGAAGCAGGTCGAGCACAACAATATTCTCCCCTTCTATGGGGTAACGACGATCGCCGATGACTTTTGCATGGTATCTCCCTGGTATGAAAATGGAAATATCATGGACCATCTGAAGAAGAACCCAGCCACCAATCGATTCGACCTGGCCAGTACATTCGGGCAAAGGACATACCCCTGACACTTACCTGCACCTACGAATAGTTATTGGATGTAGTCCACGGATTGCGCTTCCTGCACGACAGTTGTTTTGTTCATGGTGCTTTGAGACCAGTACGCGAAGCCTCACCCTTGCTGATGGGATCTATGTAACACTACCAACAGAGTCACGTACTGATTGATGACAACGGCGCTGCCCGGTTAGCTACCAGAGGTCGCAGCTCAATTGTGGCCGTACCTGGCACTTCGACTGCAGGCCATATGCAATCCGGGGGAGACATCGACCACCACCGGTATTCTGCACCGGAGATTCAATGGCCCGAAGACCATGACGAGGATAGGATTCTTATAACGAAAGAGAGCGATGTGTACGGAATTGGTATGGTAGCATATGAGGTGAGTTCTCACCTTCCCGTATCATCCGACCGAAGGATAAAATCTCACATTGATCTCGTAGGTCTTGACAGGGAACATGCCATATTTCAAATGGAATGACACCATCACACTGCAAAAGATACAGGCGGGGGAAATGCCTCAACAGCCTTCGGTGAATGACGATGAAATTTGGGAATTCCTTAGGAGATGCTGGAGCAGGGATCCTAAGAAACGTCCGTCAACTACCCAAGTTTTCAATGTCTTTTCACAATTCCGTTCCCTTCTCCAAGCCATAGACGGTTGTGAGGGGCCGGGGATTGAAGAGGTACGGGGGAGATTGGGGTTGCGGGTTCGGAGATTGAAGCTGCGGGTTCGGAGCATCAAGATCTTGCTCGACAAATCGAAGCCACAGTACTCGTTTGTTAAGTTTAAGTACGGGACCAAGGACCATACGACCTCACCGACTACAAAGGCTGGGGGTGGTCCCGGCGAATATACATGGTTGCGTTTCGCCCATTTCTACCTTCGCTACTATCACTAAGCCCTACACAGGAACGATCCAGAAAGCTGGCTGATGGAGGTCGATGAACAGTATCACGAGCAGTTGGTCTCCTTCGAAGTGCTACGCCGGACATCTAGCCTTGTATTCAAGAGAGTGAAGGCTTGTGGAACAGGGAATTTCTCCGTGAGTCCGTAACCACCGCGCAACCCCCAACGTGGTTGATCGTCCATGCGCAGCTTCTGGGAAAAGTCAATAAAAAAAGCCATGTGGTGTTCGAGGCACCGGAAAGCATTGGGTTGGCAGTGCTTAAGATCTCCTTGGAAACGTTCTAGTTTTCGATACATCCCCTTGGTAGTGTTTGGCGATTTCATAGAATCACTTCAGAGATGGGACTCAATCCCAAATTTCGACAACTTCTAGATAGGACGTACGGTACTTAGATTTAACTCACAAAACACTGGTTCGTGGAACGTATCGCTGCAGATCTAGCCAAAAAAGTCCGCTCCGTTCACCACACCGTCAAACCGCTACATGAAAACTTTAACTACGGGGGGTGACAGCACAGAGGCCAACCTTACAAAAGGACAGACAGAGAGGGGCATTACAACAATTACACAAAAGATCATTCATCCTCCTCCACATCTCCAAACTCAAACATTCCCTCCCGTCGCCGCTTAGCCTCATTCACCGCCTCCTGCAGCCTCTTGTAAACACCAGGATATGCGTTCAGGTACTTGCTCCCTTTTCTATCGATCGAAGCCAACCCTTCCGCGACGAGGTCGACGTTGATGCAAGCGTTAAGGTCGTTGGCGACATCTGGGCTTGCCGGGTCGATCAATCGGAGGTGAAGTAGGGCACCCTCTCTGTAATCGACGTTTGCGACCAGTTTCCTCCCTTCGCATAGCTGTCGGAAACGGTCCACAGCGTCCTGGAAGTATTCACTCTCCGGTGCGACCAGCTTGACGAAACTGAGACGATCCCAATGTGTAAGATGGACAGAAGAACGAGAACACTGTTAGTTCCGGGTATCGTGCCGTTAAAGAGAAACTCCCGAGTCTCCATCCCCAACGCGGGGACTGTAGGGACACGAGAGTGAGGAGTACTAACCTCATTCGTGCCTCGTGCGCTTGTCCTGGTAACGACCTAAACTGCTGATCCAGCGGTCTGATATCCTTAAAACCGATGGTATCTTGGTTCCCGTAGTCGATGAACGTCACTTGAGCCTCCTTCTTCACCGTCGACGACTTCTTGACTTTGGCTCGATACCATTGACCGTCGGAAAACTTGGCAGACACGAGGTCTCCAGGCCGAGGAGCAAAACCGGCAGGTGCTGGCGCGGCAGTCTTGTGATGTAATGAAAAGTCTTTCATAAGCTGCTCGAGAGAAGCGATCCCTATCATTGAAGAAAAAAGGTTGTCAGATACTCCGAGGCCCTCCCAACCGACCGGAGTAGAAAGAGACCTTCTGTATTCAGTATTTGCACCGAAAATCCCAACCCGTTCGTCGTCCGGACATCGCTGATAATAATATCAAGGTATTCGGTCTTGAGTGCGGCGGGATCGCCTTCTTCCACAGGTTGAACTTCCTTCGCTTCTTCCTCGTTATAATCCTTCCAGATCTAAACGGATGAGAAAGCACGTTAGCGGGGAAGTTCGTGGGATCGGTCGTCGGCACTCCGAATTTCCATCGTACCGACGCGCAATGGTCTGGAGGTGATACTTACATTGAGCTTCTTCGCCTTCGCCTCGGCCTAACGGAAAGAAACAAAGGAGGTCAACGACAACCCAAATTTCAAGAATACCCTAGAACAAGGTGTCCCACAGGATGAGAGTCAAAACATACCTCAGCAGAATACAACTGTTTCGACCACGGTAACGTATCCGCCGAATATGAATGAACCGTCGCCAACCCCTCCTGCGTTAACGCAACCGCGGCGTTCTCAATCTTGTTCAGCCAAAGCGTTCCGATGAACCCTCCGCTCTTGTCGACCGTCTCGATCTCGATCTCCACGTCCCGCTGCATGTACTTCCGAGTCGCAAATTCAGCAGCTTCCGTGCCATATGGTTCACCCTTCTCCGCCGCACTGCGAGCTGTCCTCGGAGCTCGAATACCTAGTTACTCCGACCATTCGTTAATTACCGTCACAAAGGCCGAAGACAGCACACAACGGATGGACCCACCGCCAAGAACGAGCGTGAGCACCTGATTATCCTTGGGTAGGAAAATCCTGCGGAAGGGCAACGTCAAAGTCTCGCTCTCGAGAGACTAATTGGATGTTCGTACTTGAACCGAGAGCCAGCAGCAACGTACTCGACAACGGCGGGTATCCGTCCCTGTCTCTTGAAACTGTTTACAAACGATGTAGCCCTATGACTCGACTGGACAGGGGGAAATCCCATTAATTTCCATATAAGCGAACATCAAGAAATCCGTAACACACCTCCGAGATGTTTGAGGGTGGCTTTGGCGGTTGGACCTCCTTCTGGGAATGTATCCCTCGTTGCTCACCGGCAGCACTTGAAACAAGAAAATCCAAACGAGAATCCAAAACGTCAACCCCGCGCACCTCGGAAATGAACTGTTCAAAATTAGCTTAAACTCACGCTTGTTCGGCTGCGACAAGTTTGTCGAAATCTGGTGACCTGTCCTCATCGTCTCGTTTGTGTCTAACCACGCTAGCAAGACCCTTCTCTATTAGTTGTTCGGCGACGTTGCTAACCAACGCAAGACGGAGGGTGAGATCCTCGGTGGCATAACTTCGGGGAACGGAGGGACCCACGTATTATGGTTAGTGTATCGCACAGTGGCACATTCCCGCTCATCAAAATCCCCCTCCTTAGGTCGAATGAAATCAATCGTGACTTTAACATGTTTACCGATCAGCTTCTTCCTCAAGAACTCTCGAGCCTCGTTAGAATAATGAGACTGTTTGGGATCAGATTGCCTAAAAGTGCGAGTCAAAGTGAATCGGAGTCGCTAAATCAGCGGGAGCCAGGGATAGGGGAAGGAACAATCACACACTTTGGCGCCCTCGTCGAACTCAGTTGCACCCTCCTCTCCTTTCCATCCTTATCCACGATACTCAACTGGTCTCCACTCCACACCCTGATCACTGTTCCATCAAAATTCTTCGAACTTGCCCCTGAGAATCCGTTCGTCTTCGACGCCGCAGGTGTCGGCAAGTTTGCAAGCAAGTAGAGCCTCTTTTCCTTGGCAACCTTCTCGGCGGCACGGAGACGCTCCATGCCACCAGAACTAGCAAGCATACCAGCGTGCCAGTCGACAACACGAGCAAGGCCGGCCGCGACAAGGTGCTCAGCAATATTTCCCACAGGATGGATGACTACAGTAGATGGTACACGGTGAATTATTCTTTTCCCAGAAACAGCGAAGAATACAACGCATACCGTTGCCGATCAAGATCGTAGCTGGGGGTGGAGTACTTGATGAACTGGCTTGGAACGGAGTAGCAGTCGATTGCGGTAGGGAGAGGAGCGTCACTCGAACATGTCGTTGCAGCAGCCTCGACTCTGTGAAAAACTTGGCCTATACCCAAGGTACCATGTGTCAATGTCCTGTAAAAGGAAACGATAGCATACATGCGGCTTACCTCCTCTCCCCATTGTTCTGACGGCTCTCCCTGCTTAGTGGACACACGAGGAGTCTTCACACCGGCCATCCCGACATTCACGAACTGGTGATCGGTCTCTGAAAGCAACAGCCTTACACGAACTGTCGAACCATCTCTAACGTGTTCAACAATCGCTGCGTGCAAATCACAAAAATCAGCCCGCGCACGGAAGGCACCGGCCTGGTGATGGCGCACCATCAATTGGCTTCCCCTTCCAAGTGGCCATAAACGCCTGCGAATCTACCGGCATGTTTGATTCCACTGTTCTGGCCTATAAACATCTCGAAATTCAGCACCGAACGTTGGACACTGGCAAAAAGCTCGCAAACGTATCACGTAAAGCGAGGTAGCCAAGTAAGGCCTCTTTCTGAGAAAAAATCTGCACAAACCTGAGGGCCATCCGGATTCCAAATACCCTTCCCCCCATTCCTCGCCTCAGCCTCAGCCTCTCGCTTCTTCAGATCTTCCTCCGTGGGCTCCCGTTTGAGTTCCTTGAGTTTCGCCCATCCATTTTTGAGGATCTCTATGGAGATGTCGAGTCCGTTGATCTCTGCCGTACCAATATCTCTAGTGTTGTCGGCTGAGGATGAAATAGAGTGCGTGGACGTGAACGTTATTTCCTTTCCTACTGTCAGTGAACGAAGGAATTCCCTAGATTCGAAAGCCCAGTCCTATGGTAAACCTGTTCGTTAGCTTATGAGAAACAAGGGACAAATTAATGAAGTGTGGGAAAGATGTGAAGTAAAGTGGGGGCTATTAGGTTGAAACGAACCTCTTCATCTGTAGTGGATGTTTTAACTTTCGGAGTAACAATGTCTGCGAGATGCAAGACCCTAAGTCCCGAAACCTCGTCAGAGAGAACGAAACCTGCGATTTAGAGTAAGATGGGATGCGGGGTGACGCTTACCTCTCTTTCGGGGGCTGGCCTTGGGGTCCAGGCCGAGCACGTAGGATGAGAGTGTCACCTGAGGTGACGGCTAGATAAACCCATTCGGCAATCGGCGTCCACAATCCATCGTGA
>Ga0307513_10008500_pt1 | contig 13115 bp, 12 predicted proteins | sample 15_EM_MG_FD_202174 | JGI IMG/M metagenome (GOLD analysis project Ga0307513, IMG submission 202174) | Populus trichocarpa ectomycorrhiza microbial communities from riparian zone in the Pacific Northwest, United States - 15_EM | ecosystem: Host-associated > Plants > Roots > Unclassified | place...
CCACCACCGTCGCCCTCTCGGACAGCTCGAGCTTCACCCAGGTCGCCAGCGACGCCGGGCTGCTGCCCACCCCGCTGAGCATCACCAGCCTGCGGCTGACCCCCGGCGAACGCGCCGAGATCGTCATCGACCTGACCGCCGACGAGACCGTGACCCTGCGCACGACGGTGCGGTCGTCGACCAACGTCACCCGCTACACGGTCAGCATGCTGGAGCTCAGCACCACCGCCACGGACACCCCAGACGACCTGCCCACGACCCTGAACACCATCACCGACCTGAGCACCACCGACGCCACCACCCGCACGCTGAAACTGGCGAACAGCGGCAACACCTTCACCATCAACGGGATCGCCAGCACGACGCTGAGCGTGATGAACTCGAACATGCTGATGACCACGCTGGACGCGATCGAGGTGTGGTCGGTCGTGAACAGCAGCACCACGATCTATCACAACTTCCACGTGCACGACGTGCCGTTCCAGGTGGTCTCGATCGGCGGCGCCACGCCCACCGGGGCAAACCTCGGCCTGCGCGACACCATCGAGATCCCGCCGAGCACCACGGTGGTCATCAAGATGCAGTTCACCGACTACACCGATGACGAGTACATGTACATGCTGCACTGCCACAACGTGATCCACGAGGATGACGGCATGATGCTCGGCTTGATGGTGACCGGCTAACCGCCGAGCGGAGGCCCGCCGCACCGACCAGGGCGGCGGGCGTGCCCGCATCCGTTAGGGTTTCGGTCAGCAGAGACCCGGGGAGGCGTTCATCAAGATCAGCGAGCGGCGGGGGCGACCGGAGCCCGGTAGCGGGCGATGACAGGCCGGCGGCTGGCCCTGATCGTGACGGCCGACAGCTACACCGACGAGACCTTGACCGATCTCCGCGCGGCGGGCGCGGACGTGCCGGCGCTGGCCGCCGTGTTGCGAGATCCGGCCCGGGGCGGCTTCGCGGTCCAGATGCTGCGGAACGCGACCTCTTCCGCCACGGCTGAAGCAGTCGACGAGTTCCTCGACAGCTGCCTGCCGTCGGATTTCGTCGTGCTGTACTTCTCCGGTCACGCGCTGCCAGACCGGACGGGTGAGCTCTACCTCGCCGCAACCAACACCAATCCCCGCCGCCTGCCGTCCACCGCGATCGAGGCGGCCTGGATAGCCCGGCTGATGTGGCGGAGCCTGGCGCGCGGCATCGTGCTGTTTCTCGACTGTTGCTACAGCGCCGGCGCCGAGATCGATGTCCTCGACCAGTTCGTCCGGGGCCGGCCCGCGCCGGATCGCGGCCGGGCGATCATCACCGCGGCCCCGTCGCGCAGCGCCCGCCGGCCGTCGTCCTTCACCACCGCGCTGGTCGAGGGGATCCGCACCGGCGCGGCGGATCACGATCGGGACGGCCAGATCTCCCTCGTGGACCTTTACAACGACATTTCCATGCGTACGCCGAGCCGGCCGCCGCAGCAGTGGGAGCTCGGGCTGCCGGGAGACTTCTACCTGGCCCACTGCCCGGTCGTGCCGATCGTCCCGGCACCCCTGCCGCCGGCCCTGCTGGAGCTGATCGCGAACGCCGAACCGGCCGACCGGATGCGGGCGGTGACCGAGCTCGCCGCCCTGGCGGCCGGTGCCGACGTGGCCCTGGCGGCGGCCGCCCGGCTCGCCCTGGCAGAAATGTCCAATGACGACAGTCAACCGGTCCGCGCGGAGGTGAACCAGGCCCTCGCGTTGACCACGCTCCGGATCTCCCCAACGGTTATCGACGCCGGAGCGGCGATCGTCGGCGACCAGCCCTTCCGGGTCAAGGTCGGCGTCGAGGGCCCACCGCTCGCGCTCGCCTCGACCGTCACCACCTCCAGCGATACGCTCGCCGCGCGGCTGGCGGGCGCGGTCCTGCAGGTGCAGTGGCGGCCCGCCGCGGCCCAGCAATTCGACGGAGTCATCACCGTCGCCGGGGCGGCCGGCGAGTGCGTCCTGCGCTTCAGCGGCACGGCATTGCCGGCCGGCGGCACGCGGGAGCAGGTCAAGGCAATGGTCCGTACGCACCCGCCGGAGTCGCTCCTGTGCTGCGGCATCTGCGGATATGGAGTGAAGGCCAGGAACCTGATCCGTCACCTCGACCGCGTCCACATCGGACGGTACGAGCGCTGGCCGACGCCCGCCCCCGGACCGGCTCCGCAAGCGACCCCGCCTGTCCCGGCGCCGTATTCGCCCGTTCCTGAGCCTGATTCGCCCGTTCCTGAGCCTTTCCTCGGGCCGGACTTGCCAGCGGCTTCGCCACCCGGAATCTGGCGACGTCTGCGGCGGCTCTTCGGCTCCGCCGGCGAGACCCGATCGACGCAGCGCCATTCACCCGCCGCCGGCGTCCAGCGGACGGCGCCAAGACGGCGGACGCAGGCCGCCGAAGTCGAGCGGCAGACGCTGAGACAACACCTGCGGACCCTCGACCCGCGGGTGGTGCTGGTGTGCGAGCGGTGCGGCGCGCCGGTCAAGGTCAAGAACATGCTGCGCCACCAGGACCGGCAGCACGGCTGATCGGATTCAGGGGGTTGGCTCCGCCGATCCCGCCGCACGCAGGGCGGCCCAGGCGTCCGCGACGGGACCCAGGTGCCCGAGCTTGTCGGGATTGTTCACCGTACGAATCGTCTGGATCTGCCCGTCGAGGATGTCGAGCGCCCAGGTGTTGAGGACCCTGCCGGCCCGGTCCCGGAATATCGCGCCGGGCTGGCCGCTCACCTGCTGCGGCTGCACCTTCGCGCCGATCCGGGCGAACAGCGGGACGAGCGCGGCCAGCACCCGGGCGACGTTCTCGGCTCCGATGAAGCGGTCGGCCCATTGCGGGGCCTTGCCGCCGCTGTCGCCGATCATCTGGACGTCGGCGGCGAGCAGCCCGGTCAGCCCGTCGACGTCTCCGTCCCGGAAGGCGCCGAGAAACCGTCCGGCGAGTTCCGCACGCTCACTTCGATCGGCCTCGAACCGGGTCCGGCCCGCGTCCATGTGGCGGCGCGCCCGCACGGCGAGTTGCCGGCACGCCGCCTCCGAACGCCCCACCGCGGAGGCGACCTCGGGGAAGCCGAAGGCGAACACTTCCCGCAGCACAAAGACCGCGCGCTCGAGCGGACTGAGCCGCTCGAGCAGCAGCAGTGCCGCCATCGACACCGAGTCGGCCAGCTCCGCGGACCGCGCCGGATCCCGGTAGGGGTCGGCCAGCAGCGGCTCGGGAAACCATGGCCCGACGTACTCCTCCCGCCGGACCCGGGCCGACCGCAGCACGTCAATCGAGATCCGGGTGACCACGGCCGACAGGAACGCCTTGGCCGAGGCGGGTGGTGTCGGGGCTGCCGCGTGGCGTATCCAGGTCTCCTGGACCGCGTCCTCGGCCTCACTCACACTGCCCAGGATCCGGTAGGCGATCGAGAACAGCAGCGGCCGCAGCTCCTCGAACTCCTCGGGCTGGTTCATTGGTGCACCCGTCACCAGGGCACCGGGCCGTCCGCGCCGAAGAACCCGGCGGTCGGTCCGTCCGCGCCGAGCGTGGCCAGCCGTACCACGACCGCTGCGCCCTGTGCGGGAGTGAGGTGCCCGCTGTGGTTGTTGCTGTCCGTGTCGACGAAGCCGGGGGCGGCGGCGTTCACGAGGATGCCGTCCTTCCGCAGTTCGTTGGCGTACTGCACAGTCAGCGCGTTCAGCGCGGACTTGGCCGGCGTGTAGGCGGCCGACGGCAGCAGTGTTGCGAAGGGCCCGTCCGGGTCGCTGGTGAGGGCCAGCGACCCGGCGTGACTGCTGACGTTGACGATGCGCGGCGCTGGTGACCGCCGAAGCAGCGGCAGCATGGCATTGGTCACCGTGATCACCCCGAAGACGTTGGTCTCGAACACCGCTCGGACCATGTCCAGGTCCACGGTGCTGGGGATCTGATCGGTGGCGTCCTGGGGCGAGACCTGCCCGGAGCCGGTGATGCCGGCGTTGTTGATCAGCACGTCGAGGTGGCCGAAGCGCTGCTCGGCCTGCTTCGCGGCCTCCTGGACGGTGGCCTGGTCGGTGACGTCCAGGGTGACCGCGTACGCGTCACCGCCGGCCGCGCGCAACGCCGCAGCGGCCTCCTCGCCGCGCTGCGGGTCTCTGGCGCCGATCAGGACCGTCATGCCGAGCGCGGCGAGCTGCTCGGCAGCCGCCCGGCCGATCCCCTTGTTCGCCCCGGTGATCAGCGCGATCTTCTGGTTTGTCGTCCGCTCGCTCATGGCCGGCTCCTTGCGGTGGGTAGGTGTGTCTTCGACACCCGAGACGAGACAGCCCGGCCACCTGTGACATGCGGGCCGATTTTCCGCACCGGCCAACTGTAACAGTGCTTATATAAGCGCTGTTACAGTTGGCCCATGGCCAAGGATGAGATGCCGGATCCGACCGAGCACAGCCGCTGGCGGCCGTGGCGATTGCTGCAGGCCGCGATGGATGCCGACATCGCCCGGATCTATGCGGAAGCGCACATCGACGGGCTCAAGCCGAGTTTCGTGATGGAGCTGATCCGGCTGCACACCCGCGGGCCGATGACGATCACCGAGCTGGCCGAGTCGGTGCAGCGCAGCCATTCGGCGATGAGTCAGAAGGTGACCGCGATGCGCTCGGCCGGCCTGGTCCGGACCACGGCGGGCGCCGACGCGCGCAGCAAGCAGGTGCTGCTCACGGCGAAGGCCCGGCGCATCGTCGACCGCCTGGCGGCGGAATGGCGGGCCACCGAGGCGGCCGTCGCCGAGATCGAGCAGGAGATTCCTTATCCGCTCAGCCGGGTGGTCACCGATATTGAAGAGGCGCTGCGGCGCAAGAGCTTCCACGACCGGATCGCGGAGAAGCTGGCGCGGGACAGCGCATGGGGCTGAGGCACGCGCTGATCGACCTGACCCCGCTGCGCTCGTCGCCGGCGTTCCGGCGGCTGTGGATCGGCCGCACGTTCTCCGCGCTGGGCGGTCAGATGACGGTCGTGGCGGTGCTGTTTCAGGTCTGGCAGACGACCGGCAGCACCATCTGGACCGGCGCCATCGGCTTGGCCCAGGCGATTCCGCTGATCCTCTTCGGACTGTTCCTGGGCGCGGCCATCGATCGGGTCGACCGCCGCAAGTTCTACCTGATCACGACGGTGGGCCAGGCCGGCTGCTCGATCCTGCTGGCCGTACAGGGAATAGTCGGTCATCTGCCGGTGCTCGGAGTGCTGCTGCTGGTGGCGGTGCAGTCCTGCTTCGTCGCCGGCGGCGACCCGGCGGCCCGCACCTTCGCGCCCCGGTTGCTGCCCGCCGAGCAACTGGCCGCCGGGCTGGCGCTCAACCGGATCGCCTCCCAGGGCAGCCTGCTCGTCGGGCCGGCGCTCGGCGGGCTGATCGTCAGCTGGCTGGGCGTCGGCGGGTGCTATCTGATCGACGCGGTCAGCTTCGGGCTGGCTTTCTATGGCGCGTTCGGCCTGCCGGCGATGCGGCCCGACGGGGCACCGGCCCGCCCGGGTCTGCGCGGGATCCGGGACGGGCTGGCCTTTCTGCTGCGGCACCGGATTGTCCGCGGTGCGCTGCTCACCGATCTGGCCGCCACGGTGCTGTCCATGCCGATCAGCGTCTTTCCGCTGATCAACGCCGAACGCTTCGACAACGACCCGCGCACCCTCGGACTGTTCCTGACCGCCATCGCCGTCGGCGGGGTGTGCGCCTCGGCCTTCTCCGGCACGTTCACTCGGGCGCCGCGCCCCGGCCTGATCATGCTCGGCGCCTCGACCGCCTGGGGCGCCACGCTCGTCGTGTTCGGTCTCTGCGCGAATCCGTGGCTCGGGCTGGTGTTCCTGGCCCTCGCCGGCGCGGCCGACACGGTGTCGGTGGTTTCCCGCAGCACGATCGTGCAGCTACACACGCCCGATGCGCTGCGCGGCCGGGTCGCCGCCACCGAACAGATCGTCGGGGCGGCCGGCCCCGATCTCGGCAACCTGCGCGGCGGTCTCGTCGCCGGCCTGACCTCCGGCACCACGGCCCTGGTCAGCGGCGGCCTGTGCTGCGTCGCGGCGGTGCTCCTGGTCGCCGTCGGCACACCCGGCCTGCGCCGCGACCGGATCACACCGGTCAGCGAGACGGCGCCTGGCTGAAGATGCGTCCGACGTTCTCCGGGGCGAAGAACTCGACGGGGGACAGCACGCCGGAGTTGACCCGGGCGAACGCGTCCATCGCCTCCTGGTTGCCCTGCATCGCCCCGGCCAGCTGGATCATCTGCTCGTCCGGCGGCTGCAGGGCGGCGATCTGCGCGGTCATCTCGTACATCGGCAGCACCTGGGCGTCGCGAGTGGACTGATACTCGCCCAGTGCGACGTCATACGAGCGCCGCCCGCTGAGCGCCTCGTCGAGCGCGTCGGCGCACAGCTCGGCGTCCCGGAAGGCGTCCGTGATGCCCTGGGCGGTGATGAAGTCCCGGTTGTATCCGGCGTCGCCGACCAGCGCCCAGCCCGGGCCGAACGGCGTACGCAAATAGTTTGGAACCGACGCGCCGACGAACCGCTCCTCGCGCTTGGCCCCGCGGATCCGCTCGGCGAATGACGGCGCCAGCTCGAATGCCTTCAGCAGCGTGCCCTCGATGTCGTCGCGATGCTCGGCCAACTCCGCGTACGGCCAGCCGCCGATCACCATCGTGAGGCCGTCGTTCGTCGGGCAGGCCGCCCAGCCCCGCCCGGTCCGGCTGTAGATCTCGAACGTGCCGTGCACCGGCAGATCGCTCCAGTACGAGTAGTACCCGCACGTCATCGGCGGCCGCTCGTGATATTGCCGCGGCCGCATCGCCTTGGCCAGCACGGAATTGCGCCCGTCGGCCCCGATGACGACCCGAGCCCGCTCCACGACGGACGATCCACCCGCGTCGCGTCCGCGTACCCCGGTGACCCGGCCGTCCTCGACGAGGATCTCGTCCACAGTGAACGCCTCACGCACCTCCGCCCCGGCCTCGGCGGCGGCGTCGACAAGCAGCTTGTCGAGCAGCGTGCGCCGCGGTGCGTACGCGAAGGGCGAATCGTCGTTGCCCGGCGCCCCACCAAGCGTCAACGGTCCGAAGTCGAACGTGTACCGGCTCACCGGCGGGCAACCCGTGGCCGTCAGCCGATCGAGCAGCCCCCACCGCTTCAACGAGGCAACGCCCGGCGGATGGATGAAGTGGGTCGACACCGTGTCACTCGGGAACGTCGCCCGGTCCACGAGCAGGACCCGATAACCCTTGCGCGCCAGCAACATCGCGGCCGGCGACCCGGCACAGCGCGCTCCAACCACAATGACGTCGTACGCCCGATCCACCACGTCGTCCCCTTTCGACACGGCCATGATCCAGCGTCCGACGCGCACCTGTCGAGACCCCACGCCCTCGACCTTGCGACGGATCAGGCCCCGCCCACAACCCGGATGCCGGCCAGCGGTTCCGGCAGGGGGCCGCCGGCGAGCAGCCCCTCGCATCCCCAGGCGGACAGCGTCACGCGGGCCACGCTGATCCCGTACGCCGCCGCAGTGGGCAGGTCGGCGTCTTGGGCCAGGGCCGCGACTATCGCACCAGCGCTGGCATCGCCCGCGCCCGTGGTCTCGACGACCTCGGCCCGGTCATCGGTGATCGACCACTCGCCACCGGCCGGGTCCACCGCGTGCATCCCGTCCACGTCGAGCCGGGCCACGACCGGCACCCCCAATCGCACGGCCAGTGACCGCGCGGCCGCCCGCGGGTCGGCGGCCACGCCGGCGAGCTGGACCCGGCTCGGCAGCAGCACCCCGTGCGGCACCGCGATCGACTGCCAATACCGCATACCGTGCCGCAGCACGAGGCGCTGGTCCGGATCGACCCCCGTGCGCGTCGGCGTGGCTTCGATCCGGTCCGGCGCGCAGTAGAGCAGCCCGCCGAGGCCGTGGCGGAAGCCCGGGGACACCGGCGGCAGCCCGGGTTCGGGATCGTCGCCGGTGTCGAACTCGGTGCCCGCCGGCGCCTCGAGCGGGACGATTCGGCGGCCCCGAGCCGAGGTCAGGATCCACACCTTGGGAACGTCCGGCGTGCTTCGGCAGTGCGTCAAATCCACCCCTGCCTGCCCGAGAACGTCCGCAAACCTTGGCACGGCGGCCGGCAGGTCGGCGAGCAACCGCACCTGGGTGCCCGGGACCAGCCGGGCCCCGAGCGCCGCATAGAGGCCGGGCCCGCCGAGGCAGTGGAACCGGGCGCCCGCCGGCTCACGGACGAGGTGGTCGACACTCAGCCCGCCGACGACGCCGACGGTGCTGGTCATCCGGCAACGGCGCCGAGCAGGTCCAGCGCCTCCCAGATGTAGCCGGGCGGTCCCTCCTCGCCGGCGTGGGCGACCGTGTGCAGCCCCTCGGCGCGGGCCCGGGCGAAGACGGCCCGGAACTTCGACGGTGGATTGCCGACCTCGGCCGAGTCGAGGCCGACGCCCAGGATCGGCGTGCCGATCCGCAGGATGTGCTCGAGGGTTTCCAGGGCGGAGTCCGCGGTCAGGTCGCGCAACATCGTGATGATCAGCCCGGTGCTGATCCCGTACGTCCGCGGGCCCGAATTCAGCGCCTCGGTGACACCATCGAGCACCTCTTCCAGCGCGATGCCGCGGGCCGTGTGCGCCTGGGGATCGAGGAAGACCTCGGCGTGCCGGACCCCGGCGGTCGCCGCGCGGGCGAGATAGGCATGCGTCATGTCGGCGAAGTCCTGGGCTGTGCGCAGGGTCGCCATGTTGGCGTAGTAGAGATCCAGGAACGACTGCAGGTCGGCGAACTGGTATCGGGCGGCGAGCTCGTCGACGTCGCGGTAGGGGAGTTCGACGCGGTTGCGTTCGGCCAGCCGGAGGATCGTCGCCGGCTCCAGGGTGCCTTCCAGGTGCAGGTGGAGTTCGGCGGTGGGCAGGGTCATCGATGGGCCTCCGGATCGGCGCTGAGCGCTTCCACGATCATGGTGAGCACGCGATCATGGTCGGCGGTGACGGCGATGTCCAGCTCCGGCAGGTGCTTCCAGCGGAAGTGCTCGCGGACGTCGACGACGGTCTGGCCGAGGGTCACCGTTCCGGTGGTCTCGACGGCGACGCGGTGCCGCTGGGTGCGTACGACGGTCGGGTCGATCGCGGCGGCGACGGCCATCGAGTCGATGAGCCCGCAGTACGAGTCGAAGCCGCGGTCGCGGACGAAGGCGGCGACATCGAGCAGGAACCGTGCCTCGGGCCGCTCGGCGGCGGCCAGCCGGTCGTGGTCCTCGGCCCGCAACCGGAGATCGGGATGGGTGCCGACCTCCAGCCCGAGCGCGGTGATCGGGATGCCCGAGCCGAAGACCTGCTGCGCGGCCTCCGGGTCGACGTAGACGTTCCACTCGCTGACCGGGTTGTCGCCGGTGGCCCGCCGGTAGGCGTGCTCGGTCAGCCCGTAGGCGCCGCCGATCAGATAGATCCGGCGCACCCGGGCCGCGAGCCGGGGGTCCTTCAGCAGCGCCAGCGCGATGTTGGTCAGCGGGCCGAGGGCGAGAATGACCAGATCGCCCGCGTACGCCTCGGCGACCTCGAGGATGAGATCGGGGGCGAACCGCCGGTCGGCCGGCAGCGTCGGCTCCGGCCGGCCGGTGTCGGCCAGGCCGTCGTCGCCGTGCGAGAACGGGTCCTTCGGGTACGGGCGGACCAGCGGCGCCTGGGTGCCCGCCGCGACGGGAATGGTGTCGACGCCGATCAGCTCGAGAACCTTGCGGGCGTTGACGCAGCCCCGGTCGGCCGGCACGTTGCCGGAGACGGTGGTGATGGCCTTGACGTCGAGACCGGCCTTCAGTGCGAACAGGATGGCGACCGCGTCGTCGATGCCCGGATCGGTGTCGATCAGCACGGCGCTCACCGGCCGACCACCTGGACGTGGAACTGTCGTTGCCGGGGGCCGTCGTGCTCCATGAAGTAGACCTTCTGCGAATGGCCCAGCAGCAGCGTCCCGTCGGAGACGATCAACGACATGGTGGTACCGATGATCGTCGATTTGATGTGGCCGGCGGCGTCCTGCGGGGTGTCGTGCTGGTGTTTGAAATCGATCCGGGTCGGTACGAGCCGGGCCACCTCGTCCATGACGTCGATCAGGCCGAGCGGGTCGGGGAAGGAGATGATGCCGACGCTCGCGGTGGTGTGCGGCAGCGATACCACCGCGATGCCCTCGCGGACGCCGCTGGCGGCGACGGCCGCGCTGATCTCGTCGGTGATGTCGAACGCGCGGTTGCCGTCGGTGCGCAGCCGGTAGGTGGAGACCACAGTCGGCCCTTTCAGCGGTGGGAGGTCGGCAGGGAGATGGCGCTGTCGCGGATCGTGGCGCCGTCGACGGACTCGGCCCAGCCGTCCCGGCCGCCCCGGCCGGGCTCTTCGCCGCGCCGCCGCATGACCTCGTCGGCCAGCAGCGCCAGCGGCGCGATGTGCAGCAGCGGCTGGAAGATCTCCGGAACGCCCGCGGCGTGCGGGAGGTGTGCCCCGATCAACGGCTCGTCGGACAGCGTGGCGGCCGGGCGGCCCAGGGTCTCCAGCAGCTTCGCCACCTCGGCGGCGCGGCTTCGCGCGGCGCTGGTGCTCGAGGTGACCAGCAGCACGGGAGTCGTGGTGTCGGCGGCGAAGTAGTGCAGGTGCGCGAACTCCTCGAGATCCTGGCCGTAGCCGCGGACACCGGCCGCTTCCAGCAGTTTCGCGGCGCCATAGTCGGCGCTGGCCCGGCCGGGACCGGAGCCGAGCAGATCCGTGCCGGAGTGCTCGGCCCACCGCTCCGCGAGGGCTCCGGCCGCCGTCGCCGCGGCGTCCAGGCCGGCCTCGATCGCGTCGGCGAGCCCGGCCAGTTGCCGCCGCAGCGCGCCGGCTTCGTCCATTGTGTACCGGCCGCGGACCTCACCGATCCGGATGGCGAGGTGATAAAGACCGAGCAGGCTCATCGCGTACGAGCGGACGCCGGGCGCCGGGGCGAACGGTGGGGCGGCGGCGAGCAGGACGGAGTCGGCCGCCCGGGCCAGGCGGCTGTCCGGCGACGCCGTGACGGCGAGGACGGCGGATCCCTCGGCACGGGCCCGGCCGGCCGCCTCCACGACCCGGGCGACCTCACCGGAGTTGGAGACGGCCACCAGCAGGGGCCGCAGCCGCTGCCCGGCGGCGATCGGGTCGAGCCGGTAGCGGGCGGCGGTCATCGCGTCGTCGGCGAAGCTGGGCACCGCGCCGAGGGCCTGCCAGGCGTACTGGCCGGCGCGGGCGGCGATGTGCGAGTCGCCGCTGCCGGTGAGCACGGCGAGCCGGAGATTGAGCAGGTCGGGTGTGCCGAGCACGCTGCGCGCGCGGTCCTCGACCACCCAGGTGGTGTCGCGGATCAGTTGGGGCAGGCTGAACACCTGATCCCGGAATGCCTCGGCGGACATCGGCGGCTCCGTTTCTCGTGCTGTCGGGGGGTGTGCACCGTCAGGGGCGGGGCGGGAGTACGCCGAAATCGCCGAGGACGGTCGCGGCGGCGTTCGCCGCGGTGGTGGCGGCGTGCCACAGGTCGCCGCTGCGGCGGTAGGAGGCGAGGAAAGCGCCGCTGTAGCAGTTGCCCGCGCCGGTCGCGTCGACGACCCGGGGCACGGGCGCCGCCCGGGTGGCCAGCAGCGCCCCGGCGTCCGCGACGAGGGCCCCGTCGGCACCCATGTGCAGCGCCAGCACCGTGGCCCCGGCGGCCCGCAGCCGGGCGGCGCACGCGTACGGGTCGGTCTCGGCGCACAGCGACTGCGCCTCGGCGAGGTTGATCGAGAGCAGGTCCACGTCGGCGAGGCGGCCGGCGACCGCGGCGAACTGATCGGCCGTGCAGGAGTCGGCCGATATCTCCCAGAGCAGGGCGGCGTCCCGGCGCCGCGCCCAGGCCAGGATCTCCGGCCACTGGCACGCGTCGTGGGTGGCGAAGAAGTAGGCGCCGTCGGCGATCGTCCAGGCCGGGGGAACGTCCGCGACGGCCGGTTCCATGCTCCGGAAGTGCTGCCATCCCCAGACGGGAGTCTCGGTACGCGACCCGTCGTCGAAGTACTGCACGGTGGACCGCGGAGTGTGCGGACCACGGACCGCGACGGCGCTGGTGTCGATGCCGTACGAGCGCAGCCAGGCCCAATGCGCCGGGCTCAGGTCCGTGCCCGCCCCGGAGACGAGCGCGGCGGTCCCGGTGCCGGTGAGGGCGGCGCCCAGGGCGGCGTAGGTGCCCGAACCGCCGAGCCGGCCGCCGGCGACGGTCCCGTCCGCCAGGTGCAGGTCGTCGATGATCAGGTTGCCGAACACCACCCAGGCCGGGTTGCTCATCCCTTCACCGCGCCATTGACCAGGCCGTCCACGATGTAGCGCTGGAGCAGGACGAAGATCGCCAGGATCGGCAGGATCAGGATGACGGCGCCGGCCATCATGACGCCTTCGTTGGTGCTGAAGGTGCCGTTCATCGACAGGTAGCCGAGCGTCGCGGTGTAGTTGCCCTGCAGGAACGTCGACGAGATCAGGAACTCGTTCCAGGCGTTCAGGCCGACGATGATCGAGACGGTGATCAGGCCGGGCGAGACGATCGGCAGGATCACCCGGTACAGCGTCTGCATCGTGGAGGCACCGTCCATGATGGCCGCCTCCTCGATCTCCTTCGGCACGTTCAGAAAGAACGTCCGCATCAGGAACACCGACAGCGGCATGTTCATCGCGGCGATGACCACGCCCACGGCGAAGACGTTGCCGAGCAGGTTCAGGTGGGCGAAGCCGAAGTAGAGCGGAAACAGGAACAGCTGGATCGGTACGGTCATCGAGACCATGAAATAGACGATGACCGCGGGCCAGATGGCGATCTTCTTGCCGGCGAGCACGTAACCGGCGAGCGACGAGCAGATCAGCACGGTCACCACGGTGGTCGCGGTGAGCAGCAGGCTGTTGCGAAAGCCGGTGGCGAAGTGCCCGTACTGCCAGGCCTCGCCGAAGTTGCTCCAGGCGAGGGTGGTCGGCAGCGCGAGCGGGTTGGTGATGATCTGGGTGGACAGCTTGAGGCTGTTGATGCCGACCAGCAGCAGCGGAAACAGGGCCGTGACCGCGAAGACGGCGAGGATCAAGTGACTCGCCACCCGCGGCGCGCTGGATGC
>Ga0307513_10008501_pt1 | contig 13114 bp, 17 predicted proteins | sample 15_EM_MG_FD_202174 | JGI IMG/M metagenome (GOLD analysis project Ga0307513, IMG submission 202174) | Populus trichocarpa ectomycorrhiza microbial communities from riparian zone in the Pacific Northwest, United States - 15_EM | ecosystem: Host-associated > Plants > Roots > Unclassified | place...
ATTTTGACAAGATGTTACAAAAAATCATTCGAGCCGACCCCAAAAGCGCGCAACAGACCGCAATAACCCACAACATGATTCCTGCAGGTCACCACGTCGTTCATTTACCACAGATCACAATCTTCACCCAGCCAAGTCAGTTTGGGGGTCTCACCGATACGGTGGGTCAGCTCCCCCACAAACTCCCCAATCGATTCCACCTCCTGAATAACACCCGCTCCCGGCTCCCTCTCGAAAACTACAGTCACCTCCTTGAGTGATGGGGAATGCTCTTTCCTCGCCTTTGCGCATTGCATCAGGGCCGAGGCGTTCAAATCCACATATCCAACGTAGATCGTTAACCTTCGTAATCCGGGAAGGAGAAGTCCATCGTCCACTGCCGCTCCGAGTATCGCAAAAAACGGCTCCGTTTCACAGCTGACAAAGGTTAGGTCCTCCACCTTTGTCAATACCTCGAACACCCCCCGAACTCCAGCAGTAGTTTGCTTCCAAGGACCTTGACTGGCTTGAGAGTAAGATCCTCCGGGCTGCCCAACCCAGAGCTCTCTGACCTCCGAGACTGAAATTGGAGAGAACGAGGCAAAGAATCCCGCATCAAGTTCTCCGCGAACCCCCTTGAAGCACCAAAACCTGAGGTTCCCGTTCGGTCCTGAGAGAATACACGAGTTTGGCATTGCAGTCGCTTTCGTGATTCCTCTCATGGCGGAGATGTGGCCAATGGAGGATGGGTGAATCCGTGCGGCGGGGGATCCGTACTGATTGAGTATTTCATCCGTGAATTGCCCCTTCAGTATCACCTCTGTGCACTTTGGGAGGACGAGGTGATCAAGCAGACCAGAGGTGGAGGCTGTCTGGTCGAACCTCAGTTCCTTCAACGCGGCGAGGCGAATCCGCTTCCTGGGAGGGGCGACGGGTGGTTGTGGCGGATAGGAGAGGGAAATTTGGATGAGTTCGAGCAAAGGGCATCTTTCGAAGAACGATGCCAGATCCAGAACGGAGATGTCTGTTCCTGTCGTAAAGACGAACCGTGTGAGGGATGGGAAGTCGAAACCCCGAAGGTTCGTGCGAAGATGATGCAATGAGAGACTGGTGAGCTTTGGAAGTCGGCCTCCGAAAATGATGTTATCGAGTTTCATATCCCTGTCGGTTATATTGGGGTCGTTCGTAATCTTGAGGTGCTCCAGTTTTGGTGCTGGCTCCGTGAACCGTACCAGCATACGTTCGAGGTGCGGGAGGAAGGAGTCAATATCCAACCGCCGGACGCGATGGATGTTTCGGAGTGTAGTGGAAAGGAAGGGTTCTACGTGATCATCAGCTTCGAGGATTTGATGGATGTCGAGGAGTTGATTCCCGGATCTTCCAAGGAAACCCTTTGCTTGTTTGGACATGCGGGTGGCGAAGTCAACTTGCGTCCAAAGGCTCGGGGTAGAGAGTAGCACATTCCTCCACGATCGACAGACATGCGTCATCGTGATAAGCGGTTTGTTCATGGGGAAGGTATCGTAGTCCCGCTTCGACTTTGTGAAAAAGTGAGGGATAAGGACAAAGATGTGTTTCGGCAGTCGGTTTATGGGTTGTAGAGTGGATTCGAGTAAACGGAGTTTTGGCAGGATTTTTTTTTCAAGTGAATTCATGACCGCAGCAATCTATAAACACAACTGTGAGCCGGGCGTTATGACGAGGATACCGCACAGACAGTTGATTTAGTCGTACCTCTGCAACCGTTACATCGCCACGCTTATTATTCCTATCCGTTCCGTGTCAGTTCGCTCGCTATACGGCCGGAAATGACGCGTACCCGCTGTCATCAATGTGTTTATCCAATTGCATTTCCAATAACTGGAGGAGTTGAGTCATCGAACGAGGACCGTCCGGGCTGGCCATTGCTGTCTCTGTAGCCAGGGTCGTTCGGGGTGAAGTGGGGCGACCACGCGGGGAAGGTTCTCCGAATCCAGACGTAGTCTCTTGGCAAGACTCTCCCACGATGCGCGGCGCCGTTACACGCACCATTCCTTCCCAATCCGACATCCCCCACAAGACATCGCGCACGATACGGCCATGGGCTTACCCATAGCTCGGACCACCTGTTTTGCGCAGGGATGAAGCAGATCTGCTGAATAAAGTGGCAGCCTGGATTAAGGTTCAACTTGAAGTTCACACTCCGAAGCACCGGCAGGTCCGGCACAGACGCGGGGATCAGATCGATTAACGCCTCAACATGGCCAACAAGCTTCAAGTTGCAGCTCGAAGTGTGGAAAGAGTACAACGAAATTCAATCCGAGAGTGGTACAATTTTTGGTTTCTGCTCTACAACAAAGATCTCTGGTGAAAATATCCGATAACAATATTCCTACTTTCTTTCTACGCCCCAACCAAGTTGACCATCCAAATACCCAGATTCAGCGGGACAGTCATCCTAGACAGTCGCATTCGCAAGCTGAGTCAACACCCCCTTAACCTCGCCGTAATTGAGCCTCCACTTCGCATCGGTCCCCTTGTTGGGCGGAGCCGTCGAACAAGTCTCAGCATTATCAAACTCGTTCAACCTCCTCAACAGCTTCTCATCCGTCCCGATCGCAAGAATGAAGTCGACCCCGTTCGGAGAATCAAAATCGCTCGCCTCGAGGGTGAACGAAGAGGCAGTAAGGCCTCCGGACACCCGACCTGGTCCACCGGGATGAAGTATGGCGCCGATAGCGGACGGCCGGGAGATGTTGTTCGGAATGACCAGAAAACTGTTGGCTCCTGGAATGATCCTCAACCCATATCGCTCGCCGAGACTAGGAGTCGGATTAGTTCCATTCACCCGATGGGTGTAAGAGGTGAATGCTACCTGTCAAATATATGATTCTGGGCCTCAGCAGCCTGACGTAGTGCCCATTGACGATCGGCAGTCTGGTCAGATGTTCCGGTCCAGAAACGCCAGACAATAGTCGCCTCCCTCTGCTCGATGTAAGAGCCCGGGGTGCGTTCAGTGAACTGAATGCTTTCCGGTCAATCACCCCATCAAACACGCGTAGACGCCCGCAGACTCACATAGTTGAGGATCTCCATACAAGCACCTTTCCAGGACAAGTTGAAATTGGCCACCATGCTGATCCACTCACTGGGGTGCTCGCGCGTAGGTAGCGTTTTGATGAAACATCCGTTTTCTGCACTATCGGTGAGGCAGTGCATCAGTAAGAGAAACAGCAAGGATATCTGGGTCCAGCAGACTTACATGAGTCCAATCCCTGGCACACTGTTTGCGATCTCGTCCATCCCTCCCTTGATTGGCAAGCCACTGAGCACCCAAATCTCGTTCTTTGAGTCATCCTTTAGCTTGTTCAATAGGTCGGAGACATCCTGGGGAATAGTGAATGGCGTTCCCTGTTTGATAAAGCCGGCGGATGTCTTTCTCGTCCAAAGGGTGTCCTCCAGATCGAGTAACAAAAGACGTTTGGCGCTATACTTGTATTGTGTTAGGACCCTTGAAACGTCGAAAAGCGCCACACTCTCTAAATCAGTTCCCCGCTGATGATCGTTGTACGCGCGGACGACACGAGTGAGGAAGGAATTCGTAAAATTCTGTGCGGTTTGCGCAGCTACGTGACGATGTAGATCCTTATTAACAACCAAATTCAGCACGACATTGAAGGGACGTAGACACGTGGCACTCACGAGCCAATTAGAAGCGGCCTCTTCATCTGACATGGTCAAAGCCTATAATGAATATTGGATTGGTTTCCGATCCACGCAGGATGCAGGAAAGAAATGACCGTATGAATGGCAGCAGCAGTATTCCGTTTATCCCAAGGGTTGATAGGGATGCATGAGCGGAAGCCGCTGTACGAATAAGTTCCCGCAAACTGTTCCCAAAAACAGTAAACGATCCTAACTCGTCAGCGTGAGAAATTAAATCGACACCAACCTCGCTCAGGATCAAGGGACGCTTGCGTTCCTCTTGACATTCAACATATTCATGGGACCTCAATGCCATCCCTTCCCGCAAACTCGAAACCATGAATGTATCGGCCACGGTGAGCAAGGCCAGGTACTGATTGAATGTCAAGTCTTGGGTGTGAAGGAAGACCACCGGTTGATAGGTGAGTGTCGAGAAACGAGAGTTAATGTGGGAGACGACATCAGCAACACCACCCTGTAACTCGTTCTCGCCGGTGGTCTGGAGGGCAACCTGGATAAGGACAGTCTGTGGAGCGCCAGGTAAATGCAGGTTCACGGTTCGTTAGCGCATATTAGCTCACATTTCCTTGGAACTCGGGATACTTGTCCAAGAACGCCTCAAAGGCATGGATCTTCTGACGCACTCCCTAAAAGTGGATCAAAACGTATATCCTGGACGCATTAAATCGGCACCCACTTGCACTTCATCCAACTTATCCCTTCCAACAATCAATTTCATCCCCGCATATCGCTGACGGAGTACTTGAACCCAGTGGGAAACCTCCGGATTGCGTCTGACTCCAATCAGCACCAAAGCGGATATTAATGTTATAACGGAGGTTACATACCGCTTCTCTGACAAGGCGACAACATCGATGCCGATCGGAATAGCGGCGACATCAACAAAGCGTTCCTCAGTCTGAATTCCCCTCGGAAGTGCCTCGAGGGCCAAGATTCGGCTGACGGTTTGCCTGAATGAGGAGCATGTCAGTGACGTCGGGGGCGCATCCTCGAGATGACATCCAACCTGAAGTGCCTCGCAAAATTTGGGGTCTGGAAGGAAATCAAATCTGAGGCAAGGAGACCACGCAATAGATGCTCCCGAACTGCGAGGCAGCGGAAGATCTCCGAAGACGGGAAGGCCACATGGAGGAAGAATCCGATTGGAGCATTTGGAAGTGCCTTACGAACCATCCCTGGGACAAGCATCAAGTGATAATCGTTCACCCAGACTGGAAACCACGTGAATGGGACAAAAGCAATGGATGAGAGTCATGTGTACGTACTGATATCTCCTTCGCGGTAGTTGGCGATGATCACATCCGCGAATCTCTTGTTTACCGACTGGTATTGAGCCCAAGATTCAGATTCGTAGAATGACTTCGTCTTCGGAGCATCCGGAATAGCGTAGTGAAGAGCGGGCCAGAGAACCTGGACGCACGATCAGTCTTCAAGAGAGGATGACGTCATCGGTCATACCTGATGGCAGAACTCGTCGTAGCACTTTTCGAACTCTGCGTCTGGGATCCAAACCGGGACGCTCTCTACTTTCTCGAACATCCGCTTGTCGATACTACGTTTGAGGTTATCCTTGAACGTATCGGTGTGGGTGCCAAGAGTTCCAACCCAGAGTCTGCGCCTGATCCTTGATCCCACGCTACGAACGGCATTGTACAGCCCACCGTTTGCGTGCGGGTTGGGTTCAGTATGCCAAGCAGGCCGAGCGGCTGGGGAATCACTCTCTCCTCGACGATTTGCCGATAATGACCTCTGTCGGAGTAGCGGCGAGCGACGGGCGAACCGTGAAGACTGTGGATTGGTTCCCCTGTGAGTGGTCTGGTGTTCGTGCTTCACCGCCGAATCAGGTGGAGAGATGACCGGAGATCCGACAACTTCCCCGATACTAGCAAACGGGTTCGACTGTTCGCTGTTTGGGGTGATCACCATCGGTGTACCTATTCTTGAGGATTTCGCGGTCTGCGTGGAGCTCGTCAGCGAGACGGCTATTGCGAGAGGGATCGGCTGGTGATTCAAACTGACCTTGTCGCGCATATCCTCTACGATACTTTTGAGTACAGGTGTCTTTTTTCGCCCATAGGGAGGTCGTTCTGGGATCTTCAAGTTGAAAAGACTTGGCAATTGGGTTGGGAGTGGGTGTGGTGTCTGTGGGGGAGACTCGCCGAGAACCGCGGTCTGTGGCAGGAAAAGAGTGGCAATGATTACCCTGTGGTTCCTGTAGGAGCTCATGGTGGTAGGGGAGGATTCGGCGGAAGGCAAGGTGGACCGTCGAAATCTTGTGATGGTATTTTAACTTGGGTAAGGAGCGGAGAAGTCCGTGATCCGTTGTTCGCCGAAGCTCCCCCGCGCACTCATCCTAGCAATCCATCACCTGAACGATCCCAGATAGGATACAGCTGACAACGATAAGAAAAACTAGTGCTACAGACCTGAAAACTTCACGAAATTTTTAGCGGCAAACGCAAAAATTGGGCGAACGTGCAAAATCAAGGTACATGCTACAGTATAAATTAATATATAAATAGCGGAGAGCGACATGGTCGCCGAGAGGTAGACATGTAGACACCTTGAGTTGAGAAAGTAATGACTATGTGAGACGAAAGAGTGATAGGATGTAATTAGCGGCTGCAGGACAACTACCACACAGTGGTGAGCACCATAAAATAAGGGCATGCCAAGTCACGATCATCAGAGACCAAACCACCCACGGAACTTTGTCTTGAAGTACTTGAAATCTCTCCGTTTTTTCTGAATTTTTGTCGGAGGAGGTCGGAAATTTTGGGCCAGATGTGGGAAGTCGAGGTGATCGTCGGATGGGTCCTGCCGTGATCGTCGCTGGATGGCTCCCAAACGGTCCACCAGGACTTCCACGGGAGGCTTAGTGACGGGCTCCTCAAGTTCTTCGTGTGGTTCGGTGTGCGTGGTGGATGGTGTACCTGGAGGGCTGAATCGCCCGGAGGAAGCTTGCGATTCGGTGGGACTCCCCGGGTCGACACTTAAAGAGGGTTCAAAGATTCCACCTGGCGGTTGCTTAGTGGATGGAATCAAGGGAGGGTTAAAAATGCAAACTCACGGTGTTGCATCGAATCCGACAATGGCTCCTTGGAGGCAGAAGGGACGCTCTCAACCACAACGCAGGGCGCCATTGGTCCATCCCAGTCTTTCGCCGCCTTTCCAAGGCGCATTACAACCTCCGCGACCTTTGGTCGTAGGTCCCTGTCACTGTCCCAACAACGTTGGACGAAACGCCAAAGTGAACCGGAAAATCCGATGGCTGCAGCGTTCTCCGGTTTATCGGGGCGGACTCCCTGGACCACAGAGAATCCCAACTCCGTTTGCCTAATTTTACGGAATGGAGCTTCGCCTGTAAGGACCTGGGTAATATAAGTAAAACGTCGATATCCACGATCCTGCCCGCATACCTGGAAGATGAGTAATCCGAATGCATAGACATCTGCAGCCGTCGTGGGTAACGAGTCATCCATACCAAACTTTGAGGGTACCAAGAGTTCCGGAGACATGAATGTCGTCGTGCCGCCCTCCAACTGCGCGCTGCATGACATTGGGTTGACGGGATCATTGACCATGGTCATAAACCCGAAGTCCGCGAGGCAGGCACGAGGAGGAGTGTCGTTGGACATCAGGACGTTCGCCTGTTGAATGTGAAAAAGAGTTATTTGTCACGAAACGAAAAGAGACCGACTCCTTTCAGGTCCCCATGTACGAGACTGGCGCCGTGGAGGTACTTCAGACCCTGAGCTGCCCCGTGCAACTGTTCTCGTATCTTAGCGAAGGAAATTGTGGGGAAAGTGAAGCTACGTACCAGCTCCAGTCTGTTGACAGAATTCTTCTTGATGTACTCCATGATGTTCCCGTGAGACATCCATTCTGACACTGTGACAAATTGACCTTTCTCCATGTCCCCCCAAACGCCAGTAAGCTTCAGGACGTTCGGATGGGATACCGTGCTCCAGAGAATGGTTTCTCTGCAGAATTGCTGAAACAGAACAGTTCAGCCCTTGCCCCGATTGGCCGACTAAATATCGTTGGTGCCCACCTTTCTTATCTTCACGAAATTGTCCGTCTCCGCAACCCTCAGTTTCTTCACTGCGACGAGGTGCCCCGTGTACTTTCCGATTCTGACATCTGCGAATCCACCGTTTGCCAGGATCTTGTCTTCAACTTCAATCTTCTCGGTTATTACCATAGAATCTGGCAATCGCCCATAAGTTCCAGCAAGTCTCCTCAACGTGACGAAGAAGGCCTGTTTTTCGTCGGTGTTGAGTTTGTGCACTGCGATGCCCTGATAAACTATCTGAGACGACGATAGAGGGGAGCAGATAGGGATCGCGACTTACGTGGTCCAAAATCTCCATGCACAACTCTGCATTCTCGCGTCCTAAGTGCGAGATGAAGGCCCTGCCCTCCTTGTCGGCTAGAATCTCGGCCAAAGTGCGAACGGCTTTGCCTTCGTCGGTGGTGTTGGCGACGCGCCCCCAAAGTTTCCCGTAGTCCTTGGACATGACGTGGGGGGGAAGAGTTGGACGTGCCGGCTGGGGGCGTTAGGGAGGAAGGGGGACAGGTGCGGCCAACCATATAAGGGCTGGCCTATAAGTAACAGGCAGGATTCGGTGTGGCTCCATCCACCAGCAGGAGAAGGCGTGGCATGACGGGTGACCAAATACCCTTCGGCTCGGCTTCGGCTCCCTCCGGAATCACTCCGGAGTCTCAAAGCGCTCAGTGCAACGCTTTCTTCATTTCTTCGCTCCAGTACTAGTCATCTCTCCATAAGTGGGCGGCGATCTGAACAGATTAGCGAAATTGTGTCTACAACATTCGTTGGTTATAGCTCGTAATCATTAAATTAAAATAAAGGTGAGCGGCAAGTCGTGAAGTTGTGACAAAAGAGTGGAAAGAATGCCGTCCCCGGGCAAGGGTATGCAGAAGATACCTAGGAAAACCATAGGAAAGAGAGAAACGGTCGACTATAACCACCAACGATACCCGATCGGCACTGGCTTGATCCGTTTCTCCACGACCTCCTGCACCTGGCGTCCAACGATGAAAGGAAGTTCCAAGTAGGCGTGTTCAAATGTGTACAGCCAAGGGTGCTCACCCGTCCCACTCTCCACACCCCCTTCACACGATTGCCAATACTGCTCCAAAGCACGACCCCCAAACCCTGCATCCACCATCTTCTTCGCAACGTGCTTGTACCCGTCCTCGTCGGAGCACACTTCCGTCTCCGGTGAAAGCTCGAACGGGTACTGGTCGTGCTGACCGAAGAATCCGATGACTATCGACGCAAAGTTTGACTCGAGAACCTTTGGAAGGTGAGCCTCGTACTCCTCGCAGTGATCGGCCTCGTGTGGCCAAGGATTTCCGAGCTCGCCGTATCCGTCTTCGGCGATCCTGTCGTAGAACTCCCCGTTCGTTCCTTCATGGGAGTTGGATATGAGGACAAAGTGGGGTATTGTTGCCCACGGAGCGGATCGGACTTCCTCCGACGACACAGGAACGATGTCGAACCACGAGGCCCTTCCCATGTTGACTGCGCATAGGTTCTTGAACGGAGGGCGTGCTTGCCATGCGGTCGGGTTCGGGAACACCCTGTAAAAAGTGCTATGATAACCTAAAAGGTAGTACCCGACATTAGATAACTGCCGGAATGACTGAAGAGATTTGCAGCCGACCTTTTGAGCAAAACCGTCGGATCAGCATGAGGATTGGAGTGCCGCGAAGCAGCCACTCCGCACGGATGGGAACAATGGAAGCGTGAGAAGCCACGCAGGCAATTTGTCGCGGGCTAATCAACGTCGATGTCCGAATATAGCTGCGGGATCGCCACATAAGTGATGGCTAAGAACGCAGGATCGAAGGGATTTACCTTCCCATCGACGGCGTGAGTCCGATTTCTCCAGCAAGTCTCACGCTCCAGTCAGCTGTCAACGTTGACAGCCAGACTTGGACGGCTTCCTCCTCTCGCGTGAGGAACGTCTTCCTCGCCATATCTTCCCAGGTAATCAACTTGCTCCACGGCACCTCCTGTTCCACAGATTCGTAGTACTTCTGGATCACCTTCGACGTCTCTGAGTAGATGAACTCGGGATCTGTCCGGGCCCGGATGGCGGCGTTCGGGAAGCCGGCTTGGACCTTGGCCCTCTTTCCGACAGAGAGGAGTCGGCAGAGTGAGAGGAATCGAATGATCGTGAGATGATTGGTAATCTCCCACGAGCACTCGGTGGTTATTGACCGGTAGCTGTGAGACCCAGGTGTCTGAAGGGGAGGCGATTGGGGGGAAGAGGAGGACGCGCGGAAGGACCAGCCAGGAGATACGCCTCGTGGACGAAGCAGGTTAGGAGTGGTGGGGAGATCCCCGGAAACGGGGGAGACTATTGACAAGGGAACCTGGGGGTGCCGACCCGCGGGGGGTTGAGGGTAGTTGACTGTTGAATAATTGATTTTAAAATCGGAAATCGTTCGGTCAGATTCTGACTCGGCGGGGGTCGAGGGCATCGGGGTAGAGACGTCGCTGGACCAGGATTCGTAACGCTGATGTCCTCTACCACGTCCACCCATCCGCTTATCGAACATGTCGACAAACGACGACCACCCAATTCTGTCAAAAATCTGGCCATACCTGACCCTCGAACCAAACCCCAACGCCCGCATATACCCGTTCTTCTTGTGCAAGGCGACCATCAGAGCGATGGTATCCGCCTTCACCTGAGCCAAGGCAATCAGAGCCTCATCAATCCAGGTTCTGGACTCTGGTCCCTGGTAATGCTGGCAAACCTCCCACATCATTTGGGCTCGCATGTGGCAAGCAGTGTCACCAACGTGGGCGTCGAAATCGGCGAGTATATCCTTGCGCTCGGGGTCGGAGAGGAGAATGTCGTGGGGAGAGTAGGCGAGGGAAAAGGTTTCGAGGGCGTCCTCGACGGCTTGGAGACCATGGAGAGTATGTAACAGAGTTCGTTTCAAGTCCTGGCCTCGTGTTTCTTTGGCCGGACTGGCAAGGAGAAGCGTAGCCATTGTACAAGAGAAGTTGGAGCTAGATACAACGGGCCGAGACTGTTGAGAGCCTGAAGCGCAGCAGAGGTTGAGCTCTTTGCGCTTGGAAGTAAAGAGAAGGTGGGAAAAAAAAGCGACGGTCACCTCGCCTAATGAAGGCCGAGCGGGAAGCAATGGTATAAGTGCCTGGCGGACGAAGGTCGAGGGAGAGCAACGCGGAGAGACTCCTGGCCCGGGAAGGAAGCAGATCTATAGAGAGAACGGATTCACGTGCTTGACATTCTGGAATTTGCCCGTTTTGTCGTCCCCTTTAACACTGAGAAAGCAGCGCCGGAAGGGACAACACACTGACGGCCGGGTAACATCGTCGCCCACTACTAGTGAACTTTGTGAGGGTGACGGTATTCGCAGTCTTCACGGAAACACACCGAGAATTCTCGGCCCAACAAGTCGTCATCGGAAGCGATTGACCCGACGCGAGATCGAGTTCTCCAGGCCAAGACGACCGACTCCCGCCGTAAAGCACTACATCCTCCATAAGTCTGCGTTGGGGGTGGTTCCCGCGTGGCGCTTGTTCGAGGAGGATGAAAGGCGGTGACGAAGTCGCTAAAGATAGCTGAGGCGGCATTGTATGATCGACGCAACCGTCGTGGGGGTCCGCCTGTCTTCCAAATGTGGAAATAGGGTTTGCTCCCGTATATTCCCACGCCTCAACCTCTTTCCTCTTTCCTTTCGTCCACATACAAAAATTTACCCACCACGGCTCACACGACTGCGCATACGACAGAATGTGTTCCCTAAGGCGATGTTTTCGTGTCTGTAACAAGAGAGCTAGACCAGCTTTGTTCCCATGCGATTGGCCCCGTGGTGTTCATCTGCGGTATTCGGGCCACCGCTTTCTCCGAGAAAGCGGCGACCGTCGGTTTCCCACCTGCGCCACCATCCCATGCCGATGCACCAATTCGTCGATCCAATTGTACAACTCTACTCGTTCATACTAGACTTGGCGACTGCTTCCACGTCCCAGCACAATATGACGATTCTATGACGTTGCGGGGGGGACCTGACAGTCCCAGACCACCATGTCCGAGAGATCTGGCGACACACCGAAAGACATTGTGCTCGCAGGACTGGGCACACTGCTGCATACGGGTTCTCGATGTTCACCAAGTATCCCGTAGACTTTCGGAGGTAAACCAAGGCCAAGTTTCGTTTATCAGGTCACCGGAATAAACAGGGTTGCCTCCAGTCTCCGTCGCAACCGTTAAAACTTCCCCAACTCTCTTGCCGCGTACAGTCGGGCGAGTCGAAAATTTCTCCCGCTTTCCGAAATCATCCATGGTCAGAATCCAGACCACTGACGTTCTTTTTGTCTCCCTCTGCTCACTGGCCCCGTAGTCCCGGTGTGTAGAGGAGGAGGGAATATCGTTGCATCTAAGCTCCATTTGGTCGGTCCAGGGCATTGTTGTGCGGGCACACAGGTTCTTGGGTGTCCCGGTCTTCTCGGAACACCTGGAGACCACTTGGGCTTCCGTCTCTAATTTCAAATCAGGTCCCTTCATCCTCCAAGTAGGTCGCCGTGGCGGTTCGGACAGATTGATCGGGCGAGCGTACCTCCTAACGAGCTAACCCGATTGGCCTCATAATGATTCCTCGAACCCCCGAACCAAAGCCATCATGAATTTGACTCCGATAATACCTCTTTCATTCTTTGCTCAGGAACGCGCCAGTGACGCAACATTCTCACCTATAGACGTCCCATAAATCTACAGAGCTATGCAATCCACTATCGGGACCGTCACGGGGTTCTCGGCCATGACCAGCTCGTATGCAAACGAGAACTCTTCCTGCGACGCCCCAAGTCGGGCCAGCGAATTGTGGCTCTCCATTCTGATCTATAATCTACCGTCCTTGGTACCTGCAAAAGCTAAAGAACGGAAGCGCCCACTGTATTGGGATTTGCCTCCGTCCGGCACACTCAAAACCGAGTCCCGGGATTCGGCAGATTCCGGGCTTATCAAAAACGCCCGACATGAGTCAGTCGGAAGACGATCGCGCTTTGCTGGTTTCTTGTGCTTTGTATTCCATGTGCTGCTCGGGTGCGGATCTCATATCAAGATTAACATCGTGCTTGCTTCTCGTGTTAGCGCAAGCAAAGAGGCACCGCTTTCATTCCGAGTCGGAATGGGACTTGAAAATCTCCGAATCCGTCTTCAGGTACTCCGGAACCTGTAGCCGCACCGAACTTACAGGCCTGGCTTCTAGAAGATGGAGAGGGGGAGGACTCATGACCACTCTCAAGCTCGTCCCCCTCCGTTGTCGGCAACACTTCAGCTTCCGTGGTCACCGGATCACAAACAGACGTGGCTGTGCCCCTTTGTCGACCTTCGCCGGTTCTAGTTTGGGGTTCTCCGGGCAT
>Ga0307513_10008502_pt1 | contig 13114 bp, 14 predicted proteins | sample 15_EM_MG_FD_202174 | JGI IMG/M metagenome (GOLD analysis project Ga0307513, IMG submission 202174) | Populus trichocarpa ectomycorrhiza microbial communities from riparian zone in the Pacific Northwest, United States - 15_EM | ecosystem: Host-associated > Plants > Roots > Unclassified | place...
CGCGCTGCCATTGACGATCCGGCACATCCTGGAGACCGAGATGATCGAAGGCTACAAGTATCAGAGCGAGTTTGCGCGCCGGTATTACGGTGCAGGTGAGGCCGCCGGGATCGAGCAGGGCCGGGCGGACGGCCTGCGCGCGGCGGTGCTCCTGCTGATGCGAGGCAAACTGCATGCGGTCTCGGAGCACGAAGAATGTGGCGTCGTCCGAGATATACGCCGCAGTGCGCGCATGGAGCGCATCGCGATGGTCTTCGCGTGCGCCGCGGCCAGCTCGGCGCCGAGCGCAACCAGATCGTCGTACGTCGGCGGCGTCGAGCTACCTGTTCAGATTCGATCGTGCTGGATGTCAAGAAGGAAGGGCGTGAACGGCTACCTGGCGAGCTGGATGCGAGCGCGGTCGCATGCAACTTCGGCTCACCGGTCGATCGGTGCTTGTGGCAGGCTGGGCGCGTGAGCCGATATTCAGTAACGTGGTGTGTTTTTTCTTTGGCCGTCCTGGGCCTGAGTGCCGGGTGCGGCAAGGTGACGGGCGGGCTAGCAGACGCCGCGGCGCCGGGTGGGTCTCACGACGGAGGCACCGACGCAGGCACCGACACAGGTACCGACGCGCCTCCCGAGCTGCGGCAGGTCACCGTCGCGGTCGAAGTTGGTGGTGGCGGCGGAAGCGTCACCTCTGACGTCGGCGGCGTTAGCTGCGGGCAGGCGTGCTCGGCGATGGTCCTCGATGGCACGCCGATCACGTTCACCGCTGTAACCCCTGGCGGGTCGGCGTTCATGGGCTGGCGCGGCGACGCGAAGACATGCGGCGCGCGGACGACCTGCGTGGTGAACGTCGCCGGGGCGGCGTTGAACGTCGGGGCCCGTTTCGCACAAAAAGGTACCGCGGCTTGGAACGTGCAGATTGGCTCGCTTGTGAGTGACAGCGCCAGGGTCGTGGGTGACAACGACGGCAACAGCTACCTGCTTGCCTCTCACGGCGGGGACATCATGTTTGATGGGACCCCGGTTGCGGGCGGCGTATCGATTCTCGCCAAGCTGTCACCAGCGGGTGACGTGCTGTGGAAGCGGAGCCTTTCCGCGGACGCGGGGTTCTTGAAGCTGGCGGTCGTTCCGAGTACGGGCGACATCGCGCTTCTCGGTACCTATTCGAAGACCGTGGATCTGGGTGGGCCGAGCACGCTCACGCTCCCCGGCGCAGACACCGGCGACTATTTTGCCGTGAAGTACGCGGGGAGCGACGGCCATTTCTTGTGGCAGCACCCGATCCATCTCGATGATACGGACGACCCTGGCGTGCAGGGCTTTGCGGTAAGCGCCGCTGGCGATGTCCTTGTGGCGGGCGCGTTCAACACCTCGTTCAACCTCGGCGACGGGAGCGTGACCACGACCGCCGGACTGGCCGAGGCGTTCATGGGTGTACTCGCGTCCGCGGACGGCGCAGTCCAGTGGAAGAAGAGGATCGGAGGCGCCGATTCCGGCATCTTCATTAATGACGCGGCGTTCGATTCGAACGGTTTCGTCATTCTCGGTGGAAACTTCGCGAACACGATGAACCTCGGCGGTGCTGTGCTGACACCCAACGGCGCCGGGCGCCGAGATGCGTTCGTCGCCAGGTTTTTCGGCGCGACGGGCCAGCTGTCGTGGCAGCGGCAGGTTGGCGGCACTGGCGACGACAGCGTCGAAGCTCTCGTGGTCGATACCAACAACAACGTGACCGTCGCGGTCCAATATGAGGTGATAGCGACGGAGGCGGTCACCTTCGCGGGCAACACGTTGACCGGCACGGGGACCGGCACGGATATCGTCATCGGACAGGTGAGCTCGGTGAACGGGTTCAACTGGGCGAAGCGCTACGGCGGCAGCGGCGGCGCGACCCCGGCGGGCTTCGACGTTCCGACCGATCTCGTGTTGCTTGCCGACGGAAACCTCGCACTGGCCGGGTATTTCTATTCCGCGAGCTTGGCCTTCGGCGGGACGACGCTCAGCAATGCGGGCCTCACCGATGCGTTCGTGGCGCGTCTGTCGATTGCGACGGGTGATGCCAGCTTTGTGAGCCGCCTCTTCGGTACGGGATTCGACACCGTGACGTCCGTTGGCCGCGCTGGCAATAACGTCGTGGTGGCGGGTGGGTTCCAGAACCAGACCGACTTCGTCGGCACCCTGTTAACGGCAGCGGGTGGGCAGGATGGCTACACGATCGCGGTTCCGCTGCCGTAGTTGCCTTGTCGCTCGATGAGCTCAAGCGTTGTGCGACGCTTCGAGAGAAACGAGACGAGGTCAGTTGCACGGGATGGGATCGCAGGTGCCCCACAGGCCTCGTCGGGCGGTCTTTGCCGAGGTCTGCAGCATCTTGAACTCGTCGGCGCGGTCGTCGCCGTCGGGCGGGATGTGGAGGACGCACGCGTAGCCGCGCTCGACGAGGAGGCGGTTGACGTCCTGGCCGTCGACGGTGACGTAGGCGAGGGTGCGGCCGAACATGTCCTGGCACTCCGTGTCGTAGGTGAGCTGGACGGTCTTGCCGAGCACGAGGTCCGTGTTGAACTGCGAGGCGTTGGCGCCGTAGCAGTCATTGTGGCCATTGGTGGTCTCGGGCGCGTTGACCAGCAGGTAGCGAATGCGCACGTCGCCGGGCAGGACGACGGTGTCGCCGTCGATCACGCGCTCGACGACGGCGGAGCTCGGGCCGCAGGTCGAGTTGCTGCCCGGATCAGCGTCGCTGCTGCACGCGGCGAGCGCAGGCAGGATCAGCATCAGACGACTCAGGGGCATGTCGTGTTCGCTGCGCGAGGCGTGCCTTTGTTGGTGTTGTCGCCGTACATCATCTGGCCAGCGCAGAAGAACAGCTTGTCGCCGAGCGCGTCGTCGTTCTCGTCGGTGGTCAGGTGCGCCGGGTCGAGCTGCCGGGTCAACCCCGAACTCACCGACTTCCAGCTCGCCGTGTCGAGCACTGTGGTGTCATCGGCAATCTCGATGGCGCCGTTGCTGTCCACCAGGCTGAAGCTGAAGGTCACGTCGACCGCCGGCAACCCGCCATTCAGCGCGGGAACGTTGGACCGCGCGAACAGCGCGAACCCGCCGGGTGCGACCGCAATGCATTGTGCAGATTGCACTGCCGTGCTGGACATCCCGACGCGGCCGACCAGCAGCCCGTTGAGATCGAATGACGTGGCTGCAGTGTTGGCGACCTCGAACCACTCGCGCTGAGCGTCGACGGGGAGTGGATCGTTGGGATTTTGGGGCGGAGGCGCCTTCTCCGGATTGATGAGCAGCTCGCTGATCACCAGCTGGCCCATGGTCGGCTTGACGATCGCGCGCATCGTGCCGCCGTCGTCGCACATGTCGCCGGTGGGCGGGTCGACGATGACGCCGCAGGCGGTGTTGGCGAGGCCGGGCGTGCCGAGGTCGCCGAGGCCGTAGGCCTCCGTCGCGTCGCAGAAGTTGGCCTGGTCGTCGTTGGCGGTCGGGTCGATGCGGGTCGGGTCGAGCTGGAGCGACTTGCCGGTCGAGGACGTCGTCCAGCTGATCGCGTCGACGACGGTGTCGCCCGCGAGGATCGAGATGTCGCCGGGCGCCGCGGCGGTGCCGGTGATCATCGAGAACTTGAAGGTGCCGGCGATCGCCGCGAGGGGTAGGCCACCGTTCAGCGTGTCGGTGGTGGACTTGGCGAACACGACGTAGCTGCCGGCGCGGACGCGGACGCAGTCGGTCGACGCGATGACGTCGGGCTTGGTGGTCTCGCCGACGCGGTCGACGCCGACGCCGTTGAGGTCGACGTCGGTGATCACCTTGGCCTCGAACCACTCGGCCGTGGTGTCGCTGGCCTTGTCGGGGCTCGGCATCACCTCGGTGAGGACCAGGTCGCCGGGACCGGGCGCGACGGCCGCGCGCATCGTGCCGCCGTCGTTGCACTGGCCGACGACGACGGGCTGGCAGTCGCTGGCGGCGCCCGGCGTGCCGAAGTTGGCGGCCTCGAACTCGGCGGCCGTCGCCTCGCACCAGTTGGTCTGGCCGTCGTTGGCGGTGTACTCGGGCGGCGTGGCCTTCGACAGCTCGCGCGCGTGGCCCTCGGTGATCTCGTCGTAGCCCGCGTTGTCGACCTCGCTGTCGCCGCACGACAGCGCGAGCTTGCCGCCGTCGCTGTTGAACATGTCGCCGAGGTCGGCGCCGTAGCCGTAGTCGACATAGGCCGGCACGAACTCCTGCGCGGCGTTGCCGAGCGTGAAGTACTGGCCGGGCGCGATGGTCGCCGCGCCGAGCACGTGGGTGTTGGCCTTGGTGCCGTCGGGCCGGCTGTGCGTGATCGTCATGCCTTCGAGATCGATCGTCGCGCTGCTCGCGTTGTAGATCTCGAACCACTCCTTGCCGGTATCGGCGCCGCTGCCGCCGGTGATCGCCTTGTAGTCGGCGAACACCTCGGTGATCACGAGATCGCCGGGGGCGAGCGTCGCCTTGCACGCACCGTCGGTGCGTTCGTTGCCGGGGCCGCAACCAGAGGCGAGCGACGCGGCACAGGTCAGAGCAGCAAGAAGGCGCATGGGGTCCTTACAGTCACACGACTATGGGGCGTCGTGCGTGGGAGAAATCACGGCGTGTCGGTAGACGGGGCGGTTGGCTCGGGCTGGCCCGGCGCGGCGGGCTCGACTCCCGGCGTCGGCGGCGCGAGGCCCGGCACGGGCGACAGCCGGATCTGGCTGGCGCGATCGATGACGATCTGCAGCTGCTTGCTGTGATCGCGCTTGTTCTCGTACAGCGTCGGCACGCCGCTCACGATCACGAACTCGCCCTTCCACGCCGCGATGCCCGAGGTGCCGAGCACGTCGCGCTCGAAGAACATCAGCGGGAAGTCGCTGCCGAGCCGGCGCGACAGCGTCACCTTGGTCGGCCCACGCTCGTTCAGCCGGACGTCGCCGACGGTGCCGAGCACGACGACCGGCTTGCCGACGAACGACTCGAGGCGCTGCAGCGCATCCCAGTGCGTGATGTCGACGTGGTTCGGCTTGCCCTCGGCGGCCGCGCGAAACTCGTCGACGAAGTTGCCGCGCGCGGTCCACCACGCCTCGCGCTCGGCGTAGTCGACGTAGCCCGGCGCGCCGGGCGCCCAGATCCCGAGCTGCGCCTGCTTGGCGGTGGCCTCGGCGGCGAGGAACTCGGCGTGGAAGCGCCGCGAGTTGCCGTACTTGGGGAAGTACGGCGCCATGCCGGCGCGCACGCACTCCACGTTGTAGTTGAGCCAGGTGTCGCCGCGCCGGATCATCACGTAGGCGAGGTAGCGGTTGTAGCGATCGCGGATCTCGGCCGGGTGATCGCGCTCGAGCCGGACCCGGTCGACGCCGTCGAAGAAGTGCTTGGCGAACGCCTTGGCCTGCTCGCCCATCGGCGTGGCCATCTTGACGGGGCGCGCCGACGTCCCGCGCTTGTTCGTCATGTACGGATCGAGGCCGGCCGACGCGCCGCGACGATCCGCGTCGTTCTTGAACGTCTCCTCGGTGTCGACGCCGAGCAGGCGGAGCGAGCTGTCGAGGCCGTCGACCTGGATCGTGTCGCCGTCGACGACCTTGGCGAGCTTGAATTCGCCGATCAGCAGGCCGGGTTGCTCGAGCTTGGTGAGCGACTGCTGCGCCGCCTTGCGCGAGTAGCGCTTGGTGTCGGCGTGGGCGCACGCGGTCGCGAGCGCGACGAGCAGGACGCCGGGCACCGCGCGGCGGCAGACGTGGCGCAGGGCGATCAGGGACATGGCGGGTTGGCCTGCTGGGGGCTGCCGACGGGATCGCTGCACCAGCGAGCCGGCAGGTCGTTGTCGTCGGCGGTGGGCGGCGTCGTGCCGAGCGCGTAGCTGCCCGGCGTCGGCAGGCCGCTGTAGAGCACGCGATCGACGCGCGCGCCGCAGGCCTCGACGTCGACCGCCGCGCTGTCGAGCCACGACGCGTCGTGCCAGTCGCCGGCGAAGCCGTAGTCGACGTAGCTCGGCCGGCTGTCCTCGGTGGCGTAGCCGAGGACGACATAGCCGGCGGCGGGCACGACGAGCTCGCGGCGCACGAGCGCGGCGATCTCGCTGGTGCCGTCGATCTTGCGGAACCGCACGCGCGTGCCCTCGAGGTCGAGCTCGCGGCCGCTGGCGTTGTAGACCTCGATCCACGCCGTGCCGTGATCGTCGTGGATCTCGCTGACCACCAGCTCACCGACGGCGACGTCGGGGCAGATCGGCGCGGCGGCGTCGCGGGTACAGCCGGCCGCGATGAACGCGACAGACACGGCGATGGCGGCACGCACGGCGTTATCGTAACCCAGCTCGGTGGCGTCAGGGTCGCGTTTTGCGCTGCCACGGGTGACGCCGGCGTGGCATCGTCGCGGCGTGACGCGCGCGCTGCGGATCGTCGGGCAGGGCCTCGCGCCCGCGCAGCTCGCCCGCGCGCAGGCGGCCACGCGGCTCGCGACGCTGGAAGACGTGCTGCGGTTTGGCTTCGCGCAGCACCCGGCGTGGGACGTCGTCGACGTGATCGTCCAGGATGAGTTCACGCACGACGTCGTCGTGCGCGGGCCGGCCTACCTCGTGTTCGACACCACGTGACTGGGCGGCGTGACCGCGGTCTCCGTGTGGGACCATCGCCCGACCGCCGACGAGCTGCTCGAGGATCGCGTCGCGGCCGGCTGGGTCGCGACGCCGACCGGCACGGTCGATGGCCCGGTCGTGCTCGGCCACGCGGCGTGCCGGTTCGGGCCGCGGTGACCGGCGCCCGGGTCAGCGCGTCGTGAGGTAGAGGTCCTTGTTGCCGGTCGCGTCGCTGGCGAACCCGAACGTCCGCTCGTCGGACGAGATCCACGGATCTTCCTGGTTGCCGCCGATGGTCTCGAAGTCGTTGACCGGATCGGGCGCCGGCCACGCGTCGGCGAGCGCGGCGCGATGGGCGCGGAAGATCCGCGTCGGCGTGACCCGGGTCGAGGCGAAGTAGATCGTCAGGCAATCCGGCGTCACGAACGCGCCGGTCTCGTTGCCGCTCGAGTTGAGCGAGGGGATCGGCACCGGCGCGGCGCCGCCGATCGTGCCCTCGACCAGATCGGAGCCGGCGCCGTCCTTCACCATCACGTAGCGATCGATGCCGCACGGCATGAACCACTTCTCGTTGAGGTTGGTCGTGTTGATCATGCCGTCGGCTGGCATCACCGGGCCCCAGTCGGTGTTGCCGGGCGCGGAGCGCGTGGTCTGGAAGATGTCGAGGTTGCCGCGGCCGGCGCGGGTCGAGGCGAAGTACAGCGTGCGATCGTCCGCCGACAACCGCGGCGATTCCTCGCTCTGGGGCGGAAGATTAAACGGAAGCGGCATGGCCGGAGTCCATGCATCCGATGTCGTGGCGCGCGATGCGTAGAACAGGTCCTTGCCGTTTTGTCCGTTGATCGCAAAGATCAGCTCGAGCGTGTTCGACGACAGCGTGATGTCGTCCTCGACCCTGCCGGTCGAGGCCACGTCGATCTTCTGCGGCGTCAGCCAGGGTCCGAGCGCGATGGCGCCATCGATCGGGATCGGCGCGCTGTCGATGAGGCCGGGCGTGTCGGCGAGGGTCGTGTCGACGACGAGCGCGGCGTCGATCGGTGGGGCGCCGGAGATCTGGGCCTGGCAGCCGGCCAGGAGCAGGCCCATGCTCCACATCGAACAACAGCGCATGGCGCGAGAGTAACGTACGACCCGGGGGACCGGCGCGCGGTCGGAGGTAGGATGTCGCCCCTGCTGCGAGCCATGTCACGAGGCATCCTGCCTCGCTGTGGCGTGAACGAGCCACCCGGATGGCGCAGCCCGCTCGACGAGGGGCTTGGAATGGTTGGCAAACTGCCTGGTCTCGCGTTTGCTCGTGAGATCGGGCCTCAGGAGGATCTTCAGATGAAGAACGCAATCAGTAGCTTGCTGCTCGCAATCACCGTGCTCGGTACGGCCGAAGGTTGCACGATCGAGGCGCGTGGTCGCGTCCGCACGCCGCCACCCCCGGTGGTCACGGTCGAGGCCGAGGTCGACGAGGAGCCGCCGCCGCCCCGCCGCGTGGTGATCGAGAGCCGGCCGGGCATGGTCTTCATCGAGGGTCGCTGGTACCGCCGCGGCGGGCGCTGGGAGTGGGCCGACGGGCGCTGGGAGCGCGAGCGTAGGGGCCACATCTGGGTGCCGGGCCGCTGGGATCGCCGCGGTCATCGCCACGTCTGGATCGAAGGCTCGTGGCGGGTGCGGTAGCCGGGGCGTCCTCTCGGCTGTGGCGCTCGCCAGGGCTCGCGATCGCGCGGGCAATGGCATAGTCACGGCGTGCATCGCGCCGCTGTCGTCGTCGTCCTGGGAATCGCCGCCTGTAACTCGGGGGCCGCGAAGCCCGCGCCGCAGGCCGCGCCACGCGACGCCGCGGTCCATGGAACCGTCGACGCCAACCTGAGCCAGGTCGCGCAGCTCGACGGCAAGCCGATGTACCTCGCGCTGTGCGCGCCGTGCCACGGCGTCGATCGCAAGGGCTACGCGGCCGACCACGCGCCTTCGCTGGTCAGCCAGACCTTCCTCGAGAGCGCGAGCGACTACTTCCTGCGGCGCTCGATCATCACCGGCCGGCCGGGCACGTCGATGGCGGCCTACGGCAAGGCCAGCGGCGGCCCGCTCGACGACGCCGCGGTCCGTCGCCTGGTCGCGTTCCTGCGTGAGGGCGCGCCGCCGACGCTGGCGCTGACGCCGGTCGTGGCCGGCGACGTTCCGACCGGCGCGCTGATCTACGCCAAGCACTGCTTCGTCTGCCACGGCGACGGCAAGACCCGCGGCGAGGCGATCTCGCTCGCCAACCCGCAGCTGCTCGCGACCGCGAGCGACGAGTTCTTGCGCTACGCGGTCGCGCGCGGGCGGCCGGGCACCAAGATGGAGCCGTTCGCCGGCAAGCTGACCGACGCCGAGCTCGACAGCGTGGTGCGCTACGTCCGCCGGCTCGGCACCGGCAGCCCGCCGGAGATCGAGCCGCTGCCCGAGCCGACCGGCAAGGAGCCGCTGGTGCTGAACCCGAAAGGCGCGACGCCCAAGTTCACGCTGCGCGCCGATCCGTGCTCGACCGCGCCGGGCGCGGCACCGTGCAAGCCGGATCCGCGGTTCGTCTCGGTCGCGCAGGTCGGCGCCGCGCTCGCCGCCAAGCAGCGCATGGTGCTGATCGACGCGCGCCCGACCTCGGACTGGCGTCGCGTCCACCTGGCCGGCGCGGTCTCGATCCCCTATCACGAGCTGAAGCGGCTCGACGAGCTGCCGCGGGACGGCACGTGGATGATCGCGTACTGCGCGTGTCCGCACCACCTGTCGGGCATCGTCGTCGACGAGCTCCGCAAGCGCGGCTTCGCCCACGCCGTCGTGCTCGACGAGGGCATCAACGAGTGGCATCGCCGCGGCCTGCCGGTCACCGCCGCCGAGGGCGTGCCCAAGCCGCTGCCCGAGGCGACGCCGGGCGGCGCGATTCGCTAGCGGCGCGCTTTGCGGCGCCGGCGCGGGGCGCGGCATACTGCGGCGGTGCCGACGCGCCATCGCGGGATGCTGATCGCGCTGATCGCGTCGGTCTCGATCGTCGGTTGCCGCGGCGACGCGCCGCAGGGCGACAGCCTCGCCGCGATCCGCCAGCGCGGTGAGATCACGTGGGGCGGCGACGTCCAGGGCGGCGAGCCCTACGTCTTCGAGGATCCCGAGCACCCCGATCAGGTGATCGGCTTCGAGGTCGACATCATGAACGCGGTGGCGCGCCGGCTCGGCGTGCGCGCGCGCATGGTGCAGTACGCGTGGTCGAACCTGGTGCCGTCGCTCGAGCGCGGTGACTTCGACGTGATCGCCAATGGCCTCGAGGCCACGACGGAGCGCCGGCAGCGCATCCTGCTGTCGGATCCGTACTTCGTGTATGCCGAGACGCTGACGGTGCGCCGCGACAGCGACGTGCGCTCGGTGTTCGACCTCGCGGGCAAGCGGGTCGGCACGCTCAACCAGAGCTACGCCTACGACATCCTGCGCATGCTGTACGGCGACGCGAAGGTCTACGAGGGCAACGAGGAGCCGTACCAGGATCTCGCGCTCGGCCGCATCGACGCCGTGCTGCTCGACAACATCATCGCGGATCGCTACGGCTGCATCGCGGCGCGCCCGACGCTGAAGTGCCTGCCGTACGACGTCGCGCGCGGGACCTACGTGATCGGCATCCGCAAGGCCGACCGCGCGCTCAAGCAGGCGATCGACGGCGCGCTCGCGGCGATGCGGGCCGACGGCGAGCTCGAGCGCATCCTGCGCAAGGCGAACCTGTGGGACGCGCGCCAGCTCGAGGCGCCGCCCTCGGAGGGCCACGCGATCCGCGGCCGCGCGCTCGACGGCGACATGGTGCTGCAATTCCTCGCCGCGGCCTGGGTGACGCTCGAGCTCTCGGTGCTCGCGTTCCTGATCGCCGTGCCGCTCGGCGTCGCGCTCGCGATCGCGCGGGTCTACGGCGGGGCGCCGGTGCGCGCCGCGGCGCGGATCTACATCGAGCTGTTTCGCGGCACGCCGGTGCTGCTCCAGCTGTTCGTGCTGTATTACGGCGTCGCGTCGCTGATCAGCCTCGGGCCGATCGAGGCGGCGGTGATCGGCCTGGGGCTCAACTACGCGGCGTACGAGGCCGAGGTCTATCGCGGCGCGCTGCTCGCGATCCCGCGCGGCCAGAGCGAGGCGGCGCGCGCGCTGGGCCTGGGGCCGGCGCAGACGCTGCGGCACATCTTGATCCCGCAGGCGCTGCGCCTGGCGCTGCCGCCGATGACCAACGACTTCGTGTCGCTGCTCAAGGACTCGTCGCTGGTCAGCGTGATCGCGGTGATCGAGCTGACCAAGCGCATGACGATCGCCGCGGTCGACATGCGCGGCTGGCTGGTGCCGGGCGCGCTGTGCGCGGCGATGTACCTGGCGCTGAGCTTCCCGCTGTCGGAGCTGGCGCGCCGGCTCGAGAGGAGGCTGGCGCGTGATCAGCGTCCGCTCGCTCTGTAAGCGCCACGGCGAGCGCGCCGTGCTGACCGAGGTCACCGCCGAGGTCGCGCGCGGCGAGACCATCGCGATCGTCGGGCCGTCGGGCGGCGGCAAGACGACGTTGCTGCGCTGCCTCAACTACCTCGAGCGCTTCGACGCCGGCGAGATCGAGATCGCCGGCGAGCGGCTGGTGCCCGGCATGGCGGCGAGCGATCCGGCGCTGCGCCGGCTGCGCACGCGGGTCGGCATGGTGTTCCAGCAGTTCAACTTGTTCCCGCACCTGACGGCGCTCGACAACATCGCGCTGGCGCCGCGCGTGGTGAAGCGCGTGGCGGCGCCGGACGCGATCGCGGCGGCGCACGCGCTGCTGGCGCGGGTCGGGCTGGCCGATCGCGCCGGTGCGTATCCGCACGAGCTGTCGGGCGGGCAGCAGCAGCGCGTCGCGATCGCCCGGGCGCTGGCGCAGGAGCCCGACGTGATGCTGTTCGACGAGCCGACCAGCGCGCTCGATCCGGAGATGCGCGACGACGTGATGGATGTCATCCGCGGCCTGGCAGAGGGCGGGATGACGATGCTGGTGGTGACCCACGAGATGCAGCTCGCGCACGACGTCGCGTCGCGCGTGTGGGTGATCGATCACGGCGCGGTCGTCGAGGACGGCCCGCCGGCGCAGGTCGTCGATCAGCCGCGGACCGCGGTCGCGCGCGAGCTGTTCGGTCGGCTGCGCCGCGCGTCACCCTGAGGGCGCAAGCTGTCTCGCGCGAGGCGCACACGTTTGCACACGACGCGATGGAGGTGCGCGAAACGGCGGGGCGCGCGGATGGCCCATCGAGTGCACGAGGGTTCCTCGACGCTCGCAGGAACACCAGGAAAGGAATTTTTGCACATGAACAATCCATCTCTGTTTGGTACGGACTTCGCCTCGATCCATCTCGATGATCTGTCCGCCATCGTCGGCGGCGAGGGCTGGGGGCAGTGGGTCGGCAAGTACGCCGGCGCGGCGGTCGGCGGCGGGCTCGGCACCGTCGGTGGCGCCGCGGCCGGGACCGCGGTCGGCGGGCCGGTCGGTGGCGTGGTCGGCGGCGGCGCGGGCGGCGGGCTCGGCGGCGCGCTCGGCTACGACTACGGCGGGAAGCTCGGCAACTGGCTGACCGGCGGCCGCTAGTGCGCCGCAACCCGCTGGCGACCTACGCCACGATCGGGACGATCTGCGGCGGCACTGCTGGTGTGGCACAGGCCATCGTCAACGGCGGCTCGCCGCTGTTCGCGTTGCTCCTGGCCTCGCTGTCGGGCGCCGCGGCAGGCCTGAGCTACGGCTACGTGAAGCTGCGCCGCGCGGCGCGGCGGTAGGCCAGGCGCGCGGCCGCGACGGCGACAATAGTTTGACGATCAGATGGCACCGGTGACGGTGCCATTTGTCGTTTTCGGCGAGCGCCGGGGCCTGACGGCGGCAGCCCTCACCACCGCACAAGGCTGCAGCGTGCATAATAGACATGTGTATGCACATGCAAGTAAATTGCAAAAGCGTGAGCTCGTCAGTTGGCGCAACGTCTCCCGCGATGTGCACGCGGTCGGTGGCAGAGCGCGCGAAGATCGTGTGTTCCCTCGGGCGCCGCGTTGGTCCGTTCGCTGCAGTAGGGCAATCCGTCCACACGCAAACATCGGACAATCAAGAAAGGGACTCCGCACATGCACAACACGACCTTCTCGTTCAGCGACCTGCCCTCGATCCACACGCTCGACCTCGACGCCATCGTCGGCGGCGAGGGCTGGGGTGAGTGGGCCGGCAAGTACGCCGGCGCCGCCGTCGGTGGCGGGCTCGGCGCGCTCGGCGGCACCGCGGCCGGCACCGCGGTCGGCGGACCGGTGGGCGGCGTCGTCGGTGGGGGCGCCGGCGGCGCGGTGGGCGGCGCGGCGGGCTACGACCTCGGCGGCCGCTTCGGGAAGTGGATCTCCGGCGGGCGCTGAGGAGTCCGTATGGAATACGGACTCCGTCGCCTCGATCGCCTCGCGAAGCGCTCGGCTGTACGGACCGGACGCCTCGCTGCGCTCGGCTGAGAGCGCCGGCAGCGCTCGTGTGAGATGAGCCCGGATCGCAGCTCGATGCGGGCCGGCTCAGACGAGCGCTACACCTCCTCG
>Ga0307513_10008503_pt1 | contig 13113 bp, 16 predicted proteins | sample 15_EM_MG_FD_202174 | JGI IMG/M metagenome (GOLD analysis project Ga0307513, IMG submission 202174) | Populus trichocarpa ectomycorrhiza microbial communities from riparian zone in the Pacific Northwest, United States - 15_EM | ecosystem: Host-associated > Plants > Roots > Unclassified | place...
AGTGGGTATTGCGAATCTAGAATCCGATTAAAGGATATTCGCACCGGTCCCATGAAAAAATTCGATTCGGCGACGAACCGTCTGAGTCAGCAAGTCTCCAACGGAGATTCACTGTTCTGTGCATTTTTCGGACAGTTGGGAGGCCTACGCAGTCGGATACCGAGGTCTCACATGAACCAAAGAATCCGGTGGGTTTTTGGGTGATGATTGAGCCCCAAAATACTACTACCTAGTCTGTTCGCTTTGCCGGTCGCCGCCATCTCCAGTGCCCCTGGAAGCTCCCAGAGGTATTATAGACTGGCGATACTGCACAAACGACCGTACAAGAACCTACCAAATGATTCCCAAGGGCGTGGAACGATTCAAAATGCGAGCTGGACCACTATCCACGAGACTGGCGCAAGTCCTGGTTCACTAATACACAAACAAATAACACACATAGACTTTTATTGATTTCTGCAATATCTGTTGTACAGTCTCTGTCCTATCCCGCAAGAACTTTGCCTCTGATACTTCAATTCGCACTGCAAGAGCATTGTTCATTAAGCGGAGGTGCGGGTGGCTGGTCGGTAATGAGGTACTTCCCACCAGGGATGAGGATCTGCAGATCATAGCTTATTGCATGCTCGCAAGAGAAGATCAACATTGCCTCTTGCTGTGCAATCTTCCAGGTGTGGTTCTTTCCTGCTCGGAGTGTCAGTTTTTGTGGGCCAAACGGCGGTGTGGCCCTCTTGGAGGGCTCGACTACGACATCGACGTCCTTCCCGCAGACATTGTACACCGTCACAAGCCTGTAGTTAGGCTCTGGGACGAGCTTGTCCGAGAGGCGTAAGGCGAGTGCTGCGAGTGTGAGGGTGGGATTCGGGGCGGCTGAGTAGGGGAAGACAGAAAGGTCGCAGACGGAAACGTTGTTCCACCCATACTTCATACGCAGGTGCTCATCAACTACACCTCCCTCCATTTGCAGGTTGGGCATCGGGATTGAGCCTTGCTCATGGGCCCATATACCTGGTCCAGTGGGCCTTAGGACGATATCCGCCGCCTCTAGATCCCGTAGGATGGGATAGTAATCGTCTCCCTTGAGCTCCGCCCATCTGATCCCGAACACTGCGACGACCTTGTTCATCACATCCACTGCGAAATCTCGCATCACCACTTTCTTCTCCTCCAAATACGGATCATCCGCCCAGTCGACGCTGATTCGCGGTTCTTCATTAGAGTTGAGCTCGATGTTATTCTGTGGTGATAGTGGAGTTGGTAGGATCCAGCTCACTAAGCCAACGGGGAAGTCGCCTCCCGGAAGCTCGCTGCGAGGGAGGAACGATAGAGTGTCCAGAGCAACCAAACATAGTGATACGCTGTTATCAACCACTTTCCCATCGCGGGTGATATTGAACTTCATCGGGCTGAGGACTTTGACGCCGCCGATCGTTTTTCGCTCGGCCATGTCGCGGTAGAAGAACGGCATTGCGACTCCAAATGAGCGGTGGTCCGTCACGTGTCCAAATTTCTCTGAGAAACCATCTCCGAATTTGTGCGTGTCACCCCTCACGCTCCTCAAGAGTATCGCCCCGCTCTCGACTGTACCAGCACAAACGATGGCCTGCTTGCACGCAATCTTGAATTCTTCGTCTCCGTGCTTAACGACAACGTGTGTAGCGGGTGAAACCTGGTCTGGCTTCGGTTCAGGCTCGAGCCGACAAACCGTCGCGTTAAGAATCGTTCGAAAATTCTTGTCGGTCTGGCCGTCTGGGTTATCCATGGCGGCGCTTAGGAGGGTGTCAATGGAGCTGAAAGCACCTTCTGCAAAGTTGAAGTTGCCCTCTTCACGGAATTCCGAGGCGAGGTGAACCCAGGAGAATTGGGTGACGGGGAGGTGTGCAGTGGCGCCAGTTCTAAGGTTTAGACGATCAATGAGCGCTTGATGGGGTGGGAGAGTCTCCGGGAAGGAGATCTTCATCATCTTCTCTGCCTTGGGATAATAATTGTCCATCAGCTCATTGCGGACTTGAGCCGGCCAGTAGTGGTCAAGGGTATCGATATCGATCCTACAAATGTATGAGCCGACTTCCCAACGGAGAGATGCAATATTACCTGGGCGTGAAGAGACCCCACACAGCGCTTCTGCCGCCGAGGCAATAGAGCGGACCACCGGCATAGTGCTCTTGTGGGTTCGGCGGCTGTTTCGCAACGTCAAAGTGGCCCTTGAATTGGCTATAGAATGCCTCATTGGCTTGCTGAGAAAGTCCACTCCCGCTCGATGGACGTGGTCCGTTCAAGGAATGAGTGTGGAAGAGTAGTCCGCCTCGCTCGAGCACAAGGACTCTCACTGGCTGGGAAAGCACGTCATCAGGTAGGTGAGGGTCCAAGGGCGAAAATGACTGAGACGTAATCTTTCGATTCTTCTCAAGAATTGACGAGGCGAGTACCCCACCACCGATACCCGAGCCAACAATGACGAAATCGAATGGTCTGCTCTTGGACTCTTCGGCGGCTTGTGCGGCCGTGTAACGGAAATAAGCCGCTTCGTAGCTCTTCGGCGAGGAGGACATACTGGTCTGCAGGTGGTCAGAAGGCACAGGTAAGCCTACTGGTGCAGAACTGACCGATCAAAAGCATCGATTTCGACTCATTTGAGGACTCCTGCTTATATATTGTGGTGCACGTCCGCAGCCTGCTCGACAAATCTTACGACGAAGCAGCAAGGCTATCCATGCATCGAATCATGGTCCTAAGATTGGGTATTCGATGTGTGCAACGCACCTGATAAGCGCTCATTTTGTGTGATAGAAGACCACGAAGCACCTCGTTGTCTAGGCCCTCCGTTCGAACCGCCCAAGATGCTATCTGGCGATTGAAAACTCCATTCCAGACAGAGTCCTCGGCAATCTGTACGTCCAATGGTGTAATACGGCGCCCTATTTGTGAATTGTCCTGCGTCTGTCTGACATCATCCGTGGATCCGCCGATTATTCGCTCAAGCGCTTGCTAGCTAATACCGTGAAGATCGCGAGAATGCGCGAGGAGAAATGGAATAAAAGATTGGGATCAACGAACGCCCTACGGAGGATGATGACATGATTAAGTTGGCTAGCTGGCTAGGTGGGAAGACAACTGGACTATGATTCATGCATACAACCGGCCTAGCAGGAGTTAATTGTAAAAGCGCTTACTAGGGTCAGCGGCTTGGAGGATTTGAGTCATCGGAACTCGGAGTCGGGTACCAACGAGTAGTTTGAGTAAATCACCATTCGATTATCATCCCCATTGATTTATGTGAACATTCTTTGAAAAACTGCGAGCGTATAATGTCGAAGTCCTTCCATCCCGAGCCGGTGGTCTGACAATTTCTGGAACCAGGACGTCGATAGGAGCTGGTCCTCGACGTCCCCAAAATAAAGTTGCACAAAGCCGAGCCTGCCCGTCGCTTTGAACTAGAAGGACAGCGCTAGTGCCTTCCGTCTCGACGTGCTTAGCTCTAAGTCTGCAGCCCCGCTAATAAAATAAAAGAAGCCACGGTGCTTTCCCTGCCAACTTTGCTGCAGAGAGGCTGTGGATTTCTGGAAGAGCAGAGCGAGAGACTAGTGTAGCTTGAAGAAAGGAGTTGCTCCCAGCCTCAGGGATCAGACCAGTTTCGTTGGAAGAAAAATTGGGACGAATGGTTCGAAAAGCACTTTTTCATGAATCCCAAGCCCATGGAAAAGGGGGTTTACCCCTCAGATTGTGCCATTCCGCGGAGGGCGAGGCATAATGGCGCTGACACTGTTACCTCTCATGCTCGACCGGACGCAGAGAGCTGGAGCGATCTCACTTGGATTAGCGACTGCAACCACCTCGCTCAAACCCCGCAAGGCAGCTCCCGGCTCCGGAACGGGGACAACAAGGCCGCGTCCCATCGGAGGACTGACTGAAGGCTCTGCAACGCTTTGCTCTCGGGGGCGCCCTTCTGGGATAACTTTTTCGTACGAAATGACCGAGTACAACCACTCGATCGTTGCCACGCCGTTGCCTGCCTTGTTATCAACCTCCCCTCGTCGCGCTCTCTGTACTCGCCAGACATTCACCCCAAAGCAGAGTCATCGTGTATTACCTGTAAAATACCCTCCTTTCAAGCTAACAAACCAATCAGCGATTGCTTGATTGATATCATATCAGGATCTCCTGTTTTTCCGATCGCTCAGGGTCATATTCGACATGTTCGACGAAACGGCGGTATTTAATCCAACCTTTGATCCAGCTGTCCTGAGACCTTATAATCTGCCACCCAGAGTACCGGAATTTCAATTATTCCCCTGGAGCTCGTAGAAGACCCCGCTATGACAACCAAGCAGGTCACGCCGATAAACAACTCCTGCGCTGAATGTAGGAGAGCCAAAGTCAAGTACGCAGCCACCTGCGACCCCTTCGTGCCAGGAGAACTCACTTGGGCGATAGATGCGATAGGCAGATTCCATGCAGCAGGTGCATCGAGAAAGGCTGTAGTACATTGTGTCCGGTACGCTCGCCGTATTAGCACTCGGAACCGTCCATCTGACCTGTTGCAGAACGGCACCCTAGGTAAGCCTGAAACGTCTTCATTGCGGACTATTCACCTATATATCCTCTTCATCGCTTTTCAGGTGCAAGTGGGCGCCAAAATGGGTGTGTTTGCGTCTCTGATCCAAGTCTTCTGGTGATGGGCTAACGGTGAGCATGCGCAGAGCGCCAACGATCGACGAGCTCAATAACCAGATGAGGAGATATCAAGATCGGATCCGAGAGCTCGAGGGTGCACTCAGCGAGGTCTACTCACAAAACCACAGCGGGCGACTTCATCCCCTCCTACAAGCCGGCTCCAAACTCCCAGATTTCCAACTAGAGCAGGAAGAACTGCAGGCTCAAGATGATATCAGAACCAGAATTGCCCATGGGACGTTGTCAGTTGGTCACTCTGGAGGCACGTCACGGTGGTTGGGACCAAATGCCCTCAGCACTTGGTTTCTAGACGTGGGCCTCGCTTTCTCCTTTGGACTTCCGCTGGACATGCTAACCCATATCACCGCAGAATGATTTAAGGGCCCACAGAGCTGCCAGTCCCGACACAAATGATATCACTCGCCTCGCCCAATCCTACCTGCCTTGCGGACAGTTCACCCCTATTGAGTCCAGCCGACAAACACTGGAATGCATGGTACCGAAACCAAACATCATATGCGCCGTGCTCGATAGCTACTTTCATCATGGAGTTCTTTGGTCCGTCCTCCGTCTCTCTTCACAAACTCGAATTGCCTAACTATAGGAAAGGATGGCTCCGATTTCGAGAGCCCATATCGAACAGAAGATCCTCCCGAAACGCCCACAAGAGTTGACCAACTACGAGCTTATCTTGTTACTTTCGCTTTGTGCGCTTGCTTGCCAGCACGAGCCCAACCCTCCTAGCACCTGGGGGCCACCAGCAGCCTATTTCTCTGTCGCTCATACCGCTCTTATCACCGACACTCTCTGGTCTGACGGCAACATCGACGCTGTCGAATCCTTGGCGCTGCAGGCACATTACCTCCTCCAATCGGACCACCAAGAGGCACTAGAAAAGTCATGGGGCGTATTAGGAAGTGCGATCAGGTTGGCAGAGACGGTATGTGTACTGGTCTCCAGGTTAAGGCGGCTGCTGTTCCTGATCTAATATGTCCCTGTCAATAGCTCGGACTCCGTAAGGACTTCCTCACTATTTGTGTTCTCCAATAACTTATACGCGTGTAGACCGTGACCCAAAGGCTTGGATTGAGGACGAGGATGAGGCTCGTCGGGTAAGCCAGACATACGCGTAAATGACCTGTACTAACGTGGTATATCAGCGTCGCCGCGTCTTCTACGAAATTTGGACAATGGATACATGGGTGGTAGGTATTCAGTCTCTCAATAGGCTTTATATTGAAACGCCATTAGTGCGCGATATCGGGTAAACCGCCGTCTATTCTGCCTTCTCACTTTGATGTGGAGCCTCCGAACGACACAAAGAAGACGCTTGGAGTGGATCCCACGTGTACGCCGCAATGAGTCTAGCTCGGAAGGCCGAATCCGTACTGACGCGTGATTATGCAGTCCATAGATGGAAGCACCAATAGTCAGTATGTCCTTTGGGACGATAACAACTCGCTAATAAGTCTCAACACTAGTTGCAAAACTACCCTCAGCCCAATTGCCAACACAGCCATCTCCGGAGTGAAGCGGCCTCAATACGGCCTCGTGCTTGATCTCGACCGTAAACTGCGCAATGGTTCGCCTCCACCCGAGAAGTTGGCCCAAGCTGTTAAACCAATTGCCCAAGTGGCCGACTTTACTCTCTATTCACACCCCTACATGCGATGGCAGGAGCACTTGATATACTCGATGAAAGCCTATAGTCGACTGCTCCTTCATCGTGCTCATTACGTTCAGGCACTGTTCGAAAACTCTGACAATATTGTCCAATCGCGGTGGATACAGTCGGTTAACGGTCTATTGGAGAGCACTAAGACACTGATCGAACACTACACCTGGCTCAAGCACAATGAGACCGATACCCTGCAGCGACTTCCGCTATGGCCTATTCATTTGCTCTCCTGTGCTGTGAGTACGCCACTGGATGCGTGGATATGACTGACAGATAATGTTTAGGTGGCTCTTTCTGCTCTCCTGATCAAAGCTCCTCGTTCCTCCATCGCTGAGAGGAACCTATCCGAGTTTGATCACGCTTGTGAGCTTTTATTGAGGGGTGATGGAAGAACCCAACTCTTCCCCAACCGTCTTGTGAGTCCGTTACTTCGCTTCGCCTTTCTGACCCCATTCTCAATATGAGCCTAGTATCCTGTCCTTGCCAGGATTTGGTTTGCCAGTCATCGTTCAATGACCGAGCACTATGGTCCACAGTACTCTGGCCCAGAATACCTTCGGCGCTCCTTTGAACCACATATTGGGTCAAGCAGTGATGACTCAGGAATGATCTACAGCCCTCCAGATGCCAATTCTACGTCTGACCATTTTAAGGTCGAAAACGATGGCTCATTTCCATCTACGTCCGCGGATGCCTTTGCCATGTCGGGAACTGCTCCAGATGCTTTCGCATTTGGACACTTGATGGGACTTCATCAACAACGTGGGATGATACAATCGGCTCATGTTCAGCCACTAGTCCCTCAGTCAAGACAATCAGGCGGTGATGACCCGAGCGTACCACCTGTTGGTCAGTCTTCCTGGTCTGCATTGATGAAGCAAATGGTCCAGGGTCGGTGAGAGAATATTCTTTGTGATACAGATACCTCCTCATGTCTCGGAGCGTTTCCAAATGCATAATTTATTTTCCCTCTTTCCGTCGGTGGTATGCATAAAGGCTTTAGCACTTGGTCCGCTCTCGCTTGTTGATGCCTCCTAAGTCTTCTACAAAGCGATGTAATCCGTTATGAAATACTTCGAATTTTGATATGCTTACCGCCGATCTTTCAGCGACGCGTCGTGTGACGATAGACGAGAAGCCGCGAGGTAGAGGTGGCGGAAACACGTCAAGGTATCGGAAAGAAAGCTTCACACGCGTAGAACGATATGAAGATAAGGTGGGCGACGGCGATGAAGGCGAAGACGCTTATGAAGAGGCCGAGAACGCCCGCAGCAGCGGCGGTCCTTTAGAATCGCTCTTTGCTGCTCTTCAGGGTCAGTTTTTCGAGGTTAATCCTCACCGTTGAACACTCTATACTCATACTAGACTATATAGCTCAAACGGCGCAAAAGACATCCAGTCGCAAGGCCGTTTTTCTGACGAAAATGAAGGTTATGTGTGAGGAATATAAGCTAGATGCAACTCAGTCAATTGAGGAAGTCAGTAGGTACCTGTGAGTGCGCTTCAAGTCACACCAAAGCTCCCTCAGACACGTCTGTTAATATCTCCAGCAGCAGCGAGTTGGATAAAGATATCGATTTGCTTTCCCCTCCAGAAAGCAATGGTATAATTGAAGGAGCTGCAAAAACCTTCGGACAACGCCATGTAAGTACGCGTGTCCTTTCAAGCGGGATTGACTTTTGGCTGGTAGCTCGGTGGGGCGCAAATCTGTGAAACTCTTAGCCTCTATGACGGGGGTGTTGCGAATGCTCATATAGAAGTGAGCGAAAGGGCATACTGCCTCGGTATGTGCGCCAAACATTCCGTCGCAGTCAGCTGATAGGTGGTCCAGTTCCAAGCCATCGTCAGCAGATGGAGCGCTCTCGCAAGAGGGTAATGAAGGTAGCCAGGAGTGATTACCAACAGGGCCTTGAAAATCAAAAGGTTCGGTTCGGTTCTCCAATCGCCTCCCAATTTGAATGCTGATGGGTCCTCTCAAGCTCGCCTCCGATGCGCGTGCTTACATCAAGCAATACAAGAAGCTTATTATGATGTGAACAATTCCCGCACCCGTCGCTTTCCCTTCCTGTTTCGAGTGTTCGCCTCGCGCGTCACTGCTCATATTAGCCCTAGACACCTCATGCCATGTAATTCTAGTCCGCTTGCTGTTTGTTCAGTCTGTCTTGTCCACATATCCACTTATTCCGTCGAGGCTTGTTCGCATTCACCCGCTTCTCCCGTCATACAGAACGAAGAGTATGATGTGCTCGCCTTGAGATGCAACCTGTTACTATAGAGAACAATTTGGCCGCGGTTTGCGTCCCAGGATCACTCACAACTCGCGAACCAACTCCGACCCTTCCCGCTCCATTCAAGTGCTCCTGTCTTGGCACTTCGAATACATTTGTCAACCTGCCCTGATGCAAAAAACACGGTGGTTGACGCTTGACACGCCTCCCATTCCCTCGTCCCTTCTTGGACCTGACCTCACCACCAACAGACGGGTGGATCATCGCCGGGGCGTCAACAAAGCACTGTCCCACTGGTTTAGTACCATGGATATTCCTAGTATGTCTCGTCTGCCAGCTGCTGGAGTGGCGTAATCCTGTTATCATTCGTCCAAACAAGAGTCTTGACGGTTATCTAGCAGGCTCATTGGACCTGTATCAAGACCCTCCCTTATTATCCCCAAAGCAGATGGTGGAATTGGATATTCAAAATCCGCCAACCACAGTGAAGACCACGCCGCAAAACGACAACAGCCCGCCAAAGAAGGATATTGGCGTCAAACAACAGAACTCTATAGACCGTCTTGTCGACTATGGGACTGATGACGAGGATACGGTAGAGGAACCACCTCCACTGCGCGGAGCTTCATTCTCCATCGAACTACCCAGAAGCCAAGAGGTTACCACAGAGGACACCAGAGAAACCCAGACCACTACTACTATGAATGATCCAGTGGTGAAGATAGAATCTCCGGCTAGCAACGGACCGAAGGTTTGTGCACACTATTGGACCGTCCCCTACCGCTTGTTCTCTGATACGATTATTAAAATGGGGTTCTCCGGCTACTCAGTCCACAAATGTACCTCCCCGTCATACTAAGGCCCCACCGACCGGACCAAAGGCGTTGAGGGATCAGGTGGAAGCATCCAACCCTCGCAATTCGACATTGATCCGGCATAGATACGACCCAAATTTTGCATCTACGTATTCACAATTAAATGTATCAGCACCGGGTGCGTCCAACACCACCGGTCCGGTTGTAAAACCGCCGAAACCGCCCCGCCCGACTGCCTCTTTGTCCGCTACCGCCCCATCCACCAACTCCCATCCAATCCCTGCGCCTTTGCAGCAGACGTCGAACCCTAGGGCGAAGTCCCAGCCCACTGTCACAAAACAACCCCCCCCGGCCCTAGCGCCCCATTATAGTCAGCCGCTCATGCAGGACGACATTAGTACTGGCGGAGGGTACAATGCTTCAAATTGCTATGTTGATCAGCGTTCTTCGAGCAATTTCGGGACCAGTGGCTTTACGAGTTTGCCAAACCCACACGGACAGTGGTCGAACCAGTACGCGCATGGAAGTTGGGAATCATATGGAAATAATTCAAGGATACCTCCACAGGGAGCATTCTCTGAATATTGGTACGAGCAAGGTTCGCGAGCCTCTCAAGGCGGGCCAGGGATGCCTGGGATTGGCCCCTTTACGACATCGCCTACTCTTCCTCATCAAGGAGCCGGAAATCTGCGACAAATACCTACTTGCCCCAGGGCAGATCTAGCTGTGCTGTATCCCTCTAACCCTACCACAACCATAGAACCCACAACAATGTGCCTAGCTACCCAGTACTCGCTCCCTATAGGCGTAGAGATGAGTCAGGAAGTCCAACCACAATTGTCAGCCTCATATGGCTTCCACACCTCTGCTCCTTTTCCGCCGATTTCCACGCAGTCTCAGTTTACAAACTACCAAACTCCAGTCCCTCCCCCCGCCCAACATCCTGTTTTGAAAATGGAGTTGCCGCCAGTCCGAACAACAGACCCCTCCGACACGCGGGCGGATGTGGCAAAGGAGGAAAACCCCTCCCAAGGATACGTGCAGCCAGAACCTACCGAACCATCTGATACATTGCCGACTCCAATCACGCCATCAGTGCTCCAGTTGCCAAATCCGCGCCCATCCTCGCCGTCAAAAGGACCAGTCCTCCCAACCATTGACGATATCTTGTCGCCGCTGCCAGAGCCCTATAAGCGCAATATATTTTCTAGGATGCAAGAGGTAGCATTCGACTCGCCCGATCTGACAGCTGTCCTGTCGGAGGCTGAATCAGACGGTCGACCGGTGGTTGTTCGGAATTTTCCATTGTGCACGTGGTGGGAGAATACTCCATTGAACCCTCGTAACCTTCAGAGGATCCTTGAAAGGCCAAGTCAGCCTTGCACAGGTGCGATTTCAGTGCTCCAACCCATATCCAATATTGACCACTCCATAGACCCTAAAAACGAGACCGTCCAACGATGCTTCCATCTCAATGCGGTTACTGGGTCCCTACCGCAAGCACCATGTCTTTCAAGTTATCTTCCTGCGGATATCAAGGTGAACACTCTTTTTCACGCATTCACATCAGAAAAAATTTGATACCTTGCCAAGTTTCAGAGCCTAAGCTTCAATCGCCATCCTCCAACCGACCCTGCCATCGGTGTGCCGATAGTCAAGTACCCTTGTGGAGCTATTGTGCAGGTAAGCTATATCGGCCGTTCGTCTCCGGACCTTATTGATCGTCGCCATACCATAGGATCTCCTTACTCACGACGATTCCAACCGTGGCCGTATTTGGTTTTCTACCAACACGGGTGACTCGAATCTGTTTCGTTATGCTCTACAGGAATCAGGAATACAACCCGAAGCACTCGAAAGAGGCTTGGTGCATCTCACCGTCGACCGAATGCGGGAGGCGTGCACCGTGTTGGACGTCAGCGGTCGTCATGCAAACCCCGAAAAACTGGAGGAACTTATAATTTATGTCTGTGAGCAAAAAAGGGGTGATTTGGTTATAACACCGGCTCGAAGTTGGGTGCAAGCGTCCACCTATGGGGAGGGCGACGCCGCCAGTGTCAGTTGGATGAGATTCCCACTCATAAGTGTGGATTTGGCATTTCGCTTCGAACTTCCAGTTCTACATCGGTGACTAAACTATGAATGGCCTTGCTTATTGAGCATAATCAACTCATTTCTACCCAACAGGCTTTGCATTCCGGAGACGTACCATATCAAATCCATGTTATATCACTGCCTCAAGGCACACACGACAGCTCCCGATACAGTAGTCGCAATAGCCTCAGTGTTCAACGTCAAGGATATCATTTCACTATTTGACCGCGTCCTTGCCGAAGAATATATCCCAATCGCATTCACGACTGCCTGTGGCCAAGCGATGCTTTCCTGCGACTTTTGCGGTGCATCCCTGTTCACCAGCAGTTGGGTATGCGGATGCTCTCCAGACTCCAAGGAAATATGTGCTCGGGCTGAGGCGGACACCTCCCCAACGCGCTTGTGTTGCTTATGTTATGTAGAAGGACGGAAATGCGCATGTGGACATATGAACGTTCAAACGTTCTTTGATGTGGATGAGCTGCTCGAATTGCGAAACGCTTTCGTCAGCCTTGTCACTTCCCCAAACAACAACCACAACCCGCACACACTTTCAACTGAGTGAGTCCTGATTATAGTTGGACGGTCGTAAGGGCTCACGAGGTCTCAATAGCCAGTTGCTTGGCCTATCTGGTGCCCGCCTGATTGGCAACGGATCTTTGCTTTTGGCAGAGTTGGAGAGCTCGCACGATGCGATTGAACGACGCAAGAGGGGCGTGAATGGGAAAGAGCACAGGCTTAGCGTATGCGCCCTGAAACCCTTTCACAATTACCCTAACTCGCCTTAAAGGTTGTATGCACCCCCATGTCCAACGAACGTCATGACGTTTCTTCGTTTTCTGCTTTGCAATGTCGTGGCGGACCCAACCATGACACCTCAGTTTGTACGTGCCTCGTCTCACTTGTTGATCGACTGTTCACCACGATTCACAACCGTCAGGCTCCGACTCTCTCTGCTTCCCTCATTTGGCATCCATTGGCTTTCATTCATCCGCAGCGCTACGATATCTCGAGTTCCCTGAAGCATTTCATTACGCACATACACAGCTGGCCGAGGAGTGGTTAGAGTGGACTGAAAGCAGCTGGTCTCTGAGAGGCTGGGCCAATGAGCAGTCATATAACCTCGCCTGCATTGCACAGATCTATCGCAAATGCAAGTCAAGGTCTTCTGGAATGCGGGCTGGATTCTACGACATCGTGGAGGATATACAAGGAGACAATAATGGTGGCATCACATACTGTCCAGTTTCTATGGACGAGTGTCTGCCCTATGTGGGTGAAATCGGTGTCGCCTCCGCACAACATCGTTCAGCTAGAGAGAAGGAAGAGCCTGAAAGGCAAGCAGATCGAGAAGCAGAACCCGAGGAGAAGACACGCGAACAAAGAGGAAACAGGAAGAGAAAAAGCGACGTCTTAGACATGGAGGCTACTACACAGTCCTCAACGTCGTCGCCAAACCCGTCTGGCACGCCCTCTGTCGAATGGCAACAGTGTGCCACCCCACCAATCAAGCGTAGTCGAAAACGCAAGACAGAAGGTGAAGAACACCTTGACTCCGACTCTATCATAGCGAGCTCCAAGAGAGTAAGCAAGGAGCAAAGCAGAGGATCTTCTGTAGCTGCGC
>Ga0307513_10008504_pt1 | contig 13113 bp, 8 predicted proteins | sample 15_EM_MG_FD_202174 | JGI IMG/M metagenome (GOLD analysis project Ga0307513, IMG submission 202174) | Populus trichocarpa ectomycorrhiza microbial communities from riparian zone in the Pacific Northwest, United States - 15_EM | ecosystem: Host-associated > Plants > Roots > Unclassified | place...
CTGGCCCCTGGGGGTCCGGGGGGTCGGCGGCGCGTCGGCCGGGCCTGCCCGGGCCGCGCTCCTGGCCCGCGCGCACGGACAGCTCGACCTGCCCCACGCCCAGCGGGAACGTGACGAACTGCGGCACGGGCAGGTTCTCGGCCCGCTGGTCGGAGCTGCTCCCCTCGACGTACTGGAACTCGGCCCTGACCGGAACCTTGCCCGAGGTGTCGTAGACGACCCGCATGCTGGTGAGCGCGGCCCCCGTGAGCGGCCAGTCGGCACTGCGGATCACCCGGCCCCGGTCGTCCTGGACCGGCTTGAGCGGGGCGGTGGAACCGAAGGGGGCCGTGGTGACACGCAACGCGAGCAGTTCGCGCAGGAGCTGCGGGGTGGCGGGGGCGGCGGTACGCCAGGCCGGGTAGAGGCTGCCGAGACCCGGGTTGAGCGCGGAGACAAGCCGAGCGGTGTCGGGCTGCCGGGTGCGGGGTCCGGGGGCAACGGCTGGGGTTTGGGCCCGCAGGGCGGGCAGGACAGCGGCCAGCGCCTGAAAAGCGGCGGTGCGCGAATCGCTTTTAAGGGGCGCGGGGAACTGCGCAACCAGCCCCCGCGGCGCGAAAGCCGCCCGACCACCTACCGCGGCACCCCCTTCCGCGCTCTGGGCCGGTGCCAACTCAAGCGCACGCTCACCAAGTTCGCCCAGCACCGCCTCCAACTGCTCGAACCACGCCGACACATCCTCGTACGGCGTAGCCAACACCTGCGCCTCACCAAGCCGCGCAACAGGCTCAACAAGCCGACCCGCAAGCTGCTCCGGGGACTTCACCCCGGCCAGGTCGCTGCGCAACGGGCCAAGAACCTGATCGTCGAAGTCCTCGATCAACCGACTCACCGGGCGCGGATTGGGCACCTCCGGAGTCGGCGGCTCATCACCCGGCTCCCCCGGGGCCACCGGCTCTGCAACCCACACGCGGACCTCATCAACCAGCTCCTTCAGCGTGCGCGGAGCCGACTGCGGCAGAGAGATCGCCGTGATGTCGTCGTCCCGATCGACACGCGTGTCGGCAACGGGCAGCAACTTCCGCTCACCGCCCGCCCGTTCCCCGAAGACGAAGAGCAACTGGCCCCCAGTCTGGAGGGAGTTCGCGGTGCCCTCGACGAAGAGTTCGGAGCGGGTCTCCAGGTCCTCGGGGGTGAGGAGGGAGGGCCGCCGACGGCGGACCTTCAGCTCGTTCCAGTCCCAGCGGGCCGTCAGGTCGCGGCTCGTCTCGAAGGTCTGCGACTGCTCGTCGGCGGACGCCGGCACGCTGTTGCTGCGCGCCCCACGCGGGATCAGCACGGGCAACGTCTCGGCGCGCGGGTCGCGTTCGAGGGTGTACGCGAGATGCGTGGCGGCGGCGACTCCGGGGCGCGGCCGGTGTCCGACGAGCCGCCCGAGCAGGACGAGCGAGCGGTGCTCGTTGGCCGTACGGACGTAGGCCTCGTCGGCGATCCGCTCGGAGTGGAAGGTGAGCAGGTCACCGAGGACGGCGGTGGCGTCGAGCAGGCCGATCGCCGGGTCGTCCGGGGTGCGGACGGTGAGGCCGCCGAGTGCCGGGTACGCGGGTGAGGCGAGCCGGTCGAGGAGGGCGGCCCGGAAGCTGCCGTACTCGCCGACGCGGTAGTCGAGGGCGGTGCGGCCGGGCGGGTTGTGGAGCGGGACCGGGGCGAGCCGCTCGTCGTACCCAGTGCCGGTGCGGCAGCTGCCGCCGCAGGTGCAGTCGTCCTCGAAGTCAGTGTCCTGGACGGACGGTTCGTTGGTCATCGGGCACCTCCACGAGGCGTCAGGGATATCGCCAGGAGGCCGTTCTCCGGCCGGTCCGGGTCGTTGTCGCAGGTGGCGATCTCCAACGGGCCGAGCCGCAGCACGCCGTCCTCCCTCTCTCCTCGGTCCTGCTCGAACAGCCGCCGCAGACTGGTCACTTGGACGCTCTCCACTCCCGGTACGGCGGCGGCGACGGCGACCAGGCGGCTGAGCCGGACCGGCTCGCCGAAGGTCAGCGCGTCCGGGTGGAAGAAGCCGAGCCGTCCGTCGGGCAGTCGGCCGGTGCCGAGTACGCGGTACAACTCGGCGAGGATCTGCCCGTGTTGGTGGCCGGGCGCGGCGCACACGGTCAGCGCGAGGTCCAGCGGTGTGTGCCGGGCGGGGCCGACGACGAGGTCGTGGCCGATGCGCCGGTATGCCTCCAGGGCCTGGGCGACCGACGTGAGCAGGGCGGACGAGGGTGCGCCGGTGCCGTACGCGTCGATCGCGATGTGGGCTTCCTGGGTGCTGCCGGTCCAGCGGATCTCGGCGGCGGCGCGCTGGACGCCGGGAAGGGCGTTGGCGAGGGCCGCGTAGTCCTCGGCGGTGACGGCACGCAGTCGGGTGCGGCGCAGGTCGAGGGGGGCCAACTGCCGTACCTGCTCCACCGCTTCGGGTTCCGTGCCGCCGGTGGCGGGCAGCGGGTTGCGGACGACGGCGACGGGCGGCGGCTCGCAATCCCCTTGCTGTTCCCGGTAGTTGACGACCAGGTGGTTGATGGCCTCGGCGCCGACGTTGCCCGCGCTGCCGCCGCCGAGACGGTAGCGGGCGGCGAGACGCGTCCCTGGGACGGGCCGGGCGCCGTGGCCGCCGTCGCCGAAGCGGAGCGCGAGCCGTCCGTCGTCCTCCAGCTCACCGACGAAGTGCCGGTCCCGGGAGCCGCTGCCGAGCAGGTCGCGGCGCGGGTGCCAGGAGTGGTCGCCTTGTTGGAGGGTGACGGCGGGCAGGGCGCGGCGCGGGTCCTGCGTGAGGGCGGCGGTCGCGGAGCCGCGCAGTACGGGCTCGTCGGGGTGGAGTCCGGCCGCGTACGCCGGGCCCCAACTGTGCGCGATCTCCCAGGCGATGTGCCCGTCCAGGACGGTTCCGGCACGGGCTCGTGCCGTGAGAATCTCGATTCGACGGAGCTTGCCGTCGAGCAACTCGTCGTTGCGGAACAGGAGTTCACGCAGGGCACGGACGGGATGGCGGCGGAGTTCGAGCCGCTCCAGCACCTTCAGGCCGTACACGACGGCGAGTTCGGCGATCTCCTCGTCGCCCAGCCCGTCGCGGTCGCGGGCGCTGCGCCACAGTTCGACGAGCCGCTGCCGTACCCGCCCGGGGACGGCAGCGATGCGCTCGGCCTGGCCGGCGGAGACGGTCGCCGGGTCGGGGAACGGCACCGCCTGGGCGATCGGGGCCCGCCCGAGGACCGGCCGGAAGCGGGGCCTGATGCCGGGGTAGACGGACTGCGCGAGCAGCGTGCGCAGGGCGGCGGCCTGGGCGTACGCCGTGCCGGGCACCACCCGCTCATGCCGCTGCCCGGCGCGTTCGAGGCCGAGTCCGGCGCGGGTCGTGGCGGCCTCACCCAGTACGTCGAACAGCTCGCGGATGTCGTCGGCCGTCAGCGCTTGCCCGCGCTCCGCCTTGTCCGCAAGGGAGTTGACGAGTCGGGCGGGAGCATTTCCCTCCGTGCGGTCGGCGCAGCCGAAGGCGGGCGGGTCGCAGGGGGCGACGACGGCGGGAACGGGCGGGACGGTGAACGTCTCGGGGAGTCCGTCGCCCGGCAGGGAGCGGCCGTGGTCGACGAGGACGACGTTTCCGCGGGCCAGGGTGACGTCGTGGACGGGCAGGCAGTCGCGTCCGCCGCGGGTGGTGAGGCAGAGCGGGAAGCGGAGGGCGTCCTCGGCGGCCCAGGTGACCTCCAGGACCGGCTGGTCCTCGATGCGGTCGAGGGCGGGGGTGACGGAGGTGAGGCGGACGGCCTGGCGGTGGGTGGGGTCGGCGTCGCCGCGGGTGCCGGTGCGCGGGCCCTTGACCTCCTCCAGGACGAGCAAGTGGCCTGGCCTGAGGTCGAGTTGGCGGTCCCGGCAGGTCTCGGGGTCCTGCCACTCGTCCCGCAGGGTGGCGGCGGTGGCGCCCTGCGGTAGGGCGGACACCTCGCCGCCCCAGGTCCACAGCCGGATCGCGTTGTGGGCGACCCGCAGCTCCAACTGGTCGGCGGCCAGGACCGGTTCGAAGACCTCGACCGAGCCCCGCTCGTCGAGGTCGGCCAGATCGTGGTCGTCGACGACGGTGCCGGGCTCCGGCCGGTCGTGCGGGTCGAGGGTGCGGACGTCGACGGAGGCGAAGCGGAAGGTGCCCGGGGCGAGCGTGTGGTCACCGGCGGTCTCGACGGTGACGTACGCCCGTGCCGTGCAGCCGTCGTGCATCGCGTAGTCGATGAGCCGGACGTGTCGGCGTACGGAGACCCGGCGGCGTGCGGTGTCGAGGTAGGCCTCGGTGGCGACCGCGTCCTGCTGGTAGCTGATCTGGTCGCCGGTGTACGCGAGCAGCTCGACGAGGGCCACGCCCAGATCGGCGGGGTTGCGCTCGACCCAGTCGGGGGTGGTGAGCGCGAGCCGGTCCAGGAGCAGCTTGCGGATCGTGTCGTAGTCGCGGGCGGTGTAGTCGACGACGGGCGCGTCGGGGAAGGAGCCCTCTGCGGACCCCGGCAGCTCATCTTCCGTGCAGTCGAAGGGAGTTGGGCAGTCGGGCCGGAAGGAGAAGAAGGCGGAGTGGTAGCGCTGGTCGAAGCCCCGGTAGGGCTTGGCGCCAGGGCGGTCGTACGGGTCGGTCTCGACGAGGGCGAGGCGGTAGCGGGAGGTGTCGCCGGCCTTGTCGAGGGTGACATACAGCAGGTCGTCGAGTTCCGGGTCGTCCTCGCGCTCGACGCTCACGTCGACGGCGGTGATGCCGGTGATACGCCGGCCGCCGTCGATACGGATGTTCTCGGGGCACAGGCCGTGCGGGGCCTTGCCGAGGAACGTGACGGTGAGCAGCAGTCCGTCGTCGCTGACCTCGACGGCGTCAACTCCGTTGAGCTGGGCGGCTCTTACCTTGGCTCGCCGGGAAACGGCGTTGCCGCTGGTCGTGTCGGTGCTCATGCGGCCCGCCCTTCGAAGACGTCGTCGCGTCGGGTGCCGGTGGCGCGTACGACGTACGAGAGATGCACGCGTACGACGTTGTCCTCGCCGAACACGTCGAGGGCCAGCACGTCGATGAGGTCGCCGAGCCAGCGCTGGAGCGAGGCCTGCACGGAGAGTTCGAGCGTGCTGATCAGCTCCGGGCTGCTGGGCGCGAAGACGAGGTCGAGGAGTCCGCAGCCGAAGTCGGGGCGCATCACGCGCTCGCCGGGGCTGGTGAAGAGGAGCTGCTCGACCAGGTCGTGGACGTGCTCGGCGTGCCGGGCGTGCGCGGTGCGGCCACGCCGGTCGGCGCGGAAGGGAAAGGCGAGGTCGCTGCGGGGGCGTGCGTTCGTTGCCGTGTTCATGGCGCCGGGGTTGGTCGGGCGGCTCATCGGACGGTGACCTTTCGCTGCGCGGCCTGGACGACGGGCGGTCCCTGCGGGACGAAGGCCGACGTGAAGCACTGGGCCGCGGAGGAGTCGAGCAGCACGGGCGCGCCGTCGACGAGGACGCCGCTGCTGCCGGCGGTCCAGCGGACCGTGACGCAGGGCGTGGGCACACCGTCGACGGTGTGCGGGCAGCCGGTGACGACGGCGTGGGCGTGCGCGGCCGTGACGACGGCGGCGCCCGCGACCCGTACGCCGCCGGTGGGTGTGGTGGCCGCGCTGACACGACCGCCGTGCGGGCAGCCGATCACGGCGCTCGCATCGAGCAGACTCCCGGACACTTCTCTTCGTCCCCCGTCTTCTATCGCTTCGAGAGCACGGTCAACTGGCCCTCGTTGATGGTCACTTGGTCACCGCGCAGCAGAACCTCGGCGCCCGCGCCGTTCGCGATGACGATGGCTCCCTGGGTGATGCGGATGTAGGCGCCGCCCTGGGCCTGGAGGAGGATCCCCTGCTCTGTGCCGGGCGTGTCGTTCATGACGAGCTTGTGCGCGAGGGGGGTCTGCACGACGACCGGCTTGTTGGCCGCGTTGGCCTCCAGTTCGCGGCGCGCGTCGGGCGGCAGTTCGTCGGCGGTGCCCCACCAACACCCGGTCCAGATGGGGAAACTGGGGTCCCCCTGTTCGAACTCGACCCACACGCCGGTCCCCGTCGGCGGCACCACGAACTGTCCGGACTCGGGCCCGGTGAACGGCAGACAGGGCAGCGCCCACGTCGACGGCTCGTCGCCGAGGACGTCCGGGACCTCGACGGTGAGACGTCCGATGCGCAGCGGGTCGTTGTTGTCGACGACCCGGCCGCGGAACTTGCCGAGGTAGCGATTGCTGGGTGCCGCCATGCTGAACTGCTCCTGAGGTGTGGTCTGTTGCGGGTGGTGCGGCTGCTGTGCCTAGGTTGTTGGGGTCACGGTCGGACGTAGTCGCTCAGGGCCTCCAGTCCCTCCCTGGAGAGGGTGAAGTTCTGCTGGTAGGAGCCCGGGCGCAGGTTGTGGGTGACGGACTTGACGTAGTAGTCGCCGTCGTACGCCCGTCCCGAGCCGCGTACGCCGACGAGCTGGCGGGGCTGGAGGATGTAGCCGTGCCGGTTGACGTCGAGCGATCCGGAGCCGGAGACGACGTCGGCGGAGACAGCGGCGCGGGCCAGCAACTCGGCCTCGGCCTCCGCCCGTTGCTGCTTGGCGGTGCCGGAGAGGGTGCGGCGCTTGAGGGCCGGGGTGGGCCGTTTGCCGAGCGGTGGGCGCAGGGGGCTGATCGGCGGCTGGGGCAGCAGCGTGGACAGCCGGGTCCCCGGGTCCTGCCAGCGGGCCTGCGGTTCCTCGCGCGCTGTCCCGTCGTACGCGAACGTCAGCTGGTCCACGGTGGAGTTGGCGTCCATGTTGACGGTGAGGGCGTGCTGGCGGATGCCGAGGCGTACCTCGGGTCCCCAACGGGCGGAGGACTGGCCGGGGTTGGGGCCGGGTTCGAGGTAGAAGGTGTAGCCGTTGGCGCGGGCGAGTTCGGTGACGTACTGGAGGTCGGTGCCCGCCTGGTAGTGGACGCGGAGGTCCTGGTGCGGGGGCTGGGCGATCTGTTCCGCGTAGACGTCGGGCCGGATGCCGTAGTCGGAGTAGCGGCGCAGGATGGCGAGGACGCGTTCGGAGGGCGGAAGGTTGGGGTAGCGGGCGGTGCGTTCCTCCAGGTCGAGGAGGAGGGTGAGGTCCTCGCCGGTGAGGGTGAGGGTGGAGTGGCCGGGCTGGTTGCTGGTGCCGACCTCGTGGCGGACGATCAGGCCGTCGAAGAGGACGGCGGGCGTGCCTTTCACGCTGACGGTGACGATGAGGCGGGTCTTGGGGTCGAAGAACCCCTCGGGCAGGAGCCGCCTGCTGATGATGCCGTTCTTGGTGAGGTCGAAGGCCAGCTGGAATCCGCTGCGTTCGCCCGCGGTGGCGGTGATCTGGGCGGAGAGCAGGGCCTGGGTGACCTCGGCGGGGACGGGCTGGACGAGCTTGGGTCCCATGAGGAGCGTGATGTGAACGGGGCCCTGCCCCACGGGCAGATCAAACACGCCGGTCTCCTCGCGGCAGCCCGCCCAGGGACGGTATGCCGATGACGCGGCCGGCCTCGTCGGTCAACTCCCGTGGATCGAGTACGGGGTTGGCGTCCGCGATCTGCCACCACTGGGCGGGGTCGCCGAAGTAGCGCTGGGCGAGGAGGTCGGGGCGCTCACCGGCGCCGACGGTGTGGGGGTGGGCTTCCGGCCCCTGTTGCGCGTCGAGCGGGGGCAGCAACCGCCGCTTGGCGTACCGGACTTCGGTCCCGTCGGCCTGACGGTGAATCCCGATCTCGGCGTCGTGATACCGACTGGTGCGCGGATAGGGATGAGCGCCCGGTATGGCGTCGAGGGCGTTCTCGTACGGTTCGATGTCGGCCATGGTGGTGTCCCTCAGCCCCTTCCGCTGAACGCGCCGGTGGTGCCGATTCCGGTGAGCCCGAGCGTCCCGAGGCTGCCGCTGCGGGCGGCTGCCGCGAGCTGTTCCTTCTGGGCGAGGTGCGCCATGTACAGATCGGCGCCGCGGTGGCCTGCGGGCAGATCACTGACGGTGAGGATCTTCATGCCGATGCCGAGGGAGGCCCGGATCGGGTTGAGGTTGACGTCGAAGGCGGACTCGTTGACGGACAGCTCGGTGAGCCGGACGGGCATGACCCGCTTGCTCCCCCAGGTGAACAGGGTCAACGGCATCTCGATCGGGCTGATCTCGATGGTCCCGCTCTGCGCGAGGCGGCCGGCGGCGCGGAGTTGGGCGGTGGTGGGCTGTACGAGCATTTCGAGGGTGGCGAGTTGGGGATGGATGCCGTCGGGGGCGGCGACCTCGAACTGGTCGGTGGCATCGATCTCGGCGGTGAACTTCCAGGTCTCCTCGGCGGGCCCCTTGAGCCGAAGAGCCTCATTCTTGTCCCCACCACCGGTTCCCCCACCCCCTCCGGAGTCGGCACTGTCACCGGCGGTCTGGGGGGCGACGCTTCGTTCCAGGGTGTCGGGGTTGAACTGGAGGACGATGATGCGCTGGGGGGTGCCGGTGTCGGGGTTGACGACGACTATTCCGGAGCGGATGGGTTTGGGGATGTCGGCGTAGCGGGTCATCAGTCCTCCTGCCGGGGACGGCAGCTGGTGAGGAGCCGCACAGCTTGCGAGTCGGCGACTACATGACCGTCTCCGTCTGCGGGCACGGCCCCGCCCTGGGGATCCTCCGGCTTGCCCACCCAGTGCTGTACCGCCTCCAGCGGCGTCCTGCCGCTTTCCCGCGCCTGTTTCAACCGGCCTTGCCAAGTTCCAGTGGCATTCCAGCCGATGGCGCCCAGACCGTGCATGGGAAAGAAGTTGGCGGCGTCTTCGCTCGCGGACTCCGACGCCCACAGATATCCGATCAGCTGTCCGTTCAGCATTACCGGAAAGTACCTGACCGGAGTTTTCGAAACACCGATAAATTCCTGGCGCTCCAGCGTGAACGGGCTGAGGTCGCCGAACTCGGTGGGGCGGCCCATGGGCGGTTCGTTCCAGTGGTTCGACAACGTGGACTCCGATCCTGAATGGTGCATTGTGCGCGATCTGCTCATCATGAGTTCCTCACCTCAGCGATGATCGTCCATGGGCCGCGAGGACCATGTGAGATGACGTCGATGATCTGATACGCCGTATTACTGGGCAGCAGTAGTTCACGCTGGTCAGGGTACTTGCTGGTCCGGCCGAGCCACAGGGCCGGCGAACCGGCCGGAACGCTGAGGCGAATTCGGTACGGGTTCGCGGCGAAAGTCGACTCGCCGCCCACCGAAGTGGACATGAAGCCGGGCTCCCGTTGGGTGGTTCCCACCAGCCGATCCACTTCATTGGGGAAGCTCCTGTTGAGCCCGTTCATGAAGTTGATGTCACCCAGCGATCGGTGCACCTCCAGCCCTTCGGGCAACTGGTGTGCTCGCGTGGCCTCGTCGATCAGGACGTTGCTTTCCAGGAATGCTTCCGGTGTCGGGTAGGAACCACCGAACAACAGCTTCAGCCGTTCCTCGGGGCTCGCGTGCTCCTTCATCCACCGTGCGATGGCACGCCGCTGCCTGCTGTGGGCCTGTTCGGGTGTGGCGGCGGAATCGCCGACGGCGAGGATGCCCTTGAGTTTCTGCTTGTCGCCATCGGAGAGGTCCGTACGCGACAACGCCGCTGTGAGGTCCTCCGGGGTGTAGTGACCGTGTCGCCCGGTGCCCGTCGCGCCCATGATGCCGGTGAGCAGTCTCCGCGGTCCGGGGAAGAGACCGGGATCTCGCCAGCTGGTCAGCAACTCTTCCGGGGAATCGTGCAGCCGCAGCATCTGGTTGTAGACCCAGCCGTAGTCGGAGTATTCGAGGGCGGCTCTGCGCTGGTCCCGGGGGAGGTCGCGCATATGGTGCCCGAGTTCGGCCTCTCCGTATTGTTCGGCGTTCCTGTTCTGTTCCTCCGAGGTGAACTGCCGCGTTTGATCGGCGTTCTCGTCGAAACGCCTGATCTCGTCCGCGCCGACACGGCTGAACATGTCCCAGTGCCCGGCACCGAATCTCCGTGAGGGATTCAAGAGTGCTGTGAAGTCGAACGATTCGCCATTTTCGTTCACCGCGAGCCCGGTCAGGCGATACCAGGTCTGCAGGCCCCGCAGCACAGCACGGAGCACAGGCTGCGGAATACCGCGCTGAAGCAGCGCGTTCATCTTCGGCTCAAGACGGGCCACGATTTTCCTGAGCCGTTCCTCCTTCGACTCCTTGGACTTCTCGTCCTTCTTCCGCCGGTCCTGGTCGCGCCTCTTCTGCTCGTGCTGCCGCCTCTTGTCCTCCCGGAGGCGGTCCTTCTTCCGCTTGAAGGAGTCGCGCAGCTTCGACGCACCGTTCTTGAGCGCCTTGCCGACCTTGCTCTTCTTCAGCTTCCTGCCGAGTGTCCTCGCCGCGTTGCCGACCTTCTTCAGAGCGGACTTCACGGCCCCCTTGGCCTTCGCCAGGTTCTTGCCCGCAGGGGACTTGGGCTTCCGCGGCTTTGTGGGCTTGGGGCCCTCGATCTCCTTCTTCTTGCGAGTGGCCTCAGGAGTCCTGTCCTTGGCGGGGGTCTGGTCCTTCTCAGGGGACCGGCCCCTCGACGAGCCCTCATCCCTGGCAGGCTGCGTCGCCGCAGGCTCCTGCTTGGCCGGCCCCTTGGGCGTAGCCGTGTCCTTCGGCTTGACCGGAAACCTCGGCCCCGGAGAAGACGCCCCCTTGGGCCTCGGGGCGGTCGCCGGCTCCGCGACCTTCTGTTTCGCGTTGCGCACCGCCCCCCGCGCGGAGTTCACCGCCGACCCCGCCGCCGACCGCGCCCCCTTCCCCGTCCGCTTCAGGCCGTCCATGATCTTCTGGGACATGGCCTTGAGCCGCTTGCCCACGCCCTTCGTCGCCGAAGAGAGCCTGATCATCAGGAAGTTGGCGATGAAGTCGAGAAGGGCCACCACGCCCGCCGCGACCGCTTCCGCGAAGAGGCATGCCGCCGGGCCCGCCTTCACCGCCTTCAGGTACGCCCAGAATTTCGAGAAGGCCGCCAGGATCGAGCTGATGGACTGCCAGGCCGCCATCAGGCCCTGGACGATCGTGAGGATCGCCCCGGCCGCCGGGACGATCATCGAGACGACCTTCTCGATGACCAGCGACGCGATCATCATCGGCAGCGACGCGATGATCGCGTCCCACGCCATCCTGCCGATCTGCTTGAGCGAGACGCAGCCCTTCACCAGGACGTTGATCACGGCCTTGCCGAGGCCCAGGATGCCCTCGACCTTGGTGTCGAACCACCGCTTCACGCCCACCTTGATGGCGCCCCAGAGGTGGTCGGTGATCCCTGTCTTGGCAGAACTGCCGGCCTTGCCTATCCAACCGCCCGGGTCGGGCGCGATGTCGGCTACCAGCGCCGCGAACTTCCCGAGCGCCTCGATCGCCGCCTGCGCGAACTTGATCGCGCCCTCGATGACGGCCTGGTAGACCTTGATGACGCCCTTGATGCCCGCTTCCAGGACGTCGAGGAGCTTGTTCAGGCCCGCGGCGAGCACGTCGAGGAGCGCGTTGACCGCCTTCTTCAGCCCGTCCGCCAGCTCGTTGACCTTGGCTACGGCCGCGTCCCGCAGGCCCTCGATCGCGTTGCGGAACTTGTCCCGCAGTTCCGGGAAGGCGGCAAGCAGCACGTCCCCGATCGCGATCAGGGCGTCGGCCAGCGCGTTGATCGCGCTGATCGCCAGATCACGTACGAAGTCGATGGCCTTGTTGGCCCACTCCTTGAACGTGTCGATGATCCCGTTGACCGCCTTGCGGGCGGCGTCGAAGACCGCGGTGACCGCCGCGAGCAGGCCCTCGAAGAAGTCGGCGACCTTGTCGGCGATCCAGCCGAACAGGCCCCCGGAGGGCTTCTCCTCCTCCTTCTTCTTCTCGGCCTCCTTCTCGGCGTTCTCGCGCTCGGTGTCGATCTGCGCGTTGTCCTTGTCCTTGCGCTCGCCGACCTCCTTGTCCTTGTCGTCGCGCGCCTTGACGATCTCCTTGTTCTTGGTGCCGTGCTCGTCCTCGGACTTCGTGTCCGCGTCGTCGATCTTCTTGTCCTGCTCGGCCCGCCACTCCTCGCGCTGCACCTGCGTCTCGCGGGCGACCCGGCCCCGTTCGGAGGTCTGCTTGTCGGTGTTCTGGGCGACCTCGCGGTCGATCTCGGCCTGCTTCTCCTGCTTGGCCTGCTGCTCGCCCCGTCTGTTCTCCTGCTCCTTGGTCCCGAGGTCGCCCTGCGCCTGACCGGCGGCGCCCTGGATCTCGGAGCCCTTCTCCTGCTTCGCGACGGCCCCCACGCCCGCCTTCGGCTTGGACATCGCCCTGATCCGGCCGCCCTTGCCACCCCCGGCACCACCCCCTGCACCACCTCCGGAGGCCTTCCCAGAGAGCTGTTCCGCAGGAGCGTCGGGGAAGATCTGGTCCTCACCCATCGGCTTGGCCGCGTCGGCGCGGCCCGTCGCCTGTAGGTCGGACTGCTTGTCCTTGAGCGCCTTGGCCTGGTCGTCGGTGCGCTTGGGGTCGCTGGCCCCTTCGAGCCGGATCTTGGGGGCCGGGCCGACCGTCTTGTTCTGCAGTTCGGGGTCGGTGGTCGGGACGGCGTCCACCGCGGCCTCGACGTTCGCCGCCTCGGCCTCGCTCAGCCCCTTGTCCGGCACGGCGGGCGGAGGAGGCGGCGGAGTGTTGTCCGTGGGCTTCTGCCCCGCAGCCTTCTCACTGCCCTTCGCCTTCTGCTTCTCGCCCTGCTCCTCCGGGCCCAGCTTCTCCACCCTGCCGGTGACCTGGGCCGCGGCGGGGGCCGCCTCGGGCGGCGCCGAACGTGTCTGCGGCGCGCCCGAAGGCCGTTCCCGGGTGGGCGGGTTGGCGTCGAGCCGCTGCTGCTCCTCGCCGATCTTCTTGTCGGCAGCCGCGTCGACACCGGGCATGGCAGCCGCGGCCTGGTCGGGCGCCAGCTTGCTCACGGTCTGTACGGCGGCCTTGGGGTCCTGCCCCGAGACGTCCGGCGGCTCCTGCTCCTTCTCCTCGGGCGCGGACCCGCCGCCGCCCCCGCAACTGCCCGCGCCGCCGTCGTCCTTCTCCGCGGCGGGCTCGGGCGGCGCACAGCCACCGCCGTCCTTCTCCAGGGAAGCCTCGGGCCTGGGGCCACCACTGTCGGCACC
>Ga0307513_10008505_pt1 | contig 13112 bp, 16 predicted proteins | sample 15_EM_MG_FD_202174 | JGI IMG/M metagenome (GOLD analysis project Ga0307513, IMG submission 202174) | Populus trichocarpa ectomycorrhiza microbial communities from riparian zone in the Pacific Northwest, United States - 15_EM | ecosystem: Host-associated > Plants > Roots > Unclassified | place...
TTGCCTCTTACTCGTAATGCTCATCGTCCTACTTGTCTCCTAGTCGGCTCACTTGCGCAGGCAGTCGATAGCACTTTAGCCAGTCGCTATGACGACTGTGCTACAAAGACGTGATCAACAACCTCAAGATAATCACTGGCGCAAAGTACTCTGCCAAGGCTGCACAGGAAAGACGGTGCGCTCGACTAGCGAGATGCCTATCAAGCCATCAAGCCGTGGAGATGACGTAGTAAGGCACAGGTTTCCTAAAGAAAGTCATATATCGTAATATTGAGGCATTTGCTATTCAAACAAGGTAAATTTCAGTATTACGATAACAAGCAATTCTCGGCAAAGCGGCTGTTGGTGACGGATCACACTACGTTGTCCTGAGTCAATTCTCATCTGTGAGGAAATCCTCCCTGACCCTGAGTCAGGCAAACCATCAGACCCCGTTGATCGCGCTCTGAAATCGATCATCTCCGTCTTCACATCCATCCGGTGTACTAGTCTGAATGAACATGGGAATACGCCTGACATGTGAGGTTCATAGAAGCCATTGACACATGGCTTGGTTATTATTAGCCGGACGTGTTGTGTTCACGCTATATATGGATTGTAGTGAGTGGCATGGCGGCTGTCTGCCTCAAGAGCCAAATCACCGCAGATAGCCAACGGCCCACTGCCGCATGGCTGTACAACTTTGGTCGCCGTCAGCATAGGGGCAGAGCGGTTGAAAAGCGTGTCAATGTGCTCAAAGGGCGGCGACAGGGCCATTTGCGTATCTTCAAGAATGGGCCTTGAAGGAACATTCAGTAAGAGAAGATGTACCTGAGGCTGTGGGTGGTATGTGGGCGAATATATGACGGCTGGGAAGTGAGGATGACCTCAGAGAGCGATCTCGCGATCGATCAGTACGCTAATGGATGCCAGAATTCAGTTCACAATAGTGTTCGCCGAGTCGTCAACGACATTGAACTGGATACAAAATTCCTGTTACTGTCGAGTTCTCTCCAGCGGAAATTTCGATATTTGAATGCGCCAAATGCCGGGTGTATAATACGATCGAGCAGCAAGGAAGTAACAACACAGGATAACCGCAAGAGCGCAATCAATCGAAGAGACCGAAGCCCTACAAAATGTCATCAATATTCGACCCTGGCCCCCCAGAAAAACAGAAAAAAGGGACGCACCATGTCATCGTCTGACTCCTCCTTTGGCTCTTCCTTCTTCTCCTCCTTTGGTGCCTCCGCGGCGGCACCACCACCCGAAGCCGCGGCCGGAGCGGCACCCCCGCCGACGGCAGGTGCACCACCGCCCGCACCGACGTTTGAGAGGAGGTCCTTTACATTTTTGCCCTCTAGTGCCTTCGCAAGGAGCGTTGCCCAGATGGGTTCAAGTTCGACGTTGGCGGCCGAGGTCAGAGCGAGAATTTTGTCGGACTGTAGTGCGCATGAAAGATAAAGCAAGGTAAACGAGTAAGACACCCAAGGAGGAACAGAGACGCGTTAATATCCAGACTCTGGAGAGTGGGTGTGACTGACGGTGATTTCGAGGCCGTCATCGGCGAGGATGAGCGCGGCATAGGTAGCAGCGAGTTCTGAGGAGGCCTGAAACAACGCAGAAAGTCGCTATCAGCCATGTTCCTTGATCGTACGACCGCCGATCCCGTAGGCGTCTGCGTCTGCCTCAGCGCCTGTCTCCCCAATTTGCGAAACCATTGGAGGCGGGGTTCTCGTGCGCAACGGGCATCTTGATAACTTATAGAGACCGACCACTGACCATTGATTATTTCAGGTGCGGGAAGCGCGGGAGGAAGGTGAAAAGAAAGGGAATTAACTTTGAGAGGCAGAGGACAAACAAATATTGGGCGAAATAGCGGTCCTCGAACTGGACCCCTAACCTTGTTGTGTCATAATTATCGTTATGTAAAGACAAGTTGAGCTGGGTGATGTAAAGTTTCATAACTACTGAGGTCACCAGTGTTCGTTTCGGCGTTTCCTCGACTCGCGTAGGATATCGTCGCGGTTCCGTAAGCACCGGTGTGTTAGAGAATACTTAGAGGACGTAAGGAAGAGTCAGGAGATGCAACTTGTGTGTTCGGAACGTCTTGAGTGCTGACCACCTGCACCGGCTAAAGGGCCAGGAATGGGAGAAGTGGATTGTTTTAGTGAGGCGTGACTCTCTTGCTCAATAGTCAATATAAACGGGTGTGTGCAGTTGGAGGGTCGGCATGAGCGTGTATGAGCGTGTCAATGTTTACTTGGTTCATCCAGCCAGCCTCCATGGTATTCATTCAACAGTTACTGCGCATACTTAGCATCTCGCCGATAGACTTTGAATGCAGTAGAAACGACCTGCGAGAGGCAGATAAGTAATGCGCCAGTGCTGACAAGAAAGGTCCCAACCACAAGTCTGTGACTACGGACACCCAACGAGGTGGACTGGATTAGATTGACGAGCTGGAGAGGGTGCAGGCACCACGGGAGATCAGGGCTCGTTACGTAGCACTGTCATAACGAGTATGATAGGGGCGATGAATTTACTCATACCGAGGGAGGCGTGTGGTGACAAACAAAATGCAGGGTGTGTGTGCAGGGTGTGACTGGGCGAGCGAAATATATATATAAGGACCAGTTTAAGAACCAGTTTCCTAGTAGCTAGCCCGCCCGCTCCCCGTCGGTCAGGTCAGAGAAGGCTTCGAAGCCCCATCCGCACCCGATTCCGATTCTCCCGACACTCTCGCCGGAAACCCCGCCTCACTCACATCACTCACACTTTCTTCCCTTCCGCCTCGTCGGTCCCGCTCGTCCGTCGCTCCGTCGCTCGCCCAGCACCACGTAAGTAGTCCCACGCCCACTCCCTCCACCACCACCAGCCAGCAGGGCACGAGCAACCCGCAACCACGAGCAGCCATGGCGAGCCACGGATCCGGTGATCTCATGAGGAAGCGCAAAATCTGTGTGCTCGGCTCCAGAGCCGTCGGTCAGTCCCTACAACGGCCCCACCCTCCCTTATCCTATCTGCTGGGCTGAGACATGCGGCACAGGCAAGTCGTCGCTCATCGTCCAGTTCGTCGACAACCAATTCATCGAGCCATATTACCCTACCATGGAGGCAACCCACTTCAAGCAGATCCCCCACAAGGGCGTCGAGTACGATGTCTCCATCATCGACACCGCCGGCCAGGACGAGTACTCGCTCCTCTCGCCAAAACACGCCGTCGGCATGCATGGCTACATCCTCGTCTACTCGGTCACTTCTCGTCAGAGCTTTGACATGGTCAAGATCGTCTACGAAAAGCTCAAGAACTTCCAGGTGTGTCCCCCAATCTCCGGACTGCTTTGCGTAAGAGGCGTTTGGGATGCACCGTAGCTTACACTATATAGGACATCCCCCATTTGCCTGCGGTCGTTGTCGGTCAAAAGGCCGATTTGGCGGAGAACGAGTGAGTCCAGTCCCGGTCCTTTACGATACTTCCGCTCCCTACAACCTGTCTCGTCCTCGATTCCCCACTCATCCTCACTGCCCAACAGTTCATTGCGGGAAGTGCCCCAGGCCGAAGCCAAGCAGATGGCTAAGGAGACTGGGCTCGCCTGGATCGAAACCTCGGCAAAGTCCAATGCCAACGTCGCCGCCGTATTCGACCTATGTCTCGAGGAGATCGAAAAGGCGATGCATCCGGAGCGCGCCACCGACGCAAGCGGCGCAGCAGCAAATGGTTCCGCAGACGAGAAGAAGATGGCAAATAAGGGCAATCAGTGCATCGTTATGTGAACGGAAGCGCTCTGTCACTATCCAACGGTGCACCATCCCCTGTGACTCAACTAGAAGGCCATTTGTGCCGCCACCGCTGATCGTCCAAATACCGCCCACACCGCTCTGTTCCCCCCAGACTTGTAACTCCCAACTTCCTCCTGTTCGTCCCGTCTGTACAGCTCCTTGTGCCCGATTACTGGCCCCTTCGCTTACGGCTCGAATATTTGCGGACGTTATAACCTTGTGCCCTCCCCCCGCCGGATTCACCCTTGCTCTTGGCTCTTGGCCCCACCCGACCTTTGGTATCTGTATTCACGCTTATATAGAACGGGAGCCTCGACCGCTGGGGGTGCCTCCTAGCGGTTCCAGGTTGTTGTCTGTTTCCCCAGGTAGAGATCATGGTTATCTTTTCCCTCTTCTTCCTCTGGTGTACATGCTATACGCTAATGGCCCTGTCCCTCGTGTGCTCTCTCTCGAAATTTTATATCTTTGGCCTATGTTTGGTCGGGTGTGGCGCATGCTTCGTCACCGCGATCGTCACTCGCAGCGTCATTTGCATAGTCTCAGGCGTCCTTCACATCCTCATAAGAGATGTTGATGGTTATAAATATAATCGCGGCTTATCTCATCCTCCTTGACCGCCAACCTTACCAAAAATGGAAGAGGAAGACAAGAAGATGGTCGAAGCTGAGGGTGGGAAGTGTATCACACTGGGCTTTGATCTCATGGTGAGCCTTTGTAGCCACCAGAAACTGATGATGTTCTAGTTCGAATGAGGCTGGGTGGCGACCCCGACTCGCGACTTGATCATTGCAAGAAGGCCGTAGAGAAGCACATCGGTGAATTCAAACGCACCGACAACACCTTGCAATCAAATCATCTGCAAGGACTTCGCCGAAATTGATTCTTGTGCGTGAGCGTAATATCCGTCTCCTCTCAGGCGCTATGATTAATACCCTATTCCGTGTACCCGAAATAGACAATTTTCCGTTTGAACATTCTTCAAATGTTCGCTATTATCGAAGACGCGCTCGCTCCCACACATAGAGAAAGGGTTCGAGCATCATCTCGACCTCCTCGACCGTCGCCTTTACAGCGACACCAAAGGAGCTACCAGAAGCGTCACGAAGTCCCTTGCGCAGCGGCTCATGCCCAAGGGTATCCGCGTCAACGCCGTCGTGCCGGGACCCGTACACACTCCGCTCCGTCCCGCAAATCACCCCGCAGAGGGCATGGAGGAGTTCAGCAAGGGCTCTGGATTGGGCCGCCCCGGTCAACCCAGTCAGATTGCGCCCTCGTTTGTTGTCCTTACGAGTGCAGAGGCAACGCTCTACAGCTCTACACTGGACAAGTCTTGTACGCGTATCGTCCGGGTGATTGAGCAAATATCCCGGTATAGTAGTAATAGAGTCGTTATCACCCGAGGCCGAAACGCCCATTGTCAGGAGGACAGAGTTCGCGCAGGATCCTCAAGGAGAGTCCAAAGTCTGTGGGGAAGGTAAGAGATAATTCAAGGACATCCTTGAGTTACCCGTGAGATGCAAATCAATGTTGTATTCACTCAAGAAGTAGCGTGCTGATAGCCATTGTTACAAGACTTGTAAGACTATATTACATGTTTCGGTAATATTAATGTAATTTGTGGAAATCAGCGATCGGCAACGAAAACGAAAACTTTGCGGAAGCAAAGACCGCTCAGAGCAGGGTTCGAACCTACGCGGGCAGAGCCCATCAGATAGTATAGTAAGTTCAAATCTGACGCCTTAACCACTCGGCCATCTGAGCTTCGAAGTTGCTTGTTTCACCCCATTAATTATTTAGGAGCTACAGAAATGACCACCCTTACGTGCTTGTGAGAGCTTCACTAATCAGTCAAAGGACACGAATTTCCACGTACGAACCCGTCACAGCGTCATCTGTACCAGGCGGTCCCGCTAGGGTTAGGGTTGAACAGGGATAATCAATGACTGACTTGCCAAGGGTGGTGCCTCGGGACCCGGGCTCGCAATTGATATTACAATCTAGATGTTATGAGCATAACATGAGCGTTTCTGGCCCTCGCTCCATCCTCACCCATCTAGATGCCCCCAGCAACAGAGGCCAATTTGCATGCTAACAATATCCTTTCCAAGGTAACATCACTTGAGGGAGTAACCGTCTCCAAATCCGATCATGTCGCCAGTCTATGGGCCAATTATGGCAAGATTCGACGCCTTCATCTCCGCCCGCCTTCCGACTCCTCACAGGAAACTCCTACACCTCGCACACTGATCCTCAAGACTATATCTCCCCCTCCGATTCGTCACTCAAGCGACGAAGGACACAAACGCAAAGTCCTCTCGTATGGGGTCGAGAAATGGTTCTATGAGCACCTTGCTTCACGACTAGACGCACAATCTGACACCATCAAAGTGGCCAAGTGCTTCATTCCCATGACAAGCCACCCAAATGACCCACTCGAGCTCCTACTTGAGGACCTCTCTCCTGAATTCCCAGTTTCCTCCTATGGAAGCTGCGACGACTCGGAGACCAGATGCGTCCTACGCTGGCTTGCTGGTTTTCACGCGACGTTTTGGAGGATCCATCAACGAATGGACGAAAGTATTCCCCTCGTGCCTCCCCCTGCTTTAGTAGTCGACGACACTGTGAACTCGGGTGTATGGGAACAGGGTACCTACTGGTACCTGGACACAAGGAGGGAAGAACTAGAAGAGGTCGGCGATAAACATAGTTGGTTACTACAATGGATAGAAAAGGTTGGTGGTTATTCGCGTCCAATCTGCCTAATACCTACCTCCTTGTCCACCTCGTTACTAAACTTGTGTCGCTTTCATAGGTGAACGCAGCCATCAAATCAGAGGCCGCCGAATGGGGGACACTTCTGCATGGGGATGTTAAGGGCGCGAACATATTCTTCACACCTCACTCGACAAGGAGAAGGCCATCTCAAGCCAGTGCAAGCGAACCTTTACGCTGCGCACTTTATGACTTCCAGTATGTTGGGATCGGACTTTGCACGAGAGATCTTATCTATTTTCTTGGAACCACCGCGGAAGAGAGGTTTCTTCGAAAACGTGAAGATGAGGTGGAACTCCTCCGATTCTACCACCGGGAGCTGGAAACTGCACTACGGCAGCGCGATGAAGCGACGCCAGACTACCCTTTTGACAAATTCCTAAGGCACTGGGAAATGGCCATCGTGGACTGGTATCGCTTCCTTGTGTCTTGGGGTATGTGGGGTAATAGCGCTTGGGTCGAGAAGCGAGCCAAGGAAATAGTTCGAGACTGGGAGCGGACGAACACCGTCCTGTAGAGAGTCGCAAATGACTTCTATAGGTTTGGGAGACTCCTTTGGTACATGTACAAGTCGCTTCAACTACATTTACTATCGATAAGAAAGCACTCGAATTCATACTTTCGCGAGGATAAGAGCTACGCGGGACGGAATATACACCTGTCATGAACAAGAGTCAAGGGGGAGTCATTCGCAAATAAAATAGAGCCGTACCTGGACCCAGTTCTTCCTCCCGCACCATTCTCCCTCAGTGGCAACGAACCTCGATGTCTCAATGTCTACTCGATCCCACCCGCCGAATTGCTTTGTGTCTGAACTGAGGACAAGCTTATACTCCCCGGGTGTGTTGACTCCAACGCGGTAATCCGTGAAGGACTGCGTGTGATGAAAGTTGAAAATGAAAAGTAGCCCTCCACGTTCGAAAGCGATGACTTTATCACCGCCATGCTTGAGAGAAACGAAGGCCTGAGGTGATTGTCATTCAATTACGATTCGATGCGGAATGGTTCTGACTTACGGGACCAGCGCTCAACCAACCATATACACCCTCAAGAGCGTTCATAGCCTTATCAAATTCGTTGAGGTACTTGTAGCGGAGGAGGGGATCATCGAGGATATTCCACTGGCGCCGTGCATATTGGAATGAATTTCCGTTACCCTCACGAGGGAAATCCAGCCACTGAAACACAAACCCGTGAGCACACACTAAGAAACCAATGACCAGTCTTAGACTCACCTCAGGATGGCCAAACTCGTTGCCTTCGAAGTTAAGGTATCCTTCCCCTCCGAGTCCGTGTGTGATCAAGCTGCCGGTAACACCATGAGTCATAGCACATATCCATGTGCCAGTTCTGTGGTTTACCGTATGAGTTTATGCAGTGCAATACCGCGAGAAACAATGGGTGTCATTTCGCTGATATCCGACATGTTGGTGTCTGCGCAAGGGGTCAGTGACTCGGTCTATGCGCCCACTGTAACCAGTTTACTTGCACATCTCTTTATCCATAAGCCAAAAAGCAAGTGTCTTGTCTCCGACCAAAGCTTGATCGTGACTCTCCGCATAGGCAATACTCTTCTCTCCCCAGCGGCGGTTCTCAAGAGTCCAGCAAATATTTGCCATATCCCAATCCTCATCCTTGGTCTCTTTTAGTATTTTGATCCACATGTCGGGAACGGCCATCGCCAAACGGTAGTCGAAGCCTATTCCACCATTCTCTGTCGAGACGCAAAGCAATGGCATACCCGAAACATCCTCGGCGATTGTGATAACGCCTTGCCCTTCTGGGGTATCGGGATAGAGCTCACGCAGCATGGCGTTCGCGAGCATAAGATAAACGACGCCCTCGTCATCTACATTCGGACCGTAGTACTCATGGTACCCTCCGGAGAAACCGGTGCCGATACCGTGATGATGGTACATCATGCTGGTGACGCCGTCGAAACGGAATCCGTCGAAATGATATTCCTCGATCCACCACCGCAAGTTACTCAGCAAGAAGCGAAGCACTTCGTGACTTCCGTAGTTGAACAAACGCGAGTCCCACAACTCGTGTCGTCCTTTCGATCCGGCATGGAAGTAGAGATGGTCGGAGCCGTCGAAGAGGTTCAAACCATCAAGGACATTCTTGCAAGCATGGGAATGGACGACGTCGAGAAGGACAGTAAGACCCATACCATGCGCAGTGTCAACGAGCTCTTTCAACTCCTCAGGCGTGCCATAACGAGATGACGCGGCGAAGAAGTTTGTAACCTGATAGCCGAAGGCTTGAACACGGGGTTAGATAGAGTTATCCACACAATGGCATCCCTTGTACTCACAAGCGTAATAGGCATGCTCCATGACCGCCATGAGTTGAATTGTATTATAACCGAGACCTTTGATTCTCCAGAGGACGTCCTTGGTGAATTCTTTGTACGTCCCCACGCGCGACTCCGTAGTGGAGATACCAACGTGCGCCTCGTACACCTTGATTGCTTTTGGTTTAGGAGGTCGAGGGTGCTTCCACTGGTAGCGCGCGCTGGGAGGAGGGTTCCAGAAGCGTCCATCATAGACAGGAGACACCTCCAAATCTTGAGTGACACGCTTGATCCACGCGGGAAGGCGCTCGATTCTCTCGCCGCTAGGGGTGAGCATGGAAATCTTGATTTTCGAGTCGTGGGGGATAGCGCAGGCTCCATATTTAGCTGGAACGGTGATGCCCCATACGCCGTACTTGTCGCGTGTCATCGTGTGGGACTCTCTTGACCAATCGTCTGCACGACGCGTCAATATCCGTAAACCCGATCTCCATAGAAGGCGAAGCACATGACGCGTCATGGGGTTGCGATAGGAAAGCATACTGATCTACTGACTGAAATCGCCGATAAGGCTCGCTGCGACGGCGTTGGGGGCCCATTCTTCGTAGTAGACGTCGCCGTTCTCTTTGACGTTGAAGCCAAAACGTTCATAGCCTTTGGAGAATTTTTCGAACCCGCCCTCGGCCCTGTCTATAGTACTCAGCCACTTCTGCAACCCGCGAAAACGCGTAGCGAGGTCGGGGATATGCGGTTTAAGGTAAGGGTCGATAGCGAGGACTGGCTTGGGATCAAACGGCTCGTAGCGCGAAGGCGAGCCAGTGGATGTGGTGGACATGATGGGTATCTAAAGCGATAGCTTGGGGGAGAGCGAGGGAAGGAGGGGAGTGGAGAGGGGCCGAGCTTCACCTTGGAAAATCGGAGCTTATGACGTTGGCACGGCGGCCGCTTCTTAGACCCTTCTTCCGGGATTCCTTGGGATTCCTTGTTGAGCGCATCGACAGACATGGCGGGGATGCGCATCCTCTTCGGTGTCCCCGTCCCCCTTGGGAAATCACCCCAGATCTCTGGACGCACCAGTTCAGGATAGGCATTCACCTTGGCCTCTGCCGCTTTCGACCTCATTCAGCCTTCTGCTCGCTGCTATGGTGTTGCGATCAAATACGGATCAGGACTAACCTTTGCCGACGATCATCCGACATTGCCTAATTCCGATACGCCGATAAAAAAGGAGCGCTCCTTTAAGCTCCCCGCTCCTCATCATTTGCAAATATCGGTAGATACAAGAATAGTCTTACTCGACAAACCCTATATATAAATAGTAAATCCGGAACCAATTCGGAAGTCACCGTTGAGTATCGTCTATGGCCGTGAATTTCGGGCATTGCGGTCATATACTTGCTTCCTGACAGTTTTGGGTCTTCCAGTGGCGAAAACGATTTCGAAAGGTAACGGTCTTACCACTACATGCGAGTACGCGTGTCAGCAAATCTCTCACACAGGACACGTCGTTCGTACATACCAGCCGTCGCATTCGATATTCTTCGGGTTCTCGTGTGATTGACGATCGTTCTGTGAGTAGAAGCTCTTGTCACTAGTAAGGGACATTAGAATAAACGAAGTGAGTCCAACGTAGTGAGCCGCCAGTAAACCAACCTACCATGTCGATTTGCCACAGCCTCCCCTACAAGGGTATGCACGCAGGCCAAAGTGCCCTCGAAGGTGATCGAGTGCTCGATGACGACGTCCAAATATCTTACCACAACATAGGCATATGTATGAGCTGTTCTCGTACTCAAGGAACTGAACAAGTTCATCTTCGCTAGGGTCAGAGCCGTGCGCTATAGCACGACGCACCGCAGCCATAGCTTGGGCTATATTATTCCCACTCTGATCGTTCGGGTGTCTGGCGATGATTGCCTCCTGTCCATTGCTCGCTCTTGTGTTAGGGTCGCCATGACTCTGCGAAAGACTATGGCTTTGTGACGGTTCGGCTGTCGGCCACTGGTTGATCGCGAACCTGTCATCCAGGGTCTTGTGGAGTATTGCAGGACAACAGTTCCAACCATCGGGCTGCGTGACCCCTAGGGGTGTTGCTGTAAGGGGGTTCTGGTGTCCTTGCTGTTGCTGCAAGAACATGTATATCCCATCTTCTGTGGATCGGACACTATGAGCGTCATTCGGGTCTCCGCCCCACAGAGCCACCCCAGAGACCTACCTGAGTGATCGACCTGAGGGAGCACACAGTAAGGCGAGCCCATTTCGGGATTCTAACGGGGAATGGGCTCATCCGTGAGCGGATCAGTGGGCCTACATGAAGGGGAACGAGACCGGTAGCCAATAGCTCATGCGATACAATAGACACAATAGACAAGCCCGACTCCTTTACAAGGCGGATACAAGGTGAACCTGGGTACAGCTGAGCACGAGCTGAGCACGTCCTATGCAATCTGCGCATGGTCCTCTCCTGAAAGCGTATCTGTGTGGCTGCTGGCTCCAGGTGCATGTACTGCTCGCAACCGGAGACACACGTCATCGTTCCCTCCGTAGTCGCGTGGTCGAGCAGCCCAACGCCCAGAACTAAGTTCGCGCGAAGGCGACTTGGGCGCCCAGTTTGCGTATGGAAATTATTTTAAGCTTAACATAATCCAGAAAAATTTACGAGCTAGGGCAGTGGGTTGGCGAGCGCCCAGGAGCCCGCCACAGCTTGGTATGTACCAATTGGCGATTGGAGATGCTAAGACCGAGGAAGACACGCTTGTGAACGCACCTGTCGAATAGGAACAGCATGCGTCCTTCTTCGCGCCACGCTTAGAAGAAGTAAGTACCACGCGGCCGAGGACGGTCAACCGTATCTTGCGCGATCGACCACATGAACAGCATAAGTTTGTATTAGTCATCGCCATCCACTTCTAGTTCCCTCCGTATAATTTCCCTCACTTGCCTCAAGCCGCCTTCCTCCTTCTTTATGCGTCTCGGGCTGCGAGCTAAGAGCTCCTCCTCGGACGCCCTGACCTTTCCGGGGGATCCCATGACGCCCGGAAGACCGTCCATGTATCGCGGTCTTGCCCTTCCTCCAGGGGACACGTTTAGCCCAGCTCCCGGACTCATCGATGCGGCACCGGTGGTTGCGGGCATTTCTAGCCAGTCTTCTTCATCGATTACTTTTCTCTTCAAGAAGAATGGACAGAGCTCGCACAGCATCTCTAGCGACTCCACTGCCTCCGCTGTTCCAAAATGAATTATCAATTGACTGGAGTAAAATATTACACACTCCAACAAGGAATGCCCGAAAAATGCTTACCGTCTGAGATGGGGGAAGTAGCAGATTTGACCACTGCCCGGACTACTTCGCCTTGTTGAATAGCACGGCGTTTACGTCCTGATGACGTCAGACCACTGTTAGCTGGCGAAGCAAATAACCTGGGAACAAAATAATGATCAACTGCGTTCGTTTTCGTGCTTCATCGCTTCAGACGGGACGAAGGACATACATCCAAACCGCCTCCGCTACACCGCCGAGTCTACCAAGTATGCACCGCCTCCGCAGTTCCTCAGGTGTGATGAACTTGGTCACGCTGGCAGATCGAAACCTGGCAGCATCGGCCCCTGATTTGCGAACCGATGCAGTCACTGCAACGAGCTTCTTATCGGGGCTCTCGGATTCGCTTTTTGTTCGTATACGTTCATAGAGTGCCCTTCTACGAGCGCTGCTCGGTGTCTCGGGCTCTGCAACACCGGTGTTAGAAGTCGGCTTGGGATTGGCGCCGGGTGTGGAGCGCAGCTCGCTATTGTTTCCCCTTTGGTGTGTGGGAGTCTTTGGGATGAGATCAATAGGTTTCTTGAGACTGAACGTCGGTGTTACTCTGCCATTACCGCTCACGATCTTCTCCGCCCTTGATGAAGGAGTAGTGTCTTCTGCTGCTGCCTTGGCAGCCGCTGCACGTCCAAAAGACGGAGTGCGAATGCCACCACTTCGTGGAAGGGAAGTAGATGGCGCATGGTTCCCCGATGGCGTTACGGGTCGGGACCCGGGTGCCACAGGAAAGGGGATCATGAACCCCTCGGCGTCCTTGAAAGGGGAGACGGCGTCTTTATCTGAAGGAGTTGCATTAACTGGGCGTGTAGTAGACAATAGGGACCCAATGCGTGACGGCTTATTTGGTGAGGAAACAAGGAGTTCGGTTAGTCCTGATATTTTTGCAGGTTTAGGGAGTGCTGGGAGATCCGCAAAGGGAATGACAGGAACAGACGAATCCGCCTCGAGGGGCGTTACCCCGACGAG
>Ga0307513_10008506_pt1 | contig 13111 bp, 11 predicted proteins | sample 15_EM_MG_FD_202174 | JGI IMG/M metagenome (GOLD analysis project Ga0307513, IMG submission 202174) | Populus trichocarpa ectomycorrhiza microbial communities from riparian zone in the Pacific Northwest, United States - 15_EM | ecosystem: Host-associated > Plants > Roots > Unclassified | place...
TGCACCGTCTCTGGATAATTCACCAACCCCCCCACTTGGCAACCCCGCCCAACAGGACCTCTCAGTCTTAGGCCTAACCCTATTGTTTTTTGCCAAGTATGAAATAAAAATAGGAATAAAAATAAATATAAATATAAAAATAAAAATAATAAGAAAAGAGAGCTGAGAGATATCATATGCGAGCAGGTTTTCTTCCAGTTGAGATTATGCCTTATCCATTCAAAAAGTAAGGTAACTTCGTGTTATCCATGTTGACAGCTATTAACCAGTATTGTTTTCCTCTTATTCTCTGCTGTCAACAGTAAAAGGTAGTAATTAATACTTGGTGAAAAGGCCGTTGGCATCAATAACTGCCTGACATCGTGCTTGCATGCTTTCAATAAGCTCCTGAAACTCATGCTCTCCAACATTATCCCAAGCTGTCTTCACTGCCACTCTCAATCTATCATAGCTCATATTTTCTGGATAATTATCCTGAAGATAATTCTTCATAATATGCCAAACCTTTTCAATAGGATTTAAGTCCCGTGAGTAGGGAGGCCAGTAGATTACCTCAATTCCCCGCTCTCTAAGCTCAAGTGACGTATTAGCTGCCGAATGACCTGGTACCCCATCCTGCATCAGGATTAAGGGTATTCCATTTCGACGGCACAGTTCCATATACCCATGTATAATAGGAACTGTATGCGCACAATAGCTTTCTGAATTAAGTGACCCCCAATCCTTTTCCTAAAATCTACTAGGCCCTTGTATATTACCATGAAAAAAGCCCCAAAACATCCATCCCTTCCTTCGTTGGTGTTTTTCTACTATGCAAGTAGGATCCCACTCCTCACCAGCCCTTCGTATCACCCAAGTACGCGTATGCCTTCCACCAGTAATTCATGTTTCATCCGTCCACAGTATTGAATTCCACTGTGCCTGGGTCCAATTGAGATGCTCCTGAGCCCATTGGAGTCTGATTACTCGATTCCGTTCAGAGATTGGTGGTTTTCTCATTGCTAAACGTCGGTGAAACCCTTCCTTAACAAGAGCAGCTCGTATTGCTTTTTGCCCAACTCCAAAATCCAACTCCTCTGCAAGTTGCTGAAATGAAAGACCTCTATTCCGTGCAGACATGCAAACATATCCAATAAGGTCTTCAATCTGGGCTTGGGAAAGAGTAGGAGGGCCACTGGATCGCTTTGTCGGTGTTGCGGGAGATGTGCATGCGTACTGAATTTGATGTTGTGAAAATCCAGTTTTTTCATGAATTTGCTGATACTTCCATCCAATAGAGCGTAGCAGCTGGCATTCACGTCTTGCGTCTCGGGTTAACTGCATTCGCGGCATATTTGTTGATAGTTGAGAAGTGCGAAAATGATAAGGTTGTAAAGGGTTAAAAGGATTAGGCTTCGTTACGGGGCCCCGTTTCCGAGGAGCGGGGACAAAATAACCTAGGTTATTCTGGTTAACTGGCCGAAAAAATCATCCAAATCGGACCAGAACTGACAGAGATAGAGCTCTTTGAAGTTAGACAACTTCAAAGAACCCTATCTCACTCAGTTTTGGTCCGATTTGGACGATTCTTTTTTTAATCTGCAGTTAATAACCTGCTCTTGGCGCCCCGTTTGTCAGAAACGGGGCCCCGTAACGAACGCTAAAAAGGATATGGTTGTGAAAAAACTTTCTCTCATGTTTCGTCTTGATACTTCGTATTAAGCTAGTACAAGGGTCAGGCAATAAAGAGTGGAACGGTGCCGGGGGGGGGGTGAGTTGATTTTGGACAAAAATCTGGAACGCTGCAACCGAACTTAACTCCTGAAGAAAATATGTTGCAATGGTGAAGTACCTCTTGAACCACACCCTTTACCATCAAGTCCCTACCTCCAAAGTTTAGGTATTTTTGGCCAATACTCCTGTAGACAGGAAAACATACACTATGATATGATAGAGAAGAGTAATCCCTACACATAAATACCAAATAATGTTGGTTTCTTGAATGAGCTATTCAGTTTCCCAGCTAAACCACAATGAAGACGGCATGAAACAGAATGTCAGTTTAGAGGTTCAGGCACCACACTCAGCAAGCACCTTTCAGTGCTTTATTTTGTGGTAAATTTGCTGGAGCAAAGGTTATCTATATCAATTACAGAAATTTTCCTTTATTAGTTGGATAGCATAGGAACTAGCATAGATTCTCTGAATGTCACCCTCAAAAGTGTACCACCGCTGCTGAAACATTACTTAGAACAGTACCATTCTTTAATGCCTGACCCTTGTACTTAGTGAAGTTAGTTTACTGCCATAATCCCTGCTAGTGGGACATCCCTGCTAGTGGAATATTCAAAACTTAGGTGCTGTACCTTCGTAGTTGGCTAGTAATCATTGAATAACTGTTCCATGTCTTCCTGCCGGACCCTGTAACTGGCAAGGCTATTCAAAGTCGCTGACTGTGAATTCTCGTTAAAAACAGCCTCAAGAAATCTAGTCCGCTAGTCTTGAAAAAAAGAGCTGGCTTACCTCCTGATAATACTCGGTTGAAGATTCAAAATTCCAATGGCAACCCCCAAGCTCAGTTTCCGACATCATGCTGAACATTACCACTACTTCTTTATATGATGGTGAGAGCAATTTCGACAAATAGATTTTTGCTGCTATGGAGTGGATACCTACTCATATGCTGGAATTGATTGACGGCGACTCGGTGCATAGACCAAAGTTGGAGGCTTGAAGCTAGAAGCATTAGCAGCCATGTCCAAGGCGACACCGGAGGGGAGCAAGCGATGGAGGTGGTACAATTGTATGCTCGTGACGGGAGGAGAGGTTCGGTGTGTATTCTTTACGGGGGTTACTAGCTACGGCTCACGTTAAGTATTATAGTGGAAACTCTGCTACCGTAAAAACTAAAATAAACGAAAAATGTGCTATGTACTCGAGTAGTCTAGAATTCCCTACTTTGGAAAAGGGGCGAAAAACACAGCGAAAAAAGAGCTGTTGAGCCGCTCCGAAAGACGTATAAAAGCAAAAAAACGCCAGACTTTACCAGAGGAGGCAAGTCCAACGACATAGCACATTTTTCGTTTATTTTAGTTTTTACGGTAGTACATGTGTAACCCTATGTCTCCGAATATGCCGTATATCCGCTTATGCCGTAGCACGTTCTCTTGTCCACACTTCAGTGTTCCTATATAAATTTACCATGTGCGCTTCCCTTTGCCCGCCCCCATCCTGCTCCTAACACAACATTCTACGGAGGTACAGGGCATAAGTTTTGTAGGTTCCACAAACGAGGTTTGCTGCCCTCACCCCTTGTGTAACCTACAAAATTTATGCCCTACCTCCATACTATGATACTGGGATTATTATATTAGCAAGGAGCCCCAATAGCACAAACTTCTTGCCGCAAAGGAGTTTTTCCCCCTCTCAAATAATCGCTAGGCGTTCCGACCTCCCGCTTTCGACCTTCACTCGGGTGTCGGGCGCCATCACTCAAATGCGCCGAAAGTGGCTCAGCAGGTGTTAATTGAATATATTTTTTTATCCCGGATAAGCCTCAGGTGGCGGTTTTATTCGGGCTGCTCGGTGGGCCCCTCCCTTTTTGCCCCTGTAGATCTTGATTCGTGTATCAGGGTCTTTTCCCCTGTAGACTGTCATTCAGTCAGCTATAATGCGGTTTTAGGTAATTTTTGCTTTACTTTCACACCGCTTGCTAATGAGAAAATATCTTGCACATGCCTAAGACTTGAGGCTCTATCCTGCGCCTGCAGTGTTGTATGGGGTTAGGGTTTTCTCCCCTCGCCCGAATCGGCCGAACCGAGCCAACGTATCTTCATGGGGGCATGCCCAAAGATTTCGAACACACCAAAAAGCGGCTCACCCCGCACAGCACAGTACACTCACCACCCGCTATCCCGGACCGCTAAAGTTCGAAGGGTTTGTCCGGCATGGCCAGCGATCCGGAGCAAGAGGTCAGGCTTTAGTGAAACGAAATTCAGAACTTACTGAGATCCATACGGGACATCGAGGTATCCGGATTATCGAGATCCCGAACAGCGGGGTGTGTGTAACTACACCACACAACCAGACTACCATCCATTGTCGTCTGAAACAGTAAAATTTGCAGCTTCTGAGAGAGGGCAGGTAATAACCGGGTGACTGAGAACAGATGATTGAAGACTTAAAACACCCTTCTTCCCCTTTACCTTCCGAATATCCGCACCGCAAACAGCTCCAGTACTCTCTAAATTATCTCCTAACCATTAGTAATTCTCAGCAATTAGAAGCACCTACTTGATCAGTGCTCGAGCCGCCTAAGGTACGTTGCTCCTCCTACTTCGGGCTAAAGCGGTCAGGAAATCTCACCAGACACACTGGTCGGGGAACACCTTATCACTGTGGTTCACATCAGGTCTACTGATACTGCTAGCATGGACACCTCTGGCACCTCTGTAATTTTAACTCAGCCTGGTTCACCCATCCAGCTTAGACGATTGTTGGTGGTACCCGCTGGTTATCATATAATGGAGTGAAGTTCCTCACAGACTTACCTTTTCTCCTCCCTCTACTACGACGACTATTACCGGCACTACCCAGACTCGTTACTTTCATCTTATCAGACTCCCACTCTTTCGGAGTCTGCCCGATCCTTTTGCACTTTTTACTTCACTATAGCACAGTTGTCTCGGAACTCCCCAGCTTCTAATACTGGCACCACTACTTTCCTTTTCCTCGTAACCCCCCCTTTAATCGCTTTCGTTTTTCAGTCCCATGCCCTCATTCACGTCCCCAGGGAGGTCGGGTACAACCTGAACGAGAACGTCACTGCCGTGAACCCTCTCGACTACTGGGGCGAATGGCGGAACCACACTTTCAACGACTCTCCCGTGAATTGGAGGTTTCCGTTTTGCACCATACTTTGAATAAGTTTGACGACGGGAATCCGAGAAATGACGATGCCAATGGAACAGTGTTTGAACATGACATCATGGGGAATCGGTTGTGGCATGGTGGTGATGTGAAGGGTCTCATGGATAGTTTGGATTATCTTCAGGGGATGGGTATCAAGGTTTGCATGGACGATTTCCGGAGGTGTTGCTTAAGTTGCTAATACATTGTCAATTTAGGGGATTTACATTGCAGGAACCCCGCATATTAACATGCCTTGGGGCGCGGACGGTTATTCTCCTCTTGATTTGACTCTACTTGATAGACACTTTGGAGACATTGAAGAATGGAGGAAGGCTATCACCGAGACCCACGCCCGGGATATGTACGTTATCTTGGATTGTACTGTGGCTACCTAAGTTTACCTTGTATTTAGTGGCTGTTAGTATCTTGAGCTGACACTTGGATAGTATGGGTGACTTGATCGGCTTCGAGGGTTACTTGAACACGACAGCACCCCTCACCTTGGCTGAATATAAAGTCCAATGGAAAGGTGAAAGGAGGTACCGCGACTTTGAGATCAACAATAACTACAGGGAGAAGTGCAACTACCCGCGATTCTGGCAAGAGACTGGCGACAGCGTGTATCCTGCTGTCAAGGGCTGCTACGACGAGTCAGTGCCCCATCCAACCAACCATTCCCGTCTAATAAAAGATACTAACACTAGTACACGTACACAGCGACTACGATCACTACGGTGACACCGAAGCTTTCGGTATCTTCCCAGACTGGCAACGTCAACTCTCAAAATTCGCCTCCGTGCAGGATCGTCTGCGGGAATGGAAACCAAGCGTGGCCCGCCGCATCAGCACTTTGCCTGCATTACCATTGCAATGCTCGACATTGACGGCTTCCGCATCGATAAGGCGACGCAGATCACTCTGGATATGCTCGTTGACTGGTCTGACTCGGTCCAGTGCGCCCGAAAGTTCGGCAAAAAGAACATCTTCATCCCACGAGAGATCACGGATGGCGATGCCTTTGGATTTATCTATCTGTGCAGAGGCCGACAGCCGAATATGCGACCGACGGACGTCAAGGGAGCGTTTACGCTCACAAGTGATTCTGATAATAAGTATTTCATCCGTGAGAAGGGGAAGAATGCGCTCGATGCCGGCGCATTCCATTATTCGGTCTATAGATCTTTGACTAGGTTCATGGGAATGGACGGTAACTTGACGGCTGGATTCGACACGACGGGGAATTGGGTGGATATGTGGAACACTATGGCAGTCAGTAATGACCTGGTCAACGTGAATACAGGGCAACTCGATCCGAGACATATGTATGGTGTCACCAATCAGGATATGTTCTGCTGGCCCGCGATCAAAGATGGTGAGAAGATGTTATTGGGCCTGCTCATTACAACTTTAGTCATGCCGGGTATTCCAAAGGTACGTTTGCAGCGAGAGCGAGTGATATCCTATGGCTGAATTAGGCGATAAGCGAGCCTACTGATTATCTATGCAGCTTCTCTGGGGCGAAGAACAAGCTATGTGCGTATTTGATAACACTGCCGACAACTACATTTTCGGCCGCCAGGTGATGTCTTCTGCCCTTGCATGGCAGACCCACGGATGCTACAATCTCGGATCCTCGCAGTACTTCAACTTCCCTCTTGATAAAGCTCTTCGAGGCCGCAAAGACGACTGGAACAGCCTTGATCATCGTGACATGAGCAATGCCATTCGCAACGTTCCCAAGGCGATGTACCATATGCGCCTTGCATTCCCGACTCTGAACGACGGTTTCCACCTCGAGCAGCTTTCGGACCTTGCCCGCCAGGTCTTCCTCCCTGGTTCTAACAGCACACCGACGGAAATGGGTATCTAGTCTGTTTTCCCCGGCAATTTCTATGGGGTCCAGGATTTGGGTGAGCTCGGTGGAGATGGTAACTAGAGGTTCTGGTTGGTTTTCTCGAATACTAATGCGACGACAAAGTTCGAATTTGATTGTGATGATGGGAACAAGAACCTCCTTGCATCGTTTAAACAAGAAACCGTCGTATAGAATTTGTTCTTCTCGTAAGAGGAGTACACGCTTAAGGCGTCCAAGCAGGAGCTCTATGTGGACTCGGTGAAGGAATTCCAGGGTTGTCTAGACAGCATCGAAATGCCAGCGTGGGCTTCAAAGCCCTTGTGCCCAAAGAGAAATTCGTGGGAAATCGTCCTTCAATCGTGAGCTTCTCACCAGGCCACGACGCTCGCGCGCTTTCTAAAGTCGCCCCTGGAAAATCCCAAAACGGAGAAATCGGGTTAAAATTTACCCACGAGATGGACTGCGATAACCTAAAACTGGCAATAACCATCTCTTCCAGAACCGAACCACCCGAAGAAATAGCCCGCATTGAAGACATCTGCTCCGAGAAGGTGCAAAATTTCACGAGGCCTATAACTCTTGGCGCGCTACTGTATATCTACAAATTCAAAGCGACGCTGAAAAATGTCTATGACGGGTGCATACGGTCACCGTGCGCAACACCAGTACCGTGGGCGGCAAGTTCTACACTGCGGCCACGGATCACTTCCTTTTCCGCATTGGAAAGCAAGATAACCCGGTCATCTTCCCTCGCACGGCGAATTACACCTTGGGCCTACTGCACATGGAGAACGGGCGCTTCTACATTTCGCAGAAAGCCGCGGGGGCAGATTTGTTCCGCTACTCGACGAATTGGGGCTCCAGCTGGAGCGCTTGGCAAACCTACCATGGCGGGAACGTCACGATTGACCGGCAATTCTGGTCTGGCACAAAGAGACAAGCATGGAAAGCGGAGCACATCATCATGCAATATTGGAGTGAGCCTGCCGGCTCATCTGATCATATCCAGCACGCGGGCTTTGGGCTTCCGTCTGACTCCCCTGTGTCCCGGCAATTCCCGCACTTGTTCCTCCATGGCCCATTTAATCTCTATCGATACGACGCCGGGGTTAAGAATGAGATGAAGTTGCTGAAAGACGGGAAGTGGAAGATCGACTTCATGGCCGAGTGGCCGACCAAGTTCTATTTCAATGTTTGGGGAATTAATCGCGACGGGAAGCCAGATTCTACATTTGTCTATGGAGATATTAATAAGGACGGAGTACTAGACCGCATGCCACCGTCCTCTCTAGCCGAGAGCATAGTAAATGTTACAGCCACACCGCCGAAAGGCTACCTATCGTACCGCATCATCCTTGATGACGGAACATACAACTACCGCATGATCCTCGCAGGCTCCACAGCAGTCCAGATCGCAATCTTTGCCCTGTTGTTCGCAGTCCCAGTGCTCACGGGCTTCTTCGCGGTATGGTCATTCATGGCGGGCTTCTACCAGGTCAAGACAAACACGAAGGGAATAGCCATAAAACGCAGCATCCTCCCGATTGCATTCGCCAAATCAATGTTTTATAACCGGCTTAGCAACTCAAACGTCGCCGCCACCGACGAGAAGAGGGCGGTGGAGATGGGCGTAGACAGTTCAGAACTGACGACCGCGGGTCAGACACCGCCGAAGCGGCCTTCGGTACTCATCGCAACGCTGGAGTACGACATCGAAGATTGGGGAATCAAGATCAAAATTGGAGGACTCGGTGTGATGGCCCAATTAATGGGAAAGAACCTTGGTCACCAGGACCTTATTTGGATCGTCCCGTGCGTAGGAGGGGTGGACTACCCCGTCGACACCCCCGCAGAAAGCATTAAAGTCACGATCCTTGACCAAGCCTATGTCATCGCGGTGCAATAACACGTTCTAAATAACATCACATACGTCCTCCTTGATGCGCCGGTCTTCAGAAAGCAAACAAAGGCAGAGCCATACCCCCGCGCATGGACGATCTCGAAAGCGCAATCTTCTACTCTGCGCGGAACCAATGCATCGCGGCGATCATAAAGCGCTTTCCAATAGACTTGCAACTACCACGGCGCTCTCGCACCCTTACACCTACTCCCAGAGACGGTCCCAGCGGTGCTTTCCCTCCACAATGCAGAGTTCCAGGGCCTCTGGCCGCTCCGCACATCAAAAGAGAAGAAGGAAGTATGCTCGGTGTTCAACATCTCTCAGGATCTCTGCGAGAAGTATGTATAGTTCGGCGACGGCTTTAACCTCCTGCACGCAGGCGCTTCACATTTTCGCGTCCACCAGCGTGGCTATGGAGCCGTGGGCGTTTCTACAACGTACGGCAAACGCAGTTGGGCGCGGTACCCCATTTTCTGGGGAATTTCCGTGGTTGGAGAATTGCCGAATCCAGATCCGACAGATACGGGGGATTATGACCCAAGTCGGAGGGGTAGTACTGAGACGGTTGTGGATACGGAGTTTGAGGCTGGGAGGGCGGAACTGAAGCGCTAGGCTCAGGAATGGGCTGGTCTGGAACAGAACCCGAACGGGGAATTACCGGTGTTTGTGGGGAGGTGGTCTATGCAGAAGGGGATTGATCTGATCGCTGATGTGGCACCGCAGTTGCTCCATTGAATCAACTACACCAGCTCATCTCCTAGCTCAATTTGAATCTGCAATTCGTGAAGCACTTGCATCACGACTTGAAGTTCGCGCACGGATGCGAGCTACCTCTGCTACGTGGGTTAGTATGATACTAGCACAGTACTGTGCTGTGAAGAGTCGAGAAGGGAGAAATGGCAGGCCATGGCTGCATGAAGATCGGTCGAAAGCGCCTCCCGGTAATGGTTTGGGTGAAGCAGATTGAGAGACTCCAAGCTGGTGCGAAGCGGTACACTCGTAGCTCCATCGCTCCTTCAGAATTACAACCCCCCAAGCCGGCCTATCTCACAGATGGACAGCTCACACCCCCTATCGGAGAATCCCAGATGGCCTGCGAACTCCAGGATCCTCTTCCGAATCCGACATGGAGATTACTCACGTCGGCAGACTGCTAGCGCCCCCACCTAGAGCTTACATCGGGAGCACCGAATCCGCGAACTCTTCAACTCTGAGTCTTGCCTCCGTCGTTGGGGAGCGAAAAGACTACTGCCTTTAACGGGTAAACGCAAACTTCACTGACGCAGACGGGAGCGCTTCGAAACCCTTCGGGCATGAGCTCGCCCGCTTCGACGGCAAGTCTGGCAAGATAGACCTCTGCATCGAGGAGTACCTGATGAAGTGTGAGAAAAAGTGGTTTAATGATATTAGGTTGCGAAAGCTTGGGATGAGCTCTGCAAATAGTTCCGACTCGGACGTTGCCACGGAGGCTGAGGGGCCCAGGAGCCCTAGTCCTTCTCCCCCGGATGGGTTGGTGGAAGGACAGGGCTTCAAGCCACCGACGGGTCTGAAGAGATTTATGTTGAGGAAGGTTGGAGATTGGCCGTTGTATAGCTTTTTCTTAGCGATCGTGTGTTCCACCCCCCCACTTAACATCATGCTGACAATCCTTAGGGCCAAATAATCGCAGCAAATTCCTACCAAGTCATCCTGACGGACCAAGTCTCCATCACGGCCGACCGCCTCTACGTGATCTGTTCAATCTACATTGGCGCCTCGATAGTCTGGTGGTTCGTCTTCCGCCACCTAAGGTCCGTCTGGTGCCTCTCCCTCCCGTTCTTCCTGTACGGGCTTGCATTCTTCCTCGTTGGGCTCTCTGTCCTGCCACCGCTGTTCCAGCGCAGATACTGGCTCGGCAACGTCGGCACGGGATTTTACGCCGCAGCTTCGGCTAGTGGATCGCTATACTTTGCCCTCAACCCCGGAGATGGAGGTGGTGGTCCTGCTAAAGACTGGGTATACCGGGCTTGCATCTTCAGTATCGAGCGGGTGTTCCCAACAACGCCAGAAATGCAGAAGGGAGTACGACACGTGAAGAGCTACACCCTCATCAAATCGACTCTGGTAACGGATGGAAAGAAGGAACTGCTGTTTGCGGATGGTGCGGGGCACAAGATGTAGAGGAGGTTCCTGCCCCCAGCTCCTTCGTATGCTCATACTAGGAGATTGGTCCTCGGGTTTTGGTCTAAGGAAGTGGAAATGGCCGAGAAGGGTGGCGGAAGTGGTGCGCGCTTCGCGGGGCGGCGCCGGTGATGGTGGCGGGGAGGGGGGGGGGGGTGGTGGTGGTGGGAAAGTGGTTCCCATTGGGGACGCGGGATACACTCGGCTCTTCCGGCCTCAGCTATGAATTCCGTACACTAGTGAATGCTTCCATACGTGGTAGCAGCAATCCGAAGAGAAGTAGTTAACGGTGACCAGGGCGACGAAACGGCGACGGGAAAATGAAACGAAGCGCCAAGAGTAAGCAACAAATGACTTCGATCGCAAACACACAACTTAGGAGTGGAGAACTTCTTTTCATTCAACTACTCGCTCATGCTCTCACGCTCACGACTCTCGCAACGCTCAACTAACTAAACTAGCTCACGGTAAAGGCCAACTCTCTCATGCCGTATTGCTTCCGACGCTGCATCGATCCTAAGCGTATATTTGAAACCTTCGTCACTTTTTTTTTTTTTTTTGCGACAACGCTATGCGCGCGCACGATAAGCTAAGCATGCCGAGCAGTGTCAAAGGCTTCAAAGAGCACGCCCCCCGTCGTACTCTCCCCGCTCGCAATATGCCGCACGGTGGTGCTATGGGATGCGGACGCGGAGGAGTTTGAGCCCAAGCGGTAAGGGTGGAGTCGCCTCTGTTGAGAGAAATTGTGGATTCCTCTCATTCCTGGCTGGGCCGAAGGGTGTGTTGGGGATGTCTTTGCTAAGGTGGAGTTCAAGTGTCCGCTTGCGGCTGCGATTGGTAGGTGCGAGCTTGAGCGGGATGTGAAGAGGGAGATGGTTGTTAAGGCAGGGCTCACAGTGAAACCCTAGGGGTGTATACCCCTTTCGGTTAGGTAGTGTAGTTTGGGGGTAAATTCCCACTTACCTCGCGAAGATTTTGTATTATCAAGCTACCTTTTGACATTTAACTTTTGTCGCCGGTTATTTCTTTTCGGGGACCTACGGTATAACGTCCCCTCTTGTTCCTAGTCTTCCTCCGTTATATTTTAGAGTGCTTGCTATAGGGCGGAGATATTCATTCTTACTGGGCGGGACCAGCCCACGAGGTTTCCCTAACTTTGGTTTAGTCAAAAGGGATATCGGAGGAATTAGCTGGGTGATGAGGACCACTGGGAATGCTCTAAGTGTTGGAAACGATAATTTACTTCATATAGCGAGGTACAATCCCAGGAGGGCTTCCAGCGCAAGCAGCGATAATCTACTTCATGTGGTGAATATCGTCAGTGCTGGAATAGCAGAATGTGTTGGGACGTTGGAATTTCCCTTCACACCTAAGCGAGGGGAGAACGCCCCAAGCTTAGCCTCCAATTGAGAGAAAACAGGGGTGAGAATAGTAGAGCACTATTTTCAGCCATCAACCACCCCTAAGTATGGCACTCACGGTCGGTTGTAATCTCGCGACGATGGGAACTCAAGAGCAGTGTTCGTGTGATATGCCTGAAATTAGCCATATATTCTCTGCAGATCATTGGATATGAATATCAGACATGTCACACCAACAGTGCTGTTGGGCCACTATCATTGCAAAGTCAGTACTATAATCCATGAACAAGATAGATCGCCGTGCTCCGCCCCCCCCCCAAAGAAGGTCTACGGCCCCCATTACCCCCATAAATTCGCACGTCGTTTCTACTTCCAACAGAGGCTCCGGACAGGATACCATGGCTCGGACCACACATATGCAACCCGTCGACCTGGGGGATAGTAATGCCAACTACCACAATATCATGGGAAGTTTCAACAACCACGTCTATAATTCCGGCGAGAACGCACATATTATGCATTGACTCTCTCCACTAGAGGCAAATAACAGACATCGGAGTGTACTCAACGACCTATTCGACGGTGTTGGGGGGATTGGCTTTTGGAAACTAGGGAATTTCGGGGGCAGAGAGTGTGTGAGGGTGTAGCCGATATTGCTGTCCTAGCTGGCTGTGGGAATCCGGGAGTGGGAAGACTTGCCTGAGGTAAGTGGTGGGATTCTCAGAACGAATGGAATACCTCACATGGTAAGAAAAAACAGTTCGTTGGTGATCGACGGCTTCTGCGATCAGGCAAAGAACGAGAATATCGCTCTAGTATAGTGATGGCCACGATCAGATCATGATCGAGTTTTGCTCGATTGTAGTCTGCTCGATCAGCCTCGATCATAGGGGTCCCTCGATCAGATCATGATCGAGCAGAGCATTCATGATCTGATCGATTTGC
>Ga0307513_10008507_pt1 | contig 13110 bp, 12 predicted proteins | sample 15_EM_MG_FD_202174 | JGI IMG/M metagenome (GOLD analysis project Ga0307513, IMG submission 202174) | Populus trichocarpa ectomycorrhiza microbial communities from riparian zone in the Pacific Northwest, United States - 15_EM | ecosystem: Host-associated > Plants > Roots > Unclassified | place...
CGCCTGCCAAATATAAGGTTTGATGGGTGTTTCCAAGCCGAATCGGTTTCGGAAAAATATCGGAACTTGCAATTTGGCAGGCGGCTTCGCGAATCCGGCTTATTTGCCGGGGATCCAAACAGGCCCTAATTCGATAGCCGCTAGCACAGCCACTTGAAAACCGCCTGTTGGAAGTCGAAACTGCTAATTCCTACCGCCCTTAGGGGTGGTGGGTTCAGTGATTTCGCCGTCAGGAAAGTCGGAGGTGTCAGCAACATCATAAAGCTGCCGCGGCGCAATCATGTCCGTTGCACCACTCATGTATAGTATAATACATGAGCCACCCTATAGTGCAGATTGCACAGCGTGGGAATCGGTCCTTGAGGGAATCCTTCGAAGTCCCCATCCTTCAACTTGATGAAGCCTGGGCCAGGTGAATTCTTGTCTGCGAATTTCCTGTACATATATAAGTGACCTTAAAATAGGCCAGATATTAATGCCAGTCATGATCGTTGCGTATTCGTACCTTGCCATTACGCTCATCTTCTTTGGCCTCGATCGCCCACCGGAGATCGCCGAATGCCATTGACGCATCGCCCTGTAGGGCCATGATGTTTCCGATGCCATTGGAATTTTTTCGATGAGGTCCCGCATTTTTGGCCCAGCCAGCATGGCGATGAATTCCAAGGTCTCGGGCTACAGACGTTCAACCAATCAATGGGCTTACGGGAAAAAAAAAAAAGGATGGCAGACTGACTTTGTCAAGGACCGCGTTGGAAATGATGTGCGTCAGATACGGTGTGCACTCGTTCGGATCTCTTGGATCGAAAGATGCGTCATTTACAGGTGGTGAATTCCATGAATGGGTTGCTGAGAGAAGTGCTTGCGCACAACTTGCGCATGAATATTCATTGTTGTTCCCAGTTTGCGTCGTGTTTGGCAGGCTAAAGAGGCGCTTCCGAGTCGAAAAGGAATAGTGGGAGAAAATGCTGGATGATTCTTTCAAGCCGAGCTGGCTAGCGTTCTTCCAACAAAGAACATGCGCCATGAACGTTTCATTTTGGGACAAGGAGTTTTTTTTCAGGGTTATACAAAAATAAATAAGTAAATAAATAAATAATGGTGCGAGCCTGCAAAATTGACGGGCACCACCTGTTGTTCCGCTTCAACTAGTTTTGTGCTTTGCCGTCGCGGCGGTCGACGAGCAGCACCCCCGTTCTTCATGGTTTGCTGGCCTTTTCGACATCGAAAATCGTTTATATTCCCTTTGTTTCTTTCAACTTTCAATCCTTTCCTGGCTAGCAACCCAGCACCACCGCATCCAATGACTCTCCTCTGGTTCCTCAAATAAATGCCACCTCGGCCAGCCCTGCAGGTGAAGCGAGAGCGCCCAGGATCCGCCATCTACCTCGGCAAAAACGCTAGTCTCGGTCCCAACTTGCAGGACCTAACGCAGTCCTCGTCTGCGTATTCCGGTTTTGTTGCGGGAGAGTCCCCATTGCCATCGCCTTCTCGTGCGTTCATTACTGCCCCACCTTTGACCCGAGTCTAACCGTTTCTCGTAGCACTCTTTCCGCATCATTCTCGTCGTCCACAAAGCTAGCAGCCGCAAACTATGGCTTATGAATGTTTCACAAATAGAACAAAGGCGTTCTTCCATCATCCGCCAGTCTCCCCCGAACAACCCTCGAGATTGCGACACCACCACCATGCGCCCTTTTTCCTATTTCTCTTCCATTGGGCCTTCTCAGTCCGCCTCCCAGGTTACTTTGAATCAACGCTCACGAGGAACAACCGCTTTCAGAGCCCGTCGCGTCATGAATACCGCGGGACCCGTTTCTCTCTTCATAGCAACGACAGCAGTCGCACCAGCACCAGTACCAGCAACGGAGTCCAACACGACCCGCCCTCGACCTCCCTCTGGCAACTCTACAATTACCACGGGATCTTCCATTTGCTTCAGACTTTCAGTGTCGCTACCTACACACTCGAAACTGTCACCTATGCGCAAGCCATACCACTTCACGTAGGCGGTCCCGGTGCCGTGGTCACTAAATAAACAGAGAGGTCAACGGACAAGGACAAAGCCAAAGAAGACCTCTCGGTTGCTCGAAGTGGCCATCTCGTATGCGATGTTCAAAGACGAAGATCTACACACGGCCATGTGGATCCCTGCGCTGCATATGATTGAGGGCTATGCACCAGGGATACCGAGTGCAGGGCCGTCGTCGAGCGGCGGGTATTCGACGCCGACCGTCTTCGGGTGTGGGTATGCCGAAGCCGCAGCCTCAACTGCAACTACAGCAAATCTTGACGGTGGACAACGAGACAGGTTAGACAAGAAAGTTACAGAGTTGAGGATGAACTAAGCAGTTTCGAACAGGCCAAGGTTCAGAAGAAGGAGGCGAAGATCGAGGCGGTGGAGAATGCGAGGTTTATGATGGAGGCGAGACAGAAGGAGCTGGAGCAGAGGAGGAGAAGAGGAACTTCCCCATCATCATCACCGGAGCGAGTGTCAAGCCGCCGCCGCGGCGATCCAGCAGCCTGCGGTAGAGCAGGAACAGCCAGTTCAGGGTGTATCCGCTATTCCTCCTCCGTCCGAAGGCTCCTCCGAAAAAGTGGTTGATCGGTGGCCTGAAAGGGTTCCTTGACCCTGCCAACTGCCTCCATGCTCCTTGCTCTTGCAGTGGATACCGGACTCTCCACATTCCACATGCAAAATCCACGGGTTCGCTCTCTTACAGCCCCCTTCAACCTCAACTACCCGGAATGACGCTGAACCGAGTACCACTCCCTTCCCAGAGCCCCTCCCGACCCCGCCGTCTGTCTCCTCACATCCCTCCCTGCATATCGAACCTCCAATACCTGGAACATCTCGGGCGGCTGTCATGACATCTACACAGCCATTCTCGTGACGCTGCATGCCTGCCACTGGTCCGCAAAGCAAGTTCCATTGTGAAGTGGTCATTCCCGTTTACTCTGCCTCTTTCTCCAAGGCACATTCCGTCAACGCCTCCACTGAAATTTCCAGCTATTGCCTATCGGAATCACCAGCTAACGTCCTTCCCGCGCTTCTACAAGATTCTCTATTGCAAACTAGCCCTTCAGCTTCAACATCGGCGGTTCCTTCGGCAGGACGTGGGTTTCAACGTAGGCCTTCTTTACCCTCATCTATCAACGAGCATCTTCTACCTCCAACGCCGCCTGCGAAAGGTCACCCTTCGACGAGTCCCAACCGGGGCATATCATCGCTCTTAATTGCTCAAATCGACTTATAACCGACAAATACGCATCATTCCCGTAACAACAAGAACATAAGGTCGGATTAACTCACCATCGTCAAGTTCATCTCGCAGGAAAAGGGCAGTTCGAAGATGAAAGTGCAATTGGATTGGTGAGTCAAGACCAGCATGCAGATCCACTATTCACCCACAGCTGTGTTGTCCTTGAAACGAAAGACATCGGTTGTGGTGGGGGGGGGAAAGGAACCACCAAACTCTGCATCCCCCCATATCTGTGCCTCATAAGAGATTTCGCTCTCCATTTGGATGAGTATGTCTTGTATTCGACAAATATCATCCGACTACCTTTCTCTTCGCCTTAGTCTTTAGACCAGTCAATTGAATGAGAAAACACCTTATCCCATGCCCACAATCTAGAGAACGCCGAAAGTCTGTCGACGAGTGAGAAGAGATAGCAAGGTAGCATGACAATAGACATCAAGCAAAAATGCCTAATTTTAATTACTGTAGACTTGTGCCCTTCGAAACGAGATATTTACAGCTATGTAAACTCAGGAATATCAAGTTGAAGTTCTTATCGTTCACTGTTCTTATGTCAGGTGTGCCATAGTTTCCTCTCTGCCGTCGAATCAGCTATTCATGCATTTCCATCCGCCTCAGACGCCTGCTGCAGGATCGCCAGGATCTACTGCTTCGCTTGCCCGACTTCCGCAACTCAGAAAGGATCCGGACGCAAAGCAGCGATAGCTTCAACATCGTCTGCACCAGCTACGCCGCCAGCCACGCCGCCAACCAGCCCCAACCACACCCGTCGAACCCGTAGTCACAGGACCATCGACGGAAGAAGTTGCAGCCGCTGCTGCACGATCTTGAATAGGCGACCTTGACTAGGGATGTTCTAGGTGTGTCAGAGTTGACAGAGTTGACTTTTTCTGGGTTAAAAGGCTTTTTTCATCCGAAGAAGTTGAGATCGTGTTGACGAGGTGGAAACTCGGTCGCGACTCGCCGGAAGGAGGGGGTGGTAGTAGTGGTAGTGTCGTTGAAAGTGATTGTGTGGGTCAAGTTAACGCTGTGATAATCGTTGATGAAGCTGGAGATGGATTGAAGGGCGGCGGCGTTATTGTTGATGTTGATGGCGATACATTGAGAGGAATTACATTAGACATCGAACACGCGTTGACATCGATTATGGAGTGGAAGAGGGGAGGTGAAAGCGGCGCTGTTGCGTGGTGCCAATAATGTGGCTTGCAGTGAGTCTAAAATGTGATATTGGATTAGAATCGACAACATGAACATTGAAACTTGAGACAAGGGAGAAAGGAATGAGGATGAATTCTTGAAGATTCAAGTAGTCAAAGGTGGCAATCAGACAGAGAAAAAGAACGAAAAGAAATACAGAAAATACCCTCGGCCATCGCTATTAACATGCTCATAGTCATACTGGCAGAAGAGGCATTTAGATTGAGAGCTAATGGGAAGGCTGTTCGTCAGCAGGATGATATCGAAAACATAAATAGTGAATAAGAACAGATGTCGACCTTGAGAAGGATAGAACCTTGATAGAAGGAAGAAACACGAACCTTAGTTATTCATCCCTGTCCCATACCCAACCTACTAGCGGCGAGTTTGCTGAGCGCTCGTCCAAGTAGCGGGATGGCCAACGTAAGCTGACTCTTGAGTAGCTTGTAACCAGTCGCAGAATGAGGAGTCGCACAAGATAGAGAACCTCGATTCTCCGACTAGGCCTTCGGCGTCACCTCTTAGAGGGATTGGTCACTGGTCTATGTGTTAGCCTGGGAGTCCAGCTGGTGGATGCACTTGCAATTTCCCTCAGGATGCCCTTTCGAGCGAAAAAAATTTGTCGAGATTGATTTCCCAGCTTGGTTGCTTTAGCGCCCATATTACGCGGTTCCTAGGTCAAAATATCTGCAAGGCGGCTGGGCGGCATCGAAGTAATAACCGACAAATACCCAGTCATCGCACCCCTCACGTGCACCACCCTCGAACTCGCAATAGCCAGCAGGGCACGCGTAATGTCAATGGCTTCTACTGCTGCTTGGGGCTCATTGTTGCTGTGCGGTGGACTATTCTCGAGTACGTCCCACTATCAAAGCTGCACTCAGCTGCTTTCCAACTCTCCGTTGTTATCCCACCAACACTAACCCTCTATAGACCCTTCTACCATCCCGAAGCATTGTTCCCAGTAACATTCTTCTTCAGCTTTTTGACCGCGGAGGACGACGAACACGAGGACGGAGCGAAGGAAAGGTGGAGGAGGTGGCACCTCGAAACCTTTATGTGGTCTAAAAATTGGGGGTGAGATGATTACCGGAGATGATGAATGGCGGCGGAGATCAGGATCTTGTGCTTATCTGGGAGGCAAGTGCTTGATCTCGACTGCCATTATGGTACTTTCTAATTTATTGATTTCAGTCATGTAACTTGTCCGTTTTCGAACGAATCTCGTCCTCTTATCTGTGCTATATCCCATGCGGCATGTAACATTTTTTATCCTCGTTTGTTCCTGTGCACGTTGTAATGATAGCGCACGGCCAACACGAGGCAGGCTGTGTTAATTTGATTTGCTAGGACACAAACACGCAAATTTCCAACTTCAACATCGTTCCCACTTACGATACTTTAGTCCTTCGAACGTGCTCTACCAATCTATCCATCTCTCCAATACCCGCAATGGCCATGCCCGACCCCCCTGACGAAGTTGAAACCGCAGCCTCCGTGGCCCACCGTCAAGGACAACCACCGCTTGAACCCGCAACCGAAAACGCCACACAGCAGGGAACTCCAATTTCGGTTCTGGACACCTCAGATACAACTACCCACAACCGAATGACCAGTGATATTAGTAAAACTTTGGGCACGTTTTGCGATTGTTATTCAGAGCTCGACGTTGAATTTTCGTCATCCTCAGTAGATTTTTCCTCTCCAAAGAGGCAAGAACGGACTTCGAGCTCTGAACGACCACTCGAATCCCCAACAGCAATCATCAAGGAGGGCACAATCACGACGTCTGAGCACAGTTTGCATGGAACGCGACTCGATGGCTCAGCCGCTTCGATCTCTGAGCACGATCTGCCTAAAGAGCTACCAGCGAACATCAATGTGTCAACCCCGAAAGATACTGCGTCGCAACCAACGCCCTCACAAATTACTGGAGAACTGCAGGGCGATGCGAACATCATTTCATCAGCTGTATCCACCGGTACCGGCGAACAATCGAGTCGAAAATGTTTATTGAAGGGTAAGTCTTGGCTTTGTGTTGCGTTTCCGCCTGCCCCTCACCCTGCGATTTAGATATTTTCCTCGAATTCTCGTCGCCTCGTCACTTCAACGATGAGCTGATGTTAACTATCATGCGGTGCGATAACTCCAAGACCTTGCGCCTCGCGAAGATATCTCCTACGAAATGGAAAGTCGCTGAGAATATCGACCTGTGAGTCATTTTTCAAAAACGGTCTTTAACCAACCTGATAGAGCCGGGGCTAACGGGACAAAATCCAGTCGTCACGATGCCGGTTATATGATATTGATCGTTCACTCGGGTCGGAGTGGTAAGGCATTCCTTACCCTCACTGAAGACGAAATTTACGCCATGACGTGTGCAGAGGAAGGTACGCCTAAAATCATCGTTTGTCCTTCCTACATGCGCTTAAAATGGCTGTGTCCGTAGACACTCTAGCGGAGCATGTGTTTTCATCAGTGGAAGAAGACAATCCCGTAGAAGTCAAGATGACTTTTACATTGGGTGCGTGAGATTGTCTGCTTCGAGATTTATTTATTGATCCATTTATAGCTTCAAGTGCGGCCTTTGGGTCAGGTCCTATGAATGCTTCCAGAGTTTCCAGAGTGCAAGCTGTCGTGGAAGCAATAAGTAACGTGATGGCATTGCAGCACCGCTTCGAAGAGACAGGAAACGTCGACGACGTCACGCAAATAATTTCCCTTTGTGAAAGTGCAATTTCCTCGGCTCCACCTATCCTTGGTGTCCTTCCCCAAATGTTCTACATTATTGGAAGTTCTTACTTAGCTCGTTTTCAATGCACGGACGACTTCCAGGACATTGACCGTGCCATATCCCACCTTCAGAGTGCTATTGAATCCACTCCTTCTGGCCACGCTGACCTTCCAAGTTGGTTCAATGACCTTGGAAGGGCATACTTATGTTGCTTTGAACACACTAGAGACCTCCAGGATATTGACTGTGCCATATCCCACCATAAGAGTGCTCTCAAGTCTACTCCTTCTGGCCACACCGACCTTCAAAGTCGGTTCAACCACCTTGGAATTTCATACTTAAATCGCTTCAAATGCACTGGAGACCTCCAGGATATTGATTGTGCCATATCTCACCACTGGAGTGCTATCAAATCTACTCCTTCTGGCCATGCTAACCTTCCAAGTTGGTTCAACAACCTTGGAAATTCATACTTAGATCGCTTCAAATGCACTGGTGATCTTCAGGATATTGACAATGCCATATCCCACCATAAGAGTGCCCTTGAATCCACCACTTCTGGCCATCCTTACCTTCCAAAACGGTTCAATACCCTTGGAAATTCATATGCACGTCGCTTTGAACACACTGGAGACCTCCAGGACATTGATTGTGCCATATCCCACCTTCAAAGTGTTATCAATTCTACTCCTCCCAGTCATGCTGACCTTCCAAGTCAGTTCAACAATCTTGGAACTTTGTACTTGTGTCGCTTCAAATGCACTGGAGACCTCCAGGATGTTGATCATGCCATATCCCATCACCAAAGTGCTATTGAATCTACTTCTTCTGGCCATGCTGACCTTCCAAGTTGGTTCAACAATCTTGGAAGTTTGTACTTACATCGCTTTGAACACACCAGAGACCTCCAGGATATTGACCATGCCATATCCCACCGTCAGAGTGCTATCAAATCCACTCCTTCTGGCTACACTGACCACACTGATCTTCCAAGTTGGTTCAATGACCTTGGAAGTTCATACTTACGTCACTTTGAACGCACTGGAGATGTCCAGGATATTGATCATGCTATATCCTACCTTCAGAGTGCTGTCAAATCCACTCCTCCTGGCCATGCTAATCTTTCAAGTCGGTTCAATAACCTTGGAAGTTCATACTTACGTCACTTTGAATGCACTGGAGATGTCCAGGATATTGAACATGCTATATCCTACCTTCAGAGTGCTGTCAAATCCACTCCTGGCCATGCTAATCTTTCAAGTCAGTTCAATAACCTTGGAATTTCATATTTACATCACTTTGAATGCACTGGTGACTTTCAGGATATTGACCAAGCCATATTCTACCACCAGAGTGCTGTTAAATCCACTTCTTCTGGCCATGCTAAACTTTCAAGTCAGTTCAATAACCTTGGAAGTTCATACATACGTCGCTTTGAATGCACTGGTGACCTCCAGGATATTGACTGTGCCATATCCCATCACCAGAGTGCTGTCAAATACACTCCTCCTGGCCACACTGACCTTCCAAGTCAGTTCAACAACCTTGGAACTTCATACATGTGTCGCTTCAAACACACTGGAGACCTCCAGGATATTGATCATGCCATATCCCATCTTCAAAATGCCATCAAATCCACTCCTTCTGGCCATGCTAACCTTCCAAGTTGGTTCAACAACCTTGGAAATTCATACCTATATCACTTCAAATGCACTGGAGATCTCCAGGATATCAACCTTGCCATATCCCACCACCAGAGTGCTGTCAAATCCACTCCTCCTGGCCATGCTAATCTTCCAAGACGGTTCAACAACCTTGGAAATTCATATGCATGTCGCTTTGAACACACTAGAGACCTCCAGGACATTGACTGTGCCATATCCCACCACCAGAGTGCTGTTAGCAAATTGACTCCTTCTGGCCATGCTAACATTCCAAGTCAGCTCAACAACCTTGGAACATCATACTTACGTCGCTTTGAACGCACTGGAGACCTCCAAGATATTGACCATGCCATATCCTACCATCAGAGTGCCATCAAATCCACTCCTTCTGGCCACCCTGACCTTCCAAGTCGGTTCAACAACCTTGGAAGTTCATATGCATGTCGCTTTAAACACACCCATTATTCCCCTGATATCCAAAACAGCATTGCTTCATACCGTCAGGGGGCTCAGGTAAATGGCACCCCGTCCATTCGCTTGGGGTCTGCCAAGCTTGCAGTTAAGCTATCCTCAGTCCATGATGACTCTCAAGGCTGCTTGAATGACTTTGCTCTTGCCATTAGTCTCCTCTCAGAGGTTGCCGGGTTGGAACAAACGATCCACCGCCGTCATGCCAACCTTCAGGGCCATACTGATCTTGTAGGATCTGCTGTGGCTACTGCTCTACGTTTCAATGAGCCTGATCTCGCACTTGAATGGCTCGAGCAAGGCCGCTGCTTGGTCTGGAATCAACTCAACCAACTCCGGACACCAATCGACAATCTCCGCATGAAGAAACCATCCTTAGCCAATCGCTTCATAAATACCGCAAGTGCCTTAGAATCCTATGGAACCCGTTCAGTCTTGTCCATTCCTTTTACGCATGCTACGCTTGCAGATGATATTAGCCTTCAGGACGATGCTCGACGTCATACCATCCACGCTGCAGACTATAGGCAACTTCTTGAAGAGATTCGAGCCCTTCCAGATTTCCACGACTTTCTTCGACCACCTAAATCCACCGACCTCCTCTCTTCGTTGCCTTCCGATGGTCCAGTCATCATCATCAACATTCACGAAACCCGGTGTGATGCCTTGGCTCTTATAGCTGGGATCAAGAAGCCTATGCATATCCCTCTAGAGAACTTCAGTCTCGAGCAAGCAGAGGAACTGCAGAAGGCCCTTCGATTCGACCTACTCAAGCAACGGGAGGTGGAGGATCAAGATCGTATCCCTCAGCGTGTTCGACCTAACGCATCATCCATGTCGTTTGTCGTAAAAGAACTTTGGTGCAAACTTGTCCGACCGATTCTTGAAGTGCTTGGGTACTCTGTAAGTGTTGCCGATTGTCGACTTATCTTTAATGACCTTTTGCCTCCTCAGCTCAATTCCCCTCCCAATCCTTTAGACCGTGGTCGTCTGTGGTGGTGCCCAACTGGCCCACTCGCATTTCTCCCGCTTCACGCAGCTGGGGTATATGACTCGGCATCCCAACCAAGATCATGCATTTCCGATTTCGTGATTTCTTCATATATACCAACTGTCCGCTCCCTAAAGGATAAATTCCTTGCATCATCCACCTCTTCCAAATGTACCAGCCTCGTCCTCATCAGCCAACCGAACACGCCGGGTTATAATCCAATACCCTGGACCCGAACGGAGACACATGCCCTCAAAGCGCTGATGAAAGAAACCGCCGTCGACACGCTGCTGTTGGAGGACTCCAATGCGACTAGGGAAGTAGTGAAGGCAGAGATGATGTCTCGTAGCTGGGTTCACTTTGCTTGCCATGGGTTGCAAGATATTAAACAGCCTCTCGAGAGTTGCCTCTGTTTGCATGATGGCCACTTAGAGCTGCTCGAGATCGTCAGGCAGGCAATCCCGAACCCGGACTTGGCTTTCCTTTCAGCGTGCCAGACAAGCAAAGGAGACCTCAAATTATCAGAGGAAGTTGTCCATCTGGCTGCTGGTATGCTCGCCGCTGGTTATCGTGGTGTGATTGGTACGATGTGGAGCATTTCCGATATGCACGGGCCAGAGTTTGCGACGGAGTTCTATCAGTATTTGCTTAGGGAGAACGAGTTGGGGGGGTTGGACAGTACTCGGGCAGCCTACGCCTTGGATTACGCTACGAGGAAGGTTCGAGAGACTCTTGGAGAGGACGACGCTGCATTCTTGACATGGGTTCCATATGTACACTTTGGCTACTGATATCTTTCTTTGTTTCGTCATTGTCGTTATGGTCTAGTACCTTCGTTACTCATTTGTAGTATCCTGCTCCGATTCAGAATTCATATTTATTGTTCTTCTGACTGACGATCGGTCTAGATGAAAATGTGTAAGACCACTGCCACACCAACCCGGCGTTATCGATCTGTTGAAGCAGTGGAAATTTATTTGTACATTAGAATACATTAGTGGTTACCGCCAATATTCGGCGGAGTCTGACAAAGTTGAACAATGATCCATCAGGATACATGAGTCGAACGGAACACTCCTCCTGTAAATTATAAGGCGCAGCTGGGTCGAGATGGAAGGAGAATTCATCGGGGCTAGCTCAATGGCACCAAGTAGGTAGCCAAGGGTGAGAACGACCCCTCGACGGCCGGATGAGCAGTTGAGGGAAGGAGCGCCAACACGCCGGAGAGTGGAAATCAACTAAGACAGAGACGCTGACAGCGAAGATAGCAAGGTTTGCGCTCTAGGACAATATTGCCAGTGAGGAATACGAAAGAGTAATTCGATGGCCGCTAGCACAGCCATTTGAAAGCCGCTTGTTGGAAGTTGAAACTGCTAATTCCTACCGCTATTAGGGGGGTGGTGGGTTCAGTAATTTCGCGGTTCAAGATGTGTCAGCAGCATCATAAAGCTGCTGCGACGCAATTGCACCACTCATGTGTAATACACAAGCCATCCTATAGTGCAGATTGCACAGCGCGGGAATCGGTCCTCGAGGGAATCCTTCGAAGTCCTTCCCTTCTCCTTGTCCGAACGGTATTTCGTCCCCGTCTTTCAATTTGATGAAGCCGGGGCCAGGTGAATCCTTGTCTGCGAACTTCCTGTATATGTAAGTGACCTTGAAATAGCCCAGATATTAATACAACCCAGTCAGTTATGATAGCTGCGTATTCGTACCTTGCCATTAGGCTCATCTTCTTTGGCCTCGATCGCCCACCGGAGATCGCCGAGTGCCATTGCCGCATCGCCCTGTAGGGCGATGATATTTCCGATATCATTGATATTTTTTTCGATGAGGTCCCGCATTTGTGGCCCAGCCAGCATGGCGATGAATTCCAAGGTCTTAGGCTACAGACGTTCAACCAATCAAAGAGCCTGAGGGGAAAAAAAAAAAGGATGGGTGACTGACTTTGTCATGGACCGCGTTGGAGATGATTTGCGTTAGATACGGTGTGCACCCGTTCGGATCTCTTGGGTCGAAAGATGCGCCAGTCAATGGGCACTTGGGGCCGTCGCGTTTGAATAACTGTGTAATGTGCATTAACTTTTTGGGGCTCGGCGAGTTAATGAAACTTTGATGACGTACCAGGGCTTTGAGAATGTCTTGTTTGCGTGTCTCATCGGAATCCTCCTCTGCAGCCTCCTTGAGCAGCTCGTTGGGATTTTTGGACATGAAATGGATGAGTGAAGAGTAGGGCGTCGCGTCTTCGGAATCTGGGTCCCAAGGAGGTGTCTCGAGTTCGGATGTTGGGGCATCTTGGTATTGAACTACAGGAGCTATGAGGCATTTTGGGAAGCAACAATCGTAACACGTACATGTCATCCCAAGGTGTGCTAGTAGTTCGGTGGAAAACTGGCGGACGAATGAGAAATCTACTTCCTCTGCATTAATCCTTTGAAATAGAATTTTCAGTGTCTCTACCCGTTGTGAGACACTGGTCGCGGGGAGCGTTTTGAGCCTTTCAACTGTGATAAAATCCCGATATTCAGTATGGTTGTCTGATTATATGGCCAGAACCGCTGTGAGCTCACTATTTGTCTTCAGGCCCGTATGACCCCTTTGAACGTTGGACCAGAACTGATTGACGAGTTGGCTGCCGGGATACGCCTGTGACGCCTTAATAAAATAGGAGAGCAGTTTCGGGGTAATGGATTGATCTTCAGATTCTTGAATGGGTTGTACAGGAGGCCAATTCCACGACTGGGCTGCTGATAGAAGTGCTTGCGCATGAAGATTCGTTGTTGTTCCTAGTTT
>Ga0307513_10008508_pt1 | contig 13110 bp, 7 predicted proteins | sample 15_EM_MG_FD_202174 | JGI IMG/M metagenome (GOLD analysis project Ga0307513, IMG submission 202174) | Populus trichocarpa ectomycorrhiza microbial communities from riparian zone in the Pacific Northwest, United States - 15_EM | ecosystem: Host-associated > Plants > Roots > Unclassified | place...
CGTCCCGGCCCACCTGACCGCGGGCCGCCCGGGCGCGCCCCGCGAGGCGTCGGCCCCGGCGGCGCTGGCCACGTGGTCGCCCTTCGCGTGCTCCCTCGCCGCGATGCACTCGCAGGGGGTGCGCAGTGTGAACGCCTGGCAGTACGCGGAGCAGCCGCTGCCGGACGGGAGCGGGGCGGCGGACTGGGTGTGCACTCGTGCGGAGACGTGGCGGGGTGGTGGGGCTCGGGTGCTGGCTCAGTTCCATACGCCTGGTGGGCAGTACGGGGCGGTGGCGGCGAAGTCGGAGAGCAGCTCCGCTTGTGGGCCGCGGGATCCGAGTGTGCTGGCGGGGGTGTTGTGGAAGTCGGGGGCGGGTGAGTGGTTCATGTTGGCGGCCGGCGCTGAGAACACGGCGTCCATCAGCGCGACGGGTGGGGTTCGCTCTTCGGTCCGGGGTGCCTTGCTGGCGGCCAAGACCCAGCAGGGGGCGCAGGCTGGGTTGAAGGGGACTTTGAAGGATGGGCGGGGTATTGGGGGGTTGCGTTGACGGGTGCGGGCCCGGTGGGGGCTGGTCGCGCAGTTCCCCGCGCCCCTTTGGGGCGCTCCTGCTGACGTTGGTGTCAGCAAGTCTGCGCACGGGGGTTTCCCCGCCCCCTACCCGTCAGTACATTGACGCCATGTCCAATATCAAGGCGCGCAAGGTGTCCTTCTCCTGGGAGGGGACCCCGTTGCACTGGGTGCCGGGGGATCCTTTCACCTCGCACACCGTCAATGTGCTGCATCTGCTGTTGCCCGCCGGGGAGCGGTGGTTCGTGCATGTGTACAAGCAGGTGCTGCCGTACATACGGGACGAGCGGCTGCGGGCGGATGTCGTCGGGTTCATCGGGCAGGAGGCCATGCACTCCCAGGCTCATGATGAAGTCCTGCCTCATTTGCGGGAGTTGGGGCTCGACCCGACGCCCTACACCGCCCAGGTCGACTGGCTCTTCGAGAGGCTGCTCGGCGACGGGAGCCCGGTACCCGGTCGCCGGGGCCGTGAGTGGTGGCTCATGGAGCGGGTCGCCGTCATCGCGGCCATCGAGCACTACACGGCGTTCCTCGGCGACTGGATACTCAACGCGTCGGAGCTGGACCGGCGCGGCGCCGATCCGACGATGCTGGATCTGCTGCGCTGGCACGGCGCCGAGGAGGTCGAGCACCGGTCGGTCGCCTTCGACCTGTTCACACATGTCGACGGGGGCTACCGGCGGCGGGTGCGGACCTGGCTGACCGGGCTGCTGGCGATGTTCTTCCTGTGGCAGCGCGGGGTGCGGTTCTTCATGGCGAACGACCCGTCCCCGAACCTCCGCAAGCCGACCTTCCGGGGCTTCTACGTGCGCGGGAAGCGGGGTCTGCTGCCGTCGACCTGGGCCATGGCGAGATCGGTGCCGCGCTATCTCCGCCGTGACTACCACCCCTCCCAGGAGGGGTCCACCGAGCAGGCCGTGGCCTATCTGGCCTCCTCCCCCGCCGCCGTCGCCGCCGACAAGGGCGCCGCCTGATGTCCCGGCCGCTGACCCTCGCCCTCACCGCCGGGGCCGCGCTGCTCGCCCGGCGGGCCATGCGGCGCCGGATCGAGGGTTCGCCGCTGTGGCCGCTGCCCGCGCTGGCGGAGCCGGTCTCCGGCCGGCCGCGCTCCCGGGCCCTGCGGCTGACGGTCGCCGCACATGAGGTGGTTGCCGAGGGGGTCGTACAACTGCGGCTGGAAGGGCGGGAGTTGCCGGTCTGGGAGCCGGGGGCGCATCTCGACCTCGTGCTGCCGTCGGGGCTCGTGCGGCAGTACTCGCTGTGCGGGGACCCGGCGGACACCTCGGCGTACACGATCGCCACGCGGCTGGTGCCGGACGGGCGTGGGGGCTCGCGCGAGGTGCACGAGGGGCTGCGGGCGGGCATGACCGTCGAGGTGCGCGGCCCGCGCAACCGCTTCCCGCTCGCCCCGGCTCCGGCGTACGTCTTCGTGGCCGGCGGGATCGGCATCACCGCGATCCTGCCGATGCTCCGGGCGGTGGCAGACCAACCCCGCCTGGAATGGCGGCTGTTGTACGGGGGTCGGAGCCGGGCCTCGATGCCGTACCTCGCCGAGATCGAGAAGCTGGGCTCGGGCGCCGGCTCCGGGCGGGTCACCGTCGTCGCCGAGGACGAGGACGGGCTGCCCGATCTCGACGCGCTGTTCGCGGACGTGGCGGCGGAGCTGCCCGAGGGCACCGCCGTTCACTGCTGCGGCCCGGAGGGGTTGACGGCGGCGGTCGAGGCGCGGATTCCCGAGGGGGCCGTGCTGCGGCTGGAGCGCTTCAGCCCGCGTACGTCGGCCGCGGGCAACCGGTCCTTCGAGGTCGAACTCCGGCGCAGTGGGCGGACGTTGGCGGTGGCCGCCGACTCGACCGTACTGGCCGCCGTACGCGAGGAGCTGCCGGACACCGCCTACTCGTGCGAGCAGGGGTTCTGCGGGACGTGCCAACAGCGGGTGCTGGCAGGGGAAGTGGACCATCGCGACGAGCTGCTGACCGATGCCGAGCGGGCGGACTCGATGCTGATCTGCGTGTCGCGCGCACGACGTGGTCCACTTGTGCTGGATTTGTGAACACCCTGGGTCGGACCGGTCCGTTGAGGGCCGTAATCGATCGGTAAGGTGTTCGCATGACAACCGGGGTTCGCCGCAGAATGGGAGTCGAGGAACGCCGGCAGCAGTTGATCGGCGTCGCCCTCGAACTGTTCAGCCGCCGCTCGCCCGACGAGGTCTCCATCGATGAGATCGCGTCGGCCGCGGGCATCTCGCGCCCATTGGTCTACCACTACTTCCCCGGCAAACTCAGCCTGTACGAGGCCGCGTTGAAGCGGGCGTCGGACGATCTGGCGGGCCGGTTCGTGGAGCCGCAGGAGGGTCCGCTCGGTGCGCGGCTGCTGCGCGTGATGCGCCGGTTCTTCGACTTCGTCGACGAACACGGGCCCGGTTTCGCGGCGTTGATGCGCGGTGGCCCGGCGGTGTCGGCGGACGGGGTGCGCTCGGCGGCCGACAACGCCTCGTCGACGAACGCGCTCATCGACGCCGTACGGCAGGCGGCGTACGTCCAGATCCTGTCGCATCTGGACCTGGACGCCGAACACGCGCCCGCCCGGCTGGAGTTGGTCATCCGGACGTGGATATCGCTCGTCGAGTCGACCGCGCTGATCTGGCTGGACGGGCGGCGCGTGCCGCGTGCCGAGCTGGAGGCACAGCTCGTGCACGACTTCGCCGCGCTGGCCGCCGTGAGCGCCGCCTATGACGAGGAGATGGCCGCGCTGCTGCGCCGGATGCTCAAACAGGAGCCCACCGACGGCCCGTTCACCGATCTGGTCGGACGGCTCATCTCGCTCGCGTCGTAGCCGGGCAGCGGCTCACCAGGCTCAGCTGTCGAACTTCCGGTAGGAGTCGTCGAGTTCGCGGACCTCGACCGAGGCGTGCAGGGCGAGGCCCTCGACGGGCTTCACGTGGGTGCGCACCAACTCCAGTACGGCTTCCGTGAGTTGGTTCTTCGTCTCGGTCGTGCGCCCGGTCAGCATGCCGATCCAGACGTGCACGATGGCGTGGCCGTCGGTGTCCGCGCCGACCGTGGCGTCCTCGGTACGGCGGAACTGTGTCTTGCACGCCTCGGGCGTCGCCTTCGCCGTCGCGACGACCTCCTCGTGCAGCGCGAGCGCGAACGCACGCCGGTCGAAGGCCTCGGTCAGCGGACCCGAGTAGTCGACGGTGATCTGCGGCATGAGTCAAACCCCTGTTCTAGGACTGGTACGACGGCACGGCCAGTTCACCCTAACCGGCGGTCGGCTGGTCCTGGTCAGCCAGCCGTAGCGCCAGCATCGCGATGTCGTCCTCACGTTCGTGGCCGAAGCAGACCAGCAGGGTGTCGCAGAGGGCGTCCAGGCCGGGCAGCGCGCCGGTGGCGGCGGCGCGGAGGTGTTCCAGGGAGTCCGCGAGGTCGGTGCCCCGGGTCTCGATCAGGCCGTCGGTGACCATGAGGAGCCGGTCGGTGGGTTCGAGGAAGAGTTCGGTCGGCGGCGGATGGGGCAGGCCCACGCCGAGCAGCGGGCCCTCGGCCTTGGCGTAGTCCGCGCTGCCGGTGTCGCGGATGATCAGCGGCGGGATGTGGCCCGCGTTGGCGATGAGGGTGCGCCCGGTGCCGGGGTCGACGTGGACCAGGCAGACGGTGGCCGTGACCTCGGGGTGGTAGCGCTGGAGCATCCGGTCGAGGCGCTCGGCGAGCACGGCCGGGTCGCTCTCCTCGACGCTGTAGGCGCGCAGCGCGTGCCGGATCTCGACCATGACGGTGGCCGCGTCCAGCGAGTGCCCGACGACGTCACCGACCGCCGTGAGCACACCGTCGTCGGTGCGCAGGGCGGCGTAGAAGTCGCCGCCGATCTCGGCGTCCCGGGACGCGGGCACGTACCGGACGACGACGTCGATGCCGGGCAGCTCGGGCAGCCGGTCGGGGCGGGGCAGGAAGCTGTGCTGGAGGGTGAGGGCGACATGCCGTTCGACCTGGTACATGAGGAGCGGTTCGGCGGCGAGCACGGTGGCCTGGGCGAGCCGGGCGACCAGGGACTCCTTCTCGGGGCTCACCCGGCGCACACTGCGGGTGGGGGTGGCCAGGCACACCGCCGCTCTGCCGTCGTGGGTGGGGATCAGCACCAGGCGGGCGTCGTGCTGAACGCCGGGCCGGAAGAACCCGGCGGGCCACAGCGGTTCGGGCACCGTGGTGATCTGCACCCCGCTCTGCCCGCGGGAGAGGCGCCGGAGCAGACCCGCCACGACCCGGTGGGCGCCCTCGTCCGGCATGGCGAGCGAGGTGCGGTCGCGGGAGGTCGCGCGGTACAGCTCGTCGTCCGGGCCGAGGAAGAACACGGCGGCGGGCTGGCCGGTGAGCCGCGCGGTGCCCTCGGCGGCGGCGTCGGCGAGTTCCTGGAGGGAGCGCGCCGCCTGGATGGTGAAGATCGTCTCCGACAGCCGGGTCAGCCGCCGGGCCACTGCCTGGTCGTCGGCCCGCAGCCGCGCCGCGCGCACCGCGGCCCGCAGCACCGCGTCGATCTCCTCGGGCTCGGCGGGCACCGACAGATACGCCTCCCCGCCCGCGTCCAGCCCGTCGCAGCGGTCGCCCGGGGTGACGGAGCCGGCCGAGAAGTGCACGACGGGCAGACCGGCCATGTGCGGCCTGGCCTTGAGGCGGCGGCACAGCTCGACCCCGCTCATGTCGGGCAGGTGCACGTCGATGAGGGCCACGTCGGGCAGGATGCCCTTGCGCAGCCGTACGTCGAGTTCGGCGAGCGCCTCGTTGCCGCTGGCGACGGCCACGACCTGGTGACCGGCACGGCGCAGCAGCGCGCCCATCGCGTAGCGGCCGGCCGCCGTGTCGTCCACGACGAGCACGGTGGTGTCCGCTGTGTCTGTCCACTTGCCGTTGCCGTCCATCTGGCCGCCCTTGGACACACCGGTGGGGCAGACCGAGTTGAGCGTCTGCCCCACCAAGATAATGCCCTTGTCAGGACGTGCGCGAGAAGACCGCGACGGTCCTGCCCGGAACGGCGAACGTGCCCGATTCCCGATCGTACGTGGCCGACTTGACCACAGCGTCAACTCCCGCCCGCAGTACGGGATGCAGCGCGTACGAGGTCCCGGCGAGCGAGCCGACCCGCTGCTCACCGCGCTCGGGCGTCGCGTTGAACACGACGACCAGATCGCCGAGTTCCATGGTGATCACGCCAGGTGTCTCGTCCTTGCCGGACAGCGGGAAGGAGAGCTTCGCCTGCACCTGTCCGGCCGTGTCCAGGGAGAAGTCGCTCTCTGTCGTACGAATTCTCAGCAGATCCCGGTACGCGGCCGAGGCGCCGTCGATCTGGGCGCAGCCGACCCCGACGGTCGTCAACAGGGGCTTGGCGTAAGGCCACTTGGAGGCGTTGTCGGCCGCCATGGGCAGCCCGCGCCCGAAGCCGTTGCCGTTGCCGGCGCTGTCCGTGCAGTTCCAGTGGATGGCGTTGAACCAGTCGCCGCTGTCGTAGGAGTTGCGGTCGAGGGACTTGGAGCGCAGCAGGTCGGTGCCCGCCTGGGAGAGGGCCGGGCCCTGCGAGAGGGTGGCCGTGGCCATGGCGAGGACCTGCATACGGGCCCGGTCGGCCGTGCTCGTCGTCGCGGGCAGCTTGAAGGCGAGGGCGTCGAACAGGGACTCGTTGTCGTGCGCGTCGGCGTAGGCGAGGGCGTCGCCGGGTGCGTCCGCGTATCCGGCGGGCCGGCCGTTGTAGTCGACCTGGGCGCCGGTGACGTCCTCGCCGTCGGTGTCGGTGAAGCGGTAGGCGGCGAGGTTGCCGGAGAGGCCGACCTTGATGAGGTCCTGGTAGTGCAGGAGGCGGGCCTTCTGCTCGGCCGAAGTGCCGTTGCCGGTGGAGGAGTTGGGGTCGGTGTACAGCCCGGACGCGAAGCCCTGGACGCCGGGGTCCTCGTCGAAGGGGCCGCCGCCGCGTACGGCGTCCCGGGCCCGGTCGGAGAAGGTCGCGATGCCCGTCCCGGCCATGTTCTTCTGGGTGGCCTGGACGAAGCGGGCGTCGTCGGCGATCTCGCCGAAGTTCCAGCCCTCCCCGTACAGGATGATCTTCTTGCCGTCGACGCCGTCCTTCTTGAGGGTGAGCGCGTCGAGGGCCTTCCTGACGGCCAGGATGTTGGCCTTGGGGTGGTGGCCCATCAGGTCGAAGCGGAAGCCGTCGACCTTGTACTCCTTGGCCCAGGTGACGATCGAGTCGACGACGAGCTTGCCCATCATGGTGTTCTCGGGCGCGGTGTTGGCACAGCAGGTGGAGTTGGCGACCGTGCCGTCGGAGAGGAGCCGCTGGTAGTAGCCGGGGACCACCTTGTCGAGGACGCTCGTCTTCGCCTGACCGCTGGCCGGGGTGTGGTTGTAGACGACGTCCATGACGACCCGCAGCCCGTCGCTGTTGAGCGACTTCACCATCTGCCGGAACTCGACCGTGCGCCGCGTCCCGTCCGGATCGCTCGCGTACGAGCCCTCCGGGACGGTGTAGTGGTACGGGTCGTAGCCCCAGTTGTACGCGTCCTTCGCGGCGATCTTCGCGACGCACGCCTGCTGCTGGTCGGAGTCGGCGGCGTAGGAGGCGAGGTCGCAGTCGACGGTCGCCTGGTCCGCCTTCTTCTCGGGGATGGTGGCGATGTCGAAGGCGGGCAGGAGATGGACGTACGAGGTGCCGGCCTTCGCCAGCGCGCGGAGGTGCTTGGAGCCGTCGCTGTCCTTGTCGGTGAAGGCGAGGTAGGTGCCCTTGTCCTTCCCGGGCACGGTGTCGTCGGCGACCGAGAAGTCCCGGACGTGCAGTTCCTGGATCTGGGCGTCGGTGAGCGGTACGGCCTTGGGCTTGCTGTACGTCGTCCAGCCGCTCGGGGCAAGGGACTTGTCGTCCAGGTCGACGACGAGGCTGCGCTCGGAGTCGGCGGTCAGGGCGACGGAGTACGGGTCGGTGACCTCGTTGGTGACGACCTGGGCGACACTCGGGGCCCACACCTTCACGACGTACCGATAGGGCTTGTTCTTCCAGGACTTGCCGCCCGTGACGGACCAGACGCCGGTGGTGTCGTTCCGCTTCATGGCGATCGTGGAGCCGTCAAGGTCGAGGGACACCTGCTGTGCTGTGGGTGCCCAGACCGAGAGGGTGGGGCGGCCTTTGCTGAAGGTGGGGCCGAGGTCGGCGTTCGACGCGGTGGCGTAGAGATCGTCCAGTACGCCGGCGATCTGGACGCCTGTCGCCGCCGACACGGCTCCGTTCGCGGCCCGTTGGGAGGCGACGAGCTGGCCGCGCAGGGCCTCGCGGACCCTGTCTCGGTCGCGTGGGTCGACCGTCCAGGCGGTGTACGCCTTCAGGTGCGGGAACTTGGCCTTCTGGGCGTCGGTGAGGGATGACTTGGTGAGGCGGAGCCAGCGTTCGTCGGTGCTGGTCAGCGTGCCGTTGTTCACGGCGATCGAGCCGGTGCGGGAGTAGAGCAACTGGGTGGAGGCGGCTGCGTCGTTGCCGTTCCAGGCGACGGTGTTCCGGTCGATCCAGACCGCCTTGGAGGTGGTGAGGTCGAGGGCGGCGGCGGAACCGGCCGGCTGCGGGAGCAGGTACTTCTCCTGGCCGTTCAGGAGCCACACCTCGTGGCCGTTGGCCTTGAGGTCGAGGGCCTGGTCGGTGGAGAGGTCCTTCTCGTCGCCCTTGTGGATGATGTAACTGAGGCTGCTGGCATCGGCGTTGAGCGGGACCTCGTAGACCGCGCCGTACGCGTCGGTGCGGACCGGCTCCAGGGGCTTCGTCCAGTCGGTGGGGTCGGCGGCGCCGGACCAGACGTGTAGGCCCCAGCCGTCGTAGTCGCCGTCGGCGCGGTGGTAGTGGAGGACGGCCTTGGTGGTGTCCTGGTCGGGGTAGTCGGCGGTGGGCTTCTCCGTGAGTACGGCTTCCTTGCCCTGCTCGGCCCAGATCTCGCCGGTCTTGGTCACGTCGATCGAGCGGTCGGCGGAGACGTCCTTGTTGCCGTCCTTGTCGATGACGAGGTAACTGACGCTGGAGGCACCGGGCTTGAGCTTGACGTAGGCGAAGGCGCCGTACGCGTCCCGCCCGACGAAGTCGTGGCCGGCCGGCCAGGTGGTGCCCTCGCCGTCGGCGAGGTCGCCCCAGGCGTACAGGCGCCAGTCGGTGTAGTCGCCGTCCGCGCGCTTGTAGTGGACGATCGCGTAGTCGCGCGAGGAGGCCGTGGGGACCTCGGGGGCGGGCGGGGTGCCCGTGGTGGAGGTCGCCGTGGTGCTTGCCGTACGTCCCGCGCTGTCGACCACAACTGCCTTGTACCGCAGGGCTGTTCCGGGGGCAATGTCCTCGCCGAGGGTCTGGGTGACCCGGTAGGGCGCGTGGTCGGCGGAACCGAGGGTCTGCCACTTGCCGTTGCCGACCTGGGCGGCGAAGACGACGCGGTTGAGCTGGCCGCTGCCGCCGTCGACGTCGGCGGTGAGGTCGACCGTGCCGGTGGCGCCGGTGGCCGGGGCGGTGAGGGTGAGGGTCGGCCTGGTGGCGGGGGCGGCGAGCTTGGCGGTGGCCTTGAGGACGATGGCGGCGCCGGCCGGGACGGTGACGGTGAGCTTGCGGTCGGTGCCGCTGGTCACCTTGGCGTCGGTGCCGTAGATGCCCTTGAAGGCCATGTTCGCCGAGCCGGTCGCGAAGGTGGCGGTCTTCGCCTCGGCCGCGTTGTTGAAGGCGACGACGTACTCGGTGCCGGACTTGGCGTCGGTGCGGGAGACGGCGTAGACGCCGGCGCCGTCGGCCGCGTAGCGCTCGGTCTGGACGCCGTCGGCGAGGGCGGGGTTGGCCTTGCGGAGGGCTGCGAGAGCACTGATCTGCTTGTAGAGCGGTGCACTCGTGTCGTACGCGTCGCTCGCGTGCGTGCGGTCGGTGCCGAGTTCGTCGTCGTCGAGGTAGTCGGCGACCTTCGAGGCGAACATGGTCTGGCGGGCGTCCTTGTCACCGCCCGCGCCGGTGAAGCCCTGCTCGTCGCCGTAGTAGACGACCGGGTTGCCCCGGCTGAGGAACATCAGCTCGTTGGCGAGCTTGTCCTTGGCGAGGAGTTCGGCGTCGGTGGCGGTCGGGTCGTCCTGCTTGAGGAAGGCGCCGATCCGGCCCATGTCGTGGTTGCCGAGGAAGGTGACCTGCTCGTACGCGTTGGCCTGGTCGGTCGTGTACTTGTAGTCGTCGCTGAAGACAGAGGCGAGCTTCTGGGCGCTGCCGCCCTGGGAGGCGTACGAGCGGGCCGCGTCCTGGAAGGGGAAGTCGAGCGTGGAGTCCAGGCGGCCCTGGGTGACGTACGGGGAGGTCACGGAGGTATCGGCGGAGTAGACCTCGCCGAACATGAAGAAGTCGTCGCGGCCGTGCTGCGCCGCGTACTTGTCCAGTGCGGTGGCCCACTGGGTCCAGAACTCCATGTTGACGTGCTTCACGGTGTCGATCCGGAAGCCGTCGATGTCGAAGTCCCTGACCCACTTCTCGTAGATCTTCTCCATGCCGGAGACGACCTCGGGACGCTCGGTCCACAGGTCGTCCAGGCCGACGAAGTCGCCGTAGGTGGCGGACTCGCCGGCCCAGGTGGAGTCGCCCCGATTGTGGTACATCGTCGGGTCGTTGAGCCAGGACGGGACCTTGGTGCTCTTCTTCGCGGCGGGGACGACGGGGGTGCGCGGGAAGGCGTCGGCGTCGACCTTCGGGAAGGTCCTGGTGCCGTCCGCGTAGTCGGCGTCGTCGAAGGGCTCGCCGTCCTTCGTCAGATACGGGAAGGCGCCCTTGGAGAGGTAGTCGTAGGACTTCTCCTCGTAGTCGACGACGTCGGCGGTGTGGTTGGTGATGACGTCGAAGAAGACCTTCATGCCCTTGGCGTGCGCCTTGGAGATGAGGGTTTCGAGGTCCTGGTTGGTGCCGAAGTGCGGGTCGACCTGGGTGAAGTCGGTGATCCAGTAACCGTGGTACCCGGCCGAGGCGTTGGTGCCCTCGCCCTGCACGGGCTCGTTCTTGAAGATCGGCGCCATCCAGATGGAGGTGGTGCCGAGCCCCTTGATGTAGTCGAGGCGCTGGGTCAGGCCCTTGAGGTCGCCACCCTGGTAGAAGCCCTTGTCGGTGGGGTCGTAGCCGGTGGCGAGGCGTGAACCGGTGAGTCCGCCCTGGTCGTTGGCCTTGTCCCCGTTGGCGAATCGGTCCGGGAGGACGAAGTAGAACTGCTCGCGGGTGGCGTCGTGGCGGGCGGGCTCGGCGGCGAGCTTCGCGTCGGACGGGGGCGCGGGCGGGGTGTCCGCCCCGGCGGCCAGGGGCTGGACGAGCGCTGCGGTCAACGCGGTGACGGTGACCGCAGCGACCCGGCCGGCATGGGCGGTTCGGCGCCTCGACGGCGCCGTCCATCTCGGTATCACGGACGTGGACTCCTTGCGATTGCGGCTCTCGTGGGTCCGACCCCGCGTGACCGTATCGCCGCCGTAAGGCTTACAGCAAGAGTCCTGAAAACCCTGGAAAGAACTTTCAGCAGCTGGAGTTGGTCTGGGTCAGCAGGCCCAGCCGCCAGGGCAGCGTGCTGTAGGGCCCCGTGGCCGCGGGGTCCATGCCCTGGTACAGGTACTGCAGGCGGCACTGGTTGACGGTGAGGGTCTGGTCGACACCGGCCCGGATCATCTCGCCGTGACTGATGTCGTTGGTCCAGGGAGTGCCGCCGAAGGTGACGTTGGTGGACCGGGCGAAGGGGTTGGCCTCGGTGTCGGCGAGCGCGGTCCAGGTGCCGGTGATGCTGCTCGACGTCCAGGACCGGAAGAACCGCTTGCCGTTGCTGCCGATCGCCTCGACGACCAGCAGATAGGTGTTGGAGCCGGCGAGCTTGTAGACGTTGCTCGCCTCCCACAGGCGGTACTTGTTGGTCTCGGACATCACCATGACCGTGTTGGTGAAGCCGTTCGGGAAGTTGGCCAGGGTGGTCTGCGAGCGGTAGAGATGGCCGTTGTCGTCGGAGGAGAACAGATAGCAGTCGGCCGTATCGCAGATGGTCCAGAAGTCGACCCAGTAGCCGCCGCCGATGTTGTCCTTGATGATCTGCGGCATGCCGTCGGCGTAGAACTTCTTCGGCGCGCTCCATGTCGAGGGGTCGGCGATGTCCGCGGTGGTCGAGTAGGCCGCGTTGTCCCCGGTCTGGTAGACGAGGTACCACAGCTTCTGCGGCGCGAAGTAGAACACCTGCGGCGCCGTCTTGTACCCGGTGCCGATCGCCGTCCGGTCCAGGTAGTGGTGCTGCGCCGCGCCCGCCTGCGACCAGTCGGTGAAGTTCAGGTACACCATGCTGTACGCACCGGTGCTGGTCGTGGTGGTGACGAAGACGTGCCACTTGCCCTCGAAGTACACCACCGACGGGTCCTTGACCGCGCTGAGGGTGTGGGTGGCGTCCGACTTCGGGCCGATCAGCGGCCCGCTCGACGACCAGGTGAAGCTGCTCGGCAGGGCGGTCGCCGCCGCGGACGACGGTGCCGCCGCCGCTCCGACCAGCAGGGCGAGTCCTCCGAGTAAGACGCCCAGACGTCTTCTCACGCGCATCGCGACTCCTGTCATTTGATGGTGTAGGTGACGAGCGACCGGGCCGGGACCGTCGCGGCCAGCGAGCCCGCGCCGACGGTGACGGCCGGCTGCTGGGCCATGCTGTTCGAGCCGTTGGTCAGGTACGGGGTCGCCGTCCCGGTGGTGATCCCGGTGTTCTGGAGGCTGTACGAGACCTGCTGGGCACTGCTGGACGCGTTGAGCACGACGACGGTCAGCGTGCCGTCGGTGTTGCGGAACGCCGACAGCCTGAGGTTGGTGTCGGGCGTGGTGGCGGCGACACGGGTGGCGCCGGGGCGGATGAATCGGCTGTAGCCGGCGATCGCCCACAGGCGCTTGGAGACGCGGTAGCTGTCGCCGTCCATCTGGATCAGACCGCGGGTGGCGCCGGTCGAAGCGCCGTACCAGTACACGTAGCCACTGGTGTTGCCCAGCGTGAGGGCGTCGTGGACCGCGGAGGCGACGGTGAACCCGTCGTAGCCGCTGCCGTCGTCCCAGTTCTCGTTCCAGGTGGTGCCGTCGGGCGACCACTCCGACATCCAGCTGCGCTTCTGGGTCGGCAGGGGGCCGTTGACCGCGCTGGCGTACGTGTGTCCGGTGTGCGTGGTGACGAGGTCGCGTGCGGTCGCGTCGGCCTCGATCGCGCTGCTGTAGTTCTTCTGCTGGTTCCAGCCGAGGGAGTCGCAGCAGGCGACCTTGTATCCGGCCGCGTTCGCGATCGGGCCGAAGACCTTCGTGAACTCGACCGCCTGGGCGGGGGTGAGTCGCATGGAGTCGTACGTGGCGGTCCAGTCGGGCTCGTTGGTGAACCCGAGGTCGGTGACGCCGATGCCCTCCTGGGCGTAGAACCTGGCGTACTGGACAAGGAAGTTGGCGTACGGCGTACGCCAGTCGCCGCTCGCGCAGGTGGCGCCGCTCAGGCCGCAGAGCGTGCCGCCGTTCGCGTTCGCGCCGTTGGTTTTCATGTAGCCAGGGGCG
>Ga0307513_10008510_pt1 | contig 13107 bp, 13 predicted proteins | sample 15_EM_MG_FD_202174 | JGI IMG/M metagenome (GOLD analysis project Ga0307513, IMG submission 202174) | Populus trichocarpa ectomycorrhiza microbial communities from riparian zone in the Pacific Northwest, United States - 15_EM | ecosystem: Host-associated > Plants > Roots > Unclassified | place...
CCACGTGCTCGTGCCGGGCTCGTCGTGGATCTCCGCGAGCGGTTCCTCCGCGCACTCCCACACGGTGAACCGCGCGCCGACGTTGTCGGTGAACACGTTCGCCTCGAGCTCGTCGCCGCCGGCGGCCAGGATCGCCTTGGCGGCCTGCGCCGCGTCGGGCACGGCCATCGACACCAGCCAGCCGGGCGCGCGGCTCCCGGTCACCGGGCCGATCCCGGCGACCCGCCGGCCGCCCAGCGTCGCGGTGCCACCGGTGATCTCCCAGCCGAACAAGCCGCGGTAGAACGCGGCGGCGCGGTCCGGATCCGGACTAGTGAGGTCGATCTTGGTGTTGGTCATGCTGTCGACCGTAGCCGAACGTGTCATGCAATGACAACATGGGCTGCGAACGACACTCTTGCTATTGTAGGGACGTGAGTACTGAGATCGGCCTGCGCGAGCTCACCCGCCGGACGGTGCGGGCGCAGATCGCCAAGGAAGCGATGGCGTTGTTCGTCCGGCAGGGATTCGAGGAGACGACCCTCGACCAGATCGCCGCCGCCGTCGGCATCTCGGGCCGCAGCGTGTCCCGCTACTTCCCGACCAAGGAAGACATGGTGGTCGGAAATCTGCTCGAGGTCGGCCAGCGGGTGGCCGCCGCCCTGGCGGAGCGCCCGCCCGGTGAGCGGCCGTGGACCGCGTTGCGGCACGCCCTGGAGGTGGTCGTCCGGTCGATCGTCGACGGCGACGCGGGCCTGGCCGGCACCACCATGATCGCCAACACGCCGGCCCTGCGCGCGGCGATGACCCAGAAGCACGCGCACTGGCAGCAACTGCTCGCGCCCGACATCACCGCCCGGCTCGGCGGCGACGAACTGGCCGCGCGCGCCGTGGTGGCGGCCGCGCTGTCCGCCCTCGACGTCGCGGCCACCATCTGGACCGAGCAGGGCGGTGCGACCCCGCTCGGGGAGCTGCTGGACGCGTCCCTGGCCGCGATCAAGCGGTGAGCGCAGGCGGTAAGGAAGGCTCCGGTCAGCCGGCGAAGGTGAGCAGGGTCATGCAGGGGCGGTGATCGCGCAGCGGTGGCCGGTCCAACAGGGCGCGGAAGGTCCGGGAGGCCCACAGCCCGCGACCGGTCGGCAGTTTGACGTCGGTGGCGTCCGCGATGTGCGGAATCTGCTCGCTCAGCCGCAGGGCCTGCGTGACGGACAGGCTGAACGGCATCGGTGGGGCCGTGTAGCGGTCGGACAACTTCCAGCCCTTGAGAGTGCGGGCACTCAGCAACGCCGGGATGGAGTCGAAGAAGAGCCGGCCGCCGGGGAAGCGGGCGGCGCAGTCGGCGATCAGCGACATGACGTCTTCGCGGTCGAAGTACATGAAAAGCCCTTCGGCGCAGATGAACACGCCGTGCGCCGGGTCGACGCGATCCATCCAGGACCGGTCGAGCGCCGAGGCGGGCAGCGGCTCGATCCGCGGCTCGACCGGCAGGAGCCGGGCGCGCAGGTCGTGCACCGGTGCCAGATCGACCGACAGCCAGGGCACGTCTGGCCTGCCCAACCGCCAGTACGTGGTCTGCAGTCCCTCGCCGAGGGCGACGACGGTGGCCCGCGGGTGACCGTCGAGATAGGCGCGGGTCTCACGGTCGACGGCCGCGGCCCGCAGGGCGTGGACCTGACTCGGCTTGCCGAAGCGCGCGTAGTCGTACCGGATGGTCTCGTAGAGGCGAACCGACCAGGGGTCGGTGAACGAGGAACCGGGATGCTTCGACTCCTCGGCGCGGTTGCGCAAGGTCCACAGCAGGGTCTCGGCGACACCGTCGAGCGTCGGTTCCACTTCGATAGTCATGGACCCGATGCTTGCCCCGGCGGGCCGGGAAAGCGTCGTGCCGTCGCATTCACTTGGCCGGCCGCCGGCTACCGCAACGGCACTACGCCTCGCTACCGCGGCCGCACCATGCGCCGTCCCGGCGGTGGTTCTACAGTTCTGTCGTGCGCCCGGACCTGCCCTACGCCGTCGGCGGCGCCGCCCTGGGCGCCATCGTCCTGGGCGACACCGCGCTCGCGCCGGACGCCGGCCCGGTCCGGGCGATCGACGTCGCCCTGGTCCTGATCATGACGGTGGCCGTGCCGGTGTGCCGGCGGTATCCGCTGGTCGCGCTGGGCGTGGTGACCGGGGCGATGCTGGCCTTCCACCTCCGGGTGCACGCCGGGGTCGTCGCCGCGTTCCCGGTCCTCGGCACGGTCTACATCGCCGCCTGGCAGGGATATCGACGCTCCGCCGCCCTGGCCGGCCTCGCCTTCCTCGGCGGCTTCCTGGCCCGCGACATCTCAGCCGCGCCCGCCGACCGGCCCGGCGAGCAGCTGGTCGAGCGCACCGCCCTGCTGCTGGGCTGGTTTGTCGCGGCCAACGTCGCCGGGCTCGTCGCGCGGCAGCACCGGGCGTATCTGGAGCAGGTCGAGCATCGGGCGATCGAGGCCGAACGCACCCGCGAGGAGATGGCGTTGCGCCGCGCCGGGGAGGAGCGGCTGCGGATCGCCCGGGACCTGCACGACTCGCTGACCCACAGCATCTCCGTGATCAAGGTGCAGGCCGGGATCGCCGTGCACCTGGCCCGCAAGCGCGACGAGGAGCCGTCGGCCGCGCTGCTGGCGATCCAGGAGGCCAGCAGCGCCGCGATGCGGGAGCTGCGGGCGACGCTGGAGGTGCTGCGCAAGCCCTCCGATGTGGATCGCGTCGGGCTGGCCTGGATGGACGAGCTCGCGGAGCGGACCCGGGCGGCCGGGGTGCCGGTGCAGATCACCGTCTCCGGCCGGCCGCCGGAGCTGCCCGCCGAGGTGGACCAGGCCGGGTACCGCGTCGTCCAGGAGGCCCTGACCAACGTCGCCCGGCACGCCGGCCCCGCCACCGCCCGGGTCGAGGTGGAGTACACCACCGCCCGGCTGACCGTCTCGGTGCACGACGACGGCCAGGCGTCGCCGGCCCGGCCGGTGGCGCCGGGGGTGGGGCTGCGCGGCATGCGGGAACGGGTGACCGGGCTGGGCGGCACGCTGCACGCGGCCCCTCGCGACGGCGGCGGGTTCGTGGTCCGGGCCAGCTTTCCGCTGGACGGCCCGGCATGATCCGGGTGCTCCTCGCCGACGACCAGGCCTTGATGCGGGCCGGGTTCCGGGCCCTGCTCGACGCCGAGGACGGCCTGGAAGTCGTCGGCGAGGCGGCCGACGGGGCCGGCGCTGTCCAGCTGTCGCGACGCCTGCGGCCGGACGTCGTGCTGATGGACGTACAGATGCCGGGCCTCGACGGCATCGAAGCCACCCGGCGGATCGCCGCCGATCCCGACCTCGCCGCGGTCCGCGTCCTCATCCTGACCAACTACGGGCTCGACTCCTACGTCTTCGCCGCTCTGCGCGCGGGCGCCAGCGGATTCCTGCTCAAGGACGCCGACCCCGCCGACCTGCTGCAGGCCGTCGCCGTCGTGGCCCGCGGCGACGCGCTGCTCGCCCCGGCGGTCACCCGCACCCTGATCAGCGAGTTCGTCACCGGCTCGCCGCCGGCCGACCCGGCCGCCGGGCGCGACCTGCTGACCGTACGCGAACAGAAGATCGTCGCTCTGGTCGCCCGCGGACTGGGCAACGACGAGATCGCCGAGCGGCTGGTGATCAGTCCGTTCACCGCCCGGACGCACATCAACCGGGCGATGACGAAGCTGCATTGCCGCGACCGTGCCCAACTTGTCGTCTGGGCGTACGAATCAGGGCTGATCTCGCCGCGTCGCCGGTGACGACATCAATGCTCCCGCAGCATCGGCGCATGCCGAATCGATCATTGTTCGGGCTGCTCCTTCGCGGTGTGCTGGAAGGGCGGACGGCACCGGGCCGCCGGCATCACGGTGCGAGAGTGCGGGAGTCCGGGAATGGGTCAGCTTGACGGCAAGGTAGCGGTGGTCACCGGAGCCAGCGAGGGGATCGGGTTCGCCGCCGCCGATGGCCGCCGGATCGACGTGCTGTTCGCCAACGCGGGCACCACGGCCTTCGTACCGCTGGCGGAGGTGGCCGAGGAGCACTACGAGCGGGTGAGCGGGCTCAACATGCGGGGCACGCTGTTCACCGTGCAGAAGGCACTGCCGCTGCTCAACGACAACGCGTCGGTCATTCTCGCCTCGTCCACCACGGCCGGGCGAGGGGCGGCCGGCGCCACCGTCTATGCCGCGTCGAAGGCCGCGGTCCGCTCGTTCGCCCGGACTCGATCTGACGGGGGCGGTTCACGGCTCGATCACCAGGTGGGCGATCCGCGCATCGCGCAGGGTGAACCGGTAGTGCAGGTCGACCACCCCGCCGGGGAAGTCGCCTTCCAGGTGGTGCAGTGCGTCAAAGTGCTCGTCGTCGATCTTCGTGGCCCGGGTGAGCTCGGTGGTGTAGGTGTATTCGCCGGCCGCGCGGCTCAACCAGGCCCGGATCTCGTCCGGCCCGTGGTAGGTGCGGCCATCGTCCGTCACGACGGCGTCGGCGGTGTAGGACACGATCGCGGCATCCGCGTCGCGGGCCTGATGTGCGCCGAGGAAGGTGGTGATCGTGGGCGGCAACTCCCGCGGTCCGATCTTGGTTCCCCGGCTCCAGTCAACTGTGCTCATGCGCCCAACTGTCCGGTCTCCCGCGGGGAGAGGGTCAAGGGATGGGGGAGAGTGGGCGGATGAGCCCGGGACTGACGATCGGGGAGTTCGCCACCCTGACCCATTTGAGCGTACGGACGCTGCGCCGCTACCACGAGGCCGGACTGCTGGAGCCGGCAACGGTCGACCCGGTCACCGGATACCGGTACTACACGGCCGCGCAGATCCCACCCGCGCAGGTCATCCACCGGCTCCGGCAGCTGGACGTGCCGTTGGCGGAGGTCAAGTCCATCCTCGCCACCGATGATCCGCAGCGGCGGGCCGACCTGATCGCCGGCCACTTGCAGCGCCTGGAAGACGCCCTGGACCGTACCCGGGCAGCGGTGGTGTCGCTGCGTCAGCTGCTGCGGGCGGACCCCGAGGACCTGCGGGTCGAGCTGCGGTCGGTCCCCGCCCGCCGGCTCGCCGCCATCCGCGGCCAGGTGGAGCTCGCCGACGTGCATGCCTGGTACGACGCCGCGATGGCCGAGCTGGACGCGGCTTTTCCCCCGACCGAACGCACCGGAACACCCGGCGGCTGCTACGCCAACGAGCTGTTCACCGACGGCGCCGGAGCCATGACCGTCTACCGGCCGGTCCGTGAGCCGGGTGGCTCCGGGCGGATCGAAGTCATCGAGCTCGCGGCGGTGGATCTGGCCGTCACGGTCCACCCCGGGCCGCACGACGACATCGACGTCAGCTACGGCCGCCTCGGCGCCTGGGTGGTCGAGCACGCCCTGGCCGTGGACGGCCCGATTCACGAGAACTACCTGGTCGGCCCCCGTGACACGGGCGTTTCCGGCCAGTGGCGCACTGAGATCGGCTGGCCGATCTTCCGCCTCACGCCCAGCTGACGACCGGCGCCGCGACTGTACGCTTTCGCGATGGATCAACCCGTCGAGATGCGAGAGCTCGTCCACTTCGTCGCCTTGGCGGAGGACATGCATTTCAGCCGCGCCGCCGAGCGGTTGGGCATCGCGCAGCCGGCGTTGTCACGCGAGATCAGCCGGCTGGAGCGCCGGATGGGCGTCCAGTTGTTCGAGCGCACCAGCCGACGGGTCAGCCTGACTCAGGCCGGGTCGGTGTTTCTGCGGGAGAGCCGCAAGGCCCTGGCCGCGGTGAACGGCGCGGTAAGCCGCGCGCAGCAGGCAGCGCGTCCGCAGCGGCTGGTGATCGCCGCTCCACCCGGCACCGGCGCGGCAGTGCTGTCCCCGGTGCTGGAGGCGTACCGGCACAGCGCCGATCCGGCGCCGGTGCAGGTGCTGTTCACCACCGACCTCGCCGCCGGCGTGCGGGACGGTACCGCCGACCTGGCGTTGATGTGCGGCACCCGTGCCGCGGTCGCGATGACGACGCGGGGCCGGCGTTGCCTGGCCGTGGCTGCGAGCGCCGGCCAGCGTCCCGGCGTTCGTCAGGTCAGCGCTGCTTGGCGAACGGCCGGTCCATGATCGTGGCCCGGATCCGGGCCTGGGTGTGCCGCTCGACCGCGGGGTTGGCGGAGCCGCCGCCGGGCTCGCCCCAGATCAGCTCGACCTCGTCACCCGGCGCGTGGCTGTCCTCGTCGATCATGCCGAGCGAGATCCAGCCGCGAACGTTCGACGAATAGCTGGTCAGCATCGCCACGCCGACGAGTTCGCCGTTCTTCTCGATCCGGTCGAATTGCGACGCGGTGTAGAAGCCGGCCGGCATCTCGAGGTACTTGTAGCGCTTGTCGCCCTGCTCGTACATGCTCGCGAAGATCTTGGCGACATCATCGCGATTCCACAGGATCCACGACTTCTTGCGGTGCGGCTCGGAGATCCGCTTCTCCAGCGCGTCCCGGCCCAGGAAGTCGTGGTCGAACTTGGCGATGTGCGAGTGGCCGAGGTCCCAGGGCGTGACGTAGTAGTCCTCGATCCGGTCCGAGACGTAGCTGCCGCCGAGGGCCAGGTTGCCCTCGAACGACTTCGCGTTCTGCCACTCGCGGTACGGCTGCATCTCCGCGCTGGAGTAGATCGCGGGCAGCGTGTTGGCGATCCACCCGGACTCGGTGGCCACCGAGGCGTACGCGCGAGCGCCGACCTGCCGTACGCCGAACTCCGCGCCCGCCTCGAGCAGCGTGTCGCGCACGCCGCCGATCTCCGCGAACGGTCCCCAGAACTCCAGCCCGGGGAAGCCGGACATCCGGTGGTTCAGGGCGGTCACCTCGTACGCGCCGACTTTGAACTTGCCCATGTGGAAGAACGGGATCTCCGGCATCGGACCACCGTTCACCTTCTCGAAGATGTGCCCGGCGTTCGGCCCCTGCAACTGCAAGCGGAACAGCTCGCGGCCGCGCGGGTTCTGCACCGTGCGCTCGTCGCGGCTGGTTGTCACGTCGTAGCCGCCGGTCGCGGCGTGGAACTCCACCCAGTTGAGGGCCGGCGGCCGGCCGACGATCCGCACGTGGTTCTCGGCCAGGCAGAACAGGATGCAGTCGCCGACCATGTTGCCGTCGTGGCCGACGGCGACGAACTGCTTCGCCTTCATCGGGCCGAACCCGGCGAAGCTGTTGGCACCGAGGTCGGCAAGCAGCCGGTAGGTGTCCGGTCCCTGGACCGTGAGGTCGGGCATGTGGTGCGACAGGTCCATCAGCGCGGCCGTGGTGCGCCACGACTCCTGCTCGTCGCGCCAGTTGGAGAACTCCGCGCGGATCGGGAACGGGTAGGCCCCGGACCGGCCGCTGCGCAGGAGCTGGAGCGGGCCACCGACCGCGCGAATGTCGTCCTCGAGACTTGCCATGACACTTCCTCCCGGAGGCTTGTGGCGCCATTTTCAGAACACTGGCAACGTATCAGCCATCTGAAAACATGTAAACGGCCTGTAACTTGGCCGGTGTGGATAATGTCCCGGTGCGGCAAGCGATGGGAAACAGGCATGACGACTGAGCCGGACCTGAGCCCATCTCCCTGGCAGGATGGCGTTCCCTACGTGCTCTGGCGGGCCCAGCAGGCGGTGCACGGCCGCGCTCAGGAGGCCCTCGACGGCCTCGGGGTGACGGTCACCCAGCTCGGGCTGGCCGTCCACCTGGACGAGCTGGGCCTGATGTCCGCGTCCGACCTTTCCCGCCGCTTCCACATCACGCCGCAGAGCGTGACGACCGCGCTGAACCGGCTGGAGCAGCTGGGCTGGGTCCGGCGCCGGCCGCATCCGGTGCACAAGCGGGTGATCTGGTACGAGCTGTCGGAGACGGGCCTGGCCGGCGTCGCCGACGGGCGGACGCGGATGGCCGCCGTCGGCGCCGCGATCGGCGAGATCCTCGGGAAGTCCGCGGAGGCGGCACTGGTGGGCGAGCTGCGCCGGATCGTCACGGCGCTCGACGGCGAGGACCCGCCCGCGGAGCCGATGTGGCCGGTCCCCGGCATGACCGGGCCGGGCCCGCGGGGAACGGGCTGACCGCGACCCGCCCTAGCGGTTCCTGGCCATCGCGAGGAACTCCTGGCGGGAGCGGACGTCCGCGCGCAGCGTCCCGAGCACGGCGGAGGTCACGGTGTTGGCGCCGATGGCCTGCACTCCGCGCAGGCTCATGCAGGTGTGTTCGGCCTCGATCAGGACGCCGACGCCCTTCGGCCGCAGCTCGCGGTCGAGCCAGTCCGCGATCTGTTTGGTGAGCCGCTCCTGCACCTGTGGGCGCAGCGCGAAGTGCTCCACCACGCGTGCCAGCTTGGAGAGCCCGAGTATCCGTTCATCGGGCAGGTATCCGACCGCCGCCTTGCCGAAGAACGGAAGCAGGTGGTGCTCGCACACCGAGTGGAACGGGATCTCCCGGGCCAGCACCAGCTCGTCGTAGTTGCCGTCGTTGGGGAACGTGGTCAGATCGAACGGCCGCGGCGTGAGGAATTCGGCGTACGCCTTCGCCATCCGGCGCGGCGTGCGGCGCATCGTCTCGTCGTCGGTGGAGATGTCCAGCGCGTGCAGGAACTGCCGTGACGCGCGCTCCGCTGCCGCCAGGTCGATGCGGCGGTCCGCATGGCTCTCCTCGGGTACGTACGTCGACCCCGTTCGCTGTTGTGCCCATCGGGCGGCACGGAGGGTGTTGCGCATGAGCATGGCGATCGTCATCGGCCCGACGCCGCCGGGCACCGGGGTGACGTGATCGGCGATGCCCTCCAGCTCGGCGGTGCGCACGTCGCCGGCGAGTCCGGAACTGGTCCGATGGATGCCGACGTCGATGACGGTCGCGCCCGGCTTGACGTGCTCGGCGCCGATGAGCCCGCGTACGCCGGCCGCGACGACCAGGATGTCCGCGAGACGGGTGACCGAGGCGAGGTCGGTGGTCGGCTTGTGGGCGACGGTGATGGTGGCGTCGCGGTGCAGCAGCATCTCCGCCATCGGATGGCCGACGAGCGCGGAGCGGCCCACCACGACGGCATGGGCACCGCGCATCTTGATGCCTTCGGCCTCGAGCAGCTCGATGACGCCGCTCGGCGTGCACGGCCGCAGTCCGAACTCGCCGCGGGCCAGCAGACCCGCGGACTCGGTGGTCAGCCCGTCCACGTCCTTGGTGACCGGGATCCGGTCGATCAGCGCGGCCGGGTCCAGTCCCGGCGGCAGCGGGAGTTGCAGCAGTATGCCGGACACCGCCGGGTCGGCCGAGAGGTCGTCGATGACGGCCGCGACCGCTGCCTGGGTGCTGTCCTCGGGAAGCGACTGGTGCAGGTCGCGCATGCCGGCTTCGCGGACCGCGCGGCGTTTGCTGGACACGTAGAGCGCACTGGCCGGGTCGTCGCCGACCAGGATCGTCGCCAGGCCGGGCGCGGTCGCGGGATCGGGATACGCGGCGGCGACGTCGGCGGCGACCTGGTCACGAACTCGCCGGGCGATCGCCTTGCCGTCGATTTTCGTGGTCATCGTGCGGGTGCCTATCTGCTCGACGGGAGTGGCTCAGGTGAAGACGATGGTGTGGTTGCCCTGGCGGATCACCCGGTCCTCGCTGTGCCAGTGCACGGCGCGCGAGAGGACGGCCCGTTCCACGTCCGCGCCTTGGCGTTGCAGGTCGGCCACGGTGTTCGCGTGGGTCACCCGTACGACGTCCTGCTCGATGATCGGGCCCTCGTCCAGATCCTCGGTGACGTAGTGGGCGGTCGCGCCGACGAGCTTGACGCCGCGTTCCTTGGCCTTGGCGTACGGCCCGGCGCCGATGAACGCCGGCAGGAAGGAGTGGTGGATGTTGATGATGGGCACGCCGGCCTCGGCGATGAAGTCCCCGGACAGGATCTGCATGTAGCGCGCCAGCACGATGAAGTCCACATTGCCCTTCAGCAGCCGCAGGTGGGCGGCCTCCGCGGCGGACTTGTCGGGGCCGCCGGACGGCACGTGGAAGAACGGGATGCCGAAGAAACGCACCTCGTCGGCGGTGTCGGTGTGGTTCGAGATGACCATCGCCACGTTGACCGGCAGCTCGCCGCGCCGATGCCGCCAGAGCAGGTCGAGCAGGCAGTGGTCCGCCTTCGAGGCGAAGATGGCCACCCGTTTCGGTATCGACATGTCGCGCAGCGTGTACTCGAGCTCGAAACCCTTGGCCAGCAAGGCTTTCAGGTCGTGGTCGATGGTCGGCAGCACCGCCTTGAGGTTGTCGAGGCTGAACACGGTGCGCTGGAAGAAGGCTCCGCCGTGCGGGTTGTCGGAGTACTGGTCCAGCGACACGATGTTCGCCCCGTGCTTGCTGAGCAGGGAGCCGACCGCCGCCACGATTCCGGTCCGGTCCTTGCCGTGCAGGACCAGCGAGGCCTGATTCCCGGTCGCTGCGAGCGGCGTACGGGCCGCGGGCGCCTCTTGAGTCAGCGTCACGTCAGCCGTCCTTCCTGAAGTCGTGGATCCATTCCGTCGTCGCCCGCAGCCCGCCGAAGGTGTAGAAATGCAACTTCACCGCGCCGTGCCGGGCGGGGTGGTAGTCGGTCGCGAGCGCCCGCAGGAACCGGTCCGGGCCGGCGGTACCCATGAGATTGGTGAGCGACAGGCCGTACTTCTTGGCGATCCCGGCGCTGGTGCCGACGCCGAAGCGGGCGGCGTAGCGCATCAGCCGCCGCACTCCGGCCGGCCCCGGCACGCCGATCCGGATCGGCGCGTCGATGCCGCGGGCCCGCACCGACTCGATCCAGTCGAGGACCGGGTCGACGTCGAAACCGAACTGGGTGATGATGTCGCCGCCGAGCCCGCGCTCCTGTAGGGCCGCGTACTTGTGCTGCAGCGCGGGCCAGAGCACCTGGTCGGGGATGCCGGGATGGCCCTCGGGGTAGCCGGCGATGCTGATGTGGCCGACGCCGTGCTCCTCGAGGATCCCGGACTGGATGACGGACAGCGCGTCGGCGTACGGCCCGTGTGGATCGCTGGGATCCCCGCCCACCACGAAGACGCTTTCGCCGGCGCCGTCGGCCTGCAGCGACGCCAGGAACTCGCTCAACATCCGCCGGGACGTCAGCCGGCGGGCGGAGATGTGCGGCACGGGAACGAATCCACAGCTCTTGACCGCCTTGGCGGCGGCGAGTCGCATCGGCAGGTCCTCGTTGCCGAGGAAGGTCACGTTGATCCGGGTGGCGGCGGGAATCGCATCCCGCGCCGTCTCGAGCTCCTCGATGTCCTTGCCGGTCATCTCGAGGGAGAAGTCCTGCAGTAGTGAGGTGAGAGCCGCGGTCGGCGCGGCGGGCAAAGAACTCATGGGTTCTCCTCGGGGCAGCAGCCATCGCCGCCGCTGTGCGACGGTCACGTTCGGGGGAGGTGTCCGTGCGTTGCCGGTCACGGCCCGCAACGCACGGCGGTGCTACTTTTTGTCGCTCCGGTACTGGGTGCGCGCGTACTCGTTGTACGGCGCGGGTTGCACGGTTGCCCGGATCCGGGGGAAGCCGTCGACGGCCCCCGGGTCGGTGCCCGGTCCGGGGTGCTCGCCCCAGACGACGGTCACCTCGGTGCCCGGCGCGGCGTGCTCCCGCTCGACCAGCGACAGGGCGAGGACCGAGGCGTACGGCTCGAGCGAGGCTGTGTGGTAGGTGCTGCCCACCAGAGCGGACCCGGACTCGACCCGGTTGCGGGCGTAGCTGAGCACGAATCCCGGGTCGTCGCCGAGGACCGAGTGCACGTCGTCGTCGTTGAAGACCAACGTGACTTTCGTACGCCGGACGTTCTCCTTCGCCTTCTCCAGCGCGTCCCGGCCGATGAAGTCGTGGCTCAGGTTGATCAGCCGGCCGTAGCCGAGCTCGTACGGGGTGCAGTAGTAGTCCTCGATGTCCTCCGAGAAGAAGCTGCCGTGCAGGGGCCGCTGCCCCTCGATCCCGTACAGCGGCAGGTAGCCGCGGTAGTCGAGCAGCTCGGGGTCGGTGTAGACGGCCGGGGTGGGCGACGGGATCCAGCCGCTCTCCACCGAGGCCGTGGTGTAGGCGAAGGCGCCGACGTGGACCAGGCCGAGCGGCTCGCCGGCCTTCAGCAACGCCTCCTTGACGTACTCGCCGTCCGCGCCGTCGCCGATGAACTCGTACCCGGCCTGCCCGGCCATCCCGTGCCGCAGCGCGCGGAAGCCGCGCCCATCGAGCGTCACCGGGGTGGAGTGGAAGAACTTCGTGGTGGGCAGCGGCCCGCCGAACACACTCTCGACCAGTTGGACCGCGAGCGGGCCCTGGATCTGGAAGCGGAACAGCTTCGGCGCGCCACCGCCCTGGCGATACGCCGACGAGGGGTCGGTGGAGTGGGTGACGTCGTAGCCACCCCGCTCGGCGTGGTAGGTGACCCAGTGCTGCGCCGCCGGGATGCCGCTCAGCGTGTACTTCTGCTCGGCCTCGCGAAGCAGGATGCCGTCGGTGATGATGTTCCCGTCCCGGTTCACCGGGATGAACTGCTTCGCCTGGCCGATCGCGAACTTCTCATAGTTGTTCGCGCTGATCGCCGCCAGCAGCTTGGTCGCGTCGGGCCCCTCGAGGAACGTGTCGTACATGTGGTGCGAGAGGTCGGAGATCGATACGCCTTCGTGCCACGCGGTCTGCTCCTGCCGCCAGCCGACGTACTCGGGCTTGACGACCTCCGGCGTCCAGGGGTCCGCGTTGGGCTTCCAGAGCAGCTGGACGGGCGAGCCCGCCTTGTCGATGCCGTCCTGAAGACTTGGTGCTGCCATACCGGCCCCCTTCGAATCAGGTCGATGGTCATGCAGGATGCCGCATTTCCATGCAACTAAATCGAGCTACTAAATCGAGCTAGTTACCGAAGCTACATCCGTGTTACGGGATGAGGCAAGATCTGCGACGGTGGAAACAAGCTCGGGCGGCGGTTGAGCCGGGTGACCGGAGCACCGGTACCGTCGAGGCGTGGCTGATGCGGAGCAAGTGGCGACGGGCGGGACGCGGCGGGCGACGCTGCGGGACGTGGCCGCGGCCAGTGGCGTGTCGCGAGCCACCGTGAGCTTCGTGCTCAACGAGAATCCCAACCAGACGATCTCGGCGGCGACCCGCGAGCGGGTGCGCCAGGTCGCCCGCGAGCTC
>Ga0307513_10008511_pt1 | contig 13106 bp, 15 predicted proteins | sample 15_EM_MG_FD_202174 | JGI IMG/M metagenome (GOLD analysis project Ga0307513, IMG submission 202174) | Populus trichocarpa ectomycorrhiza microbial communities from riparian zone in the Pacific Northwest, United States - 15_EM | ecosystem: Host-associated > Plants > Roots > Unclassified | place...
TCCAGAAGATCCGATGGTATGTGGTCATACTCGTTTTGTGCCTTCAAAAGCTACACGGTCTAGAGTTATCTCTGCTGATGATACACCGGTAGCGAGTACGAACCCCAAACGTAACGGTGGCAAGACCGAAAACAGCCTTTGCGATTGGGTTCAGCTGCAAAGTGTCAATGTCCTGCTAGTGTCCATGTGGAAGGACGGACCTCTGCGAATACAGCCCCAAATTTAATAGCCTTCTCCACAGCCCTCTCGGTCGATCCGCTCATCAGTGGGGAGTATTCATTTAACAATCCTTCGAGTTGATGAAGCGACGATCGCAGAGATTCCGTCTATGCGAAGATTATTAGCCGACTTATGATGGCCAGTTGCAAAGAGACAGACGGTAGTGCTTGCGGAAATTTGTAATTCTAGAGACCAACGATGCTTATGATGCTTTCCAACGAGAATAATGTCCTCTGCGCTTCGCTATCAGATATACAAGCGGACCTGTTGGTCATCATGACTGACTCGGTACCGTGAACTCATGCTTGTTGGAGTTCCAATGATCCTTGAAAAGCTCTTGAAGGTCGATCACCTCGCTCGCAAGTCGGTTTTTGGCCCAAAATAAATGACCGCCCCTCATTTGGATCTCCGCACGTATCTCGGATGTCGGAGAAATACCTCTACACATGCATAGCCATCATCGAGTGTACGTAGTGGGAAAGTAAGGGACATACGGGCGTTGGGCTGGTGTCCAGGTTCGGTTGTCTTGCGTCTGCAATTCTAGCTCCGCATTTTCTATGAACAACCTAAGCGTATAGTCCCGATTTGGGATGTCTTGGAGTGTGATCTCTGCATGTTGCCCGAAGTCAGCGATTTGGACCAAAATTGAAGTGAAGCGCCACACGATCTAGGTAGAGGCTTCAATTGATCGTCAGTCACAATAATGCCGCGCGGTATAACCGTCACTTACAGATCCTCTGTCTTGGGTCGTTGAGTCGCCATGCTTGTTCACTTTGGGGAGAATAATGGAGGTCGGGAGGAGAAGGAACGAGACGCGTGGGACAGTGCTGTCAAGTGCAGGCTCCGCACCGCCGAATGTACCCAACATCTTTCGTCCTCGCCTAGCACATGACGCAACATATCAGCGATCGATTTCACAGAACCTCGTAGAGCCTATCAACACAGGCTCACTTCATTAGTTAGTTATTAGTTGTAATTCTCAATTCTCACAATCCTCGTCCGGCCACAAACACTTCCACGTTAGTTCGCATCTTGGACCTCGTCACTTCCTCCCAACGTGAGGGCCTGACAATTTTGCGCGGGAAACTAAAGCAAAGGTAGGTCGCATAGAGGCAGTTAGTAACCCCTTAATAGTCAATAATCGACCACCTGCTGTCCTTCGGGTGCTCCGCAAGTCTTCAGAAGAGCCAACGGAAGACCTCTGTCTGATCGAAATCTCCTGCAGTATGGTAGACGCGTCAAGTTTCTTGAATGGTTCGCATCAACAATGCAAGATGTATCGGAATATATATTCCTGCATTTTCGGCATACTTTTGGCTCGAGGAAAAGGAGGTTCTCCGAGCAGACACTCATCCAGGGTACTTAGCACGTCTACCAAGCACTGTCATAGCCCCTACCAGAATACTATTTGCTGACATATTTCATGCAGGTAAATCTATACTACCCCCATCTAAACAACTTGTCTGGCAAATGTACTCCATAGTCGAAGAACAGATCGTGAGCATCCTGCCCTTCACCTCGAGGACATACCCGTACTGCAATGCTAGAGTTGAACGACCCAAATAGAAAGCCAACTCGACGCGCACACGCCAATGGCCAATTCGGATGAGCCTTTGCAGGAGTGACTTTATTTCCTAAAAGAACGGGAGGAGCATGTCTGGTATAGGAATGGCCCTTGACCAAGCCAACACCTTATACATTTGCCTGTGATAGGGTCGCTATTTATTCGGAATCGCAATGTGCAGGTAAGTAATAGGTCAGGTATAGAAACCACACGCTCGATTTCAACAGAAGGTACGGATCAGAGTAGACAACAGGGCAATGAGTTGGCACAGATGATCGATTGTTTGAGTACGAACGCGAACGGATCCCAGAAGGACACTCTTTCGTTCCCAATTCAGAACGGGAGCCTTGGAACTACGGTGGCAGGTCATGTACCACTGAGCACCGCACGTCTCAGACATGGGCACCAATATCACTGGAGGTAGATGATTCTTCACGGACGGTGTAACCCGTTTACACGGCAGCCAACCACCTATACGGGCCGATTACGTGCCCTCTACCTCCAGTGAATATTGGGAACAACTAATACAATCGATAGGAAAGGGCCTGCTGTACACTCTGCGAGAAAGTAGTCAATCATGAAACAAATATTTGAGCGTTACACTCCGATTCTAAAGCCGACGTCAGTACTCTGCTGCAGGGAAAGAATGGAAAGGTAACCCACCGGCACACGACCTTCCTTTGACCCTGGAATTTGATGACCTCACTCTTTTCCAACACAAACAAGCAGCGTTCTAATGCGTGGGCGGTATAACCCTGGTTCGTCACAAACTCCTTCATGAGGCTCTGATAGCTTGTGGTCCAGCCAACTGGCAGTCGCTTCCTCAGCTCCTTTTCGATTGCAGTCATTTCTTGATGTAGCTCCCCGCGCGAGAGTCCCTCGACCGAGCCAACGGAGACAGCATCCATGGTACTGAACTTGAATAAACGGATAGCCTCTTCTACATGATGCAGTTGAACGGTTGGTTGTAGGGCAATCTTGGCGATGGATTCAGATATTCGAATAATGGCTTCCAATTGACTGGCGAACTCTATTGAGATGCTGATCGACCGCCCACAAGCACACTTACCGAACGGTAATAGGAATCGAGCTTCTCTCATCGTTATCTCGCTCCACTTGTTGTATTTGTTTCCGGATGCTCACGAAATGACTGCTAAGCTGCTCCGCTGCCTCGGGGGACAAGCGAGGTGCGCATTTACTGGCGAAACGTTAATAAGGTGATGCGCGTTCAGGGTATCAACTCACGCCTTGCAGTAGGATATATAACGCTTCATCTGATCGATGTCGATTTCTCCAAGCACTTCATTTTCGGCATGCCTTCGATTCATCTGCAGGTCCATAATATGTCTTGCGATAGTCTGCACAACTCCTGGATGTCAATGACAACCCTTGACAGGGTTAAACTCCGCTCACCCGATCTCTTGCTTCGTTGTGCTCGTCCCGAACGATGAAAATCATATCAAAGCGACTAAGAATCGTAGTTTGGAAGTCGATATTCTCCCCTGGACTCTTTTCGTCGTTGTACCGTCCCCACACTGGATTGGCAGCTGCGAGGACGGATGTTCGAGAATTCAATACGGTAGTGATCCCTGCCTTGGCAATAGAGATTGTCTGCTGCTCCATTGCTTCATGGATAGCAACTCGGTCCTCATCTCTCATTTTGTCGAATTCATCGATGCATACCACTCCTCCGTCCGCGATGACCATTGCACCGCCTTCGAGGTAGAACTCGCGCTAGAATTCACTCGCAATATCAGTGCCTGATCATTTCCAACCGTTTAAAAGGCTCACAGAAACTGCATCTCGTTGAACGACGGCGGTCAAACCGGCGGCACTGCTCCCTTTCCCTGAGGTGTAAATCGCGACGGGGGCCACTTTCTCCACGAATTTCAGGAGCTGACTTTTGGCCGTACCAGGATCACCCAACAGCAAAACATTGATGTCTCCCCGAAGTCGCATCCCATCTGGGAGGAACTTCTTCGACCCACCGAATAAGAGACAGGTAACGGCTTTCTTGATGTCTATGAAGAAAGCATATAAGTTTTGGGACGTCCCATATTGTGGAGAAGGGTTCCAACCTTCGTTCCCGTAGATACTTGGCGCCACACTCCGAGCAAATCGTTCATAGATGCCGCCTTTATCGTCGAGGTATCGAGCCATCTCCGCAAACTCCTCCTCCTCTCGCGCGGACCACCTTTTCCCACCAAGCCCGCCTGTTGAGACGGATTCACCTGTCGAAAGTTCGAGGTGGCAGACACGTAGGTATGCCGTTCTCAAAGCCGGGGCACCTTGCTTATTCTTGTTTTTCTGGAACACATGCTAGTTGGTGAGTCGGGATATGGCCAAGGTAATCGGATTACCTCACCCCCTTTGACGAGAAGGTAGAATATATACCAGTGGCTATTAGCCGAGTTCCTGGAATAACCTTGCCAGTAAGGTATCTAAAGGGGTAGGTAATACAACTATCACGGTCACCGGAGGTGGGACAAACCTATCCAGAGATAGGAGCATATGCCGTGGCAGCTCTCCAACAGGAACCATATCAGGAGCCTCCTGCAATTTCATATTTTGGTGGTCTATGAAGCTACATCTTGAGTGGATGATCATATATGGGTCCATTGGGCAATCCTTTTTTTGCCCCTCTGCGGCGGGCCTACAATAGATGATAGACTTAGTACATAATGGCTAAATTATAGGGAGTTGTTGACACGAATTCGGAGAGGAGACTTACGCGTCGCAAATTCGAGGTAAGCCGCGATCGAACCCCCCTCCTACGCCTCCCAACCCTGGAGGAGCTGCTATAATTTTTGGAGACCGACATGCTCTACATTGCAAGTGGAGCTTGGTCGCCCGCGATTGGAGATGAGAGGTTGCGATGACAATGCCAGGTATCCGAACTAGCTTTGTCAGAGTAGCGGCCTGGAGCACACGAACTAAGTACATATCGAGTGCAAAGGCCGATGTTTCTCACCGTCAAATCACGAAACTGGAGCATGTTCAGGCCACTCTTGACCATGATTTGGATCGACGGAATTTCTTGATCAACGTCGCCCGCACCCGCATCGCCTCGAGCTCCATTTAACTGAATTGGAAAGAGAATATTCTTTGCCGCCCTCGTTGCGGCGGTTTCGAAAAGCGGCAACAAGTCGGCAGGGCGGTCTTGGATGGCGTGTGCTAGTTCAGGATTAAACAGATTGACATGACGAAGGTCGACCTCAAGCGCGTAGAGCTTGAGGAGCAAGTTCGCCCGAAGCTGATCACTGCGCCACACGGCGGTTGATCATTAGCGACGCGTATCTTACAGATCCAGGCAGCTTGTAGATATTCTGGTTACATACCGATATATAAACTGTCCCTCAACACGGAACTGGGTCAGAAAATCGAGTAGCAGCCGTTCTGTGTCGGAGGCGTTGTCGAGGCCTGCGGCATTGAGTGGCCTGTCACCCAGAATAGGAACGGTGTGAATCACATTCGCGTCGAAGCCGGACATTAGGGCCGCCTGCACTCCAGAAGGACGCGGGAGGAGGAGAGTAAGTGAGGGAAATCGCGGTGGCCAAATAATAGCACAAATAACGAAATTTATTGAACCCTGCTACATTTTTGTCCCCCACATGAAGTTGACCCCGGAGCTCATCCAGAACTCGCATTCTGGTCTCAACCCGCTCAAGGAGCGACAACTGAACCTCCGAGGTGAGCCAAAATTCTGCCTCATGGGGGTCATTTCTCACCACCTACTTCTCATAGGAAACCAAATACCCGCCATTGAGAATCTAGGTGTCACTAAGGTGTGGATTTTCACTAATTTCCTTGGGAATAGGAATCGATGGACTTTCTCTACGCAACGCCTCGTCCGAACCACTCGCTTGTTGTCAGCGAACTTACGTATACCACAGGACCAGCACGACGCCATGGACTTCACAGATAACTCAGTGACGACCTTGGCCAACTTCCCACTAATGCGCCGTCTCCGTTCTCTTCACCTCGCCAACAACCATATAGTGTCGATTTCGCCATCTCTACATTTATCACTGCCAAATCTCACAACACTCATGCTCACCAACAATTCTCTTGCTCAACTTGGGGACCTCGAACCGTTGAAAGACTGCAGAGCTTTACAATTCTTAAGCTTACTGGGCAACCCGGTCCGAGAGAAAAAGTACTACCGTGATTGGGTCGTATGGAGATGTAAGGCTCTCCGCGTGCTTGATTTCACGCGAATACGTGAGAAGGTATGTCGTTGTCAGACGTTTCAAGTCCCCTTTGAACCATAGTCTCGTAGGAGAGAGCAGTCGCGAAGAACCTATTCTTGACGCAAGACGACCTACCAACTGCACTGGCAGAATCGATTCAATCTACTGTCACCACGACTGCGGCGAAGGCCGCTCTAATGGCCGCCACAGTGGATGAGCCTCGACCAATGATTCCGGGCAAATCCGGCAGGCTAATGACCGCAGAAGAGAGACAGAAGGTCAAAATGGCGATCGCGAATGCCAAAACAGCGGAGGAGATCAAGAAGTTGGAACGGAGCCTGAAAGAGGGGTGGATCCCAAACGCATGACATCAGCTGAAATTGATTGCCACTGTGAAAGGTCTCGTTGTATCACCTTTGCTTTACTGTCACTTTCAAGTTAGCCTCTGGTAGCCGAAAATGTTCGAGTTAACATAGAGAGGACTGAGATGACATGTACACCGGTTGGCACATACTTCTATTTGTAACGTTGTCGCTAAGGTCTAGCCATGGTTGCCCGTGTCGCAATGGATTTTTATTCGCTAACAAGTTGATGTCAGTGACATTACGGTGACAATTGGAAATCACTACTCCTGCGCTGAAGGTATCTATGAGACATTAAAGTACAAAGTGAACGTCCAACTGCCTAAATCCTGGGTCCTGCCGTTCATCACTTCGTGCTCTGCCTTGGCCTTTCCTTTTTCGTTGTCCTTGTTTTTGTCACCGCCTATGCCTTGTCGGATCCATGGCTCCTAGAACCAGTCTCTAATTTATCTTCTGCTTGCTATTTCTCCTCTCTAGCCTTTCTCCTGACGTCATGCAATAAACTGCTTCAGAATTAAGAATTGGTGAAATGTCCTAACCCGTCATATGAGCAATTATTCAGTGTCGAGAGAACCCCTGTCGGAAGCATTTCTCACTCGTCCTTGGCGAGGATGGATATTGCTCAAGTCCATTCCTCGTCGGTCGTCCAGTAGTTGCAAACCTCTCTTTCCATCTCTCGAGTTTCTAGAATGAGCGTGCGACGGTGGGAGCAGCGCTTGGTTCGGTTGAGATGCTGCTTGACGAAGAGTCGGATTGCTAAAGACATCCCAATCACTTCCTCATATGGTTTTCGTTGTTGAACTCTGATTGCTTGGAAGTTGGTCGATCTGGGTCCGTCTGCGCGGACTATTCCTTTGCCACCGCCACCGTCTTTCCATTTCTGAGAATACGAGTGACATCAGGAGAGCGATACACGTAGGTTGAGAAAATTATGCATGCCCTTGAAGTGGTACCGACATTCAGCTCGTTTCGAGCCCAGGGCAGACATGTGTTCGTGTTGATCTCGACGAGATACTTGAGAAGCGGAGAGAGATTGTATTCTCTTTACGCAATGGTCGATGTAAGTGGCCCCGCATGACGGAAGCCAGGCCTCCTTAGATGCTTGCGGCTGCACTGAGGTAGGGAGAAGTTCTTCCATTTCGTCATATCCTGGAAGGTCTGTATAGGCTAATATACAAGGGTGCAATCCAAAGAAACCTGCGCCAACCATCAGAGAGAAGCAGTTGCCTGTATCCACGCTCAGTAGTACTACTAGCGAGGGCGTACGTGATGACCACATGTGCAAGGATTAAGGACCGCGCTGACTGTGGGGCCACGCAATTACTTTAGAATATCATCGTCATAGGCAGCGGTAAGGGGTTGACGTACCGTTAGATCATAGCGGTCTTTCCTATAAGTTTTATTAATACACAGTGGAAATACTGGTCGAGCCAATTTTTTTGGTCATGTCAGTTCCTTGGTATAAACCGGTGGCCATTTGGTCCTTTCCCACATTAGTAGCCCGACCATCAGCCCACCAACAGTCCAGCGAGTAATACACTGCGCGATTTGCCCTCATACTTGTGTTGGTCTGTTGCTCCATATGCCTTCTGCAAAGAGACGCGGGTTGCGTTAATACACAATTGTTACACTTGTACTTGAGATAACTACCAAGACTCACTCGTTTCCTGGTGGTAAAATATTCGTCCTTCCATCAAACGTTGGCATCCAGATGGCTGTTGGAAGACCGCGCACTGGTTCTTTCCTTACCGCTTTATTAATAGAGTTGCGAGGGTTTTCTGACACATGTACTGATGCGGAACTGGTTAGTCAACAAAGCCACGTAGAAGGCGTCACTTTGGTGCCACCCACTTTGTTCAGATATCCGACAAACCTGGATATGTTCAAACCGCGCTCGAGTGCTCTTAGCGATCAGGGTAGGTCACTGTGCCTATAATACTCAAGGGTGCTGAAGGACCACGTCTTGTAGCCCGCGTGCACCCCGGAGACGTTGCAAATATTGCCACACCAGGTAGGAAACGGTTTATGCCTACTCAAATACTCACCTCGTTGTTGTCTAGAACGTCTATCTCGTGATAAACCCATTTGGGAGCTCTATAATGAAACTACCGAAAAGTGTGACCTCAAGCGCGTAGATGATTGGAACGCGCTCGCTGATAGCATGCTCTTGTTTGTGCGTCGTATCTTTCGTGCACAGAATAGTACTCATTCTGTGATAGGCCGCCTTGTTCGCATCCTTTCTCTCTGCGTTCTTGATCACCATAATGGCAAATCTTGAACCGAACACCGGAGAATTGACTGTGGAGCTCTTGATATACATATCCAGTCAACTCAATAACGTTTCGATGCCCGCTTATACGCCACAACCATTCGTCGCTGAACAGCCTTATGTGATTGCTAACGCTCTTTTCTTCGCTAGTCTGGCAGTACTTCTCGTCACATCACTGCTCGCAATACTTGTCAAAGGGTGGATCCGTGACTTTGGTCAAAATCTCCCACCACACAAGCTCGCTGAGAAGCGAGCCAAAGAGCGAGAATATCGATTTCGAGGGTTAATCGCACATAAAATGCCAGAGATAGTGGCGTCCCTTCCCATTCTTATCCAATTCGCCCTTATCTTATTCTGCATTGGGCTCCTGATCTTTTTGAATCAGGCCAATTTTCACATCATGATTGCAACAGGGTGCATCCTTTGTTCAGGATTTCTTTTCTACCTCCTCGCAACTATAATTGCTGCCTACGACTCCTCAGCTCCGTTCCCGTCTCCTCTCTCCCGTTTTCTCTCACACACCATTCAATGGATTAATCGTTTTCCCTCTCGCATGATTCGGTGGATTGAACGCCAGAGAAGCACACGCACCTATCATTCATTCCGCATATTGTATAACTCCCTCCCCCGAGACCTGTTGGTCTTGCTTCGAGAATGGCTGCGAGCCGTCGTCTCACCACGCAACTCTCGTAACGCGTTGGACTTAGAGTTGCACGTTATGAATCGCCTAGCTAACGAGACTCTGGTGGCACAAGAGAACGTTAAGACATTCACCACACTGGTGCAATACCTCGCATTGCATAGTCGATTACGCCCAATCGCGCGGCAAGAATGGAGAGATATCATATCTACTGTTCTTATCGTCGATTCCTTAACCCCTTTGCTTACAACACGAGGTATACTTCGGCTCATCGTGTTTGCCTACGATCCCACCGTGGAAGGAAGTGATGCGCTACTCAACTTAGCATCTGCTCTGTTAAAATCAGACCAGAAACCAGAAACCGTCCCTATATCTCTTCCCACAGACCACGAAAAACAAATGATTATGGGGCTGACGCCAGTTTCTCAACATGTCGTTCCATCAAACGGCATCGAAGCGAGGCGCAGACCACATACCACCACCACCACAATGCCAGCAGCTAGTGCCTTGGAGCGCGAAGATAGTGAAAAGGGGAAAATATTGGAGAATACAACCTTTGTACCTCTCAGTCCGCTGCAGCCGCTTGTACAGAGGCTAAAGCACACTGTTCTCTCTATTCAAGATTGGCCAACCGCCATAGAGGATAAGGGACAAATTGAAGAAATCACGCAGGAACTCCTGTGGCTCGCGGATTTCTTTCAATCTAGCCTCTGTTGTGCATTAGATGAGGAGCTTCAGAGCAAGTTATTGGAGAGTGGGATTCAGTCGACCCAGGATGTCCTCGTCCTGGCTTCCTGGCTCCCTACCGAACTTGCATTACCTTTGGTATCTGCGAGCATTCGCACCAGTTTGGCTCTTAGGCAGCTGGGTGACGGTACTCCCTCTGTCGGGTTGTCTGAGCAAAAGAAAGGCGGAAGAGAGGAATATTTCAGAGCTGTTGATCGCCCTAGCACCGATCCTGAAGCAATATGCTCGGACCTTGTATCCTTGCTTGACCCTTTGCACAGCAGCGGTCACCCATTTACGTTGTGTGTCCCAGTTATGCTCGCCTTGTGGCAACTTGACCCACCCTCTTCTTTTCTCTACGTGCATAAGCGCAACGGAAAACTGGATTTGATCTCGAAACTGGTAGGAGTGGAGCCAATTGCCCTCGACCACTTCTCCATACTCAATTTCGCGATCAACTCGATTCCGCGAAAGAGGATTCAAGGCACATTTATGGCGTTCATGGAGTACTGGGACCAGCTTGCAAGGGACCCCGTCGTACCACTCAAAAAGGAATGTCTTCAATTCTTCGAAACGGCGCTCAAACGTCTAGAGTCAAAGGAGGGTAGTCCGGATGACCCCCCATTGGCAGATGGAGATAGACTCATTGTAGAGATGGGATCAACAAGGGTACAGAACCCCTGGATCATTCTCGCAGGTGATCCAATCCGACGTTTCGAAGCGGAAATACAGGACGTCGAGTCCGCGGCGGAACTAATGGAGCAGACACCATGGGTGGGTGACGAGAGATACGAGCACATAGTTCGCGACAACTTGGAGTTCTACTGCACTACTCACCGGGAGCCGTACCTCCCAATATTGGTGCTTTTTGAACAATCCTCTGAGCTCCAGTCATATCTCCGGGCACTCTGTCTCTCATCACACAAAAAGGGAGTCGGCAAGGGACCCGAAGCGGAACGCTTCTTCACGGAAATGCGTGTGGCCAGATATACCATGATAGCCAGCCGTATCTTCGAGGAAAGGACTCCACATAAGATGTTTGAAAATTATCTCGTTCTCCACACAGAGCTATTCGCATACTACGGGCTTCTCTTACCGGAGTTCAAGAATATGATTGCGACCGCCTTTCAGCAACAGGCCGGGCTTCAATGGTTGTCTGACGCCTACAAACAACTGGCAACTGAGGTCCAAAGATTTAATTTAGTCGATTCCCACGGCGTGCTCGTGGAGGTGCCATCAGACCAAAGTGAACCTCCCGAACTGGAGCGTCTACGTATGGTGGTCAGCGGCACCAACGGGTTTCTAAAACACTTAATTCCTCAGTTGGCTCCATTGCTGACAAGCTCGGATGTTCCCGCGATGCAGGCGCTGCTGAGTCTTCCCGGATACCTTATCCGCCCTGAGCAGCGGGAGAAACTGGAGGATTCGGTAGAGACAGTCCCGGGATGGGAGTTGAATTGTTAAAGCATAGAACTTACCAGACGTAAACGAGTTAACTTCATAGCCAATGTACGTGGACTGTGTTGAAGTACATAAAATGACCGGACCAGGATTCGAACCTGGGTTCACCCCATGACTAGCAGGGCGCTTTACCACTAAGCTACCCAGTCGGTAAGTGACGGTGGATTCACATTCCAACACACTGTACGAAAGAACGGTCAGAATGTCGGGATTAGGCGCCCACTGTTGGACCATATGAGTATCACAACTCGGTCCACATGCATTTTCATAATCTGAGACTCAAACTACAAGAACAAGAAAAAGCAAGTGGTTTTGACAGGAAAGACAAATAGAACACAATACTTGTCGGGCATGACTGTTGGTTCAATGCACACTTTTTGTGTGTCTTGGAAGCTCTGCCTGCCCACGACGTAAGTTTGAGTGAATGGACATCAAACAAGTCACCAAGCAGCCGGGCGCGCCGTGAGATAATCACAAATATGAGGCAAGATGGAAGCAAAAAGGGGTGTATCCTATTCCAGAAAGCGACACCGTAAGGTCGCTCTACGCAAGTCGTAGGCCCCATGCAGCGTACGGACGTATTAAATCTTAGGAAACACAGATGGTGATACAGTCAGGGAGGACAAGATGGGGTGCCGTATACACGCTATGAGATTCTTCACCAAGAAACAACAATAGAGGGCCGACGCCGAAGTTCTGAGCCATGAGCAACCAATCCACCATGACAAAAGCCACAACTTTGTTACGACAAGGAAACAACTGCATTTGTCTGCTTCCGAGGCTGGAATTCCTCACAATTCTCCGGCGACCCCGTCAGAGAAAATGTATTACCGCAATTGGGTTATATGGGGATATAACTCCTGGTGCTTTATTTCATGCTAAAACGTCGAGAGGTACGTGGTCATACAGGTCTTCGTAGGACAGAAGTGGTGAAGCCTCTATTCGTAACACGAGAGGTTTGCAGCTGCATTTGCTACAGCGGTTAAATACGGCGTCCCAGTGGCTGGGCCAAGGCTGTTCCAATACCTGCCGTGGTGAACGAACCCCGACCGAGCTCAGCGATGATTCTGGGAAACCTGATGAATGCAGAGGAGAAACAGAACATCGAAACGGGCATCACGAATACTAGAACAGCGGCAGAGATCAGGAAGCTGGAGCGGAGTCTGAAAGAGGGATAGATTCCACCCCTGTGTTGCAGGTGAACCACTATGAGCAACTGAGAGCAGAAAACCAAGGTAAGATCGTGAATACCTCTGCAGCGGAAGTTGCGACGCTTCATAATTTCGATGGATGCATGACTGCCCATATTTACGTGTTTCCTTTATTTGCTATGCTGAGAAGAGAATTATCGTTTGTCAATGCCCTAACATTTTCACTCCGCGTTGAAGAAGTGCATCTCCACGTTTCAGGCGTTTTTGACACCGCGGTTAGCACCTGTTCCCAGCCATGACGACGCACGCAGAAAAGTCGGCGACGAGGGCCATAAAAGAGCTGAAAAATACGCTCTCCGACATCTCACAACTGACTGCCGAAGCCGTGGCTTGCTGTCAGCTGTCTTCCTTTGCAGTTGAAGCCACATTTGGTCGACTGCGAACGCGCTTACTCGCTGAACAACCCAGTCTTCGAGTGTACACGGCCCTAGGGGGTTCACTTGATTCTATTGCATCGCCTTTCG
>Ga0307513_10008512_pt1 | contig 13106 bp, 10 predicted proteins | sample 15_EM_MG_FD_202174 | JGI IMG/M metagenome (GOLD analysis project Ga0307513, IMG submission 202174) | Populus trichocarpa ectomycorrhiza microbial communities from riparian zone in the Pacific Northwest, United States - 15_EM | ecosystem: Host-associated > Plants > Roots > Unclassified | place...
TGTGGTGGTGTTTTTTGTGTTGTTTTTTTGTTGTTTTTTTTTTTCTTGTTTTTTTTTTTTAGGTTTTTGTCTCTTTTTTTGTTTTCGCGCGGGGGGGGGGGGGGGGGGGCGCGCCCGCCCCCAGCGGCTATATATATATGAGGCATGACTGGCGATCTTTCCTTCTCTCATCTGTATGTGCGCACGATTTAGCTTCTACCGGTACCGGTATTACGGTTGGTTCCCTCTAGCGTTGAGGACCCTTTTCTTACCACATGAGCTATGAAGTTATGCAGTTGTGATATCTTAGGTCATAATTGGGTCATTTGGAAAGAAGTAGCTCGCCTGTAAGTTAGTTAGGATAATTTAAGTTATAGTTATAGTGCCTGAAAACGTAGGAATTACACTCGTACTCCACTATCCCGGATGGCCAAATTTCAGTAATTTCACCCAGGATAACTGAGGGAGAGGGAGAGGGAGAAATCCTCTTATTTGAAGAAAAATAAGGAAGGCATGTTTCCACTCCCATTTCCAAGCTATCTCTACAAAAATTCATAGCCGGTGTTAACACCTCTGGTCGTCTACCAATGGGCGCATATGTGGCATGTGCTCCAGGACCTCCCTCCTCTTCACCACTACTTGTCTGATACGAATATACTCTATCTCAAGTCCCCAGTTCGACTCCAGGCTCACAACACCCTTCCCCTTTCCGATTTTAGTTTTCCTTTTACTTACTCCTTACTCCTCTCTTTATCACCCTTCGCTCCCCCTGGCCCTCTTTGGGCCTTCTGGCCAAACCTTGCGTCCTTCCTTCTTCCGGTATAATCTTTTTTTTCTGCGAGCTACCATGGCCTCCGCTTCAGCTAGCTAACTTTCTATATCTCCCAGGGAGGAGGCTTGGGGAAGCCTCATGCGAACCCAAACCCCTTCAAGCTATCTGGCTCAACGAATGAAGTTCTGTGATGATTCGGAGGTGCTGCAGATCCAGTACGGTTCAGTGGGGTTCGCTTCAGCGTGATCCAGGATAGCGGGGTGCCAGTGGAGTCAATCACTATACTGCTGGATGTGGAGAAGTGGTCGTGCACGACCCTGCTAAAGATGGTGGGGCTGTATTCTAGAAATTCACCTTGAGATATTTAGACAACCCCCCCCACCCCCCCGCTTTTCCCCTTCCTTTCGAGACCAGTTTCCGGCTACCGGAGAGCAAATGATTTCTCTTATATTATATCATACAAAGGGTAAAGGTTAAATTCATGGCTCATTCCAGCCCAAAGCCTTAGCTTTCCACCCGAATGCCGGAGGAGGGAATCCATACGAACATAACAAAGCTAAAGGAGTAATGATGATGATGGGGAAAAGGAAAGGAATGAAAGTAATGAGAGAGATTATGTGTGTTGGGGCAAGGGAGGGGGAAATTAACAGCAATCTAACCTCGAAATTAAGCTCTCGAGAAATAAATAGGGATCTACTTTCTGATCTCAACCATCGGGCAACAGGAATCTTCAATACCCGCCACACAAAAATTGTTTGGGCCCGGGAGTGTCGTTGTTGTGTCCTAGGGCCGGCTCATATCGCTGACTTGACGCGAGCCTCCGAGCCTTATGCGCTGGAGTAACAAGAGAGAAAAAAAGATGCGATCGCAAAGACAGCCCAACTCCTCACGCCGCATCCCTTTCTCTGAGTGGCTACGGTCACCGCAGGAGCCAGAAATATAGTTGCGCAGTCACGAAGGCCCGTGACGATATCCTTACGCCATTTCGGAAGTCAACGTGGGTTCTCTCCCCCATGCCTCTCCCCAAAGTGCGTCTCCAATGCTCCCACGTCATTAAACATCATCCGACACACCCAACAATAACTATGTCGCGGCAAACCCTCACGTAAATGGTCTTCCAGCTCTTCGTGATTTCTAAATACTTTTCCACCAGTCTCGGTGCTGCATGCGGGGCAGTACGCATGGTGACTAACGATATGTCTGATCTGCGACTCTATATCTCCGAATTTCCGCCCGCACTCCTCGAGTGGGCACGTGAAGCGCATACACTCCGTTGGGGACGGCGAATGCAGCCTATTCTGCTGCTGCTCTGGGGTGGTAGCTCTGGTGGTGTGTCTCTCCTCCCAATGCTTCTCCATCTCTCCCTCCTCTTTGAATCCAGCTGTACAAGACGGATGTCTGCAAGCAACCTTCTCCAACTCGCACTTCTTCCGATGGTTCTCGCGACACTCGAAGTTTATAAACTTCATCCGACATTTCGGCACGGGGCACTCGAGCACCTCTCTGTGCGCCGTGAGGTAATGCAGGTTCATCTCGTATCTACACGCGAACAAGGCCGCGCATCCGGGATCCTTACAAGGGACTTCCCTCCTTGTTATAAGACGGATATATGCTAGGGAAGTGGAATAGTGTGAGTCTTGGTGATAGTGGTTCTGCTCCTCGGCCTGGGAGCTAAAATGCACGTTGCACTGCCCGCAGTACGCGTGCACGGATTTTTCTGCTGTGATCCAGTGGTGAACAAGTTCCCTACGAGTGGGGAAGTCAAGGTCACATTTTGCACACATATTGTGTTTACCGGAGTATTCGCGGTGCTGGTGGAAGCAGGCTGTGGATTCGAAGTGTGCGTCGCAGCGGTTGCAATAGTGGTGCTTACGGTTGCGGTGGAAGTGCGCCCGGTATTCGGCTTCGTTGGTGAGGCGGGTTGCGCGGGTTATGCGGCCATTGGGGGCCTCCGAGCGGCTTGGCTGTTGCTGTTGCTGTTGCTCCGGGGATGTGTGGTTGAGGCTGTCGAGTGGTAGTGGTCCTCGAGGTGCCAGCAGTGGATTGGATCCAATGGGGAAGAGTGACACTGGCGAGATCGTTCGGAAGCTCATGAGAGGGAGGAGGGGAGTTTGGTTCGATTGGCTTCGCCTAGTAGCCAGCCCAGGTGAAACGATGTTCTTTTGTTCTCCTTGCACCTGTCACAATGTCATGAACTAAACCACGAAATAATGGCCGCATTATGGGAAGAGTGACAAACCATGACGGTAGATTGAACAATACTTAATGAGGGTGGAGGCTTTGAAAAAATAATGAAATTAAAGATTAATAGTGTAGTCCTTTGGGCTGCAGGCTATCAAAGGAATGATCGGTAAGTGGTGAAATTGTAGAAATAGTTATAAGGGACGTTAATACAATGCCTCCAAAGGGTGGGAATGGATCATGGGTTATATAAGTCCTTGGAAGCTAGGACTACCGCCTTCAAGTACGACGTACGCAATCCCTGTACAACCAGATAGCAGCATTTGATTCGTTCCGACTCCAGGGCCGACAACCCATGGCCGAGTAACAGGCGTTACATGCCGACAGATACATAGTGATCGGGGGCATCTAGCCCGACCTATGATTCAATAGGCCTGAAAAGGCTTCCGCAAAGGCTCATTGATGTCATGGGTTCTGCTACTGGAGCCTCACTGCCAGAGAAACAGCCAGGCGGAGAGCTTATTTTATCTTTTCCCCTTTCTTACTTACCCATTGGGTCTATTTAGTACCGGCAAAATAACAGCTATTCAGCAGAAATGACCTCAGAGTCACCTAGGGAGAGTAATTGAGATATCAGCCATTTTGCAATGATCCCATCTCGCGTAGTCAAACTGAGCCCTGGATTTGCCCAGGTAGCTGGGGTACTACATCACCACGAAGCAATCGTGGATTTTCCCGTACAGCGCGGCACATGAGTGCTGTACGGGCACTCTGTCGATTGGGTTGACGTCGGTTTTTTTTCTTCGAGGTTGCTTCTCCAGAAGATCGTAGGCCACGTATCGGGAGCGTAATTCAATTCCTCTGGGGATCTTCCGGCTCCGGCAATTCTATATATCGAATTAATTTTTTTTGCGGTTCCCAAGCCCATCAATGGAATTCTTGGGGTTTCAGGAGGTTCTAGAATATTAGATATGCAAAGCCTTTGGGTTTCGTGTTTCCGGGATGATCGCGGAAGAGGTAGTGAGTTGTAAGGATTCATGAGCGGAATGACAATCGGTTGGAAACGAGAGTGTTAATCCCTTCTGATGTGAAATGTACTCTACTGTACGAGTAACGGTAGAAAATGTGTGGGGAGTGACATTAACGCTGTGATAGGCCTTGTCCTGGTTTGAGAAAAGAGGGCGTGTGCGTGTGCGTGTGCGCGGGAGGTGCTGGGAAGGACCCTTTGACCGGGACCTATCAGTGTGCCAAGAGTCAAGGGTTTTTTGACCAACGAACTCCCCTTCAACGAACTCTAGCCCCTAAACCATCCAGAGATAGCTCACACAACCAAGCCCCTCCACATTAACCGACAAGAGGAAAAGAAGTTCGTCGTTACCGCCATGAATGGTCTTCGCATGGACGAGCTTTCCGCTGAGGTCGAGGTTTTGGAGTCGTCAGTAACTCCTTTAAAAAAGATCGAAACACGAGGCAACCATGCTAACATCTTAGAAAACAAAAACACATAGGAAGCTATCCAAGACAGCAGACCTCACCACCAAAATCGCCCTGAGCTTGAAAAAATTGTCAGCGAGTGCACAGAATGTCGAGCAGGCAGTTAAACCTATATACAACAAGACCCAGTCGTTAACCGTTCTTTCCGGAAGTAAGGGGAGCGACTCATCTTCTGAAAACGTTACTAGAGAGCTAAGCTTTGTGAGTTACAGACATTGATGAAGCCATATCGGCAATAGATAGGGTGCGCCAACCTACAGATGCGATATCGAAAGAGGAGGGCACAATTCGCCAAGGGTATATCCCCCAGAAGCCCTTTAGTCCCTTGTTGGGGCGTGTTTCTTCCTTTATATTTTCTTATGTGCCTCTATCCCGACCAATGCCTAGAACTCGTGCTTACTGCCCACTGCACAGGCCTTCGAAAACCGGTCTAACCGAATACCTCGCCTCGCTAAGACGGATCAATGAGGCTCTATCGAGCCTAAAGAAATCGAACTTACGAAGCTCTCAGAAAGCAGTCACCCAAATGGTCCGTCGTGAGATTGTGTGTGATGGATCATGGAACAATGCTAATAGAGTTCCTTCCAGACTGGCCTTCTGAAAGCAGGGAGCCTACAACTCGAAGATCTATTTAGGCAAGCATTAGCCGAAGATTCTAAATCTGTAGAACCTCTACACTTCATTACCAAAGGTAACACCACAGATGTGCCTACTCGTGTAGTCGTTATTGGGTCTGACTAAGCCTTTGAAGAGCTTCCATTTCCGACTTTTCAGCCCCAGAAAATCAACATGCTGGCTGTGCTGAATGATTTTCTTTCCTCGACCCTTGCTGCCTCAGCTGGGATACAGTCAAATGCGCCCCAGGTGTATGCAGAAGTGCGTGGGCCCTACATCACCAACTCATTGGCATCTTTGGCCTTGGCAACAGTAAACACTACCCGCCGAACATCTACTGCCCCCTATGACAAGGGCTCGAACGGTATATCGGTGTATACCAATGCCCTGGAAGCTATCTTTGAGGCTGAGTACGAGAATATCTGCCACCTCTTCCCCACTACAGAATGGTCTCAAGTGTACATTGCCACGACCGCAATGCCTATGGGGGTATTCAAGAAGACTCTGGCAGATCTAAACGTGTTCGTCAAGCAAAATATGGCCACGGACTGCTTCCTTGCTTTTGATGTCATCGAAAACGTCCAACCGGCAAGCATTAGGCTGAAAACCAAAACAGGTGAACAAAAGGAGTTTGCTGAAGCTCTAAAGCCACTAAGGTCCACAGCACAGAGCAGCTTCTCATATTTCTTGGAGGATATAAAGAAGACTGGCCAAGGGCTCATTGCCTTACCCCTGGATAATACTGTCGCGGAAATGACTGTGAACGTGATGTCTCGGCTTCGGCGGATGTCAGACTATCCCAACGCTATTTCTAGCCTTTTGGTATCCCTGGGTGAGGGTAACTGGAACCGTCCTTATACAGCAACAGCAGTTATTCCCCCATCTTTCGATGTAGGGGCCGATGGAGCGCTTCTACTTTCAAACTTTTGTTTGGACGCCATAGACCAGCTTATCCATGAGCTCGAGCAAAAGGCTCGTGTAATGATCAAGAAGAACTCTACGGTAGCTGTCTTTATGGTCAACAACGTTCACTTCATTGAGAGCAACATTCGCACAAGCGACCTTCGCAAGATCATGTCAAATCAAGCGCAAGCCAAGGTTGAGAAATGGAGGAAGGATGCCGTTAAGATGTACATGGAGCAATGGAAGGAGTGTGCTGCATTCTTGATGGACGTCACTTACACTAAGCAGCAGGCTGGTGGGAAGCTTAATCTCAACAGCAAAGAGAAGGAAGGTGTCAAGGAGAAGTTCAAGGTCCGTCTCTGATATCCTGATATTGGCGATCCAGCTGCTAATACCAGGTAGAACTTCAACACGGTTTTCGAAGAGCTTATTCAGAAGCATAAGTCCTACACATTTCCGGACAAGGAAGTGCGAACGATGCTCTCCAAGGAGATTGGGTTTATTGGGCCATTATATGGGCGATTTTACGACAAGTATAAAGACTTGATGAGGGATAAATATGTCAAATATGACCGCCATCAGTTAGATACCATGTTAGCTCAGCTATAGAAAGGGGTAAGGGTGTGGTTCCGGTGATGGATTGTGGTTAGAGTTCCTTAGTTAGCGGTCCTCCGTGGTGGGGTGTGCTTTAATCGCTGGGGGTTATGGGTCTGTGCGCCTCCTTTGGTTTTCCTTGGTTATGTGTATTTTCCTGGGTCTTTAGGAATTAAAAACTGATATCCTTCTTTGACCCTTCTTAGCGCTCTAGTCGACATCCATCCCGTAGGCCACCCCATAAGCAAGAGCTACCCCATCGCCTTGTTCCCCTTTTTATAAATCACTCACAGCCATGTTGCTGATTCGTATGTACTGGCAGTTGATCAGGAATTTTTTTGCCATTAAAAGCCCAACAAAGCATTGACCCGAGAAATAAGAAATAGAGCCCCCAGAAAGGTCGCGAAATTTGGTACAGAATGAAATTTATTGGTTTGCTCCCATGTCAATACCCTTTCCCCGAGATCCAGCCTCCCCATCTTTAACGCAGCCGTCTAGCTTCGCGCTCGGATTCGAGCAAGCATAGAATGTCGTCTTCGCGAACAGGCCCTTTGACGTTACGGATAATAGATCGGGTCGTGTCGTCCATGAACTCGACGCGGACCTGGGTGACACCTCCACGAGAACCTAGCAGGTAACAAAATTTGAGTCACCATAAAAGTCGACAATAGATCGTGGGGTGGGAATCTGAGTGGCTAACCGGTACGACCGAGGACTTTGATGACCTTGACAAGCTTAACACCAGCCTTTCCTGAATCCATTGTTGATTATTTTGTTCTAAACTAAGAAATTATGTTACCAGATTGCGACCCAGGAAATGGTTCTGACCGTGGGGGAAAGCTTACCGTGTGTAGATTTGACGACTACGACGGCGGCGGGGAAATTTTGTTTTGAGCGGAAGTGAGAGATTCGTTGGGCGTGCGTTAATTTTTCTCGTGATTGGGAAACTGTTGTGAAGGTATCATAGATGGTATCATAGATCGAACATTTGGGAAGGATGTTGGCGGACTGCTGTGTGCACTGGGTAGGGTTAGCCCCAAGTGCGGACTAGGTTCTGAGGCCCCGCAACATGAACAAAAAGGAACGGATAATAAAAAGTCTGAGTAATTTGAGAACATAGAGAGAACTATCATATTAGATGCTTTAAATGATTTTAATATTTATTTCATTCATTATAATTTCCTGCATCCCTTCAGAGCTTTGTGCTGCTAGGATCTTCAGGGTCAGGGCCAAATGGATGGCGGGGGGTTAGATGAGCTTACTATCCGCCGACAACGGCCCCTCCTCCTTCTCTAGTAACCAAGTCATCTGCCTTATGGCTCACCCAGCTCAGATGAACAATCTGACGACCCTCATTAAACGGTCAGTATCAACGATTCACGACGATTTACCCTTATCAACAGTTCCGTTTTCATCCTTTCTGTTCTTTGCTAACTCGACCTTGCAACTGAAGCCTCGAGGCCGCGACCTCCCGTTTGGAGGATTTAGCATCAACTCCTATCGATCCCAACTCCGGTGCAGCTACTGCACTCCCTAGCAATGCTAGCGCATCTTCTCTAGTGTCGACTACTACAATACAAAACCCACCCCCACCAGCTCCAGAGCCGCTTCCTGCGTCTGTTGAGGACTTCGACGAGCTGATAGTTAAGGAAGTCGCAAAGTATGTTGAGAAGAGCACTGAGATAGGTGATCTTGTAGAAGAACAGGTTCGACACTTTCTTAGTGTAGTAGTATATCCCGCAGCTCCTAATTCTCGTTGTCATGCAGAGCAAAGCTGTCGAGAAATGCTTCGCGGCTCAGAGAAAGTTTCTCGTCATCACAACCAAGGCCAAGAAGCCAGGATCGTCGACGCAACTATTTGTCGACCTCGTTGCTGAGATGCAAACCGAGCTTACCAACGTCTCTAATATTCGCGAAAATAATCGACACTCTGCGCTCTCGAACCATTTATCGACCGTTAGTGAGGGTATTCCCGGTCTTGCTTGGGTAACAGTCGAGGGAAAACCTGCAAAATATGTCAGGGAAATGCTGGGCGCTGCACAGTTCTTTGGCAACCGTGTGATTACTTCGCACAAGGAAACGTGTGCCATAAACACTTCTTGATACTAGGTCTAAATACTAAATAAAAATAGGTCACCGAAGCATGTTGAATGGGTACGCTCGTTTTATACTGTCCTGACGGTTCTTGAAACCTATGTTGTCAACCACCACGCTCTAGGAGTGACATGGAATGCTAGAGGCATCGATGCTAAAGAAGCACTTGCGCTCGCAAGCAGCCCTTCGTCAGTCTCGCAAGGCCCCGCTCCTACAGGTGGAGCTCCCCCGCCCCCGCCGCCCCCGCCGCCTCCTCCTCCTCCACCGCCACCAGGAGCACTTGATGGGCCAGGAGCTCCAACAGGAGGAGATATTGGCTCGGTATTTGCTGAGATCAACCGTGGGTCCGACGTTACGGCTGGCTTGCGTAAGGTGGATAAGGATGAAATGACACACAAGAATCCGTCTCTTAGAGCGAGCTCTATTGTCCCAGCCAAGTCCTCCCCCAGCCTGAGAGCAAAGTCCCCTGCTCCTCCTTCAAAATCGAAGCCCGCACACTTAACTAAGAAGAAGCCTCCCAAAAAGGAATTGGATGGAAGTAAATGGTACATTGTAAGTAGCACATTCTCACCGACTATTCCTCGGCATTCGGACGTTAACAATGTTTTTGCGCTACAGGAGAATTATGAGAACGAACAGGCATTGACCCTTGAAGATGTTGAAATTAACCACTCGGTTTTCATCTTCCGCTGCAAGAACACAACGATCCAAATTAAGGGCAAGATCAACGCCGTTTCTCTCAACGAGTGTGTCAAGACAAACATCATTGTAGACAACCTTGTTTCTTCCATTGAGGTCATCAAGTCCAACAACTTCGCCATACAAATCATGGGCAAGGCTCCAAATCTCCAGGTTGACCAATGCGACGGCGGCACGGTATATCTCTCACGGGAGTCACTAGGCATGGAAATCTTCACTTCGAAATCATCGGCGATCAATATTAACGTTCCAGGGGTTGGTGAAGATTGGGACTACCAGGAGTGCCCAGTGCCGGAGCAATTGAAGACCACAATTAAGGGCGGCAAGCTGGAGACCGAGATTGTAGAACATGCTGGTTAAATGCGTTTTGTGAACAAGTTCTACATTAGCCTGTTGAGTCTTCTTTTGTTGTTTTGCATGTCCGATTTCCCTGTTAGATAGTGGATTCGCGCCTCGCGTTTTGCCACCGTTCTGTTCTATTATACAGTAGAAGGAAAAAGACACCGAATGTACACATTTATGGGGCGATAAGGAGTAATAATGGCAAGCGGAACTGACCAGCTATGGAATTTTCTGAAATTTTTGTGAAATGGACGAACAATTGAAATATGCATGTCTATCGCCTTCTTAGATACCAGTTGAATGCCATTTGGAGGATATCTTCGGGGTATGGAGATGGTGCCTGTGGGGAGGCGTGGTTAGGTATGGAAACTCGGGGCGGCATTTAAGAGGGGGATGGTCTACCTCAGCCAATCCAGGCTTAGCAACTGGATGCCGGAGATATACAGCATGGCATGTATTGTGGTTGACCTAGATCTGTTGGTCAAAAAATATCATCTAGACAAAAAACTGGTTATAATGATACCTCGAGATATCTCGGAATGAACGCAAAAGGCGCCATATAGTCCCTCGGCCTCCAAGGCGTAGCATAAGGCTTCGTTACATCCAAAACGTTATTTGGGTCGTCGCTCAAAGCTTTGAGTTTCTCTTTGGCCTCTCTACGCTTAATTTCTTCTTCTGTTTCTGCCTCGGTCGAGGCCTTCTTGTCCATGCCAGATGATGATGATGGTGGTGATGATGATGATGATGCTTCTTCTGCTCCCTTTTCCTCAGGCTTGGCTTCAGCATCCTCTACGGTTTCTGTTTCCTTAGCTCCAACTTTGACCTTGCCTTCCTCTCCCTCGACCTTTCCTTCTCCCTCAACCTTTCCCTCTCCCTCGACCTTTCCCTCTCCCTCGGCGGTGGCGGTTTCCGTTGCGCCTTCGGCGCTCTTAAGGCCACGCTTTGGCTTCCCAGTTGCGAAAAGGACTTGGTCTTGATCGACGGAGAACATATCCCCAGGGTTGAGCATATACCCTGGGTGCACCATCTGCACACACACACACCCAATCAGCCTCCCTTCCCCACGGAAGGGCCAAAAAGGACATACCTTCTTCCCATTAACCTTGACAAACCCATGCACGACAAACTGCCTCGCCTGCCTCGCACTGCTCGCGAACATAGCCCTATGCACGGCCATGTCGAGCCTCCTCTCCATGGGCCAGAACAATTGACTCATGTACGGCACCGTCCTCACCCTCCCATAGGCCTCATCACCCTGCAGCCCACTGCCCCTACCCATCGCCATCTCGCTACCGTTATTCATAGCCAGCCCCGTGTTCTGCATCGGCACGCTCGCCTTCATCGTGTGACGGAAGATGTTCTGCCATTGCCGGTTCGTCAGGTGCTCCCCATGGTACTGCCGCACTTCCGCCTTCGCTGCCCACTTTTGCTGGAAGAAGGTCTTCTGCGGGGATATGCGCGGCTGCGGCGCACGTGACATGTTGTATAGGGCATACTTGGACCAGGATTGACGGAATTGCTGTTTTTTTTTGTTCGTTTTTTCGTCAGAGTTAGTTTGAGTTTTGACGAATGTAGAGAGAGGGAGGGGAGGAATTGAAGGGGAGGGAGGTTACGGGTTTTCGCAGGGCGTTGAGCTTTCGGCGCATTTTGGGATTGGGTTCTCCCCCCTTTAGGAGTTGCTTGGTTGGATGGTGGTTATGGCGGGATTGGCTGTTGGTGGGGGTTGGTGGGGTGAAGCTGAGGCTTCGAAGATTGGATTGGAGGGTTGACTTGATCTCCTTGAACAAAAGGTTGCGGCTTGGCAGAATCGGGTCACGGACCATCACTCATGTGTATTGTTCCCAGACCATTAGTCCGGGTGCAATTGTCTTGAAACCTACTAGACCCAGTTTTTCGTGTTCTTGTATCAGCAGTGCTAGGGACAGAGTGCTCGAGCGTTCCTCGCGCTGTTTAATTATCGTGATGTTGTCTGTCCTGAGATGTAAAAGAATTACATCCCGCTGGCCACCTCCCCTTCTGAATTTTCCATTTGTGCAGTGTCAGTATTCTGGGGGCTATAAGGCACACTGGCAGGAGCCGGCCGCGTCGTATGCTGCAAATAATTCAATTTTCTAAGAGCGTGGCCTGTGAAACTGACTGGAAAGAATCAGGATTCCCCATTTCCGTCTTTTAGAAAAACCAGCCATCGATCATTGATATGAGGGGCCAAGCTTCAGCACCAGTAATCGCCCAGGCCATAGATCCTATTCAGTCCATGTTCCCGATCACACACCCCCCCCCTTTTTTCTTCCTTATTGCTAATGAGAAGACCAACAGCCCTCTCAAGCCCTGGGAAAGGATTCCAAATAATTATATCCCCTAGTCCTAAGCTCACAGGTCACTCTTGAAACGTGGGCTCGAAAGCATCGGCATCTCACCGGACCAGACCTCCCTGGTAACATCGAGTGCTATGCAGCCACGGTCGTTTCTTAGGTTGACTTTCCCCCTGCCGCTCAGCACCAGCACCCTCTATATAGCCGGCATGGCTGGCTACACGCTGGAGTGTCTGAAGTTGAGAACCCGGGATGCTCAGATCAGGGAAACCCAAGAGACATTCACGCACAGTGCAGATACACACATAATAATATTATGTGCATAGTTCACCATTGCCCCCCCAGTTTCTCTATCAAGATAAGGCATGATGTATGATTAATACCTCCCTTGCTCACTTTTAATACCATCTTATAGCTTCGTATCTACCTTCCGCACCAAATTTAATCCTTATCCCCCCCCGCCGCCTCCTCCTCCGATGCCTCTTCCGTAAAACACCATCAGCAGCGGAAGCATCTGTCACCCGAGTGATACTATATGAATTATTTTTCAATCCTATGTAGCAAGACAGGAGTCAATCCAGACTGGTTAAAGCTACGCTCACTATTCAATTCCGATAACATCCTTCTTCTTCCCCCCGTCCATAAGCTCAATCCGGGATGGGAGAGGTACCCAACCGATAGCAATGTGAGGAGAAGAAAGAAGGACATCATACACCTCGTAAAAGGTACCCGACCACCGAACTAAGCTCCCCCCTCAACTTCCCAGCTGTGCTCCCGCTCACACCTAGGCGAGAACTATTTAGCCATCCAAAACCAGGGCCACACAAAATATAATTTCGAAAGGTCGGTGCTTATATGAGCTCCCCTACAGTACAAATAAATCCTCAACACACCCCGCTTTCTTTGTTTCCTAGGTACTTCTTGTCAGGGACGAGGTACCTCCCTCAACATAACTGCCTCTTCTTCCCTCCCTTCCTAGCTCGTACTTGTATCACATGAGGGGTGTTAATATCATAGACACTTGTGCTGGTACAGTACAGTACAGGCCAGGTTTTTTGGGGCGGGCCCCCCCCCCCCCCCCCCCCGACAGCTGCCGCAGGTCGCGGGTAGCGGTCGCGTGG
>Ga0307513_10008513_pt1 | contig 13105 bp, 17 predicted proteins | sample 15_EM_MG_FD_202174 | JGI IMG/M metagenome (GOLD analysis project Ga0307513, IMG submission 202174) | Populus trichocarpa ectomycorrhiza microbial communities from riparian zone in the Pacific Northwest, United States - 15_EM | ecosystem: Host-associated > Plants > Roots > Unclassified | place...
AGGATTGAGAGCGATGAGGCGACTTGGCGGGGATCGATGGGTGAGAGGAGTTCTGGAGGCGGGATTGGGGGGATCGATGTCGGTCGGGGCGATCGTAGGGCGAAAACGGACTCAAACGAAGCTGTGTGGTCTGGCATGTTGGGGTTCCAGTCGTTCAACGCGTCGGGACGCGTCAAAGGGCGATCGAGCTCATCTGCTCGACCGCCAACCCCTTCACACTCTGCAGCCCACGATTTGAGTCGCCAGTCGTGTCCAAGCCCATTCGCCGCTTGTGACCAGAGCAACACGAGCAACGGCCTGAGTTGTTTCGATGGATGCAGGAAGTAGTATCGCGCAATCTCCGTCAAACCCGGATGTGATGAACCGAGAAGGCCCAGCAACGACTCTCGCAGTTGCGCGATTTGCGGTGCGAGTAACTTGAGCGGGTCTGAGTTGGATGGAATGGATGTGGGTTTCCTAGGCGTCGTTGGGGCATTCTGGGGGGAAGGGGAAGGAGGGGGAGACTGAGAGACCACATTAACCTGCGCAACGGCTGCTGGTGTGTAGTGACGCTGGCAAACGTTCCGGGGGAGTGGGACGAGCGAAACGCGGGTACATGACCGTGGTACGGAAGATGGCCAGCGTCGCATTGAGAGGGTAACCAGTCCCCGGAGGTCAAGGTCAAGAGGATGAGCAAGCGGCTGCGCCAGGCGTCAATGAAATTTCGCCGTATCTCCGGTTAGATGTACAACCGACCTCAACCCCAACCAAAGTATCACGTTCAGAAATGCACTCGGGCAATGTATGACTACAAACTAGCATAAAAAGTCTAACGTGGCTTTTGTGCACGAGGGGCCACCAGTGGTCGTGCGTTGGGATTCATGGGTGGGAGCTGGGCAACCCTTGTAGTCAGCCTTCCTTTAAGTCGGTTCACGGGCTTTTCGAGATGATAAACGAGTTCCTTAGCCTAAATGAACTCGATGTCAGCACAGGGTATTTCTGGCAGGAAAGAGAAAGACAACACACCGAGATCCTCAACCTATCCCAGTCGACCGATTCCTTCGCATTGAGAGCTACCAACATGACTGGTTCTCCTTCATCGGACACAGGCTCTTTGTTCGCACCACCGTTGTCCTTTAGTGGGAGAACCGGGAGGACGATTATGCGACCAATCTGGGATTGCGGTAGTTGTTAGCTTGAACAGGCAAAGTGGGTATGAGATGCCCACAAACCTCGCTATCGACCATCCCTATCCCATGCTGCTTCGTCTCCTGCCATACTTCGCCACTGACCCCTACAAGCACTCGGATTTCATCCTTCGGTGTCGATGAGTCGGACGCGTAGGACACCAGTTGCCCCTCGGGAGTAAATAACACGGCGGTGTGCAACTCCGGCAAAGACAAAACTTGCTGGAGAAGGTTGTGCAACGAAGACAGCAACAGCATCTGTGCATCGGGAGAACCCGAAGAATGCACTTGCTGCTCCCACTCCGTCTATGACGATCCGCGTGATCCGGCAATGCTCTACGTATTTTAGTCTGCGGAGCGATGTACCAAGAGCAGGGGAAATCAAGTATCGAACGTGATAACTTAGACTACGATAGTTTACCGAACAAGCAGGGTCCATGTCCGTAATAGCAGCACGGACCACTCGAACTAAGCATACTCACGGTGTTTGTAACGTTCAAGGAGAATGGCAATGATCACCGATTCTACTTGGCGACGATGAGCGGAGGCCCATTTTAAAATTCGTGGGTTGTACTTACCTGGTATGGAGGTTGCCCATAAGTCGGAGCGGGACCTGAGGGTGGTGGCACTCCATACCCACCAGACATTTGTGGGGGTCCAGGCATCGGATATCCACCCTGCCCAGGAATTGAAGTGGGTGACTGAAGTGCTGCCAACAAGTTGGGTGGAAGCCCGGGGTAACCCGACGGCGGTCCACCTTGAACGGGTTGCTGTTGCGATGGGGGTGAATATTGGGGAGGAATCCCAGGGTAGGGCCCAGGAGGCTGTTGATAATACTGAGGCGCCTGATGTGGCTGAGGCGTAGTAGTCGTCGGCGGCTGTGGGGTTCCACCGGTGCTTCCAGGTTGTTTGAGAGCTGCGAGGAGCTGCTGTACTTTACGGGCTTGCTCAAGTCGATCGTCGACTGCCTATATCATTGGTCAGAATGAAACGGGCCAAACCACAGGTTGGACCACACTCACAGGAGGAGACCCATGCACGGGAGGGGGCGGAGCAGGTTGTGAGTACGATGGCGTAACAGCTTGAGGTGGTGCTGAGTACGTCGTGTGGGGGGGCGCCGGAGGTGGAGGGAGTGGGTTAGGGCCATAATCAGGAGGGGGTCGTCCGTGACCGTGGTCGGGGTTTGGCCCATGCCCCCCGCGTCCCCTTCCCCTTCCTTCGAAACGATTTCCGCGAGTAGGCGGTCCACCCCTGTTGTATTCCCCGTCGTAGCCGCCGCCGCCACCACCACCACCACCACCACCACCACCGCCGCCGCCGCGTCTTTCTCGCCCGTATTCGTCAGCGTCAGGTCTCCTGTCCCACTCGTCCTGGGCAGGAGGACCGCCGAAACCGCGACCACCTCTGCCTCGTCCGCGTCCGCGTCCCCTTCGTCCTCCTCTGTCTTCCCATTCAGGGCGATGAACATTCCGCTCTTCTTTCATAGCCCTTTAAACATGCGAGTGAGTTGATTGTGTGCGGCACATTGTTTGCGCTTACCGTTGTTCCCGCGGCTGCTCATCCGTGTCCCACGCGAGTGCGATTTCCATGACACCATCTTGTAGACCTTGGTGCCTCAACCTATCATGGGCCTCCTCGGCAGCCTAATAAACAATCAGCGTCAACATTTCAAAGCAAGAAGATGACAACGCCCTACCCGCATATCGTAGAATTCAACAAGGCATTCATCGCTCCTCTCACCAGGGGTGACAGACTTGACATCACCAAACTGTTGGAATTTGCGACGAACTTCATTGTCGTTGATGGGCTGGCCGGAAGCGGAATTTCTTAGAGATACAATCAAAGTTCCCTGGCAAGTCCAATTGGGTATGAGATGCAAGGACAGATGTGAGCGGACCACTCCACCTGATTTCTGTCGCGGTCCGGACCCTTACTGTCGTCTCGGGGGAGTGAGTAGTGTACATCGATCTGGGAAGAGTTCAGCACGTGATGAAGGGCACTTGAATAGCTAAAACCTTACTGGCCGGCCGCTGATCTCAGACCCTTGTAAGCGCTCCCGAGCCCTCTCAGCCGCTCGAATATCGAACTAAAAAACAGGGTTGAGTCCCCCTGCGCGCGGAACCGTCGTTGTGGACGCACGTATGTTACAAAGACCATGCCCCTGTTTGCGATTAGGTCGAAAAAGGTCTTGATATCTCCATGCTCTTCGAACATGCGTCGAACCTCATCACTTTGGGTTTCGTACTGTATGCATTACGAAATCACCGATCAGCATACCATGTAAAAACGAAACACCCTGCAAGGGAAACCCAAGGCAGCGGATTGGCTCAAGTTTCCCCGACGGGATTAACTTCTGGATATGAATTTACCTTGATGTTTCGAATGAACAGAGTTCGGCACGGGCGTTCACGGCCAATTCTCTCTTCGATGAGTGAGTCGTGAACTTTATCATCTCTTTCTCGACGCATCGGACGTTTGGGGGGTTGGGGATCACCGAATCCTCCTTGGGAATAGCTAGGGGTTTGATCTGAACGAAAAGGAAGCCACAGTGAGATTGGTGAAAATGGGAGGGGAATTGGAGGGGAGGGACAGGGACGGAAAAACAGGGAAGCCACCAAAATTGAATTTGAATGGCAATGAGATGACGAGCTCTCAAGAGTGGCGCCTAAATCTTGACAGATCGTGGACAAATCATGTTCACAATGTCACTTGTGATTAAAAATCCCCCTCACGCGAAAGAGAGGAGAGCTCAAATGCCTTCTCAATGGAATCTCATAGGATATCCTCTGAGTATCGGTGGACTTGATGGAAGAGAAGGAAGACAAATGACTCCTTGGGAAACGTGGCCATGCGTCGAGAGGGCAAAGAGCGAGCCAATGCAACCGACAAAAACCTCAATTATGGCTTCAGAGCGTACCTTCGTAGGGTGGGTAATCTTGATAGGGACCGGGTTGTTCTGAAACGGGGGGATATGGACCAGAAGGGGGATAACTCTGATAGTAAGGGTCTTGAGGTGGTGGACCACCATATCCGTTGTAGTCGGGTTGTATCTGGCCTTGATCATAGGGACTGGGACTGGGACCAGGACCAGGATCATTGTATGAGGGATAGGTTGGTGTTTGGTGACTCTGACTCTGCCCCCCTCCTCTGCCACGATAACCGCCTCTCCCGCGCGAGCCACCTCTGTCACCAGAGAATCTGTGGGATCTGTCTGGACCGCCAGGAGGACCGCCCCTGCGGACAGGATTTTCGTAACCTCCTCCGCCGTATGGATGATGTCGGTTCATGGACTCAGTAAAAAGGACTTATGAGGGGGGAGAGACTTCGACGCGCGCGTGTGGTGAGGGAAAATATGCTCTGACAACGGAAAAATGACCAATGACCAGGTTTTCACGGGCAGACGGACAGAGCGCTGGACTCAAGGAGTTGAGGCTAACGCGAGGGCTGTCGTTGAGGGGTCGAAACCCGGCTTTACTTTGGGAACGGTGAGTTGATGGAAAGAGAGACAGTCGTGGTCGGAGAACAAGGAAAGGAAGAAATTTGACGCGAGACGGACGACAAGTCCCAGAAAACCACGTGGCTCCTGCCCAAGTCCAGCACCGCCATAATCACTCACCCTCACGCTCTTCCTCGACCACGGATCCCAGCCAAATGTCGAAACAGTTCCAGTTCAAGCTCGTCCTCCTCGGTACGCATCCATCTCGTGCTTTTTGGCGATTCCTAACCGTGGCGTTGCAGGAGAATCTGCCGTGGGCAAGTCGAGGTGCTTCCACTCCACATCCACCCGTCACACCCACACACCCCAGAAACTCATCTGTCTTCAGTTTGGTCCTCAGATTCGTCAAGGATCAGTTCGACGATTACCGGGAAAGCACCATCGGAGGTGAGGATTTCCCGCGTTCCTGGACCGGTCCATCGCCGACCAACATCGACGCTCCGCAGCCGCATTCCTGACCCAGACCGTAACGCTCGATGATCAAACGACGGTCAAGTTTGAAATCTGGTATTTGCACCCCTCTGGAAATTCTTTCGTATTTTAATCACTGCTGCGAACGTAGGGATACCGCAGGACAGGAAAGATACAAGGTGAGAAGATCTGTTCTGGCCTATCCCCCCCACACGACCGCTTACAACCTCTTCTCCCCCCTAGTCCCTCGTACGTATTCCCTACAAAACCCTTGGCCAAGTTTCCTAAACCCATGCTCTAAGGCACCCATGTACTACCGAAACGCCAACTGTGCCGTAGTCGTGTACGACATCACCCAGTCCGCCTCTCTCGAGAAAGCCCGGTCGTGGGTCAGGGAGCTCCAGCGTCAAGCCGATCCCTCCATCGTCATTGCGCTCTGCGGCAACAAGACCGACCTAGGCGCCCGCCGCCAGGTTTCGCAAGAGGAAGCCAAGAAATACGCTGACGAGGAGGGGTTGATGTGGGGAGAGACCAGCGCAAAGACGGGCGAAGGTGTTTCAGACATCTTCACTGCAATTGGTTAGAACCCTTCCATAAGCGTGCGATTTCCTGCCAACGCTGATCATTCCGGCAGCCAAGAAGTTGCCATTGTCAACCCCACAAACCAGGCCCGGGGCCAACCGCGGGTCTGCTCCCGGTGCGCAGAGTGGCGTAGACCTTAACAGGAGACAAACTGCCACGGAGCAAGCTGATGCTTGCAGCTGCTAGACGGGGTCGCCTCCCTTCTCATCCTCAACACGCCACAGCCCATTTTGCATGAAGATGTAGCCTCTCTTTCCTTTCCTTGTGCCACTGCTTCGGTTGTCCACCAGGTCCCGTCTACTTCGGTGCCCCTTTCACGCCTGTTGTACATATGCTTGCGCGCTTTAATATACATTATACGGACCTTCTCCACAACCCTCGAATTCCCAGCCTTTGGCATTTACCCTACCAATCCTGGGGCGCATGTGTTGGTTTGCGAGTTCATTGTAACGACAATTAGTCTACGTGTTGATAAGAAAGCAAAGGCAGGAAGCAAAAGCAAAGAATCACAACCAAGCACTAGTAAGGCTTGGCAATAAGGACAAATGGTCAAGAAATTAGAAGAAAATAATGTTAGGGCGGAAGCGAATGGACGAGAATTCACTATTTTCAAGTAACCTACACCATCTCCTGTTGGACAATCTCTCTACTCTTTGTCTGTAGGAATTCCGGGCTCAGCCCCACCGCGTTGACCAGATTCCCTTCGATGTACCCCAAAGTATGCGGGATCTCCGCAAACGCATACGGCTTGTTCTGGAACCTAAGCATCTGTTCCATAATATCGAACCACTTGGCCCTCTTCGAGAAGTTGATCAATCTCGAAGTCGCAAGGTCCCGGTTATTCGAAGGTACGGTGTCCGGATATCTGTCGTTGATTTGTGTAATCTCGGTAAGCCACATCCCGATGTAAGGTACGCAGGGGCCCTGAGAAGCCTGAACGGCGGCTTTATAGGTGGCGAACCGATTCGCTGGGTTACTAAAGGTCAAGAGGTTGTCCAGGACAGTGGCTCGGGTCGTGTGAGCCCAGGTTTGATCCAGTCGCGAGATGACGTGGCTCGAGAGAGCGTTGATAATGGCGTGCATCGACGAGATATTGCTTATCGCCCTGCATTTCTGTTGGCAAGTTGACTATCAATGCCGGGGGTAATCACATGGTGGGAGTGGCGTCATACCTCAGCGCAGGTAATCCAGAAATCGATCATCTCCCCTCTTTTTCCTACATGGGGAAGATTCAGGATGCTCATTTTCACCCAAGACGCCAGTTTCTCATGGGTTGACATGAAGTCATGCAATTGACCCCCCGTACGTCCCCACTCCCAACACTCCTGAACCCGTATCTTTGCGTACAGCCTGTGCTCGATCAAAGCCAACTGTTGAGCAACATCCTGGGTGTCCATCTTCGCAAGTTCGGTGACGGGTAACTTTGGCTGTTTTCGTCGCTTCGGGGTATGTGCGGGTGTAAGAGGTGTGAGAGGAGCAGGAGGGACATAGGTCTGGAACAGCGTCAGAAAGGAACGTAGGGTAAACAGAATCATTATGCATACTAATCGTTCGATTGCCTCAATAATCAATCTGGCTGGGATTGCCAACGGATGTGGATCGACGACTGTCTGGAGGAACCCTTGTAGTCGGTGGACGATATGGGGGTCTTCCTTGATCATATTGTGGTCTTCAAGCCACATGGTGAAGAGGGTTAGCACGCGTTGCTGAGTCGACCTCTGCTTCTTCTCCTTCCACTCCTCGAACTCGTCTTCGGATAGGTGTGCCGGCGGTGCCAGCTTAAATCGTCTCACGAGCTGATCAAAAACCATATCCGCTGCCGTGAACGACTTGAAAGTTGTAAGGAAGGCACGCCGGAACTTAATCTCCTGGGAAGATTCTGTAGTATAAACAGTAAGACCTCGGTCAAACGGAGTGAATGGTGGGCGGGCATACTGAGGTAATCCAGCGTCAAGCGTTCTATCAGAGCAGGTAGGGTTCCGGCTTTGACTGTACCATCATAATCAAGGGTGATGTCATCGTCGTCGTATGTGGGTCGGAGGAACCAAGTGGATGCTGTTCGGTTTTTCTTGCCAGTCTGTCCCGAGGCCGGTGAGAACGTGGCAGATGGCAAAGGTTGCATGGTCTCCCTGATTGGCGTTTTTATCCGCCCCGTTCTTAGGGCGGGTGACTGCAATGCAACTCTGTGGAACGCATCGAAAGACTCGGTCACTACGGGACTCTTGGAGAAATTGTCAATCTCTGACACGTTGTTTGATTCTATGAGCGTCGAAAGGCGAGAGAGGTGTGACCTGTCGTCCAATAGCATCGGTCTCCTGCGAAGGTGCCTATTTCCCAGCATAGTGGGGAGGGTTTCGGATCGGCTACGATGATGGTGGACATCTCCAGGAATGTCGTTGGCCGGGACGGAAAACGGCCTGGGGGAGACTGGTATTGGGGAGTTGGTCGAGTAAAATATCGTTCTCGCCGTTGGAACAGGCAGTGGGGTAGTCGGTGATGGAGGGACTTTCGGGCTCAAGTCTGGGGAAGGCCACAAGGCAGCAGAAGTAGCCGAAGAAGCGGAATCTATGGCGTCGTTTGATTCATCATATGGTTCGACGACGGTTGGGAGTGGTGATGGTGGGAACTGGAGGTCCGGTTCACATTTGTCGGCAATTATCCTGATATTGATGATAAAGTCATACCTTCTTCCCAACTGCAGGTAACCAACTGTCTCTCTCGGAAAAAGACAGCGATGAGGCAGGAGACGCGAGATCGTAGGCTTCCAAGGACCTCGCGGAAGCTGCACCAGGAGCAAAGATGGTCTCGTATTCGTAGGATCGTGAAGAAGCGGGCACGGAGAGGAGTCTCTCTGCGACGGAGTCCGCGAGTCGCTCCACAAAGGCGCTTCGTTGGAGGATCAGAACCCCGTCGGGAAACACTCGTACGCGTAGCTAGGCTCACCTAGAAATCCACCCCACTTTATCTTCACCAGGTCTCATTGCGGCCCACCAACCGGTATCCTCCTGGGCAATTATCTCCAAAATTTCGCTTCGGTCAAAAGATAGATGAGCGGGGTCGTCCGAGAGATAGTCGTGCAGACATAAAGCATAGCAGATTCTGTAGCTCTGGCCCCCTGCGGATGACTTTGAGGACCTTGCCGAAAACCCGGAGCTGCATGGTGAAGCGGAATCCGGAGCGTTGAATGGCTGGACCTGGAGGTGATAGGGAGAGGCGTCGATGGAGAGACGGAGGGAACTACGCAACCTGGCGTTGCCCTTCATGGTTTTTGTTGACCAGAGACCGGCTTGGAGCGATGGGGAGGATGCTTTCCAGCAGCAAAAGGAGCGAATTTAGCTTTCCACACGTTGTCGGCCGCCTAGCACACAGAAGCGAGCCCGGCACAGGTTCACGGTGATCGAGTTGGCGGTCGCATCTGATTGTAGGGCACAGGCATCATCCGGTGGCTGTCAGAGCGAGACGTCTCTTAGCCCATTACCCTACAGAAACTACGAAGTAACAGTTGTTCGAGGATTCTTGATTGTCTCAGAATCAGAGTCGCCCGTGGAGTCTGCTTTGATCTCCAGTGTCATGAAGACCGGTCGGAACGTCATGATCAGTTTCCCCGGGTCTTACACGCTACCAACGGGGTCGGCAAATCCTTCCTCCTTGTCATCAGATCGTCGTCTAGGTGCTGTAAGCGATGATGCAGATGTCCGCAAGGAGTGCTCAGGTACTCATTTCTGTAAGGGAGGGTTAGTGACCTCACACGCTCGATCAGGTGGCCGCGAGACGGTGATCGGGAATGATATCTAACGGACTAGGGAACCACCAATACGACCGTTTGATATGAGCAGCTCAGGAAGAATCACCTGGAATTCGTCAAAGGCCAAGGTAAGGGCATCTCGCCACACCCACTCTCCCCACCCATTACAACCTTTGATGTGATCCCCAGGTTCAGACACGGTACTTGGTCCCTCCTCTCCGCAGCAAAGTGCCATCCCACCGACCTCTCTTCTGACCAGCCTGTCCATCCAACGTCTCCGAACGCTCCAAGAGAAAAAGGAAGCGCAAGCCAAGAGCGCTAGGCGAGACATCGCTACACTATTGGAGCGTGGAAAGCTCGAAACGGCAAGAATCAAGGTCGAGAACAGTTGAGGCTATGGCATCATCGGTTACATCTCAGAAACGTCACGCTGATCTGCTGGTAAACAGTAATCAATGAGGACATTTATGTCGAGTTGCTCGAACTCCTCGAGCTGCACTGCGAATTGATCATTGCTAGGTTCGGGCTCTTGGATCAACAGTGAGGGATCCTGAGTTTCGCGAGCGGGTCATGACTCTGAACCCCATCCAACAGAGTCAAAGATCCTGATCCCCGCGTTCTGGAAAGCATCTGCAGCGTCATACATGCTGCACCGCGGACGGAACTGAAAGGTTGGAAAGTCCCCGAGAAACCATCCATCGTTCACGTTCACACCCGTGTTTCCGATCCCCAGAGCTGAACGTGTTGAGGGAGATGCTGATGCACAAGTACGGTCGGGAGTTCTCCTTGGGGGTAATGGAGAACCGAGACAATTGTGTCAGTGAAAGGGTGAGGCTTACATGACGCCGACCGAGATCTTACGTGAAAACAATTGATCCCGGGAAAGGTCGTGAAGAAACTCGTGCTGTCCACGCCCTCGTCGGAACTGGTAGACGCGTACCTATTCGAAATTGCCAAGGGGTACGGAGTTAGCTGGAGTCCTCCGACTCCCCTCGTGAAGGAGAGCGGGGGCGATGGTGAACCGAAAGAAGCAGAAGGGGATACAAAGGTGTGCCCCGGCTTCTCTCGCACCCTTTTCATCTTTGAATCGACGCTAAATGATCAACCGAAGACCGGGAAAGAGGGAAAAGAAGAGGTGTTGGACAATGTGAAGGCAAAGGTCGAGGCGGACGTGAAGGTGCCCAAGCTGCCAGATATCCCTCCAACTGAAGGTCCGGAGGAAAAGACGAAAGAAGAAAGGCCAATGGACGAATTTGAAGCCTTGGCCAAACGGTTTGAGGCATTGAAGAAGCGGTAGGACGGAAATTGTAATGAAAGCTGTAGGCGGAGATAATCCTGTAGCCTGGATTAACGGCATGAACCTTTTCCCTGGTACAGGGGAATTCTCTCCCGCATTCACCTCTAGCGCACCTTGGCGAGCATCGGCGGAGATGTCCCTAGCTAGTGTCGCCATCCGAATACCGTTCCTTCCGCTCCCTCCCCAACAATAAGTATAAGTATCCCGCTCACCCTCCCCTCACAAACACCCATGACGAGCCTGTCGCCCGTCTCACCGCCTTCCCGTCCCTCAATGTCCTGGTCACACATCACCCCTGATGTCGACATGTGCCCTAGTTCTGACGTGGACACTGCAAGCGTGATGTCCTTCGAACCATTCAGCGGCACATCTGCTTCCTCAGCAACCGACATGCAGGATCACGCCTCGATTTCCTCTGGAGCCTCCGTCTTCTCAATGTCCAGCTCCACTCGTGCCCAATCATTCAGACACGAATATGGACGCGGCCTGAATAACTATTCCGAAGTCTATCAGCTCCCAGCAGATGATGAAGAGTTGGATAGACTTGGTCAGTGAATGCGGGCTTCGGTTTGGCGCGCACATGGACTGAATACGTGATTAGATAAACAGCATTTACTGTTCATGGAAGTCATGGGCCGGTACCCACCGCTAATGGAGGAAGTACTTGCGGTACCAGCTCCTGGAGAACGACCCCTGGCTTGTCTTGATTTGGGTTGTGGGAGTGGTTGCTGGTGCGCTTCCATCTGCGGACGAATATTACTCGCGGGGCTCATCGAAGTCTTAGGATCTTGGATGTGGCGAGGGATTTTCCCCATTGCTCTTGTGTGGCAATTGACCTCGTTCCCATGCAAGCAGCGTGAGTCATCGTTGCCATAACCCCATCCGTCACTATTCTTATGCGTGGCGATTTTAGCGATATGCCCCCTAATTGCAGGTCGGCAAGAAGAGTAATCACTCACGCGTTTGGTTTTCTGATGCGGCTACAGGAGCGAAATCGACGATATCAATCTCGGTCTCCAGCATTACCAGGAAGAGTTCAATGTGATCAATGCTCGTCTGGTTTCTTCCGGAGTAAGCACACACGTTGCACCTGTTTCGTCAGCACACATTCTCATCGGGATGCAGGTCAGGGACTACGCGGGTCTCATCGACCAAGCAAGCCAGGCCCTGCGACCCAATGGTTTGGTGAACTTCGCTGAATTTGACTTCTACGTATACGGGCTGGATAAGAAGCCCATCGTGTTTGATGCTCCCGAGTTTGCCCCGCCATATTTCCCTCGATGGATGTGCATGGTCAGGGCAGCCGTGAAGCAACGAGGCGGGGAGGCAGAGGCTGCAAACCATCTGTACCGGTGGATTTCTGAACACCCATCGTTCACAGACGTCGTATACAGAGACTTCTTTTTTCGTGCTTCCCCGTGGGTCCCTCCAAACTTTCCCGACGCCGCAAAATTGAATCGCTGGGGTGCCTCTATGAGGGAGGACATTCAGGCACGTTAGTCCTTGTTGTGGTACACCTGCACCTCGCTTATCTGATCGAGTTTGCGATAGGCATTCATTCTGGGTGCCCGACCCTTGCTGCTGAGTGGTGGAGTGGACGAAGCTTTCCTCGACGCTCTTGAAAACAAGGTCAACGAAGAACTCAAAGAGGCGAAGATTCCGTATTACATTCACGTCGAGAACGTGTACGCACGTCGCCGCTTCTGAAATGACTTTTTTGGGTTTCCTTGCATTCCTTTCTCATACTTGGGCATGACGATTCTGAGCTGTCCTTCCAGATCTGATAATTATAGTGTATACTTCTCGTTACTGAGTTGTAATAATTACCTTCTTCAGTGTTGTCGTTGTGTATGATAGAAGATTAAATCATCCTTTCGGACTACAGGCGGTGATAGCTCAATCACCACGTGTAAGGAAGAACGGTTTCTTCAAGCTCATGGCGAGGGTAGGGTTCAGTAATCTTAGGCAACTCTATTTAAACATTCCTTTCATGATACGCTACTGGTTGCGGTTGAATGGATCCTCTCATCTCTCATCCAGACGTTCGATGCTTTCTACACGCTTCAGGGTGTCTTTACAATGGAATTTGAATGCGGTAACTTACAGTGAATTTCCGATTCAGAACTGGCTTCGAAAAATCCCAGGAGATCCTATCAAAGCTACGCCCTGAGTATTGAACGGGCGGTGGAAATTTTCCTCGTGATACCATCGTTTCCTCCATTCAACGGTCAATCCCACGACTCACCTCCGCCAACCACACCCCCAAATGCGCGCAAGGGCGCATCAACGGGGAACTATGGTCACCCGGAGTTCCTGCCTGATACGGATCGGTAAATCCGATCAACGCCTTCCGCTCTTCAGTTCGGAACGCCCATCTCATCCGCCGTTTCGAACCAGTCAATCCCTGT
>Ga0307513_10008514_pt1 | contig 13105 bp, 12 predicted proteins | sample 15_EM_MG_FD_202174 | JGI IMG/M metagenome (GOLD analysis project Ga0307513, IMG submission 202174) | Populus trichocarpa ectomycorrhiza microbial communities from riparian zone in the Pacific Northwest, United States - 15_EM | ecosystem: Host-associated > Plants > Roots > Unclassified | place...
CCTTATCCTGATCCCTGATAATTATGACTATGACTATGACTTCGACGTTGAAAAAAAACAAATTCCAGACGACTCGTCCCTCTGTACTTCCCACCACCACCACCACCACCGGCTACGAACAAAACCGGAGAAGAGGTTGTGAATGCTGTTGTCGACGGGGTGGTTGGAGCCGTTGCTGGGCGGGGAGGTGGGGAATCTGGAGGAGGTGCAAGTGGGGATGCTGGAGGAGGTGGAGATGGCGGGGGTGGGGGTGGGGGCGGTGGAGGCGGCGACTAAAGCAAAGCAGTACGAAAGTGATACGGGTAGTCTAATCAAAGCCTGAGGCCTGAGGAGTGTCATTCATTGGATGGAATTTTCGTCGGCGGATCTGCACGACGAGTGCCAACCGCTACTATATAAGCAAGTGTCTCACAAAATTCAAATTCTGTGGCTATGACATTCCAAACGTCATAAACTAGCTTGCTATTGCACGGCTGTTTGTTTCGAAATTCACTTTAGAAGGCTCCTGCTTCTTTCATTAAGGGCCCATACCTGTGGGAGGCAATCATGAGCACGGAAGTAAGCTCTGCATGGACTGCGGACTGACCTGTCTCCTACAGCCTTAAGGTGTTCAATAATGGCATCAATCTCGGCAATTTCCTTCTTGGTGAGGACAACATTCAACGCGCCCAGGTTCTCGCGAAGGTACTTCTCGTTCTTGGTCCCAGGGATGGGGATGAAATCACCTCCTTGAGCCAGGATCCAAGCGAGGCAGAGTTGGCTGGCAGTGCACCCCTTCTTGGTCGCAATTGCTCTACCAACCAATTAAAGTGAGCGCTACGCAACGGACACATATGCTGACGTACTTGATCGCATCAACTAGCCTGAGGTTCTGCCAAATACCGTTATACCTCATCCTCATTGTAGATAACGAGATGACATACATCTTTGAACGCCTCGCCTTGGAACCTTGGCAGCGTGCGTCGCCAGTCTTCCTTGTCTAAGTCCTCAGGACTTTTATATGCGCCAGTCAAGAAGCCTGGGACCCTGTCAGTGAAGAACCTCTCCCGCCCATGAGTTGGTGGCCTCACCGCGTCCAAGTGGGCTATAAGCAACAACGGCGATGCGGAGTTTGCGGCAAGTCTCAAGGGGTGCCGTTGGTCCGTATGTCTGGAGTCCATGGAGAGAACTCGATCTGCAGGGCACTGATCTTGGCGATTTTGTCGGCGCTACGGATCTCATCCGGCGTTGCCTCGCTAATCCCAAGGTACTTGACTTTGCCTTCCTCTTTTAATTTCTTCAATTCCCCCCACGTTTCTTCGATGCGGATGGTTCTATCGACCTAATGAGTACCATGAGCACCTACGGTAACAGGCAAGGGAAGGGCCGAAGACTTGCTCGATGCTGATAGTAAAGATCGATGTTGTCCACTTGGAGGTTTTTGAGCGACTCTTCACAAGCTTGCCTTACGTAGTTAGGATCTCCTTCAGTGACGAGCCGATTTTGTCTTTGGTCGAAGTATGTCCCGAATTTGGTACAAATGAATACCCTGCTCCTGAAATCCGGATCCTTAAGCAGTGTTCCCAAAAGTCTCTCATTGTCGCCCTATTGCATTCAAGGACATCAGCCGCCCGGGGGAATCCTCAAAGCACCAACTCACCATCGTCGATCCGTAAACCTAGGACCGATCGCTTATTAAGCAATGGTTGCGAATCGACGGTTCCACTCACATTAGACGTGTCAATGAAGTTTGACCCGAGTTCCACGGCCTGCAAGCACAGTAGGGATCGGGCAAGGGCTAAAATAGACTGAGACCAATACTAACGAGTCTTACGACCTCTCTACTTTCGTTGTCAGTCCTCACAGCACTGTATAATGGTGAGAGTCCCATTGCGCCGAAACCGATGGCAGACACTGGACCAATCCTCAAATGTCAATGAATGCGCGATCATCGAGTGCCGGAACTTACCGAGGGGTCCACCTTCTCCCAGTTGTCTTTGGTGTGCACTTGGTGAAGCCATGGTTATTGTCTCTTCCTTGGTTTTCACTTGATTTGAGGCTTATCAAACGATGAACTATAAGTGTAGGGGGGGGCAAGCAGTGGCTTCAAATGCCCCTCTATGACCTATATTATAACATGTCTCACCCAGGTTGTCGTCACCACAATCACTTGCTTACCTTACTGTAGAACAGACGTCATGCATGCAGTACATGATTAATAGTTATGGATCTTTGCGGGTTGTCCTTGTCTAGATTGCCATAAATGAACCAAACCCGGATGGAAACCAAACTTGACTGCTTGAGCATCAAGGGCAGCGCTGCTCCCTAAGCAAAATATTAACCACTGAGGGATTTCCTCGATAGCCATCGGTTCATATGGACCTTGAGAAGGACACACCACCATGGCCACACAAATATTGAAATGGGATACGGCCCTGAAGACATTCAATCTTCGTTTTACAGGGAGGTCGACTTAGTATATTTGCAGAGATGAGGTTCCTCTGGTAGCGCGGACATCAGTGATAACATGAGCGATCAGGTCGAGAATGGAGGAACATGGACAAGAGTGTAGGGGGAAAGGGTAGTAGGACTCAACAGTCATGGAAGAAAGATGAGGTACATACGACATGTGCGTGCAAAATACCGAGTGTCCCATAACCTTCGGTCCAAGGCGAAGGGGGGAATTACTATCAACCCAGCACACCTTCGGTCACATGATGATACAATCACCGTCCTTCTTCTCCTTAGCCTTGCCTTTGCCCTGCGATGTGCTGGCCTCCGGCTGTTGAACCTTCGGCTGCTGGACGGTTGGCTGCTGCACCTCCCCTGCGATCTTTCCAACTTTACTGGCCTCGCTGACAGCCTCTGTAGTCGCTGTCCTCTGCAGCTCTTCCGCATCATACTCGACGATGACCGCATCCGACGCGGCGCCGCCGGCCCTTAGCTTGGCATCTTCCTCCACCTTAATCCTCTCCACTTCTTCCTTCGCCTTGCCCTCTTCCTCATTGATAATGACAAGGACCTTGTTGAGTGCAAGGGAAGCGACTCGAAGCAGGGCTTCAGGATGAGGGATGCCCTGTGCCTTCGCGAACTTCGTGACGCCTGTGATGACAAGGGGGTTTTTGAGGGACTTATCGATGACGATGACAACGTCCTTGGAGTGAGCGAGGAGGGAGGCTTTGAGGTGAGGGGATGAACGTTCAAATTGTGACTGAGCCTCAACGAGTGAGGTAGAGACGACCACGATTGCATCAGCGCTATGGGCCATGAATGAATTCAGTATTGTGTAGCACGAAGGGGGCTTTTACGAAGTTAGCTGAACGCACCCAGCAGCCTTCAGAAGCTCGGCCGTCTTGATTGTTTCGCCCTTCTTTTCCTGCAAATGCTGATCCACGACAACAAGGATATCCTTCCTGTATAGTGGTCGTAGGACATTAGTAAGAGAGTCTGATGCAGCAGCCAAAGGAACCGCCGCACGTGGAAGTCGCGATTCCCGCGCGTAACTCCTCCGCCACACTCAAGAGTTCCTTCCCACTCTTTTTGAACTGTGTGCCGACTTTCTGAAAATTGAAGAACAGCCGTTAGTCCCACATAGTGCCATCAGCGTGGCGTGGGCGTGGGCGTGGGCAGAAGACGTGCTGTACGTACCCGACCGGTCACCGCTTCACCCATTAACCAGATGGGATGCATCCCTACCCATGTCTTTGCAGACGCGGAGAAGAACCGCGCCCCGGTTTGCACGTTCTTGTTCTGAAGAATACTCCCAAAGCGTTTGAATGCCGAAGGGCGTGAGCCAGATGCGCTCTGTTCCTGTTCCTCAGCTGTGTAGCCCGCCGTGGGTGTACTTGACTGTTCTGCAGCGGACATTGCGGATCGAACAAGTTGCAAGGCGGCGGTTGGAGTTCAAGGAACCGCCGGACTAACGGCCTTTTGTCCAATTTCGAATTTCGCGGCGCGAGGCTGTGATGTCATGTCGGCGCTTCAGTTGATATACATGATCACGTGAACCGAGCAGTGTGACAGCTCAGAGTGCGCATTACTCGTTAGAGGAGAAGATTTAGCAAGTCACCGGTTCAAGGACAAGACAAACAGACAAACCCAATGACAAAAGTTCTGAGGATGAGCCTGTGTGGCCTCTATCGCCGCTCAAATGATCTGATTGAGTGAGAAAAGACATAAAAGGAGTGGTAAACTTGGCCGCACCCACCATCCGATTTTTGCTCCAACTACTGCTGTACGCTAAGAAAAAATGAACAACACATGCTCCCTGCAACTCGGCTGAGCAGTGGATGGGACTAGTATTAATATTGTTTGTGGTTGCTCGGGCTCGGGCGCCAACACAGCAGTGGTAGCTGATTATCGATCAAATAGGCGAATGTGGGAGAACCAAGGCAAAGGAGTGAATACCCGTTCCGAGTCTAATAATTTCTAACTGACCTAACAGATCGAGGCCAGGAGGTGCAGAGGCGACATCACACGGCATCAATTGCTGCTATCCCAGGGCATCCTAATCATGCCGCGGGGAAGGGCCATGCGCCCCCCAGAGTGTTGGGTCGCCACACAACCCAGAAATATATCACCGCGGGTCTATAAACTCGCTTCCTTGACGATGCCACTCGATTTCAACAGCCACCCCTTCGTCCCCGTCCGAATGTAATATAACCTACCCTCCATTCTTGCTTCGTTGGAGCCTGGCGAGCCACTTCTCACGGTGTCGTAGCTTCATTCTCCTTCTCATCTTCTGATGTTCTACTCTTCACACCGCAATGGGGACACTGAAGATCAAGTCCAAAGACGATATGAGAAGATTAAAGGAAGAGATGGAGAAATGGATGCAGGTTCGAGAGGAGTCCGCGAGGCGGCAAGTCTGCGGTGCGGAAGAAGTGTTGAAAAGGGTACTGGGAGAGAACGGAAGGGTCAAAAAAGCGTTTGGAACGGAGCCCACAGTGGTGCTAGTACCTCCACCCCAGATCGAACTCATCATTCAGGATGAAGAGCATCAGCGCCGGGAGGGGAACGAGCTGCGTTCTCCCTGCCGCAAACACGTACAGGACGGCGAGGTCATTTGGCCCATCGATGAGCCTCTTGGGCAACAACCTTACAAGAGCCAAGACACAACACATATAGCCGGTTTTCAAAAGGAGTTGGATCAACTCCGCTTACAAGTAGCAGTCCTCCACAACGAGAACCAGAGTTTGGAATCCACTCACAAAATAGACCGGGAAACAATCGAGGGCTTGCGGTTGGAAATGCAGGAGGCAATTACTCAACTTAACGAGCTTCAAGCTCGACACACCGCCAATAACGTCCACTCAGCACCAGATCCTACCCAACAACTTCAACATGGGCAAGTGTATGTACTCCCGACTCCCTCGATTACGCCTCAAAACGCAAAAGCAACACACAAGCTTCAGAAAGCGAAGCCCCCCGTGCAACCCTCGGGTAACAATTGCGCACCCAAGGTCGCAGAAAGTCCTAAGGCTAAACGAAAGAAAAGGAAAGCGGCGGTGATGCCCACTCCCGTCGAACCTGTGTTGTTTGTGGATCCAACCAACCCGCAAGCATCTTCGATTCATTCATATCAACAAAAGATGTATCTGCTGCAAGTCAAAGTTTACTCTGGGGTACCTATCGAAGTTAGCGATATTCCATGGCCGGTCCTCCCACGTCACGGGATGGCATACCCCATCATGATCCATAGCCGTAAAGAAATTAAATTAGTCGACGTGATGGAGTTTGCTCAGGCGTTTTGGATTGGGGGAAATGGACTAGCGAAGGAGCGAGCAGCGGAGGTGATCTCCGCTTGGTCCTGGATGTGCCCCCCTGGAAGGGTCAAGTGTACCAAGGATCTTAAGTCGTGGATCGGAAGAGCGACCACGTTCCTTTATCAGGCAAAGAAAGAGCTCGGCCTGTAGTGATGTGGGGCAAGGTTTCCTGTGTAATGGTACGATAGGTTTTATCGAAAATGCCTTATATCTATTTCTTCGGCAATGCGAGGACGAAGCGCGGTGGTAAACAAAGCATTCCTAGCTTGCACTTCCCTGCGTCTGGGTTTTCCTTGAAAACTAGCTGACATAACCTCATAAAGTATCTGCGATGTATGAGAGTCCTTGATTTTACTTCAATCTTCTTCTAACCCAACCTCGACGACCACAAAGGCCGAAACGATTGACCGACCGCACGCTGCCGCCTGGTCTTGCCTCGGTAGCGCCTGACGCGAACTTGTTTAGCGAACTATTAGAAGCCGAGAAGAAATTCGATTGGACGCTCTCTCGGAAACGCCAAGAGGTCAAGGACGCGACATCGAAAGACTTGACGGTTGGTGAAATCGGCTGCCTTATCAGCGCAATAGCTAACTGGCTTGTGCAGTGCAAACGAACACTGCGAATATTTCTCTCTCATAGCGTCCAGAACCAACCATGGCAACGCGCGACCGCAGGGGACGGCTCTGAACCTGCAGTAAATTTCGAAACTGGTGAGGGCGTGCCGAGTTGGACGTTTCGAATACAAGGGAAGCTTTTAGAAGTGAGTCTTTGGCTCTGGTTTCATTCCTTCCTGACCACCCATTCTACAGCCGCCTTATATACCCAAGCTCAAGGGTCCACCACCGGTTAAGAAACTCAGTCACTGTCTTCGTACATTGTCGATAGAAATGGAGCGTGACCCCACACTCTATCCCGAATCCAACCACGTCCAATGGGATATGGATGTCCGGTTCGCTCAGCCGTACGACGACCTGGGGCGGCCAACCACCTCGGCGACCGATCCTGCACAGGCTCTCGATGGATACTCGGTAATGCGACCTGGGGACCAGAACACCCGCCTCCGCATACTGCTTCACCTTAATCATCATCCTGAGCGAGTCAAGCTCCATCCAGAATTTGCTAACCTCCTATCGGTCACTGAGGGGACCAAGCAAGACATCTACACCGCCTTCTACAACTATGTGAAGCTCCATGGGCTGCAGGATAAAACGGACAAACGACTCATCCGGTTGGGAGGTGATGAACGTTTGAAGCAGGCCGCAGGAGGATACGATACACTCAACTACAAAGACATACCGACGCTGCTTATGCGTTTTATGACTATAGTCGACCCAGTCATTCTTCCATATGAGGTCACAGTTAGCCAGGAGAGTGTCAACACTGAGGGAGAAAGCCCAATCAAAGCGTACGATTTAGAGCTCGAGATGGACGACATGTATCTCCGTGCTAAGATGGGAGAGGTGTACAATCATATGACCCCAGGGAAGAGTCGGAAGGTTGTGCATTTGGACGAGGAGGTGCGCCACTGAGGACAGGGAATAAATCGACTCACCCTAGTTTCGTAGGTTACAAATCTCGTGCAACAGATACGGGCTTTGAAGGCTCGGCGCGACTTCTACACCAAGTTATCAACTCAACCTGCACAGTTTATTCGAACGTGGTTGGAGTCGCAGTCGAGGGACTTGGAGGTTAGGCAACGTGATAATGCCATGGCACTCCTGTACTGATCGCTTTACTGTAGGTAACACTCGGAAACGAACGAGCCGCAGAGGAAGCGGGAGCGACAATCGGAGTTCGTGATGTGGATATTGCGCGACGAGAATTTTTCATGGGCGACTGGGTGCGACTCTTCCCTTTCTTTTAAACTTTGTTATGTCGCTCACAAGTGTATGAAGGTCCACGAGGCAGTGTCTGTGCATGAAGGGACGAGAGTTGCGAACGCTGTTGCTCAATTCAACCAGGCCCAAGCGACTTCTTACCAGGCCAACGTGAGACACGCCTAATTGAGTATAGGGTCAGGTCCCGGTGGGAGAATAGCAAGGACGTTCAAGGCCAATTACTCTAGCTGCGAGCACCGCGTTCAATTACTGGAGGATCATGTCATGGACTATCTCATACGACCTTCTGTCTTCTATTGACTGTATCTGTATCCTCTCGTGAAACCTCATCTTTTGCTTAGCGTCACTAGGCCTGTGTTAAAAGAATACTTGTTTGTTTACTACTTGATTTCGTCGTTTGCTCGTCCGCTATGGACAGTCCATAATAAAGTAGCTGCATAAGCAAGAGCAAACCTAGTTAATAAATAAATAAATAACCCATTCAGCTATGACATTAGGAGGATGTCAACGACGGGATATATCGACAGATGCAACGACTTCGCCCTGTATGGATGACCCAATATTCATCGCATTACTCCCCTGCCACAGACGATAAGAGTCCCGCTTGACTCAGAGGTGTTGCTTCTTCTTGTGAAACGACCCGAGAGCGCTCGAATTGCTTATGTCCCTTCTTGGTTAGCTTCTTCCTTGTTTTGTACACAGAGAGTATCTGACTTCCTGTAGCTTGGATTTCCTCCTGGGTGGATCGTTCAAAGTGCGACCTTTGAGGCGACTCTGGAGCATAAAGCGAGGCAGGTTTAGGCTTGTTGTGTGTACTCGCTTCGGAAACTGAAGGGGAAAGGTTGACTTTTGCTTCACTGGAATATGGTCGGAGTGTGATGGTCGGAGTGCGAGTGTTTTCTAGCTCTAGTTCATCTTCTCCGTGCAGACCATCAACAGAAACCGTGTGACGTATGTCGATCATGGTCATCGTGATGGTATCTTCTTCGCTTGCTCTCTTCAACTCCGCCACAATCTCAGCTATCTTCTTCCTCGCTGCTTGCAACGATGAACGCGCTGACTCGACTCGCCTCGAAGCCATCTCTTCGTCGTCAGCGAGCTCTTTCTCGATCGCCATCTCGAGTGCCCGTCGCTCTTTACAGAGTACAGCATACTGCCGGGCCTCCGATTCCAGTTGCTTCTCACAGCTTTTTCCATCTTCCTCTGCGATAGGGAGGGTGGGTGTGCCGTCTTCGCTTCGACGATCCAGCTTGAAAGGAGTGCAATCCAGACTTCCTACAACAGAGCATTCGTCGCTTGAAGGCGGTAAAATAGGAGACTCGGCGGATGTAAAGGAGGTGCTGTTACGGGCGGAATCCTTGACAGTCGGGGTGTCGAGTGGTGTATGCCGACCTCCTTCCAGGTCCGCTGTCTTTAATAGCGGGACAGCATTTGGCGATCCATTCGTATTGCAACTCATTACTTCTTCGCTCCTCATTGTATCGCCCACGTCTGCGAGACGAGTCTCCTTCATTTGAGCTCGAACGTCCGCTGCCTGGGCCTTAATCCCCTCGAGCTCGCTCTCCGCATGTTCAAGTTCGCGCAGAGCAATTCTCTCTCTCTTCTCTATCAGTTTCTCGATGCGACCCTTCAATATGCGCTTCTGATAGCAGACGTCCTTGAAGCGCTGGAGCCGCGTGGGCTGACCGCTTGGATTTATTACTAGATTTGAAGAATCCATAGATCATTGACTCAATTCTCCGGCGTCGTTAGAGGCGGATTTCGCCCTGACGATGTCGACGTGGGCTCCAAGGTGAGGAACAGTTGAGGGCGGACGCGGATATTCCTTGGAGTAAGCTCCTCGATATTCATATGCTAGACAGGGACTTACTGAGTCAAATTAGGATTCATATTATCATAGTCTCTCAGGTTGCAAGAAAGATCTTGTTGACAGGTACTTCTTTCAGTGTTTGGGAACGTACAACTCGTTAGTACCTCGAAGAAACAAAAAAGAGATTTGATACGATACGATAGATAGATATTATACGTGACAGCCTAGAGAGAATTAATCATAGTCTGAATCTGACTAAAGGTATCCAGATTTCTGTGTCTGTGCAGTGAAAAGACAGAGCGCATTAGGGCCCATTGCGTTTTCATAATCTCTCGTCCGCACACAGGGTCGCCTCCTTTCCACTTCCAATAGGTCTCCGCAAACGCCTCCATAAGTTTCGGAGAAAATTTTTGCGAATCGTCAGCTGGCGTTAAGCTAATACCACGACGGAGGCCAAACTCGATAAAGAGTGAAGGCGTGGGGATCGTATTTAGAGAGGAATTCGAGAAGAATGCAACAAGCGATTGATCATATTTGCGGAAGGATTCAACGACATCTTCCGGAAAGGACTCCGCTGGTTTATGAGGAGTGGTGAATGACAATGGATTGGTGGACTTAGCCCCCTCATCTGCCGGATGGTTGGTGCTTGCCCGTTCGGCCACGACGTTAGGGACAGGTGACGACGTGGCAGTAACCACTTCTGATGATCTCTCCTTACCACCGACCGCAATATTTTCAAGAGATGGGGGTTTGGAGATATTTCCCCCACCCGCTTGATTCAGTGTATCGATCGTCTCGCCAGCACGCTCCCTCATCTCTTTCAGTGATTCCTTGGCATTAACTACCTGTTCCGTTGCCACAAACTCCTCAGCCTCCAGTCCCGCCTCAATCTCAACTTCTAACGACTGACGTGCCTGACAGATTTTGGTGTAACGCCCAACCACCAGGTGAAGGGTCTCCTCGTAGCATTCCTCGTCCACTCCGGGGGTAGGCGTGATTGTAGCAGAGATATCGCCTTGAATTTTGAACTCGCTGGACTGATAAAGTGGGCTTCCTAGGGGAGACCAATCGTCGCATCCTGATAGAAGAGAGGATGTATTGTGCCTGAAAGAGGAGGATAAATTGGATTCAGGTACTCCCCCTGCTGGGTGTAAAGCCGGCGATCCTCCCTTCGGAAGTATGGGTTGGATGGCGGGATGATTCAGTGGATGGTTCATCAAGCTAGGGTCGATGCACTGCTTCTCTTTGCTCTTTATGGTGCTGATACCACATGTGAGGCGCGCCTCCTCCATTTCGGCTCGACCAGCTGCTACTCTACCTCTTACTCTTTCGAGTTCGCTCTTCGCATAGCGAACTTTGCTGATGGCGACGGTTTCTCCCTTTTCTATCAATTCCTGGATTCGTGTTTCGAGCATACGTTGCTGGGCGCAAGCGTCCTTGAAATGCTGAAGGCGCGTGGAGAGGGTACTCTCGGGCAGTGTCTGCTCTGAGGGCGTCATGGAGTTTTAGTTTATATCTGATTGCCGCTAGTGCTGCCTTTGGAGTAGAGGATAGCAAGATAAATGTGGCAGGCTCCAACCTTGGGATGTTTCTATAAACCGTTTACAAAAAAAAAAACCAACGTTGATATCCGAAAGGAAGCACGACCAAAGTGTTGCAGAGAACAGAGTTTGTGCACGTCATTTGTATGCTCATCACGGTCAACCTTGTTTGGAAAAACCCTCACCAAATATTCGCGACCTTGCCACTGTTTGGCTGAGGACGCGCATCTATCATGGTTATCATGAAGTCCTCAATATATCACAGTCTGCGTAGTAGTTACCTGTGCGGTTAATTATCCCGCATAGGATAATGAAGTTTGCAGGCATCATGGCTGCAATAAATTATTTCACCTGCACAGGTAATGAAATGCGATTAGCTGTCGTACTCCAATGAGATCACATGCGACCTGGCATCCTTGCGTCACATTTCTCGTCCCAATATCTCTTGATCGAACTCCCTTCCAATCAGCATCCTCCTAATTTCTTGCGTCCCAGCACCGACAGCATACAGCCTGGCGTCTCGCAAGTAGCGACCGGTTGGGTAATCTAAACAATATCAGTACGAATACAAGCAAAGTGATTCCAGGACTTACCGTTAATATAGCCATTCCCACCCTAGGCACTGCATTGCTTCGAGTGCGACTTCGATAGCCTTCTCAGTCGAATACGGGATTGCCCCAGCGCAATCCTAGATACGAAGCACGTCCATGTGAGCTGTGTCGGGACGATAGATAGACGAAGCCTTCCACGTCGGCTGATATGTATGAACGAGTCGAGTTGAGCTTGACATACATGTCCGCGATCGTGCCTTGCATCAGCTGGAAGGTACCGACCGGAACATTAAACTGTTTTCGGTCGTGGATGTAAGTGACAGCGGTATCAAATGCTGCCTGCATGATGCTAGCAATAATACCAGATATTGAGATCCAGAGGGTCGGCATGAGTGAAGGAAGAAAGGCCAACTTAAGAGGTCCATCGGACAAAACTAGTCATTCAAGGTCCAAGCCAGACATGAGGACGGCTGCACTTTTGTCCACTTTACCGAGGACATTTTCTGCAAGCCTCTCAATGAGTTCCCGACTCCGAAGGTGCGACTGTGACCGCCTCACCATCTGGCACTTCGCAACCGTCGAAGATCAGTTCGGCAGTACCGCTACCACGCATCTAGTAGCGAGAGGAAAATCAACAGGTGGAATCTGAGTGGATATGTCGGACTACGTACGCCCTCTTTGTCCAACTTGAGCCCAGTCGAGAAACCCTTCATACCCCTCTCGACCAAGAACACGGTAATTCCCTTGGACGCTCTTGCAAGGGAAGTCTTTGCATATAAGACAAGTATGTCTGCAACCGGCCCATTGGTGGTCCTAAATTCAGATTTCAAGTCAGGAACACGAGAAAGCCAAACACTGCCAGAACTTATTCCCGTCCAGTATCCAACCACTCTCTTTCTTCATGGCTTTCACAAAGTAGGATTCATATTATCATAGTCTCTCAGGTTGCAAGAAATATTATATTGACAGGTACTTACAACCCGTTGCAGTCGCTTTGACCAAACACCACGTCGGGCATTTTCTCACGTCAACCACCGAAAATCGAGGCGAACTCCAAAATCGATGTAGGGCTAGATAAATCATGTATAGTAGTATGGAAATCTTACAAAAAATTCTCCAGCGCCCCGCCCGCTTCCTGAGCCCACGAACAACAATGGTCCATCGTAAAATCAGTCGCGACATCAAGGAACGCGCATTATTTCTGTTGGACCACCCTGACCTCTGCGATGATGTTTGCGCTGTACTCAGCGTGTCGAGATGCTTGGTTGAGCGCTGGCAGGAGAACCACGAATGATATGGTGATGTTGAGGGGCTACCCCTGATACGCACCATGCGTCGAAGAAAGCTCAACGACAAGCAAATACTTGAAATGACCAATCTCTTCTATTCAACCCCATCCCTTCTCCTCGAGGAGGTTCGGCAATGGGTCCAAGTCACCAAAAACATCCCGATTTCATGATCAGCAATCTGTCGCTACATCAAGGACGCAGGATTCACTTACAAGAGGCTAAAAATGCGTGCGGCAGAGCGCGATGAGGAGGGGGCAGTGGCTTGGATGATCGAAGCAAACACTGAGTTTGTTGCTGAACAGCTTGTCTCAGTAGACAAGACAAGCAAGGAT
>Ga0307513_10008515_pt1 | contig 13103 bp, 14 predicted proteins | sample 15_EM_MG_FD_202174 | JGI IMG/M metagenome (GOLD analysis project Ga0307513, IMG submission 202174) | Populus trichocarpa ectomycorrhiza microbial communities from riparian zone in the Pacific Northwest, United States - 15_EM | ecosystem: Host-associated > Plants > Roots > Unclassified | place...
CCATCGGCAAATCTACTTGGCTATACTAAGCTTCTAAACCTGACTGCATGCTCCCTCGATAAGAAATCTCCTGCTGCTTGACTGCATGGGCGCTACCCACAGTCAACCATGCGGGACCTTCTTAAATGGTGACAAGACTCACACCTCTAGAGTCCACTAATAACCCATGGTAATGCTACAGTTCACGGGGTAGCCTGGGACTGGCTTTGGGGTGGTTGCCCTGGAAGCCTTGCAGCTTCCCCAGTCTGCCCCAAGCCCTCTACTGTTAACCATACACCTACCCGGAGGTCAAAGTATGCCCGTAGGTGGTTCCCAGGAGTTATCCAGGTGGCGCCCCAGGAGGCGGTCACCCTCACACCCCTTATATATCCTGCGAACAGCTTCTGGTCGCTTGGACGGCCACAACTCATACGGTGTTGTAGGAGCGTTCCAATGGATAGCACTTTACTAGGAAGCACACAACTACGCAGCCGTACAGTGCTGTCACGCCGTACCAAAGCTGGGGCCGCAGGGGGCTGTTAGGAATATCCCCTGAAAGTTACAGGAGGTTCGGACCATTCCTGCTCCGTCAGTAGTCCGTTTCGTACCATACGAAGCGGCCCTATGAACATCTAAGAGCCCCACTAGGCTGGGATAACTTTCCCCTAAGTCCGCAAATGACTTTGTCGGTGAAGGTAGGGTAACTGGGGTCCCAAGGTAGGGTAATCATGTTTCTAAGGTAGGGTAACTTCACCCCTCCATGCCTTTAGTTCCTTCGGGAGTCCGCATGACCACATATAATGTTGCCCCGGAGACCCGTGCAATGTTTACTATGGGTCCTTTGCTTTATGCGAACATACTCTCCGAAGGTTACCCTGCCTAGTAGGGTAACTTTGGCCTACCTAGGTTACCCTGTCTAACCCTATGTCACCAGGTCACTTTGTAGACACTTGTACCAACTCATGTCTACCGGTAGTATACTAAGTATACTGGCCTATCCTCAATATAGTTACCACTTGGGAAGCCATACGGGCTTGAGTCTAGTCCACTGTAGCTACCTATCTGTAGGGTCGTTACACATAGTCTGATACTGGCGTGACTAGCATAGGCACCTTGTCGACCCTCCCCTTGCCTAGCCGAATCACAACCTCAACAGAGAAGTTGCTAGTTGATTGCGATCCTTTAACTGCCATCTTCAGAGTGACGGGATTCTTCCTAGCTGTGTAGGGGATGTTGTGTGTGGTAACGAATTTGTTGGATATCAGGGTACCGCCAATGGTACCTGAATCTGCGAGGGTTTTGGCGGGCTTGCCATTGATGTTAATAGTGAATTCGAGTGCTTGGAATGGCCTATCCTTAGGTGTGCCTACCGTATTCTTGTAGGTCCTGACAGAGCCGCTGCCATCTAGCTCCTCTGTCCTGTCTGTATCGGGCTCATATTCGCCTTCGCTGCTGTCTGGCCTTTCCTCAGAGAAGCGAACATGGTTGGTCTTAACTTCTTTCTTTAGGCCTTCATTTGCCATGTGTCCGCTTTGGCCACAGTAGAAACAGGCTCCTTCTGCCTTGCGGCGGTCCATCTCAGCCTTACTTGGCTTGTTGGACTTGGTATACGTCCTCTTCTTGGCTGGGGCCTTTCCTTTGCCTGTGTTCCTGGGCGTTGATGTGGTAGAGGGCTTGCGGTAGGTATGCGGTTTCTTTGGTCTATGGGTGTTGCTGCTAGAAGCCTGGCTTCTATCGCTGCCTTTGTAGCCGCCAGTCCTATACATGGTAGCGTCATAGCGTTCTGCTACAGCCACCATCTGGTCCCAGATATCTTCTGGTCTGAGCTGGGGCTCAACATTGTGGCGTAGTCTAGAGTCCATAGCGTCGAGAAATCGCTGTTTCTGTGCATAATCTGAGATGGATCCATTTGGAAGAGATCATTTGAGGTCCGCTAGCTCCCCAGCTATCTTCGTTATGCGTGCTGGCTGTCAACCTGCTGTCTGGCAGACATTCTGCCACTTGTGATAGGTCTCATCGGTGTTTGTAGAGGCTTCGAATAGCTGCTGAAGGCGTTGGGTTAACCGCGCTAGAGTTAGGTCCTCCACTTCTCTGTCTAGCGTCTGATATGCATTGTTGGCCGTTCCATCTGTGTAGGGGTCATCGTAGTCCGCTATTGCAGGGGAGTGGTCGTTTAGTCCTGATCTTGCTAGATGCTTCTTGACTGTTCTAAGCCATCGCTTGAGTTTGTCTGGTTTCAGATCTTCTCCTTCACTGCTAAATATGGGCGGTTTGGGGAGCTTGGGAAGAGGCAACCTGGCTGGACCTGGATCTGCCATGGTGCCTGAAGGTGGGTCTGGGGCTGGGGGTGGTGGATCTGGTGGTTCAGGGTGCTCTCTGACGCTCCTGGATCTTGAGGGTCTTTCTGGTGTGTCTGGGATGAATGTACCACGTAGTTGTTGCTCTCTGTGCTCTCGGGAAGGCGCTCGAGTTGGTGTCTCACTTCCAAAGACTCCTAGAATGCTGGGTGCTCGCCACCTGCTGGTAGTGGAGCGTTCGAGTGGGCGTTGAGTTTCCAAAGTTTGCTGTGCTACTGCTCTTGCTGCTGCTCTTTCCTGAAGCCGCCGGGCTTCTCTTTGGATGAGTTCCTCAGCTGTGAGGTCGTGGTCTTCGTCTGAATCTGTATCTAGATGACCTGGGAGGAGGTGACAGGTTCTTGCCGGTGTGTCTGCTGAGCCTGGCGTGGGCCCAGGGGTTTGTTACTGTGTGGTTGGTTCGGGAGTATCGTCTGTTGGTTCTGCTGAAAGATGATTGTAGGCCCCACCGGACCTGGTAACGCTTCTGCTCCTGCGTTCTGCTATTCTGAATGTAGCACCTGAGCCGGGAGTTCCTTTCTCTGCCGCTCCTGCTTCTAACTAGTTATCAAGATACTGGCAGGGTGATCAATCCTACCAGGCTGTTCCCAATCCTGAGAACAAAGGGGTTTCACCTGCTGTAGGCGAAAAAATGTAACAGGTTTATTCCTGTCTAACGAAAATACAATAGGACCGGCGATAGACCTGCTAGCGCTGGTGCTAAGGGAGGCTTCAAGGGACCAGTAGCTAGAAGGATAATAGTTGAAGGACAAATTGGGCTAAGGAACTCAGGGATTGCCGTTCACCAAGTGTATTCTTAGACTGAAGGTCTGTCGAAGTCGGCTGTCTCCTGCTAGCCAGGAGACTGGTTTAAATACAAAACCAAAGAGCCATAACCTTCCTGCAATCACGATCATTACCAGTAGCTGCGCACATACCGGAATCCTGTAATCCTGCAAGACCAAAGAGAGAAACAAACAAACAGTGCTCACTCTTCGCCAGTGTTACATGACCATTCCATACCTGGAATCCTAAATATAAACTTCCAACAAAGCAAACTAAACATAGCAATACGATAGCATACCCTATCTGACTCAGAGACAGTGGCGGAGCTGAAATCAAATCAAATAAATCAAATATAAATCAACTAAACATAGGAGATCCTGCACTGCCCGCTCCTGTGTACCGTTACTGGAACATGTACACATGTTACAATAATCTCGCGTGAGACTACGGAGATCCAGCTAAAATCCACGACATTTGACACATGCTGCCGACGTCCCTTCAGGATCCTTCTCCGGATGACCGGCTGTGATACCGTGCTGTTTGTCCAATCTAAATGCTGTAGCACGTCCGCCAAGAGATCTGCTCCGCGTGCTTGCAGAGATTTCAAGTTCAATAGTCTCATCCGGATTGCATGTTGACGACCGTAGCTGTGCACGATCTGGCGCGCGGCATCATTTTTATTTGATTGTCGCCATCCATCCTCGATTTGCGTCTTGTGAGCTAGCTCTTCGATCTCTGTGGAATACATCGGAATATTGCCAAACTGGCGTATATGGTCACAAAAGTGGCTTAGTAGATGCATCTTAATGAAGTTGCAATGTGTGTCGCCATGAATCATATCCATACGCAGTTCGTTCTCTTCGTCACGATCGTCGTCACGCATCCGGCGCCGTTGCAATGGGGCCACTCGCTCTCTTATCCGGGCTCTCTGACGTCAGATCTCCTTTCGTTGCTTGTCAACTTTGGCCTGTGTGCGTTTTGTCACTCGAAACTCCAAGAAGATATCATTTATCCTATTAAACTGGTCCAGATAATCTTCCATGTAGGTGTAACAAACACATTCCCGACACTATTTCATTAAACGGGAACCACTAATCGTAGCGCATCTCGTGATCGTCGACTATCTTCATAGTCTCGTTTGGAGAAAGTCTTATCATCATAAGACCAGAAGGTACAAAGTCCAATCGCTAGAGGACTAGGTGCTCGGGTTTGAGCCGTAGAGGTTTGCATAAGAAGTAGAGTGATAGGATTGCATATCTTGCACCACGGGAAGGTCACTGTCAAAGGGCTTGGCCTGTGCTCTAGTATCCTAGTGTTGTATCATGTGTTCATTGTTTTAGGTACAAAAAGCCTCATACAGCGCGAGCTATGGAGAGAACAAAACCTATAAATCCAAACAAAAACAAAAGAAAGTTAAGGTATCAGTAAATATCCACTCTCACGGGGTTCTCCTCCCCGGGGCCGAAGGCCACTCTAACAGTAAGGAAAGAAAAGTTTTGCAACTTGTACAAAAGGAAAGCCTACATAAGTTACAGGAAAGAAAACCAACACGCTAGGCCTCTGCCAACGAGAATACTCAGAACACCGGGGGTGGCGGGACGGGGGGAGAGAGGGGAAATGGGGGGAAAGATGGGGGGGTGGTGGGCGGGATCATTGTTGGGGGGAAACCCGTGGAGGAGACGCTGATGTAGGCGGCGAGCCTTTTAAGCCGGGGTAGAGAGGACCAGAGGGGGGCCTCATGACCGACATCCGTGACACGGTGGAGGAGACGTGCTGGGCGCCCTGTCTAGAGGGGCATGTGAGGATAGCGTGTTCGAAGGACTCACATTTCAAACCGCAGCAGGGGCAGGAGGTATCGGCCTCGAGGGCCCTCCTGGAGGGGTGCGCCGCCAGGTAGCTCTTACCGGCTCTCATTTGGTGGATTCGGCCTGTCATGAACTTGGCCAGACCCATAAAGGGGCGAGGGTGAATGGCTGGGGGGTGATGATATCAGGCAGGGGGGGGGAACAGTCGGGACTAGTCCTCAATGAGCATCTCCCTAACCCATTTCTTTAGGGCAGAGTGCGTGCTCTCCATCCGGGATTGCGGAGGGAGGTTTGGCAAGACCTAGGGGACCAGGTGCGCATTGATCATGGGCACCCAGGACAGGCCGCCGGTGAAGGGAATAGTCCTGTGGGCCACTGCGTCTATCGGGAAGTGGTTCCAGAGAGGGGGTGAGGGGCGGGGGGGCTTCCAGCTTAGGGGGAGGTAGACCGACGAAAGGCCCCTGGTGTGGGCCCTTGAGGAGTCAGGGGCTCGGTACGAGGAGAGGGAGGGGAAGGAGGGGTGAAGGCGCGCTGTTGCCGGGTTGACACTGGACGTGGAGCAGACTGTCCTAAGGGCTGCTAGCCTCTGCCTGTGTGAAACCAGGAGGGGGATAGGGGGTAAACAGGACTCGATGGCCAGGATGCCGATAGGGGTTGACGAGAAACAGTTGGTGGCCCACCTTTGCACCTTGTGCCAGAAGGTGTTCAGCCTCGTGAAGGAGCCCACGTTGGGTGTGAAGGGGTCGGCCCCATACAGAAGGATGGGCGCGACTAGTGATGTTGCCAACCTATGGCATAGGTAGGGGGTGAGGCCCGCCCCGGGGGGGCTGAGTCATCTCACGAGTGCAAAAGCCCATTGAGCCAGTGCCAAACAGCGCGAGAAATGTGTTGACGAGGACAGGGTGGGGGAGAACCAATACCCTAACCATCGGCGGGAGCCGCGGAGGTGAAAGATCACCCCATCCAGCTGGATAGGTTAGAGGCACAACTGTGAGTGCCTTTGGCTGGGGGTCCTCCAGTGTATAAGTTCTGTCTTGAGGATGGAAAAGGATATACCAAGACGTACTGCCCGTGCCTGGATCAACCTGAACAGTTCTTGTTGGCGGCGGATGTTCCATCGATAGGAGAGGGAGGCGGCAGTCAGTGCAAAATTGTCCACGTAGGAAAGCAACACTCCCCGCGGCATTCTGAAGTGCTGTGGCGCAACGTAAATGAGGAAAAGCAAAGGAGAGATGGGGGAGCCCTGAGGGGCCCCGACATTGACGGGGGCCAGGGTACGTGGCACGCCTTGGAAAACTAGTGTACAGCTACGTTCTCCCAGAAAGGAAGCGACCCAGGAGACCAGATAGTGGGGGATCCCGCCTTCCCTGAGGATGCGGGTCAGAGTTGCATTGTCGACGTTGTCAAAACCCGCTTTGATGTCCAGAAAGAGGGAGGACACCTTCAGGCGAGGCCTTTGCAGGGTTTTTACATCTTTCATAAGGGTGAGGCAGGCATCGTACGTGCTCAGCCCAGGGAGGGAGCCGCATTGGTTGGGGTGAATCAGGCCCCTTGAGCGGGCTGCGAGGAGGAGGGGTGCTGCAATAATCCTTTCCAGGATCTTTGAGACGGTTCGAAGGAGGACAATAATCCTGAAGGAGGTGGGTGACTTATACGATGGCTTTCCTGGCTTGTCAAGGACCACTCCGTTCGCTACTTTTAGCGAGGCTGGGTGGTACCCCAGGGAAACTAGCGGAGAGAGGATCTAGAGGCGGATTGAAGGGTTAATCACGTTCACCCATTTCCAAGTTAGGTAGGAGATCCCATCCAGTGCGGGAGCCAACGAGGAGGAGGACTTGGAGAGCACCCGGGCGATCTCTTGCCTGGAGAGAGAGGGAGTTGAGCCATGTGGCCTTAGCCTAGGGGGAGGGGAGATGGCCGCTTTGGGAGGGAAGAAATGGCCCAATAGGGCCTCGTTCATTTGCTGTGGGGTCTCAGCCCCGGGGAGGGAAGGAAAGCGGGGGGGAGCTCGGCCCGAGGCGAACCTCTTTGCCATCCACAGGTTCTGGGAGGTGGCTGAGAGTAGGAAAGAGGACCAGTGTCGGTTCTTCGCAGCCTTGATGGCTTTGAAGTAGCCCGTTCCTGCGATGTTCGCCGCCTCTCTCACGACCATGGTGCCTTGTTTGCGGAACAGCCTTGCCGCCTTGTGGTACTCGCGGTGCAGGATGGTGAGGTGGGGGGTCCACCAGGGATTGGATCGGTGTGCAGGGCGTGAGCTTGGGGTGTGGTCTTTCAGAAGGCCCATCAGCCGGTCAAGAGCCCCAGTGAGCCATTTGTCTAGGACTTTCTGTGATGGGCAGGATGGGGGAGGGGGGACTATGAAGTGTTTAATGATCGGGGAGTGTAGTTCCCAGTCCATGTGGTCCCATCAGAGACGGGGGGGGCCGGATCCGAGGACGGAGATGCGAGCAAGATTGTTATTGGGACGTGGTCAGAGCCTGTCGAGGGGAGGGAGGTCTCCCAACCCTGAACGAAGGGTAGAAGTAGGGGGTTGGCAAAAGCGAGGTCGATAACAGATGGGCGCGCTTTCCCTGACAGAGGGAACCTAGTATACACACCTGGGGAGTTTAGTAGGGCAAAACCGCCCAGCGCCGCCAACTCAAAGTATGGGGTGGAGGAGGAGACTTCCTGGGACGAGAAGGACCGGAGCGGGTAAGCCAGGGGATTGTGGATGTTCAGGTCCGCCACCACCAAGAGAGGGATGTCCATGTCAGGGAAGAGAGATTCTGGGGGGACAGAGTGGACCCTTCGGTCCGCCGAGTTGATTGAGTAGGCGTTGACCAGCCTAAAGGAGTGGAAACGGGAGCCAAACACAGGTTTCTGGCAGGAGATGTCAAGAGACATGACGTCGACCCTATCCGTGAACCTAGGCAGAACCGAAAAATGAGCAAGAAAGGAACGATGTACATAGGACTCCACCCTGGGCTTCCTAACGGGAGGAAAAAAAGACACAAAACCGGTAAAGGAGGGAAGGCGGGCCTGACTAACAGGAGGGTCCTGAAGGAGGACCACCAAGGGGTATGTGTGAGTCTCTTTAAAGGACTCAAATAAGGAAGAAAAAAACATCCCAGCTCCCAAGGCAGTTATGTTGGATGATGGAAAGGAGGGAAAGGGAGGAGGCTTGCCTCCTGCTGGGTTGGGGGGGTGAGTTGCTCATTTCCAGAACGTACCTGACGAGCTGAGGGGGTAGGGGACGGGCTTTCTTCCTCCAGGGGGAGAGAACCACCAAAGCCTTGACTGGAACCGGGGCGTGAAGGCCCTACCGGAGGGGGTTGTCTGGGGGTTTTGTGGTCCTTCTGATTGGGACTCGCCCCGCCCGGGGGAGTAGAGGATGTCTGGTCGCCATCGATGGTCACGTCCATGGGGTCTTGACCCTGGGGTTCTGGGGTGGTAGGTCGGGAGGGGACAACAGGTCGAGGTCGAGCTGGACACACTTTGAAAGTGGCAGTGTGGTCATTACCGCGGTTGCCGCAATGGGGGGGCGAGGTCGGACAACAGGATGGGACTGACTTATGGTTCCTGCTCCGGGGGCAGGTTGGAGTCTGACATCTGTGAGCCGTGCAAGTATGATGAAGCGCACAGATGGGGCATGTCGGGTGGGCTGCGGGGCAACGCTGAGTAGCGTGTCTTTATCTCCAGCAGTTCTTGCACTGGGAGGAGCGGCTTGCTGAGAAGGCAAGTTCGACCTTGCGTTTCTGGGAGAGGATGAGGACACCTAAAGTAAGGGCCGCAACGTGCTGGGGGTCGACGGTGACAACCACCGAAGCGGCCTGGCTGGTGCCCCTAGAATCGCTGCTCGGGTTAAGGTACCGGACTGAGAGAATCGGAGTCGCTTGGTCATTGAGGATTGCCTGCTGGAGAGGTGGGAACAGTTCCTATTCATCTTGGGGGAGGAAACGGATTGGGAGGGCGTGAATGGCCAACTGTACGGCTGTGGGAGCGAGGATGAACTGAGCCCAGGGGTTTTCAGCCACGCGGAAGGACTGGTTGAGGGACCTGGTGAGGGACTCGAAGTAGGGGGCGTAAGATGCGGCCGGTGTTGTCTTATCCGTGACCGTGAGAGAGATGGCTGCCCGGATGTTTACCAACGCAGAGAATCCGCGAGGAAGGAGGCAGTGAGATTCGCGAAGTACGTGAGCGGCGAAGTCGATGAAGGTTGCTGCAATTGCCGGGCCGTCTGGGTGAGGGACTGGGGAGAGGCGAGGAGCGAAGAACCGTCGTTGTGCACAGGGGAGGGAGGGCAGCCGCACTCACAACGTGTTGGGGTGAGGGTGGCTTGGAGGCCTTCTTCTTCTTGCTGTCCGAGCCGGAGCCAGAGGCAGCCTGAGCATACGAGCGTGAGGAGGGGTAGTTGGGGTGGAGGTGGCCGCATGTGAAAGAGGCTAGGTCGTAAGCCCCTCTCCGGAACTTGCCGGCTTCATAGGAGTGAGGGAGAAGCCGTGCGTAGCGCTCCGGATTATCGAACGCCTTGCCAAGCTTGGTGTCATAGTAGGGGATGAGGTATTTAGGATCCAGGTTCAGGTTGGGGGGGGGGGAGGGAGGCACTTGGGCCCTTTCTTTTCTCTTCCTTGTAGGGGGGGGTGTGCTAGGGGTTGGGGCTGAGGCGTGGGGGCGGGCGCTTGCTGGAGGGAGAGTGCGGGGACTGTCACATGGTGTGACAGGTCCTTGATCGCTGATTGGAGGACAGAGAGGTCCTGGTGAGGGGGCGGGGACTGGGGAAGCGGGAGGTTTGCGATTTGTGATGAGAGGTTGTGGAGCTCCTCCTTCAGTGCGTTGTTCTCTTCGGCGACGGATGTGAGTTTCTGGGTAACCCCAGAAAGCTCTTGCGAGATGGTGACCAGCCCTCTTACGAGCTGGGAGAGTAAGGTGAGGGTTGCTGTCTCTGACGGGATCAGCCCTGACAGGGTGTCTTGCGTGAAATCAGGGAAATCTCGGGGGTTCAGGCCAAGGGAGGATCTGGCGGCGGCGAGCGGTTCTGCCATAAAGGATTGAGGGTAGTCAACAACTGGCGTAGACGAGCGCGTTTGGAGGGGAGAGGCGGCCGCCCACAGTCTGCCAAAGACAGTATTGCCTGGGGGGAGTTGGTGGGGATTCGCCATGAGGGCGAGCAGGCCAGGTGAAGTGAGCGAGGCGGTTGATCCGTACGCAAAGTGGTGTCAAGTTGAGATTGTGTGTGAAATGTAGGGGGAGGGAGGAAGTTCGCGAGAAGTGTGTCCTATCTCTTGGTCGCTTTTTTTTTCTTTCTTATTTTTCATTTTTGTAATCATGCGTTCATTGTTCTAAGGTACAAAGAGCCTCATGCAGCGCTAGCTATGGAGAGAACAAAACCTGTAAAGACAACAACTCAAACAAAGGAAAGTCACGGCACTAAAGGTTTATCCACTATCGCGAAGGTTTCTCCTCCGGCGGGCCGTTGGCCACTTAAAAAGAAAAGTACAAACTAACTAGGAGTCGTCTAACGAGGAAAGCACGCGTATTGTTATAGGAAGCAAATTCACCAGGCCTAAACCTCAGCTAACGAAAAAAGACAAAAAACACCGTGGGGGGCACTGTGAGGGGCAAAAGGGGGAGTGGGCAGGACTAGGGGGGAGTGTTTGGCGGAAACATGGTTGGGGGGAATCCGGTGGAGGGTACGCTTATGAAGGTAGCGAGTCTTTTGAGTAGTGGAAGAGAGGACAAGAGGGGGGCGTCCTGACTGATACCTGTGACGCCTTGGAGGAGGCGAGAACGAGTACCCTGTCTGGAGGGGCAGGTGAGGATGGCGTGTTCGAACGTCTCAGGCTCGAGACCACAGTGGGGGCAGGCGGTGTCAGCGTCGGGAGACCTCCAAGTGGGGAGGGCGGCCAGGTAACTGTTCCCGGCTCTCATCTGATGAATCCGTCCGGCCATGAACTTACCCAGTCCCATGAAGGGGCGTGGGCTCAGGGCGGGGCGATGGTGGTAGTACCCCGGTATCGGGAAAAGAAGGGACCACTCCTCGAGGAGGGCCTCCCTTATCCTTTTCTTCAGCGCTGAATAAGTGTTGTCCATCAGGGACTGAGGAGGGACGGCTAGGGCCAGGGAAACGAGGTGGGAGTTGATCATGGGCATCCTAGACAGCCCGTGGGTGAAGGGTATTGTTCTGTAGGCCACCGCATCTATAGGGAGGTGGTTCCTCATGGGGGGGACCGGTCGTGGAGTGTTCCAGTGTAGGGGAAGGTACACAGAGATGAGGCCTCTTGTTAGCGCTCTCGAAGAGTCTTGTGCTTGGTGGGTTGAGAGGGAGGGGAACAAGGGGTGAAGGCGTGCTGTCCCTGGGTTTACTTCCGGTGGGGAGCATATAACCCTAATCGCCGCGATCCTTGGCCGCTGGGAGATTAGGAGGGGGACTGGGGGCAGGCAGGATTCCACTGCGAGGATCCCTGTTGGTGTGGCCGAGAAGCAGTTCGTGGTCCATCTCTGGACCTTGTGCCAAAAGGTGTTGAGGCGGGCCGAGGCCCCTGCGCTAGGTGTGAAGAGATCCGCGCCGTACAGTAGGATAGGGGCGATCACATTGCCAGTCTGTGGCATAGATATAGGGTGAGGCCTGCCCCGGGAGGGCTGAGGGGGCTGATGAGGGGGATGGCTCCCTGAGCTAGGGCCAGCCGATGTGAGAAGTGGGCAGAGGAGTCAAGTGCGGGGGTGAACCAGTACCCGAGCCATCTTAACGAGTCCCGGGGGCGGAATAGCTCCCCTTTGATCTGAATGGGAGAGAGGCATTTCGGGGAATGCCTTTGGCTTGGGGTCCTCCAGTGTATCAGCTCTGTTTTGGCTACAGAAAACGAGACATTTAGGCAAAGGGCTCTTGCTTCTAGGTTCTCGAAGAGCCTCTGGAGGCGGCGGATGTTTCTCCAATACGAGGGACAGGCGGCTGTGAGGGCAAAGTCGTCCACGTAAGAGATCATCAAACCTCAGGGGATCCTGAAATGGAGGGGGGCCACATAGAAGAGGAAGAGGGGGGGGCATATCGGCGATCCCTGGGGGGCACCGATGTTTACCGGGGCCGGGGTGCCTGGGGCTCCTTGAAAGACTAGAGTGCAGCTCCGTTCACCTAGAAACGATAAAACCCAGGAGAGGAGGTAGGGCCGAATCCCGTCTTCCCTTAGGATGCGCGCCAGAGTGGAGTTGTCGAGGTTGTCGAACCCTGCTTTGATGTCCGAGTCCAAGAACAGGGACGAGACCATGAGGCGTGGTCTTTGCAGGGTCTTTACGTCAGTGAAGAGGGTGAGGACCGCATCGTAGGTGCTAAGCCCAGGCAGGGAGCCGCATTGGTTTGGGTGGAGCAGGCTCTTCGACCTTGCCGCCAGTAGGAGACGGGACGCTATAATCCTTTCTAGGATTTTCGAGAAAGTGCGGATCAGGACAATTATCCTGAAGGAGGCTGGGAATTCGTAGGAGGCATTCCCTGGCTTGTCGAGCACGATTGCGTTCGAGCCTTTCAGCGAGGCCGGGTGGTAACCCAGGCTGACTAGCGGGGAGAGGATTTGGAGGAGGAGGGGCGGGTTGATCTTGTTCACCTGCTTCCAGGTTGAGTAGGGAACCCTGTCGGGACACCGGGCCGATATCGGGGACCACTTGGACAGAGCTGTCGAAATCTCTTCCTTTGTCAATGGGGGCGCCTTCTTGTAAGGCCTCAGTCTGGGGGGCAGCGAGAATGGCTCTTTCGGGGGAAAAAGGTGGTCCAGAAGGACTTCGTTCATCTGCTAGGGGGTCTCGGCCCCTGGGAGGGAGGGAAAGCGGGGAGGGGTGCGGCCCTAGGTGAACCTTTTGGCCGTCCATAAGCTCTGGGGGGGGCGCCTAGTAGGAAGGACGACCAGGATCAGCAAAAACAGACCCTGCGTCTGATCCGTCGGCATTGCGTCCTGTACGTCCTGACTTGTGTTGCAACGCCCCGCCACATCCCACGCTTCCAGATGATACCTGGCAACGTTTCTTGCGTCCTGACGCAACCTGGCGCCCTCCCTACGTCTGCACTACCCCAGACTGTTTCTCTCATCTCTTGTTTATCCTGCTATGTGTAACAATCCTATTGTTAGGTCGTTATGCAACAGGCAACGATAGTGGTTTCCTATAGTGAGCAAGTCTTGTTCTTTGTAATAGGGCGTAGGGGAATACTATCTCTTCAGATAGTACGGAACTGGCT
>Ga0307513_10008516_pt1 | contig 13102 bp, 6 predicted proteins | sample 15_EM_MG_FD_202174 | JGI IMG/M metagenome (GOLD analysis project Ga0307513, IMG submission 202174) | Populus trichocarpa ectomycorrhiza microbial communities from riparian zone in the Pacific Northwest, United States - 15_EM | ecosystem: Host-associated > Plants > Roots > Unclassified | place...
GCACAAGAACACAAACAGCAAAGCCCCACATAAAAAGCTAGCTATCGCTAATTAAATGGAGGGTTGCAAGTGAGATTTGCAAATGACAACATATATGATCACGGTAGAGAACCAATAATGTGATAGTTTTGTTTGGCAAAAATGGCTAAGCACAAAAGGAAAAGAATCTGGTGCCATTAAAAGGGATATTGGAGAGAAACAAGAACACCTTGAGAGAGAGAGAGAGAGAGAGTGTTACAATTACATAGCAATACAAATCTACTACAAGAAAACTACAGATTCCTTTTGTATTGCGGTACGTAGTTAGTTTTTATGATGGTTGCGGTTTGAAAATATAAATTTAAAATATATATATAAATTATAGTTTTTTTAACAAAGAATTATTACTGAATTAGAATTCTAAGAACAACAATTAATTGAAAAGGTCTCTCTCTCACACAATCTTATTATTGACTAGCTACAATAAAAGAAAATATATATAAATCTCCAAGTCTTATGTTTCCTTGACAGGATCTTGATAACGAGCACTTAATATATATATATATATATATATATCAAATTATCTCTTCTAAATCAAAGAGAAAGTGACCCCAGTTCTTGTAAATACATCATTTATATATGTTTATACGTGTGTGTATGTATATATAGAGAGAGGGTGGTCCTGGCTCTGAATCAAGAAATCCCAACATCTCTCGGAAGAGGAATAAGACTTGATTTTTCATAACGTGAGGTGGAGACCATCTTCCACAAAATGAGCCTCCCCGCAATCAAGTTTTGATAGATTGGGTTATGCCATGCAACAATATATTATTACCCTTTTTTCTCCTCGTGAGTGAGAGAATATATTAAAAATAAATTTTAGAATACTTTTATAAATAAAATATAACCAAGAGACTTGGTGTGTGTTTAGTAATACAATGCTATGATGTATTTAAAATATATATCTTAATTAAAAATATATTAAAATATATTTTTTGAATTTATTTTAATTTTTAACATTATTACGTCATAAAACACCTAGAAAAACATTAATTTGATATTTTTTTAAGTGAAAAATAATTTGAAAAATATTTTTAAAAACAAATTGTACTTCGTTACAAATTAAACACATGGAAGACTCACAAACTGAATGATTTCTTTCCTTACCTCCAACTCAAGCTCTTGGAAACAAATATTTAATTTTTTGTCTTAATTTCGCTACTCTTTTGATTAAAAATAGATTATGAGATAAAAAATTCATAAAAATGGGAGTTTTAGAGTTTTAAACTTTAATGATAAGAAAGAATATCATCAACAAACTAATTTCTTCTACAATGTTTATGTCTATTTCCTCTGGTTATTGGTAGCACAAGTTTACATAGAAAATGAAGCCCTCAATTATTCCCTTTCATCATTTATGAATAAATTAAGGGGCCGGGGACAAGAAAAGATGCGAAGATAGTATACAAGGCTAACGTAATTATCAAAAGAAGAAGAAGAAGAAGAAGAAGAGGTGCGTGGAAGGAAGCTACAAAACAAAGAATCCTTTTGTAAAACGAAATGCTACCTTCTTGGACAGAACAAATTAAGTTATAGCTATCACCGTTTCCTAGCCAGCTTAGGAGGAACGACATGGACAAGAGTTTGTACATGATTTTCAAAGGTAAAAATCACCATCTTAATTAGAGATCGATATATGGGCCCTGCACTTTCTATCCAAACAGAACAAATTAATCGGGAGAGATGGAGTTTTCCTAATTGCGTCAATCTATATATGCTGGTTGCAACCATAGGAGCTAGCCCCAGTTATATTAGAAATTTTAACTTTTGTTTTTGATTTTTTTTTAAAAGAATGTTTTTCTTAAAAAATATCAAATTAATATTTTTTTAGTATTTCAATGATTTTAATATGTTGATTGTTGATGTTAAAAAAAAATATATGTAAAAAAATTATCTTAATATATTTTCAAGTAAAAAATACATTTGAAAGCATATCGCACCATAATTCTAAACACATATATAGAGGTATTTGGGATTGTGGTTGAATCACGCTTTTGAAAAGAATTAATTTTTTTATATTTTTGATTAATCGTCTTGATGTACTAATATCAAAAATAAATTTTAAAAAATAAAATAAAAACATTATTTTGATGTATTTCTAAGCGAAAACACTTTAAAAAATAATCTTTACCACACTCTCGAACACTCACTTAGTCCATATCAAGCAAGTTAGGTGACGTCTAACCTAATTCTTCTACTTTGGTCTATTATAACAAAAGTTAAAAGAATATAGTGTTTTACTGTGCAAATTGCATAGTGAAACAACGATATGGCTATTGATTGGCAAAATCAAACGACTTTGTTTAGGAGCAGGGAGTTTTTTTTTCATAAAATCTATTAGTCATTACAAAAAAGAGCGGGGTTAAATTCTCTTTTTGTATTATATAATGTAATTAACATATTACCCTTGACAACAAAAACACATTAAGCCTTTGGTCAAGAGGATTTTTAGTCATTGACTTAATTTTTAAATAATTAAATTATATCATTGTCCTTAGAATGTAAACAACTTTGCCTTTGATGGAGGGGTTATTTTGTCTTTTACATTTGGTTATTTGGTAGTTATTGGGTGTTATTAGGGGCAATAAGATAGTTTTGTAAATAAGCAAAAAACAACAAAAGGTTTAAAAGCGCGTTAACAATATCCAACGAGTTCAGATGGCGCGTGCAACACCATATGTTGGTCAAAACCATGCTTCCAAGGCAACAACCAAAGCACCTCGATGTCCCCTCCATGTACAAGTGACACGTGTGGCATAATTGTCGCTGGTGTGGCGTGTGTAGCCTTTTTGTTTTTTCTTTTCTTTTCCCTCTCTTACTCGATTTTCATCTTGGCCTTGAAAAAAATTTAAATCAACCCCTAAGGTTGTCCTAAAGATTTCGTCTATATTCTCTTTATTACAATTTTGTTTATTTAGAATAATTTATGAAGTTATGATTTTTTTAATTTCATCTTCAATAGATATTCTCACAAGTCAGATTTGATTAATATTTTTTATTACAATTTATTTTATTTTAGATCATTTTTGCAATGGTTTTTTTTTTTATATAATTTCATCATTCTTGAGTTTTTTTTCCTGTGAAATTTAATCCTTTTTTATTATTATATTTTTTTCCTTGCAAGATTTTTTTAAGATTGATTATTTCATCATCTAATATTTAATTAGCCTGGTGTTTAGTTTCTTAGTTGAGTTCAAGTCTTAAATTTAACTGGTTGCAAGTTTAAGAGATCATTAAGCTCTTTTTTCCCATCTTCCAGCATTTTGTTATTTTTTTTCACTTTCTATGGGATTTTTTAGTCATCTTGAAAATAGGTTAGGTTGCTTTGGTTTTTGTTTTTCAGGTCTTTGTTAAATTTAGCTTTTCTAAAGGAATTTTGATTTAAAATTATTTGATTTCATCATCCAACATTTAATTTTTTAAGTGTTGAGCTTCTAGGTTGAGCCCAAGTCGAGAATTTAATAGATTATAGGTTTGACAGTTTAACCCAGCTTTACAAGTTTTCCTCGGCCTTGCTTGGTTTTCTTCTTCTTTTTTAAGCATTTTGTTTTGCAATTTCAGCATCCAACATTCTTTTTATTCACTTTCTATAAGGTTTATTAATTAAATAATAAGGGTGCGTCGGGTTTTTTTAGGTCTTTGTTATATTTAATTCTTTAAAAGAAATTTTGTTTTCTTGATTAAATATAATTTATTGATTTCATCCTTCGTCATTTAATTTGACGGGGGTTGAGCTTTTTTATTTAGTCAAGATCTATAATTTTACAGATTACGAGTTTGAGAGATTAACTTGGATTTGCAAAGTTTACCTCGGTTGATTCTTCCATCAACATTCTGTTATTTTTGTTTATTCGCTTTCTATGAATTTTTTCTGTGATTTTGAAAGTAACAAGGGTTATCTCGATTTTTTTCTCCAACCTTTGTTGAATCTAGCTTTTTAAAAAGAATTTTTATTTTTTAATTAAATGAAATTAATTGTGTGAGATTAAATATGAGATACTCGATTGATGATTTTTTGTGCAATCTCTTTCCATTATAAAAATTTTAGAATTTTTTTACTCATTTTAAAACGTTGATATCACATGAATATTTTTTTTTAATGCTGGTAAAAAATTAACCCGGCCTGTAGTTAAATGTATTTTTATATAACCTAACTCCAACCATTTCCCATTTTTATAAATTATCAACTCATTTCTCTCGCTCTTCTGGTTCCTTTTCCTCTCCGCTGGGTAAAGAATTTCACGCCATGTTATAATTAAGTGTATTTTCAAGCAATACAGTTTAATTTTCACTTGGCTTGTCTACCGGAACAAAACACCATTTCAAGCCAAAAAACATAAAACATGATGTAATTTAGCTTGAAAAATATTGCAGCAAATCACGTAGATAAAATGGCACTCAGCCACCCTCCCTGTTCTACCTGTTACTGATTTTCTCTTTTTGATCAATAGATAGCAGTTAGTTTAATACCCCTAGGATTCTGTCAGCAGAATGATTCTTTAAACTGTCTCCACAACAAGGATATATTCGTCCAACTTTGACAGCCATTGGAGCTGCCTGCCATCTCCATCACCACCGACGTGGTTGAATTGCAATCTTCCAACATCGCCACATTCCCACCATGTGTAGCTTGAAGAACTACCACCATCCTGCAATAAATTCTACTGCCGGCCGTAGAGAGTAACTACATCTTGATTTTTAACAACCTTGTCATCTCCAGACATTAACCTATTGTCTGCTAACAAATTTCTGATTTTCTTTTCCCCCTTTCGATGATATTCCCACTTTTGAAAATTGAAGCCCTTTGCATTAACTAATTGATTGAAAATGTTACTGTTAATGTTATAGAATTTAGTGATGAGGATGATCTATATGTTTGACTTAACTTCTATTTATATTTTAAGATGTTTTCTAAAAATATTTTGGATTTTAAAAAGTATTAAATTGATTTTTTTTTATTGTTTTTATATGTTGATATTAAAAATATAAAAAATTAATTTAATATTTTTTTTAAAAAAAACTATTTTAAAAAACAAACAGTAAAAGAAAACCTTACACCCCTGTCAATGAATGAATGGATGGATGGATGAATACTCGGTGGTATTTTGCAAGGTTTTACTGGACCCACTTCACCTTCCAAAATTAATTTCTTTTGGCTATCTGATTGTGATTGGATTTATCCTAACCGTTGAATATGCCTAATCAATTTGCACAGGAAATGATACAAAATGTACAAGATCTTCTGGGAAGCAGATCTACAATGTAGGACCTATTATCTAACAAACAACTAATTCCTTGTAGGACCATGTCCTAGGCACCCTGACGATGACAGATGATGATAAGGAGCTTTCGCTCTATGGATAGAAATCGCTTCGTGGGTACACCAGTCCAATGCCATGGACACGTTCCTCTGCCCTCGCAAATCCACAATTCACTGCACTCCTACACACTACTACTGGTAGCTAGCCTGCTCATTTACAGCTCAACTAAAGAACCGCACGTCCATAGCCATCCATTTGCAATCAAGATCCATTCCCATGGGGTAACTCCCAAAGAGATGTTGCTTTTCCACAGGGCTGTATGAACGATATATAAGATGAGTTTAACGCCACCTAGTTTGGGAAGGCACTACAAGCTATAAATGAGATGAATGGAGCCATTGCCAAAAAAGGGAAGGCAGAAAAAGAATGGAGGGAGTCGATATATAGAAAGCTACTCGGTTCAATTTGGTAGAAACTTTAACACTGTAACCTAAACATTGAGCAAACTCGACCAACAATAAATAAGAGAAAAAAGATTAGAGAAAGGAAAATCTGATCAGCTCTCATTGCTGCAGCAGCTTTACTGTGCTCATCCTCCTTTTCCACACCCAGGCCCTCCGTCTGGGAGTCCATGCAAAAGAAGCATTAGCATGGTGATGCAAGTATCAAAAAGGATCAAAAAGGAGGAGTCCACTTTTCTCCACTGTCACTATATGCATGGATAAAATGGTCAAATAACTCAGCCGATTGTAAGCACAATCAAGCTCGTGACATCGAATCATCGCTTCAAGTTCCCACACCCCTCTCTTCAAAAAGAGGAAAAACCTATATAGTCCCATTACCATACTGTATTATACCGCCCATACTACTACTAATTGAAACCTCAACAACACACAAAAAGAATGAAAAAGACTCAATAGTCCCATTCTCAACACACAAAGACATCATTATCACATTTCCCAGACCCTTTCTTGTCATTTTACACCCTCCTCTACACCCTCTCTCGCTCCCATCACCAAAACACACTTCTCGACCACCATCACCAAGTAACTACTAACCCCATCACTCTGTCTTCCAAATACCCTGTAAAGTCTCAAACTTTAAGCCAATGGGTACCCGAATTCAGTCTCACCAGCTCAAAAACGGGTTGTTCGTGTCTGGTCGACCTGAACAGCAACAAAAAGAGAAACAACCCACCATGGCAGCACGCGCAGTGCCTTACACAGGCGGTGACATTAAGAAATCCGGCGAGTTAGGCAAAATGTTTGACATCCCAGCAGTGGTTGAACCACCAAAGGCACCGCCTTCACGTGCTTCTACTTCTTCAAGTGGATCCATCAGAAACTCTTCTTCTGGTCCTATTAGAAATTCTTCAGGTCCTTTGAACGTTGTCCTACCGACAGGGCTCTTCACCTCAGGTCCACTTGGTTCCGGCCCATTGGGCTCTGGCCCACAAAGAAGATCGGGCCAGCTTGACAACAGCGCTGTCGGTTCGGGTACAGGATCCGGATCAAGCAAGGCACTTTATGGGTCAGCAGTGACTAGCTTGGCTGGTGATGTGAAGGTGGGGTTTAGGGTTTCAAGGCCAGTGGTGTGGGTGGTGATGGTAGTGGTGGTGATGGGGTTGCTTGTTGGGGCTTTTTTGATGGTTGCAGTTAAAAAAGCTGTGATCTTACTGGCTGTTGGGGCTGTTTTGGTGCCTTTGATTGTGGGGTTGATTTGGAATTATGCATGGGGAAGGAGAGGGTTGTTAGGGTTTGTTAGGAGATACCCTGATACTGAGCTTAGAGGAGCCATTGATGGACAGTATGTCAAGGTTACTGGGGTAATCTCAATGTCTCTCTTTACTACTACTATTGTTTATTTATTACTATATGTGTTTCTCAATCTCTGTGTTTAGTGCTAATTATGGTAAGAGTATCAATTAAACTAATGCCAAAAAATTACCATACCGTCCATTATTGTTTTATTATCTTCTGGTCAATTCTGGCGTTCATTAGGTCTATTTTCGTGGTATTTTCTAAACTTGTAAGATTTATCATAGATACGGAATTTGTCATTATTGAATTTCATTTCAATGGTTGGTGATGAAGAAAGGCAGCGATGGAAAGAAAACTGAAAACTACCAAAATGAGAGATTTATGGAACAGATTTTGGATGGGAACTTGAATCTTATATATAAAGGGTTGATTTGGTGGCGTGTTCCAAAGGATTATGTGTTAAATTTCATTGAACATAATAATTTTGTAGAAAGGTTTTTTTTTTTTTTTAGCCGGAGGATTTTAGAGGTCTTGTGTATCAATCAAAGGACTCATCTTTCTGGATGTAGATGCAAACTTGCAATAGTATTTGGGTGGTATAGAACCCTTTTTGGCCTGGTTGCATTATCCAGGTAACTAGTCTGGAGTTGTTTTCTGGGCATTCACCAAAGAGGAAATTTTGGTCAACTTGATGGGTGGAGTTGAGCCATCTAAGCTATTACGAGTTATTTCTTGCATGTATGTCGGGGTGGTGAGTGTACCATAGTCTACTTCTTTAGGGGCTAACGTATAGAATCCTGAAAGATGTCATAGTTTGCTCGATGAATTATTGCGAAGTGATTGTATTTTTACATGCCACTCTAGGAATTTACATTTTTGGTGGAGAGTCAAATTTGTTGGTGAGTTAAGGAAATTTCTTGGAGGTTTTAAATTCACATAACAACAAATGTTGAGGAAATGCAGCTGTTACGGTTGATTTTTGTTGTTGCATGTGCAAAGTTAGAATTGAAGGGAACCAAAATTTGCTTCTGTCAGGGTTAAAGGATAAAAAAAAAGTGAGATGACTTCCAAACTTGCTACGAGAATTAATATGAGGTTCTTATTCTTTCTCTAGAAGAGCAGTTGAGTCTTCACCTTGAGTCCCTTGTATAGTCTTTGGATTATATGTTACTGCAAGTCAGTTGGTTTATATGGAAATATGAGGAGGAAAAATGCCAAGGACTTCTGTGGTGTAGAAACAATTACTCTGAGAAGTCTCTTAGAGGCTGTTGCAGAGTCTTGTGGAAAAAAAGTTTTCATTACCAGGAATAGGGGATCAAGATGGTACGACAGATTTGTTTAATATGTCAAAGATTTGCTGAGTTGAAGTTACAAGGGCATTTTTAAAAATAGGCAGGGGTGGACTGGGTGGTCTCCAGCTCTTTTTATGCAAATAGTGGAGGCTTGATTGAATAATTTCCTTCTTTGTTGTTTTAAAGCCATGTGAAGATGACAAAATGGATGCCTTGTCTATCAATCCTATTAGTGTCTTGAACATTGAAGGTATTCTTGGAGACTTAGCTTCAACGTGGAAAGTGGAAATAAGTCCTTGTTTATTTGTACACTCTGTAGACTTTTGTTAGATGAACAACCTTAATGATTTAATAGGGCCAACGCAGTGCAAACTTCACTGGTTGCTATAGAAACTAGTCATCCCTTATTCTATTGCCTCCATTTTTTGTAGAGTATCACATCCTGAGAGTTTACATTTATTATTGCAGTGATGCAATGCGCAACTTGAATGTAAAATTTACGATGCCAAAATTAAAAGATGAAAAGGGGTTTAAGAAAGTTGAACAAAACAAACGGCTAGTGTCAAAATATAAAATATTTTTGAGGGGGCAACATTGTACAAATTTGAAAAGCCTTAAATGTTGTTTCACAGTTTAAGCTACCATTTTTAGCACTTGCTTCAAATTTGTACTTTATTCTTGCTATATTATGTCACAATATTGTGTCTGGTTTATCTTTTTATGTAGGTTGTCACCTGTGGCAGTATACCTTTGGAGTCATCTTACCAGAAGGTACACAGATGTGTATATGTTTCAACAGAGTTGTATGAATTTAGAGGGTTGGGTGGAAAGTCTGCCCATTCGAAGCACCGCTTTTTCTCATGGGGATCCAGACATTCAGAGGTGAGTTTGCTCACGTTGATTTGTGAAAATATTGATGTGAAAAACAGTTAGCAAATGATGATTCAGCTTCAGCTCATGGCACTTGGGTTTTAGTAAACGATAGCACAGAGTTAAATTTACTTAAATGCCTAAGAACGTTTGAGCAATAAACAAAGCACCTGACACTTAAATTATGTTCCTATACTGAGGCATGGCCGCGTGGAGCTGACCGAGGAAATGTAAGTTACTGATTAGGGAATAAAAATCAGGTTCTGGGCAAGTTTATATGAAATTGGAAGTCAATATTTACCTGTACTTCATGTTTCACTGAATGCCTTAAGTTTGTAAACACATGCATGACGATAAGGTAATAAGCACAAGGAGTTCTTCATTTGATTGGGCCACTGAATGTCTTAATTAGTACATAGCTATTTAAGAAACCAGAAAATGCAGATAGTTCTAATTGGTGTGCCATTAATGAAAAAACATAACCTGACTCCCTATGATTATTGAAAACTGGGAATACTATCTTTGGTGTCTCATAATGCAACCATAGCTTAATTGTGTGCATTATTTACTGTAGCTAATGTTTTTTTTTTTTTTGTGGAGAAAGCCTCTAATTCAGCATTTGTTATGACGCGTTGCTTCTGGTGAACAGATGTTTGTTGCTGATTTTTACATATCAGATTTCCAATCTGGACTAAGAGCACTAGTAAAGGCGGGCTATGGAGCCAAGGTGGCTCCATTTGTCAGGGAAGCTACAGTAGTGGACGTGAAAAAGGAGAACATGGACTTGTCTTCCAGCTTTTTACGCTGGTTAGCTGATCGCAACCTTTCAAGTGATGACAGGATCATGCGTCTCAAAGAAGGGTATGGCTTAAGAAAAGGGTTTTACGAACTGATTCCTTGATTTGGCAGTTCTAGTGAGTTTTCTTGGTTGGGATACTTCTGAGATATGTTTGCATCCAGGTATATCAAAGAAGGGAGCACTGTAAGCGTGATGGGTGTTGTTCGGCGACACGATAACGTGCTGATGATTGTCCCCCCCCAAGAGCCTCTCTCAACAGGTTGTCAGTGGTTCCGATGCCTCCTCCCAACCTATGTTGAAGGCCTTGTTTTGACATGCGATGATAATCAAAATGCTGACGTGGTTCCCGTGTAGATATTTAGCTGTTCATCTTAATCTAAGTTTTCTTTTGAACTGGATTTCACAAGTAAATATTTGAAGGGTGCCAAGCAAGGCAATAATCAAGCACCCTCCAAACCACTCTGTACGTACCTTCCTTTAAGGTTTTAAAGGAGCATGTAAATGGCACAGAAGTCGCAGAGATGGAAGAACGATGAGCGTGTAGTAGTCAAGCATAGTCTAATTTATATGTGCTGTGGATGGAGAGTAGTATGCAATGGGGAAAAAGAACACCCAACGGAAGATGCTGAGAAATGTTGTAGTGTGGTAGCGCTAAGCATTTTGATATTGGCTGATTTGTGTACATAAGTAGCAGAGCCGCGCTACGGGGTATGGAATTGTTGCCTTCTTCTGAACTATAATCTAGCAAATGCACTGTAATTGTATTTGGGTTCCTCTTATAAATTATAGAGGTTTCCATTTATGTTTGTTTAATAGGGACGCACCTCTTGAAAAGCATGAAATTCATGCTTTCGGTGAGGTGCGCCATGCACCGCACACAACCACATTCTTTGTGTTTGTGTTTGCGGTTTTTTTTTTTTGGGATTGTTTAATTTAATTTAATTTATTTTTTTTGTGTACGATTAGGGCCTTGTATTGCCTATTTGCTTGTATTGTGAAAATGGCATCTACGTTAACATTCTGTTGTGCTCTGTAGCGTAGAGGCACGTATATTAAATTCAAGGGGCAATTACCCTGTGAGTTTGAGCATCATCGTAAAACTTTCTTATCTATCAGGTTTAAGCTGGCACTGAAAAACTAAAGTATGTTTCCTATGAGGGTAAAGCTTTAAGATAGGGAACTTAATCTGGACGGCATCCCTCCGGCAACCACCAAAGTTTCTCTTGTTATGTAAGAAGCATCATCGGATGCCGAGAAGGCAACTGCAGAGACCATGTCGTCCGTGGTACCAAGCCTGTTGAGCAAGGTCTGATCCTCAATTGTCTTCCTCTGCAACAATTAACAATCTAGTCCAGTCCAGGACATGTCAGCGACTGTTCCTTTTTTAAATTATTCAAACAACTCGAAGACAGAAATCTGAACTTACAATCGTCTTATTGCTTGTAATGAAATCAGCAAGGTGTGTTGGTACAATCCCAGGAGCCATACAGTTCGCACGAGTGTATTATGCACAAAAATGACCAGAACAAAAGCATGGTGTGTCTGCACAAGCACCTATATACAGTCTTTCAAACAAGGGTAACAGCTTCAAGTTCATCATCATATTTCAGACATAAATGGAAGAACACAAGCGGACAATACCTTGGTAAGCCCCAATATTATGGATGGATGAGGATGCCACCTTCTGTTCTGTAATCTGATACACACCGTAGCATGTCTATGCCTTTCTGTTCATTTGAAACATCGTATAAACGACTTCCTTGCTTGCTTGCTTTGACATCGATACTGTTTCTGACAACGAGTCAACGACACTTGCTGGTGTCAGATTATTGGCCCTTCTATTCTTAATTTTATCATACTTTGATCCTCTTACTATTTTGTTTTGCTTCCACCCCCTGTGCTTACATGAGACTTTCGCCACTGCCATCAAAGAACTTCAGGAATGGTGATAATTAGCTCCTGTCAAGATTTGCTACATAAGTAAACATACATGGTTGAAATGATAGTATATATAAATTTGTGATCATAGAGGCAACACCTATTTTAAGGAACAATATTAACTTAATTTGCATTTTATTTTTCCATTAATTCTAAACTTTAGTATGGTACTACTATCTACGGATGATTTACCTCCATGAAGCATATAAAATTTATTGTACACAAGTCAATATATTTTTACAATATTATAAGATTGTTTTTTTAAACATATTATCAGTATTAAAATGAACCTACTCTTGTAACTACAAAGTATTTTATAAGAGTATTTTTTATTTAAAAATATATTAAAATATTTATTTATTTTAATTTTGACTTTAGCATAAAAAATCATCGGAAAAAAAAACTAAAAATCATTAATTTGATATTTTTTAAGTCAAATACATTTTTAAAATATACTTATACATAATTTCAAATGCAAAAATAAAATGATATGATTTTTTTTCTTTTCAGTGGCGATAACAAAGCCAATAGCCTAGAGAGAGATTAAAATTTTTATAATGTCAAATGAGTTTTGATAGAGAGATGGACCGTGAAAGAGAAAAACACATTTGAATACACTAAAAATGATAATAATATTTTCAACTAGATTAATTTTTTTTCTTCTAATTTATATATGTTGATTATATCATCAGTATACATAACTTTCTTGAATATATATATTGATTTTTTTTTTCTGAGTACTCATTAGTTTATTGAATTTATATTCGCATTCTGATAATTTAATTATATTCGGTATATTATTTATTTGCTTTGATATACATATATATGAGAATATTTGTTATGTCTGGATATCAGGATGCTTGCCAAAAACTTTATACTAACAGAGAGTAATTAGTCTATATACACTTAATAGTCTGTATACTTAACTAGTGAGAGAAGCAAGGTTGTTAAAATCGCGATTTTAACACGGCACGGAAAATGCAAAACAAACTTGGATCGTAAAAACGGATCGTAAAATCGTAAAATCGTAAAATCGTAAGGAATTTTAAAATACATTAACAAAAAATTCATGTTTCAAATACATAGTTCAACAATTCAAGAATCAACTCAAATCAGCCCTGTAATCAATCCAAACATTTTATG
>Ga0307513_10008517_pt1 | contig 13100 bp, 13 predicted proteins | sample 15_EM_MG_FD_202174 | JGI IMG/M metagenome (GOLD analysis project Ga0307513, IMG submission 202174) | Populus trichocarpa ectomycorrhiza microbial communities from riparian zone in the Pacific Northwest, United States - 15_EM | ecosystem: Host-associated > Plants > Roots > Unclassified | place...
ACCGACGTTGGCGTCCAACATTTTCATTTTGTCGTCACATTCAGCCACACACGCGGTCTTGACGTGATACACGACCAACGACAAATCCACAGGACGCTTGCCCACGTCTCCCGATATTCTGTGGACTACAAAGCCCGACGACGGGACTTGTTTCGCATGCAGTAGCGGCTAGGGTGCCCATGTGTGTCGGATCTGCGTCCCACAGCATCGAGAACCTCCAGGAACTCTATCTGAGTCTACCCCTCCACTTCTGATTGTTAGGACGGCTGTCGTGTCCTCTTGGCGCGACGGCTGTTCTCTGGCATTCTGGTTCTCACTGCCCCGCTCTTTCCACCGGATGTTCCATCGGATGAGAAGTTGAAAGGTGCCCACTCACTCGCTCGCTGGAAATGATTTCCTCCTACAGCTATCCCCCCAATATCGTTCTGCAAATATCGTCAGATTCTCCATAGTGATAAGACGCGTATGCGGTGGGTCCCAAATATCAGAATCCTCATCGATACAGTTAACGAGTCAAAGAGCAGAAAGCAAGAGTTTCGTTATCAAATTTCTGCTATATGCATGGGAGCGAAAGTGAGAAAATGAACACATTCGTGGCTACGGTGTTCCAAAAAGTCCTGGTATTCGTGGTAGTATATTATAACGGTAATTAATTCAAGTCCACAATTCGATCGGGCCCGTTTGGTTCAGTTATTTCAAGCCACAGAGCGACTTGGTGACCTGGACACTAGTCCCATTGACCACACCCAGCCAATCGGCTTGGCCGTTGCTACGGTGCGTATTAGTAAATGAATCTGGGAGGGGAAGAATAAAAATCTACGCACGTCAACGTGTTCATGCCCCCCTTGGAAAGGTTGTAGCCGTCATCTGCATGATCGATCACCGTCACTGTGACCGTTGTGCCCTGATAGGTGACGTTCCAACAGGTACCTGATATACGGTGAGCCGCGGGCCTCGGCCACGAAGTCAAGGCTAACAGAATGGAACGAACCACAGCTTGGGGAGTTCCACCCGGCAACCGCGGAGGATCCACCGATATTTGGGAATGTCGGCAGATCCTTGAAGACCTTGTAACCTTTGGTCAGCAGACCGTTGGGTCCGTCAGAGCACGCGACCGTGGAAAGCGACTGTGGGCCATTGTCGTAAATTGGGTCCCAAGAGACGCGGGTGGCGCTAGCGACGAACGGAGCGACAAGGAGAGCGACGATGGAGATGAACTTCATGTCTGTGACTGTAGGAAAACAAGGGTGTTGTTTGCCTGAGTCTTCAGTGCTACCACATCCCTCAGCCTTTATAACCTTTGGAGCGTAATGCTCCGGATAAAAAGAGGAGTGAAACAGGAGGTGGCAGATGAAGAATGTGTTGAGGGCCCGCACATGACCCCGACGGGATCGAGCGAGCACTTAGGATCAAGGAACTCGGGGTGAGGTGGGCAAAGAAGGGGCACAGGCCAGTAGGAGCATTAGATGTCTCGGTCACTTGTTATGTCACTGGGAGGTGACTCCCTAATATCCGATGAGCCGACTGATGTCGGCTATTGCAGACTAAGCGGGGCATAGTGAAAATCCAGTAGACCACCGTATAGGCAATCCCACAAGCACAGTAGTGGTCCTAGTAGTTGCTGAACGTTGAACGTTGAATATCCAGGACACAATAAAAACCTGGGGTGTAGGCAATGATCCCGGATTGATGTTTGCCAGAATGCAGAACGGCTTCCGTAGGTAATTTGAGGAAGAGGGGCATGGTTAGGGGGAACGCATCAATGTGGTGCGAAGCCTACAGTCCCCACCGAAAAACGTGTTTCGAAACACTCCGATGGCCGAACACCCGGCGAGAAAATACAACCCAGAGGGTACATTTAACTGTTCCGAGCTGGACGGAACCGTGGCCTCGTGACTGGAGGAATAAGGGGCTTTCCCAGCCCTCTCCGTAAATATCTGCGGGGAGGATCGCCCCTTGGGATGGACCGACGAGACTCGGCCCATGTGCACGATGAGGAGGGACGACAAGAACAGCGTCTGAAAAGACAAATCCGGCATCATGTATCTGCACCAAGCGCCACCACCTGGAACACGGGACCGGCAACCCCCGCTGCCGAAAGTTGGGCTCTCATAGAGTTCCCGGGCCCGCCGGTGTCACAAAGGTACCATCTTGACGTCTAACGATATAATTTTGTTGCCACATTCATCCATACACGCTTTGTGATAACCACCGACGAATCTACCGAGCCAGGCCCCTCCCCAACCGCGTTCGCCCACGTCTTCTGATATTCTGTGTGCTGCGATGCGCGACGCCGATACTCGGTTTGGAGGTAGCGGCAGTCAGGGAACCAAGGTACGTTGAATCTGCACCCGCAGCATTGAGGACCTTCAGGAACGACTACCGGGTCCATCTCTCTGCTGATGGTTGTTATGTAGAACGTCTGTCGTGTCTTCTTGACGCAATGGCTGTTTCCACAGTTCGACGTTCGACGTTCAGAATCTAGCGTTCTTATTAACGCTTCCGCACCTCCCAGATTCTCCGCGTTCTCATGCAAACTCCTGACGGACTCGGTTCCTATCCCGGCTCAGTCGACCAAGCGGGCGAAGGCTGATTTCCAGGGGCCAGTCGCAGAAGATCAAGAAGTCGTGCTTCGTGAACCACGGTGCCCGCCACCGAAGCATTTCCAAGATTTCTTTTGACGCCATAACGATGAGGTTCAAGCTTAAGGGGGAGGAAAACCGGATGGCCTGAGCTCAGTCCAAACTGCCACGCATGAACTCAAGTCAGCCACCACACGACGACTCTCATACCGGCACCCGAACACACGCAGCCTCCGGCACAAACACACACACCGGTAAGTAAACCTCCAAATACTCTCCCTAGCAACTATTACAAGCTTTACAGCTTCGATGTCGCGAGTACCTCCAACTTCCTCCCATGGGCTGCCCACCACCTATCTACCTCAGCGTCCGCATCGTATCCAAACAAAACGTCGTTCTCCCGCTTAACCGCCCGCAGATTATCATTCCCAGCCGATTCACGCAGCAACCCCCCTGAACTGCCACCGGAGAGTTCCAGGACCATCGCCTTGCGCATATTCTCATCTCGCTCTCTTTGCTCCGGCCCGTCTGGAAGGTGGAGGATCTGCCCGCTCAGTCGCGAGGATTCTTGTACCGACGCAGTGCGACCAAGTCGGAGACCCTGATAGGCTTCGAGGAGTGGTCCCAATTGGGAAATTCTGGAAATTCTGGAAAGAAGGTTGCCAAGCACCGCTGCGTCCTCGATTGCCATCGCAGAGCCCTGCGACTTGTATGGCTGCGATCGAATATCAACGATCACCTCAGTAGGTAAATCTGTGATATATCTTACCACCATTGGATGACATGCGTCTCCTAGAAGGATTACACGCCCAGAATCATGAACCCATTTATTAAGAGGCCCTCGATCCACCATGCGCATCCTGAGGGTCGATTGGACGAGTCCGATCAACTTGCGCACTCTACCCAAAAAGCACTGAATAAAGCTCTCCGAGAATAGGACGCTCCCTCTCACCGTGGTTCAAAGTCATCAAAGTCCCGCCTCATCTTATCTACATCTCCCTCCGTGGTCCAGGATTCTACAGACCCATCGTCTGGGTGCACCAGAGCGATATTGAATGCCTCCTTCCCCCTCTATGCAAACAACTCGTATGGTCAGCATATTTAAACTGAAAGAGGAATGATTGGCGCACGACGGGATACAGTATAACCAGACGCCCCCCAGGGGCTAACCATGCGGTCATCTGTGGGTGCTCAATGAATTCCAGCAACTCCGGATCTTGCTTCATGGGTGGGGCTGGTATAATCGCCCGATAGACCGCATCCCCCATCGGCTCCGCTGGATTTGGTTTTCCTGACACGACCCGTTGAATGTAGCTCCTTACGCCGTCTGCTCCAATGATCAAATCCGCCCTCATGACCTTTCCGGACTTGAGGGTGACGGAAGGTGACACTGGGTCAGGATTGCATCCAACGACGGGCGAATCCAGCAGGATGGTAACATGTGGGGCAGCGAGGTCGTATAGGAGTTTTCGAAGGTCTGCACGGTGGATTTGATAGAAGGGAGTACCGTACTCCTCCTCCGCTGCCTCTCCCCATCTCGTGAATCCGAGGAGTTCTCCAGTGTTGTACCTCCTAAACGAACTACCTTCCGGTTTGACGGCGACCTGATCCAAGTGCTTTCCCAACCCCCATCTTTGGAGCAGCAGGCTGGAATTAGGGCTGATTTGAATGCCGGCGCCGATATTTGTTATCGCGCGGGAGGATTCGACGACGGTCACGCGGTGGCCTGCTTGGGCGAGACAGAATGCTGCACCCAAACCGCCAATACCACAGCCAACCACGATGATGTCGAGGACGAGTGAAGCCTTTCGGGGGCCGTAGATGGACCGTTGTTTTGTTGCAACGTCAAGGGCGCCCACTGTAGCTGCGGGGGCCAGAGTCGAGGAGTTGGAGGGATACATCGTAAGGCGTAGAGGACTCCGGAGTGGAGGGAATAGCATATCGAGATGGAGAGTTTTATACCTACTGTACCATTCCGACTAACTCAGATCGTCACTGTCATCAGAAGGTCCGCCCACCGAATTTTTGGCCAGGTGTCAATATCATCAAGGGCCTGCCGCTAGGTTTGACTTGATGTCATCAATTTTTCGAGCTCGTCCAGGACAAGTAAAACAAGGTGCAGGGCTGGCAAGCAGCAGAGCCCGGTACGGATCCACTCTGACAAAATTTACGCAGGAGACGGCGATACATGGGATACGGATTAACGAGGAGTAGAACACAGTGCTTTGCAAAACGATAGGGTCGTCTCTCAGATAATGGGCGACTGTCCGTAAGGGTACACTGTGTACACACGGTTCTAGGTGAATATCAAAGGGCTTACGAGGGAACTGTCACAACCCCGTCCGTTGTGTCGGATCATGGGCGGCGTGAATCTCGACTGCTGGCACCCTTCTGCGGTGCCCAGAGGTATCTCTAGTCTTGGGGATAGTCACCCAATGCAGCCCCACGCGGGCGCCCCATGTCGCCGGGAAAAGTAAACGCTCTGAACCCTCATATTCTATTATCACGCTCGCTCGATTCAAATCACATATGACATCATGGGTTACGAGTACTTGGCATATATAGCAGACCTACATGTACTTGATACTCTATGGACACGGACAGAGTTCGGGTCATCTTTCTGAATTGAGTTCTCCTTCTCGTGTTTTGACGATCACCTTCTCACGTCGGCTGACCGGCCAAACCCGGACAGCTCGATCACGTTGAGGCCGCCGTCCCATGACGGATCTAGCACGACCATTCCGGTCACTAGTAAAGCCTCCGTTCAATTCCTCCCTGGCTGGAGCAGTAACAGATGATCAATGTCTGGTTGAACGCCAGACCGGTCGTGTTGGCCAGTCCCCAAACCCACCCCTGACTTCGATCTTCTGATGGCAATTTGCCATAACAACATCCTCGCGATCTTTTTCGTTTGCTCGCTCATGTCGGAACGATGCCGAGCGTGGTCCGCAGGGCACCGCAGAGGGAGAGAGCTGGGGCATTTAATCTATGCTTTATTGCCTCCTTGAGAGGTGTGATGACACACAGAGTGGCCATAGATCTAATTGCCGGCATTGGTCGACTTTCCTCGTGCGTTCCGAACGGCACACTTTACAGCTTCGATGTCGCAAGTACCTCCAACTTCTTTCCATGAACTGCCCACCATTTATCTACCTCAGCGTCCGCATCGTATCCGAAAAAAGCGTCGGTCTCTGCCCTACCCGCCCACCGATTCTGATTCCCAGCCGGTTCACGCGGCGACCCCCTTGAACTGCCACTGGAGAGCTCCAGGGCCATCGCCTTACGCATACCCTCATCTCGCTCTCTTTGCTCCGGCCCGTCTTGAAGGTGGAGGATCTGTCCGCTCAGTCGCGAGGATTCTTGTACCGACGCAGTGCGACCAAGTCGGAGACCCTGGTATGCCTTGAGGAGCGGTTCCAATTGGGAAATTCTGGAAATTCTGGAAAGAAGGTTGCCAAGCACCGCTGCGTCTTCGATCGCCATCGCAGAGCCCTGCGACTTGTATGGCTGCGATCGAATATCAACGATCACCTCAGTAGGTAAATCTGTGATATATCTTACCACCATCGGATGGCATGCGTCTCCTAGAAGGATTACACGTCCAGAGTCATGAACCCATTTATTAAGGGGCTTCCGATCCACCATGCGCGTCCTGAGGGTCGATTGGACGAGTCCGGTCAACTTACGTACTCTACCAAAAAAGCACTGAATAAAGCTCTCCGAAAATAGGACGCTCCTCACCGTGGCTCAAAGTCACTAAAATCCCGCCTCATCTTATCTACATCTCCCTCTGCGGTCCAGGATTCTACAGACCCATCGTCCGGATGCACCAGAGCGATATTGAATGCCTCCTTCCCCCTCTACGCAAACGACCCGTATTGTCAGTATACTGGAACTGAAAAGAGAATGATCGGCGCACGACAGGATACAGCGTAACCAGACGCCCCCCAGGAGCTAGCCATATAGTCGTCTGTGGGTGCTCAATGAACTCTCGCAACTCCGGATCTTGCTTCATGAGCGAGGTTGGTATGATCGCCCGATAGACCGCATCCCCCATTGGCCCCGCTGGATTCTGTTTCCCTGACACGATCTGTTGAATGTAGCTCCTCACGCCGTCTGCTCCGATGACCAAATCTGCCCTCATGACCTTTCCGGACTTGAGGGTGACGGAAGGTGACACTGGGTCAGGATTGCATCCAACGACGGGCGAATCCAGCAGGATGGTAACGTGTGGGGCAGCGAGGTCGTATATGAGCTTGCGAAGGTCTGCACGGTGGATTTGATAGAAGGGAGTACCGTGCTCCTTCTCGGCAGCTTCTCCCCATTTCGTGAATCCGAGGAGTTCACCAGTATTGTACCTCCTGAACGAATTACCTTCCGGTTTGACGGCGACCTGATCCAAGTGCTTTCCCAAACCCCATCTTCGGAGTAGCCGGCTGGAATTAGGGTTGATTTGAATGCCTGCGCCGATATCCCTGATGGCAGGGGACGATTCGAGGATTGTCACGCGGTGACCTGCTTGGGCAAGACAGAATGCAGCACCCAAACCGCCAATACCACAACCGACCACGATGATGTCGAGGATGAGGGAAGCTTTTCGGGGACCGTAGATGGACTGTTGTTTCGTTGCAACGTCAAGGGTGCCTACTCTAGTTGCGGAGGCCAGAGTTGAGACGTTGGAGGGAGACATCGTAAGGCGTAGAAGGCTCCAGAGTAGAGGGAGTGGCATATCGAGATGGAGAGCTTTATACCTACTGTACCATTCCGAACAACTCGGATTGCCACTGTCATCAGGGGATCCGCCTGCCGAATTTTTGGCCAGGTGTCAATATCATCAAGGGTCCGCCGCTAGGTTTGACTTGATGTCATCAATTTTTCGAGCTCACCCAGGACAGGTAGGATGGGGTGCAGGGCCAGAAAGCGGCGGAGTCCGGTACGGGTCCACTCTGACAAATATTGCGCAGGAGACGGGTACATGGGATGCGGATTAGCGAGTAGTAGAATACAGCGCGTTGCGAAACGATAGAGTCGTCCCTCAGATAATGCAGTTCCGCACCCCGTGTCGAGTTAGGAAAAATAAACATTCTGAACCCTTACATTCTATTATCACACTCACTCACTTTAGATCACATATAATATCATGGACTATGGTTACTTGGTATGTATAGTAGACCCACATGTACTAGATACTCCAGGGATATGAACAGAATTCGGTCATCTTTCTGAATTGAGTTCTCCCCGCGTCTCGACGATCACCTTCTCACGTCGACTGACCGGCCAAACCCGGACAGCTCGATCACTGCGTCAAGGTCAGGGCCGTCTCACAGAGCACGACCACCCCGACCACTAAAACTTCCGGTCAATTCAGCCCTGGCTGGGGCGATAACAGATGATCAATGCCTGGTTGACCGCCGGACTGGTCGTGTTGGTCAGCTTCAAACTCTATTCTTGGCTTCGATTTTCTGACGGCAACTTGCCGTAACAACATCCCCGCAATCTTTTTCGTTTTCTCGCCCATGTCGGAACAATGCCGAGTGTGGTCTGCGGGGCACTGCATAGAGAGAGAGAGAGAGAGAGCTGGGACATTTAATCTATGCTTTATTGCCTCCTTGAGAGGTGTAACGATACAGTGGCCGTAGATCTAATCGCCGGCATTGGTCAACTTTTTTTGTGCGTTCCGAACGGCACGCTTTACAACTTGGGTGTCTCAAGGGCCTCCAACTTCTTACCATGAGCTGCCCACCATTTATCTACCTCAACGTCCGCATCGTATCCGAAAAATGCGTCGGTCTCTGCCCTACCCGCCCACAGGTTCTGATTCCCAGCCGGTTCAGGCAGCGATCCCCCTGAACTGCCACCGGAGAACTCCAGGGCCATCGCCTTGCGCATATTCTCATCTCGCTCTCTTTGCTCCGGCCCGTCTGGAAGGTGGAAGAAACCCTTGGTCAATCGCGAGGATTTTTGTACCGCCGCAGTGCGACCGACCCGGAGATCCTGATAGGCTTCGAGGAGTGATCCCAATTGAGAAATGCGGGAAATTCTCGAAAGGAGGTTACCAAGCACCGCTGCGTCTTCGATTGCCATCGCAGCCCCTTGCGCTTTGTATGGCTACGAACGAATATCAATGATCATCCCAGTAGGTAAGTCTGTGATATATCTTACCACCATCGGATGGCATGCGTCCCCCAGAAGGATTACACGTCCGGAGTCATGAATCCATTTATTCAGAGGCTTCCGATCCACCACGCGCATCCTGAGGGTCGACTGGACAAGTCCGATCAACTTGCGCACTCTACCCGGAAGTATTGAATAAAGTTCCCCGAGAATAAGATACTCCTTCTCACCGTGGCTCAAAGTCACTAAAGTCCCGCCTCATCTCATCTGCATCTCCCTCTGCGGTCCACGATTCTACTGACCCACCATCTGGGTGCCCCAGAACGAGATTAAATTCCTCTTTCCCCCTCTATACAACCAGCTCGTTGTCAGTATGTTGAAGCTGGAAGGGAGGTGACTGACGTACGACAGGATATGCGACCACGTGCTTCCCGGGGGCCAGCCATACAGTCATCTGCGGCTGCTCAATGAACTCTCGCAACTCCGGATCTTCCATCATGAGTGACGTGGGTATAACTGTTCGATAGGCCGCATCTCCCATCGGCTCCGCTGGATTCGACTTCCCTGACACGACCCGTTGAATGTAACTCTTCACCCCGTCCACACCAACGATCAGATCTGCCTTCATGACCTTTCCGGACTTGAGAGTGACCGAAGGTGACGCTGGGTCGGGATTGCATCCAACGACGGCCGAATCCAACAGGATGGTAGCGTGCGGGGCAACGAGATCATATAGAAGTTTTTGAAGGTCGGCACGATGGATTTGATAGAACGGGGCGCCGTACTCCTTCTCCGTAGCCTCTCCCCATCTCGTGAATCCCAGGAGTTCGCCAGTCTTATAACTCCTGAAAGAAAGACCTTCTGGGTTGACGGCGACCTGATCCAAGTGCTTTCCCAAGCCCCACCTTCGGAGCAGCCGGCTGGAATTAGGATTGCTTTGAATGCCTGCGCCGATGTCCCTGATGGTGGGGGACGATTCGACGATGGTTACACGGTGGCCTGCTTGGGCGAGACAGAATGCAGCACTCAAACCGCCAATACCACCACCGACCACGATGATGTCGAGGATAAGAGAAGCCTTTCGGGGACCGTAGATAGACTGTTGTTTCGTTGCAACGTCAAGGGCGCCTACTGTAGCTGCGGGGACCAGAGTCGAGGAGTCGGAGGGAGACATCGTAAAACGTAAAGAACTCCAGGGCGGAAACGACGTGCCAAGATGAAGTTGTTTTATATCCTGGAATTCCTTGGCGCCTAGTCTTATTACTGTAGCTTAGAAGGCGGGGTTCATTGGGCAACCAACCATAAAGTCCATGCCCCGACCCGGTAGAGTGACTTGGGCGTCTACAACCCGGGAAGCCTTCCCCTTAAGTTCAAGGGGTCATACAGCCACTCCCTGGTAACGGAGCTTGTTGTTCATGTAACAAGATTATCCCATCGTCACTGCACCACACCGATGGTTAGTATCGAGTGGCCAAGAAGAGAACGCTCGTTCGTACAATTACCAGACAGTATGATTCAAGGCGAAAAAGATATGTGCCAGAGCCTGTCAGAGTTTAGGGTTGACGTTGTCAGACTCGCGTTCGAGGCGAGCGTTGAAGCAACCAACCACACCCATCGGCCTCGTGATGAAGAGGGACAAAGCGAAGGACGCGGAAGTCGACTTTTAAACTTTTTTTCTTTCGAACGGCATACTTTACAATTTCGGTGTCTCAAGTGCCTCCAGCTCCCTCCCACGAGCTGCCCACCACCTATCTACCTCATCGTCCGCATCATATCCAAACATAATATCATTCTCCGATTTAGCCGCCTGCCGATTCTGATTCCCAGCCGATTCACGCAGCGACCCCCCTGAATTGTCACCGGAGGATTGTGAGGTCATCGCCTTGAGTAAACCTTCATCTCGCTCTCTTTGCTCCGGCCCATCTGGAAGGTGGAAGAAACGCTTGCTTAGTCGCGAGGTTTTTTGTACCGCCGCAGTGCGACCGAGCCGGAGATCCTGATAGGCTTCGAGGAGTGATCCCAATTGAGAAATGTGGGAAATTCTCGAAAAGAGGTTGCCAAGCACCGCTGCGTCTTCGATTGCCATCGCAGCCCCTTGTGACTTGTATGGCTGCGATCGAATATCAGCGAATACCTCAGTAGGTAAATCCATGATATATCTTACCACCATCGGATGACACGCATCTCCTAGAAGGATTACACGTCCAGAATCGTGAATCCATTTATTCAGAGGCTTCCGATCCAGCAAGCGCATCCTGAGGGTCGACTGGACGAGTCCAAGCAGTTTGCGCGCTCTGCCCGGAAGTATTGAACAAAGCTCCCCGAGAATGGAGCGGTACTTCTCACCGTGGCTCAAAGTCATCAAAGTCCCGCCTCATCTTATCTGCATCCCCTTCTGCGGTCCAAGATTCTACGGACCCATCATCTGGATGTATCAGAACGAGGTTAAATTCCTCCTTCCCCCTCTGTACAAACGACCCGTATTGTCAGCATACTGAAACTAGAAGAGGGGTGATTGACGCACGACAGGATATGCGACCATATGCCTCCCCGGGGCCAGCCATACAGTCATCTGCGGCTTATCAATGAACTCCCGCAGTTCTGGATCTTGCTTCATGAGCGAGGCCGGTATGATCGCCCGATAGGCCGCATCTCCCATTGGCTCCGCTGGATTCGATTTCCCTGACACGACCTGCTGAATGTAACTCTTCACCCCGTCCGCTCCAACGATCAGATCTGCCTTCATGACCTTTCCGGACTCGAGGGTGACCGAAGATGACGCTGGGTCCGGATTGCATTCAACGACGGACGAATCCGGAAAGATGGTAACGTGCGGGGCAACGAGGTCGTATAGAAGTTTGTGAAGGTCGGCGCGGTGGGTTTGGTAGAAGGGAGCACCGTACTCCTTCTCCGTAGCCTCTCCCCACCTCGTAAATCCGAGGAGCTCGCCAGTCTTGTACCTCCTGAGCGAAAGACCTTCTGGTTGGACGGCGACTTGATCCAAGTGCTCCCTCAACCCCCATCTTCGGAGTAGCCGGCTGGCATTAGGGCCGTTTTGGATACCCGCGCCAATTCCCCTTATTACGGGGGAGGATTCGACAATGGTCACGCGGTGACCTGCTTGGGACAGACAGAATGCAGCCCCCAAGCCGCCGATACCGCAACCGACCACGATGATATCGAGGACGAGGGAAGCCTTTCGAGATCCGTAAATGGACTGTGGATTCAATACAACGTCGGGGGCGTCTACCCCTGCGGTGGGGGCCGGAGTCAAGGGGTATCCATCGCCCGGCACATGGTCGTCCGGAGGATTCGAGGAATCGGAGGGAGACATCGTGCAAGGATGAAGGACCCCAGAGTGGAGGGAGCGGCACGCTGAGATGGAGTGTTTTATACCCGGGAACCCACTTGTGCCTAATCTTATTCCCGTACCCGCAGGCGAGGGGGGTGGAATTCATCAGGCAACTAAGCATAAACCCACGTTCCAACCTGGTGGGATGGCCGGGGCGCCTACAGTCCAAAAAGTCGACCCCTTCCAATGAGTCGTACAGCCACTCCCCAATGATGGAGCTTGTTGCTCATGCAACGTCGCGTTACGAGGTACAAGAATCATCTGATCGAAGGTGTATTCATCAGGAGCGAGGTCTGGTACCGGAGTTTCAGCAGGGTATATCTCCGCGGTGAAAGTGTCGACCTCACCTCTGGCGGTGGAGAGGTAACCTCACCGTCAAATATACCACCCCGATGGTTAATATCGAGTAGCCAAGAAGAGAACGGTCGTTCACGATCGTCAGACAGTGTGATTCAAGACAATTGAAAGGACGCGTACCAAAGCCTGTTGGTGTCTAGGATTGACGTTGTCGGACTCGTGTCCAAGGCGAGCAACCAGCAAACTGTACCTATTGGTCCGGAGATGAAGCTGGGGACAAAAAAAGATCCAGACGACGGTATTAGACAACTTTCAAGCTTTTCGATCAACTTCATCGAGCGCGGACACGTTCCAACAGCACGTTCAAACAGATAGTATACCCCTCCATCGAGACGCGTTGACACACTAGAGAGCCTCGGGGTCGCGGGCCACTGATCCATCTATCATATGTCAGGTACTAAAATTCAACATCGCGCCTCGCAGGGGCACAACCAAGGTTCGATAACAGATCCGAAGCTTACTAATTGAAAGGCTTACCCCACGTGTCTTGCACGTGCCGCTGAAACCCGCGACGGGGACCTTTCCCTTCTACCTCACAAAGAATGGAACTCATTACATACACGACGGGCTTCCTTGCCTCCAGGTTGACAACAACTACGTACAAGAAGATCATACTCGTGTATTGCGTACGGACCCAGCTACTGCATGGTCTCCGTGCAAAAACAAAAAGACCGAGCAGAGACGGGCAACAAGCA
>Ga0307513_10008518_pt1 | contig 13100 bp, 13 predicted proteins | sample 15_EM_MG_FD_202174 | JGI IMG/M metagenome (GOLD analysis project Ga0307513, IMG submission 202174) | Populus trichocarpa ectomycorrhiza microbial communities from riparian zone in the Pacific Northwest, United States - 15_EM | ecosystem: Host-associated > Plants > Roots > Unclassified | place...
GAAAGGAAGGGTCCCCTTTAACGAACACTGCTTGGCCCGAGAGGCGGAGAGGATGCAGCAGGCACCAAACAAAGACAAACATCCACCCTGGCAAGGCGGTGTGGATGGCGACTGCGAATTTCCTCGGTTGCTTCCATCCCAATACATGAATCCCTTCACCCCCCGGCCCAGCCGGCTCAACTTCCACCGTCTCTGGCAATTTCAATCCGTTCTTCTCAAATACACGCACGCCGCCGATGTCGCCCTCAAACGCCCCCGTACTGATATCGATCTCATGAGCATTCAGGTGGGGTATTTGATCATCCACTGGTTCATTACTGCATTACTGCGGACATTATCCCCTTGCCGCGGTGGCTGGGCCGAAAACAGTCTGCGGAATGTCACTCCAATATGGCGCATGGTCGGCTGCGCTTTAATGCGCCTCCCGTCGTCCACACGGCGTTGGGACCCCTTCCCTCGTCCTCCACCGTCCATCTCCCGCCGACCATTTCTCGTCACCGACACACTGCCTAGGAATAACCCTGTCCCATCAGTCCGCGCTTCCCGGACGTATTGCACCGGACACCCGTCGACTACCGTCTTCCCTTCGCGAAGGTCCTCCAAACTTCTGTGTGGCGTATTCTTTATCATCTTTATCGCTCCTGACCACTCCTTCGCACGGTGGCGATGATGGGGTAACGAAGAACGGAGTAAAATTTTTAGATCTTTGGGTCGTTGGGATTGAAGACGAGCTCAGCTGTATCACTATCTCGAGGTGGAACTGTAATAGCGTTTTCGTAGGGGGGTGGGGAGCCCTGGGAGAAACACTTCACCCTTCGCGGGGTGATAACCTGTAGGGCATTCTGATTAGATCCCCTGGATTTTAACCTTTCTCCGTGAATCTCGTCGAGTGACCCTGGGTCAACCGCCCATGGCCAGTGCTTTGGGAGGCCGACTGGCTGTGCTTTGCCAGCGTAGGTTTATACGCCGGTGACGTGATCGGTATGATGACACGTCTGGCACGGCCGCGCGTGCAGGATATTGATGACCTTTCAAGGCGATCCCCTCCGCCATTTGCGATACAGATAAGGTTTTAACGTCGCAGGTGCCGTCCCCCAACTCCTTTCCGGAGCATAGCCTCGTCAGGGACTACATCAAACGGTCGGCGGATCGCGAGCGGCAAAGAGAAGGGTATTGGTGGTGGACCCCAGACCGGTGTCCGGGGGTACCGTTTGTCCTTGTAGATGATCGGAAGAAACTTTAGGTGCGTGTGCACACTTGAATTACATTCCAAGCTTAAGCTGCTTGCCGAAGTTTCTTTGAGCACGAATGCATCTGGCAGATAATTTTTTGCATGATCCCTGGCGATTGAAGGCGAACAAAAAGTGCGAAAACATCTCGAGAGCGCGATCCGGATCCGGAGGCCTGTGTCACCCATCTCCACAACCTTGCGACGTGGTTACCTGTCAAATCTCAAATATTGGCCACCTTGGGTGCACGGGCCACGGGTGAGTGAGCTAAACGGAAGGGTGGGACTTCGCCCTATTCCAGACAACTTCCATTGCTGCCGCTGGACTTCACGCTGGTAGTCCAGGGACCACTATGCTATCGCGTCAACGCAGAGATCAGCCCAACCTGTCGGGCATTCCCGACAATGAACCTTGATTCCGGGGATCCGCAGACGCGTCAGACATTCCGTGATCGTCATCTCCAAGACCTTACCGAACATGTTTGGGCAGAGTTCACCCTCGGGAGCGTCCACCCAAATGAGATCGATGAAGTCGAGGCTCCATTCCATGCCTGGGACTTGCACGAGTTCCCTTGCAATAATTTATCCGGTGGGCGGCTGCACGTCGAGCGAACCGCCGATACTAAAATGTGCAATATCTTTAGCAACCAACAGTTTTACCGTTGGGGATGTCGTACTCGTGCCACCCGGTGTGGTTGATCCCAACGCGAAACGATGATACCCTCCCTGCGAAACGAAACAAAAGTAGCTTCTGGACCATCCCGGACGACACACCCCGTCCCGTTCACAGGGGGTGAACGAACACCTCCCACGAGAGCTAGGTATATTAGCGGCTCAGCGCAGGTCGCTCCCCTCGCTTGTTTTTCAAACGGGTATTGACCCTTGTGGATCCCGTGGTGCCAGCGGGTGCGCCACCCGTCTCATCGTTCACGGTAAAAGTCGACAAATTAAACCAAACTGTCACTCTCCATTCAAGCACGGCTCAGCGAACAAGTCAACATGATCCTCCCTCGATCTACTACCCGTACTGCAAGAAGATGATTTGGAAATACAACGGAGTGGACCATATCACCACTGATCATCCCAGACTCAACACAATTAACTTTGACAAATGCATTATGGTCAATATCCAGACTCAGGAACAAGAGGGGCGGTGCGTAGTTGTCCTTCCAGAGCTCGCGGATATCTATCGAAACAAATATAGCTATCTCTTCCCACAAGAAGCGGACTTGGCTGTTACGGAGAAGGAAGCCGAACAAGAACATGAACATACAAAGAAGCGTTCTCGTCGTACCGTAGGCGGCTTGAAGAACAAGAAACAGCGTCGTTAGGCAAGTATACTACTCAAGTATACCTGTTGTCTAGCGGGGTTCGAATTGGTACCCCTGGTCAGGCTCGCTGGATTCCTCCCGGCCGCTTGGAATACATTGTTTGTGACGTAATGAAATAGTGCGGCCGTAATGAGGACATGCAGTGCTTCATTATTACGCTTACCGGTACCAGTTCACACGCCTCTATCTCGCCTTTACTATTTTTGAAGCGCCGGCGTGCTACTTGTCTTGCGCTTTGGCCTGAGTGGCTACTTGTATGTATACTACTCTTAGTGTATTTGAATCCCTCTCGAGATCTCATATTGCGCACTTCGTTAGTACGGAGATTCACATGATACAGGTTGCACAGGCCAGGATGTGATGCTCAAGGCGGGACCAATCGATCCACCCACTAGAGGGACACAGGAGGAGTCAGACCCCGCATTGGTGGCGGTTCCGCGGGCCCGTCCCCAGTCTCCAGATCGTCACGCTGACTCATTAGACCCCGGCGGGATCTGACTGATGGCCAGATAAAAAGTTGGACAAAGTCTTCCCCCCCTCCTCTCAGTTTATTACGGCAGACGTCCTCGTCCTCTGAGCTCGTCTCATCAAAATCTCCTGTATCTTTGTACCGCTGTAAAACTAACTAACCATGGTGTAAGTCCAACCCATTCCATTTTCAAGCTCTCATCCTCATGATTTTCATTCAATGATAGCAACTTCACCGTCGGTCAGTAGCGACGTTTCACAGATTCTGGCCGCCAGATGCTCACCTCCGTATCCTACAGACCAGATCCGGGCCCTGATGGACCGCCCCACCAACATCCGTAACATGAGTGTTATCGCCCATGGTATGATCACACCTCCTTAATCTCATCCTTACCCCTGACACCATTTGATCGCGTTACTCCCAATTCATGTAGTCGACCACGGAAAATCCACGTTGACCGATTCGCTCGTTTCAAAAGCTGGAATTATCGCCTCATCAAAAGCTGGTGAAGTGCAATTTACCCACACAAGAGAAGACGAAAAGGAGCGCGGTATCACAATCAAGTCAACGGCTATCTCGATGTACTTTCAAGTCAACAAGGAAGAAATTGACGCGATAAAGCAGAAAACCGAGGGTAATTTTTGTCTTCTCTCTTTGTCGGCTTCGGCACTGACCACCAACTTAGGTAACGAGTTCTTGATCAACTTGATTGACTCTCCGGGACACGTCGATTTCTCCTCCGAGGTCACCGCCGCTCTCCGTGTCACCGATGGTGCTTTGGTCGTCGTTGACTGTATTGAGGGCGTCTGCGTCCAGACCGAGACAGTATTCCGACAGGCTCTTACCGAACGTATCAAACCCGTCGTCATCATCAACAAGGTCGACCGTGCCCTCCTCGAACTCCAAGTCAAGCCCGAGGAGCTGTACCAGCAATTCTCCCGTACCATCGAGAACGTCAATGTTATTATCTCAACCTACCATGACGCCGCTCTTGGTGATGTCCAGGTCTACCCCGATAAGGGTACCGTCGCCTTCGGCTCTGGTCTCCAGGGATGGGCTTTCACCCTCCGTCAATTCGCCACCCGTTACTCCAAGAAATTCGGTGTCGACAAGGAGAAGATGATGACCAAGCTTTGGGGTGATAACTACTTCAACCCCGCCACAAAGAAATGGACTACCAAGGGCGTTGCTGACGATGGCAAGCCCCTCGATCGTGCCTTCAACAGCTTCGTCTTGGACCCTATCTTCAAGATCTTCGATGCAACCATGAACTACAAGAAGGACACCATTTTTGGTATGCTCGAGAAGCTCGATGTCAAGCTTGTCCCGGAGGAGAAGGAACTCGAGGGTAAAGCTCTCTTGAAGGTCGTCATGAGGAAGTTCTTGCCCGCTGGTGACTCTCTCTTGGAGATGATTGTCATTAACCTTCCCTCTCCCGCCACCGCTCAACGCTACCGTGTCGAGACCCTCTACGAGGGTCCCATGGACGACGAATCTGCCATCGGTATCCGCGACTGTAACCCACAGGCTCCTTTGGTCTTGTACGTTTCCAAGATGGTTCCCGCACCCGATAAAGGACGTTTCTACGCCTTCGGACGTGTCTTCTCCGGTACTGTCCGGGCTGGCCCAAAAATCCGAATTCAGGGTCCCAATTACATTCCCGGAAAGAAGGATGATTTGTTCGTCAAGTCCGTCCAGCGCACCGTCCTTATGATGGGCCGTTACGTCGAGCCTCTCGAAGACTGTCCCGCCGGTAACATTGTCGGTCTCGTCGGTATCGATCAATTCTTGCTCAAGAGCGGCACCCTCACCACTTCCGATACTGCCCACAACATGAAGGTCATGAAGTTCTCCGTCTCCCCCGTCGTCCAGGTCGCCGTTGAGGTCAAGAACGCTTCCGATCTCCCCAAGCTCGTCGAAGGTCTCAAGCGACTCACCAAGTCTGACCCGTGTGTCCAGGCCTGGATCAACGAGTCGGGTGAGCACATCGTCGCTGGTGCTGGCGAGCTCCACTTGGAAATTTGCTTGAAGGTTGGGATGCTCCTCCCTCATTCAGTTGCGCCGAGGCTGACCAATTTCAATCCAGGATCTCCAAGAAGACCACGCTGGTGTTCCCCTCAAGATTTCCGACCCCGTCGTCGGTTACCGGGAGACCGTCAAGGCTGAGTCCTCCATCGTCGCGCTGTCCAAGTCCCAGAACAAGCACAATCGCCTGTATCTCAAGGCCCAGCCCATCGATGAGGAGCTCACTCTCGCCATCGAAAACGGCAAGGTCAACGCCCGTGACGATTTCAAGACCCGTGCTAGGATCCTGGCTGACGAGTACGGATGGGATGTCACCGATGCCAGGAAGATCTGGTGTTTCGGTCCCGATACCACTGGTCCCAACCTGATGGTCGATGTCACCAAGGGTGTGCAATACCTGAACGAAATCAAGGATTCTTGTGTCGCCGCTTTCCAGTGGGCCACCAAGGAGGGTGTATGTGCTGAAGAGAACATGCGCGGTATCCGAATTAATATCCTCGATGTTACTGTGCGTTTTCCGCAGCAGTGCCCCTGATTTCTACCGCATCCTGACCTGTGACGCAGCTTCACACCGACGCTATCCACCGTGGAGGAGGACAGATCATCCCCACTTGCCGTCGCGCTACGTACGCCGCTTGCTTGCTCGCCACCCCCGGTATCCAGGAGCCCGTCTACCTCGTCGAGATCCAATGTCCCGAGAGCGCCATCGGTGGTATCTACTCCGTCCTGAATCAGCGTCGTGGACAGGTGTTCTCCGAGGAGCAGAGGGTTGGTACCCCGATGTTCAACGTCAAGGCTTATCTGCCCGTCAACGAATCGTTTGGATTCAACGGTGCTCTGAGGTCAGCCACCGCAGGACAGGCATTCCCACAAAACGTGTTCGATCACTGGGATACCATGAACGGTTCGCCTCTCGATAAGGGAAGCAAGCTTGAGGAGCTGGTCAAGGGCATCAGGACACGAAAGGGTCTTAAGCCCGACATCCCGCCCCTGGACACCTACTACGACAAGCTGTAGACGATCCCCCCTCACCGCCGGTGTGGTTTGAGAATCCCGCCTGAGGGGCTTTCGGTTTTTACTTCTCGGCCGTCGCTTCTGCCATCCTCCATTCATTTCACGCATACGTACATACGATCTGCACGGTTCCCCATCGACGACGACGGTTTTCTCCCCTTTCTTTTACTCGCTTCCGCTCTTTTTGCCTTTTTTGCTGTAGCGCAAGAGGGCTGTTCCAATGCATCCGTGTACTCAATGTAAACAACCCACGCGTACAACGAAGCCTAGTGGGTGCACTGATGATCTTCGACTGAGGGAAACTGTAGTCAATAGCGACTCGAAGCACGTCTCCTACCAATTCATCGAACTCCGTCGGAAAGGTAGGTCGTGTTTTGGGCGGCGGCAAACGTTCTTTCTTCCGATGAACTACATCCGATCAACCGAACTCGACCATGAGCAGGATTTCCCAAACGTGTCTCCATAACAGGTTGGCTGGCGAGAGTACTCATCACTCAACTTCTGACCTCGTTCAACCACGCGGAAGTTTCGTCGGAGGAGCCTTTGCGTGGTGCTTTGATAAATCCCCTTTTACTTTAATCGCCGAAAGGAGGGTCATAACCTCCGCTGCACAGTGGCCGGCGCATTGATTCAGTTGAGGAATACGACCGCCGGCCTGGTCATCCATGCCCGGGCCCAGCGAACTGCACTTCCTGCATTGAGTAAGGGCATGGCCTCTGGCGATGAGCGGCTAGTACAACGAACAAGTAGGTTGTGTGATCTCGTTTACAATAAAGTGAACAACGCTGCTCCAAATCCAACTCCCAAGCCAGTCATCACGACTCGCGTCAACCCTTCCTTCAGGGGACTCGCTCCATTCGGACTGCTTCCCTTACTCGTGCTCGTCATGTCCATTCTGTCTTTCCCGCTATGTCCATTGGAAGTTGCCAAAGCCTTGGGGTCGATCGTAGCCGTGTTGACGGACCTGGTGCGAGCGGTCGTAGCGAACGTGAGGGTATTGCCTGTGGGTGCCGAGTCCTCATAAGCCTTATCGTTCAAGAAGACGAGGGCGAAACCCGGTGCTGGGACGGTGACGGTACACGTGTTGGTTACCGTATCGCAAGGAACGTTCACGATGGTTTCTTCGCCTTGGAGGCGTCCGTCGGACTTGAAGTTCGCGCCAAGGGTTTGACCTGCCCAGGTAAAGTTGGTCTTGGCGGTGACATGTTCCGCACGGAGGTACTTGACTCTGACGGAGGATGGTGTGCTGGGAGGTTGTCCGGTCTCTCCACCGCCGATGGAGATAGCAACACTCAGGTCGTGGGCACCAGAAGTATCGTCAAGGTAGTTGAAGAGAGCGACGCGCATGGGAGTACCGTTCTCGTATATCGCGTAGCCAGGTGTTGATTGGTCGTCATTGTTCACGCCAAGGTCGATGACTTGTGATTGGTTGGACCTGCCCAAAACTTCGGTCATAGCGAGAATCGCGTAGTATATGGGTCCTTCACCGTGAAACTATAAGTACAATGAATCCGCAAAAAGTGATATATGCTCACCAACGGTCCATTGACGAAATACCGTCTGATTCGAAGGAGGGGCTAGGGGAAAATGAAACACTATTACAAGTCCAGGTTCCGGATACGTACGAGTGAACGGCTAGAGTCGAGGCTGGAGTTAGACATCGTAAGCGGAGGGATAGGTTGAACTGACGCTGTAGTATACGTTCTGACCACCAACATGGAAAAGTGCTCCGGTGAAGTTACTGTGAGCCATCATCAGTCCGTAGTCCAGTCCCCACAATGCTGCGGCGAAGGCATCAGAGATCCCGGGGAAACCACCACAAGATGCGCTATTGGTTTCGAACATCATGAACGGCTTGCCAGCCTCCTGGGCAAACTGGCTCATGTTCAGGTATTGCTGGGTGATGCGTACCGCAGTGGCGTGGGTGAGATACATGGGAAGCATATCTTGAGGCTGGCGGACTTCGGCACCTAGGGTCCATCTTTATCAGTTGGAGCGTTTCGAAGTATCTCAATGACACAGTACCGGTACTAAAAGCCGCAGCACAGTTGTCGCTCGGGTACCTGGTTGTGGAGGTCAGAGAGCCAGTGGAGGGACCCTGCATGTGCAGCATACTTTTCGACACTCAAGATGCCAATCTCGTTCGCGAAATCAACCAGAATTCCTGCCCCAATAACCTCTTCGATGGTCCATCTGCCGTTCACGCTCGGCGCGATGAGTTGGTTCTGAGTCTTGAGACCTTGAGAGCGCATCGCGTTCAAAAGACTTCCAAGTTCTCCCTTGTATGGCACGGGCCCATAATTCTATCGGCGAGTCAGCCTCGGGTCTGCTAGGGACATTCTTGGGGCTCGACTTACCTCATTTCTACGACCATGGCTGAAATAGAGATCGGGTTCATTTCCGGCCTGAAAGCCGAGGACTCGGTCACCGAGAATTTCTTGACCCCTCTGCACAATGTCCAAATGCCAATTGGTGCTATCATCAAACGGAATGCCTTAAGAATAAGAATTAGCACCGGTCGCGTTTCAGCATGATGTCGACCGTCAATCGAGAACAGACCAAGGAACCAATCGACATTGACCAGTGAACTGATGTTGGACATCATGTATAAAATCTCCGGAGTGTAAACCAATGGCGGTGTTTGTGTCTGTGGAGTAAGGTGAGGGATGTGGGGAATGAACCGTGTTTTTCACGCCATACTGGGTTATATAGGGCGCTCTTATCCTTCTGGAGGGTACTTCCACCAGGTAAAGATGGTACCATGATGGCAGTTTCCTGGGAGTTTCCGCCAACGCGTACGGTGACTCTACCAGAACGTTGTTGTAGGTTCGCCAACAGGTTTAAGAATGGGACGGATAACCTAGAGCTGAGAAAGGTAGAATATCAGTGATGTGTCTAGGAACTCTAGGTCAGGAGGCAAAGCGCACCCGTTTCGGCCCACTGACGTCGGCTAAAGATGAGCCAAGTTCATCACACATAGAGAGCCATGGGGCACTCACGGACGTGGTTTGAAACTGAAAGTTCAATTGAGAAACCGAGGAATGCTCCGTGGTGTCGAATAGATAAGTCGGGTATATCGCCACTCGTAAGCTGGATTGCGAACTGAGTATTTACCGGAGGGTCTGTGGGAGGTATTGGGGGGTTAAGGGTACGGGGATCGTAGGCGGCTGAGCCTGTATAGGATGCGGCTAGACTGGTATCCGTAGTGGATGGTTGGAGGCCAAAGAGTGTCTCTTGACCCTCTGGGATATATCTCGTGATCGCCAGTGCGTTTAGAATGAGAGGAAGAACGGCGAGGGTGAGAGCTTGCCACTTTCTCGTCATGGTGGGGTATACGTCGTGTGGGTGTGGAGGGAGGAGAGAGGTTTGGTTCATATTCGACGAAAACCAACATAGGAATATCCCGTATGCGGGTGTCAAACCCAACAGTCCCACTTCGCATGAGGCACCGAGTCAACATTAGCCAAACACTTCTGACATGGGGGACCGAAGGCTGCGCTAAGTCCAGTCGGAAGACAAGTAACCAGGCCCGGAAGAGGGGAACTGTTGGGGTCTCGACAGACGCGAACCCAGGGCCCGAAAGGTGGCAAACCAAGACGTATGGTCACTAACGGCCCGAGGATCTGAGGCACACACAAGAGATACCAAGTTCAAGACCATGTCCAGGGAGCGGATTCATCGTCGATCAAGAGACCGGAGACCAACATGACTTTTGCTGTCAGGCTAGAGGAAAGAGCAACAATTAACATAGAGTACACAGTCAACAACCGTTCTAGCTCGGCATGGCCTTTGCCCCGTCCTTTTCAGCCGCCCCCTTCTTGAACTCTGCGAGCTTGACGGCGGCGATGATCAATCGCTTCCTCTTCTTCCTACCAGCACCTCTCTTTGGTCCGGAAATGACAACCTCTTGCGTCAGCCTCTTCTTCTTCTTCGCAAGTTCATCCGCCCGGAGTTTTTCACGTTTCTTGTCGCGTTTTCGGAGGGTCGACATGGATGCCTTGAGCAAGGTGCCGTATTCGGAGTGGAATTTTTCGAGATCAGCGGGTTCGACCTGTTGTGTGTTAGGTAATTATGCGTAGGTGAGAATGAGATAGGGAAGACAGGCGCACCCGAGTTGAAAATTTGATCTTCCCTCCATCCATGGCACGGATTAGACAAGGGTACTCCGTCGTATCACCCGAAGGCGGTGTATCAGCATCAGCACCATCGGGACCATCGTAAGTCACTGGATAGGGCTTGGTGAGCTTAGAACCAAATCATATTGCCAATAAACCGTACGTCGTTTATGGTTGAGCCATATTGAACCTTTGCCCTTGGACGACCCGAACAACGCCTCCAATTGCTTGAGAAACTGTGTGTCCGATTCAGTCGTGTGAAACGGTTGGAGAGCGGTTGACGTTTACGGTTGCGTTGTCCACAAGCATTCGGCAGAGGTTGAGTATGAGGGAAAGATAGGTGTGGTGATGGCATTGGGTCGGTGCCCCGGAGTCGATCTCACACCTTACTTCCGCACCACGACTGAACAATCCACTCTCACACTGGCTTGTGAAATTTCCTCGCAGAAATCGGTGACACTTGACTCTGGAAGCTGAAGGCTCAACAGGTCCCCTTTGCGTCGTTCAGCGTCAAAACCTCTACAAGTACCTCCGTTCTCCTCGGGAACACGTTCGTCCTCAAATGGGAGTGGGCCTGGCGAGTGGCTCACCCTCGCTCACTGTATCTTGTGACACCTGATTAAGAGGGTCAGCTTCGACTCCTAGGCGGCTCTCACCAATCCACAGTCGCCCGAGAGTGTGGAGAGACGGGATAACAAGACCTGTCCGACCCATTCAGTACGTTCGTCTGGCGAGCGGCTCACCCTCGCTCGCTGTATCTTGTGACACCTGGTTAGGGGGGTCAGCTTCGACTCCTCGGCGGCTCTCACTAATCCACAGTCGCCCGAGAGTGTGGAGAGATGGGATAACAAGAGCCAGGTCCGATCCATTCAGTACATTCGCTTGGTGAGCGGCTCACCCTCGCTCACTATATCTTGTGACACCTGGTTAAGAGGATCAGCTTCGACTCCTAGGCGGCTCTCACTAATTCACAGTCGCCCGAGAGTGTGGAGAGATGGGAGACCCGGGTCCGAACCATTCAGTACGTTCATATGCTCCTCCACCCCCGTGGTGCCTGTGACTCAAAGTCGACGTCGGCCAATATTTTGCTCGCTTGGCGTGAGTCGCACGGAAGTCGGGCTGCCGATATAAAAGCCAGCTGCCCACGAACATTCTCAGACACATCACCAACAACCATGGTCGCTCCAAGTAAACCAACCATCTACGTTGCCCCTGCAACCGAGGACGACTACGACCAGCTTGTAGAGTGGAACCATACTGTATTGGAGAGGAATGATTCGGCACTGGATCACGTATTCGCGTATCCAGAGCGAGCTGCCGAGGACATTTCGCAAACACGAGAGATGTTCACGGACCCTTCGATGAATACGTTTAAAGCGGTACTTGTAGGGGGTGAAGGTGAGGGCGATCCCATGGTCGGCTACGTTACCATCAAGACACAAGGGGAGAACTGGGTTGAGGAGGATAGTGTAGAAGAGGCGAAAAAAGGAGCACAGTGAGTTCTCGGGGCGGTTCGCGATGCTACACAATACTAACGCTTTGCCTAGACCACCTCCCAACCGTGTTGACCCCGAGGTTTTTGATCAGCTCATCAGAAAGATGAAACGAGCACGTAGCCAGCTCATGGGTGGAAAACCACATCTTCGTGAGTTCCCCTAGATTTCTCATCTTATCAAGACAATCATGCCAGCCCCTACAGTCATTCGATTTCTCTGCGTAGACCCAGCGCACCAACGAGTGGGAGCTGGGAGTGCGCTTATGGAGTATGTCATCCAGCTTGCCCTTGATGCCAAAGTTCCGATATACTTGGAAGCGACGCAGAAGGGTGGCTTGTTGTACGACCAGCTTAGCTTTGAGGTGGTGGAGAGGCTACATCTTGACCTACCTGGAGGCAGTACTGTTTCACTCCCAATCATGACGAAGAGCGTATAATACATGGCGGTGTGCATTCCCGCTCCCGCCCCACCGTGTCGGGCTATTACGAAACTCCAATGAACCGACATTTTGTACGGTCTGAAATCCTTCTGGAACCCAAATAACGGGGTGTTGCCTCCCGTGTACCACCACCAGGAAAAGGACGAGATCCTTGCGTCAAACTTCAGTACCAATAATATCCATGATACATCAACTGAGTCCGTTTCTTTCGTGCCTTCGGATTGTTGTCCTTTAATTGAGCCTTTGAAGAACTTGGATAGCGTATCGCTTGTCGCACTGGATCAATGATCATTCCGAGTTGGGCTCGCCTGGGATCTATCGCTGGTCATGCATCATGCACGGCTAGTCATTCCCCAGGTTTCATTCCTCCCGTAACATTGCTTTCCGCCCTATGGCTACTCCCACTCCTGGTAAACCTACGATAAAGGTGGTTCCCTCGACGGAGGGAGACATCGAACAACTGGTGAACTGGCTCTACAACGTTATGGAAGGGAACGACCCTGTCATGGAGCCAATTTTTACACACCCCGAACTTGCATTCAAGGATGTTCCAACGACACGCGAGATATTCACGGATCCGTCGCACATGACCTTCAAGGCCGTGGTCGTCGGTGGGGGCGGGGAGGGTAGCGATCGCATGATTGGGTTCATTACCACTTGGTTGGCGACGGCCAATTGGGTCGAGGAAGAGGCTGTAGCAACGCCAAGAAAGGCGAGTCGTGAGTATTAACAAGACTCGCAGTTTTCTCTTTCTATGGAAGCTGAGCGCTGAGCGCTGATCTACCGGTACGGCACACCGCAATGGCGCGGAGCTGATCCCGAGATGCTCTCCCAATTTTTTGGGCAGATTGGGGATTCACGAAGTGAAGTACTCGGTGGAAAGAAACACATCTGTGAGCTAATGTCGTTCTCCTCAACTCCGACCGGCCTCATAGATATCGACCCCCACAGATATTCAATTTGTCTGCGTAGAGCCAACGCAT
>Ga0307513_10008519_pt1 | contig 13100 bp, 11 predicted proteins | sample 15_EM_MG_FD_202174 | JGI IMG/M metagenome (GOLD analysis project Ga0307513, IMG submission 202174) | Populus trichocarpa ectomycorrhiza microbial communities from riparian zone in the Pacific Northwest, United States - 15_EM | ecosystem: Host-associated > Plants > Roots > Unclassified | place...
AAACTCATGGGCCAGCATGGCATCGGTGCCCTGCTCATCGAGCCGGGCGCGTCGCTGATCTATTTCACCGGCATCGAATGGCATCGCAGCGAACGGCTCACCGCCGCTATCCTGCCGCGCGACGGCGACCTCGCGATCGTCACGCCGCATTTCGAAGAGCCGCGCGTCCGCGAGCTCCTCAAGGTATCCGCCGACGTGCGCATCTGGCACGAAGATCAGGATCCGCTGCAGACCGTGGCCGGAATCCTGCGCGATCGCAAAGTCAGCGCGCCCGTCGGAATGGAAGAAACCGTGCGCTACTTCGTCGTCGATGGCCTGCGCCGGGCGTTGCCGCGGGTGGCCATCGTGAATGGCGCGCCGGCGGTGCGCGGCTGCCGGATGGTCAAATCCGCCGCCGAGCTCGCGCTGATGCAGAAGGCGTCCGACGTCACCATTGCCGCATATCGCCACACGGCGCCGCGCATCGAACGCGGCATGACGCCCAAGGACATCGGCGAAATGATGGATTCCGCGCATACCGCGCTCGGCGCCGCCCCCGAGTTCGCGCTCATCTTGTTAGGCGAGGCCAGCGCCTATCCACATGGCTCGAAGCAGCCGCAGAAGGTCCGCGACGGCGAAGTCGTGCTCATGGATTGCGGCTGCGCCGTCCAGGGTTATCAATCCGACATCTCGCGTACCTTCGTGTTCGGCGGGGCGAACGCCGAGCAGCGCAAGGTCTGGGACCAGATGCACACGTTGCAGCAGATCGGCAACGACACCGCCCGCGTCGGCCTGGCCGCAGGCAAGGTCGACGACGCCGTGCGGGCCCAACTCGAGAAGTGGGGTTACGGTCCCGGTTACAAACTACCCGGCACCTCGCACCGGACCGGCCACGGCATCGGCCTCGATGGGCACGAACCCGTCAACCTGGTGCACGGCGAAACCACGCCGTTGGCGGAAGGCATGTGTTTCTCGAACGAACCCGGAATCTATCTACCGGGAAAGTTCGGCATCCGGCTCGAGGATTGCTTTCACATGGGCCCCGAGAAACCGGTGTGGTTCTCTACGCCCCCGCCCTCGCTCGACCAGCCCTTTGCCTGAAAATCCGATGGACGCGGTCGCTTCGGCCGCGTTTTCCGATGTGGGACGCAGCCCCTGGAAATTCAGCCCCTGAGAACGTACTCGGCGCTGCAATAAGGGCACTTCGCCCAGCCAGTCTCTTCTATCGCCAGATAGACGCGCGGGTGCGAGTTCCAGAGATACATCTCCGGCATGGGGCACGCGAGCGGCAGATCGCTGGCGTCGACCTTGTATTCGTTCTGCGCGTTGGGCTGGATGAGCGTTTTGGTGGCTGGCATGGGCGGATTATACGGGCGCGGGGCGCGCGGTTTCATCCATGGTGGCATTCCAGATGCCGGTGACCGCTGCCCGCTGCGCCGCGAATTCCGCAGCGTCGACCACGGGTTCCGCCTGTTCCAGCGAAAGGTGGTGCGAGCGCTCGCGATACTTTCGATAGGCGTCCGTCAATACGTCGACCGTGAGCTGGGGCACGAGGTCCGCGGATGCGACCGATTCGAGCTGCCGGATCGTATCGGCGAACATCACCACCGGCGGATGTGTGCCGGCGTGCAGCAGCGCCCAGTACTGGGCGAGGAACTCGATGTCAGCGGTGCCGCCGGCATCCTGCTTGATGTCGAACTTGCCCGACCCGGGCCGCGTACGGCTCAGTTCCTTGCGCATGCGTTCGCGCATGTTGCGCACTTCGGTGCGCAAGTCGTCCCGCCGGACGAAGCGCATGAGCGCGTCGACCCGCAGTCGTTCGAACTCCGCGCGCAACGCCGCATCCCCCGCCACCGCGCGCGCGTGCAGCAGCGCCTGGTGTTCCCAGGTCCAGGCTTCCTTCTCCTGGTACTCGGCGAACGCGCCGACGCGCGTGATCAACATGCCACCCTTGCCCGACGGCCGCAGTCGCACGTCCACTTCATAGAGCCGGCCGGCGGCCGAATGCATGGTAAGCAGATGCAACGCGCGCTGCGCGAAGCGGATGAAGAACACCTGGTTGTCGACCGGTTTGGCCGCGTCGGTTTCGGCGCCCTCGGCGCCGGAATCGTGCAGGAACACCAGGTCGAGATCGGAGGCATAACCAAGCTCGTTGCCGCCTAACTTCCCGTAGCCGACGGCGCAGATCCTGACGACGCGCCGGACGGGCGTGCCTCCACCGGTGTCCAGGCAGTGAGGCACGCCAAACTGCGCGGTGATCTGCGTCCAGGCGAGGCGCATCGACTGCTCGACGATGATCTCGGCGATCTCGGTCAGGTAGTCGCTGACGCGCATCAGCGGAATCCTGCCGGTCAGATCGGCCATCGCCACGCGGAAGATCGCCGCCCGCTGGAATTGCCGCAGCGCTTCGACTTGGCGTTCGGGCTCGTCTTCGGACAGGTGGGTGATCCGCGCCGCCACCTCGCCCTCGAGCTCGGCGCGCGGCGGCGGCGATCCGACCGCCGAATCGCCGAGCAACTCATCGAGCAGCAGCGGGTGCGAGGCGATCTGCGCGGAGAGGAACTCTCCCAATGCGGCGAGCTCGATCAGCCGTTTGCGCACCAGCGAATTCTCGTTGAGCAGGGCGAAGTAGGCCGACCGCGAGCCGATCGCCTCGAGGACCTTGAGCACGCGGCGCAGGACGTCCGCCTGCGAAGACGGCTCGTCCGATTGCAGATCGGCGATCGCGGCCAACAACCGCGGCAACAAGGTGTCCAGCCGCGCGCGGCCGGGCGCATCCAGCCGCCTCACCGTGCCGGCGGCGCGGAATTCGACCAGCATGGCGGCGACCCTGGCGGGGTCGCGAAAGCCGCGCGCCGACAGCGCGCTGCCGAAAGATTCCACGTCGGCGCCGCGCACCCACGCCTCGATGATGCCGCTGACGCCCGGCATCTCGGCGGTCACCGCCTCGTTGCGCGCGAACAGGACTTCCTGGAATGCATGCGTGACGCGTGCGCGGTGCAGGTCAAGCCCGGCCGCGCAGGTTTCCCAGTCGTGGAACCCCATCGCCAGCGCGATCCGTTCGCGCGTCAGCGCATCCGCGGGTACGGTGTGTGTCTGCGCATCTGCCAGCATCTGCAGGCGGTTTTCCAGGCGCCGCAAGAATAGATAGGCGCTTTCGAGCTCCTGCGCGACGCGCGCCGGCAGCAGCTTGCCACCGGCCAGGGCCGGCAACACCGTCAGCAGCGACTGCGTCTGCAGTCGGCGGTCCTGCCCACCGCGGATCAGCTGGAACGCCTGCACTATGAATTCGATTTCGCGGATGCCGCCGGGACCCAGCTTCACGTGTTCGGCCAGATCGCGCCGCGCGACCTCCTTTTCGATCAGCGCCTTCATCTCGCGCAGCGATTCGAACACGCCGAAATCGAGATACCGGCGATAGACGAACGGCCGCACGCTGTCGGACTGGATCAGCTTGTATTGCTCGAGGCCCGTGATCGCGCGCGCCTTGATCCACGCGTAACGCTCCCAGTCACGGCCATGGGTTTGCAGATAGTCGTCGAGGAATGCACCACTCACGGCCAGCGGGCCGCTATCGCCGAACGGGCGCAGCCGCATGTCGACGCGAAACACGAAGCCCTCGCCCGTGCGCTCTCCCAGCAGCCGGATCACGAGCCTTCCCAGGCGCGTGAAGAAATCCTCGTTGTCGATGGCGCGGTGACCGGCGGTCGTGCCCTTCTCGGGAAACACAAAGATCAGATCGATGTCGGACGAGAAGTTGAGTTCACCGCCACCGAGTTTGCCCATGCCGAGCACGATCAGTGCCTGGAACTCGCCGGCGAGACTGCGCGGCTCGCCGTAGATGCGCGACAGATCCTGCATTGCATGCTCGACCGCCGCGCCGATCGCGGCATCGGCGAAGGCGCTGGTGTCGGCCAGCGTCTCGGCCAGGGTGGCGAGACCGGCCAGGTCGCGCCACGCGATGCGGACCATCTCCCGCTCGCGTTGCCGGCGCAGCGCGGCCATGAAACCCGCCTGATCCGGCGCACCGGTAAGGGCCGCCACGAGCCGCCGCGTCATCTCCCCCGGCGCCAGCACGGCCGACAATCGCGCCTCTTCGATCAGCCATCTGGCCAGGGCGGGATCGCGGGCGAGGCTCGCGCAGACGAAATCGCTGGCGGCGAGCACCGCGGGCAGGGAATCGCGTAGTTCGGGCGCCGACTCCAGCAACGCCAACGCGCCGGATTCGCGCACGCGTGTCAGTTGCTGCTCACAGTAGGCGGAGAGTTCCGGTGTCACCGGCGCGCACTTTACTCGAAATACCGCTTGCAGACGGCGCGCAACGGCCTACGATTCTCGCCATGAAAACCCGTATCGCAGCGCTCGCGGGCGCCGCCACCCTCACACTTCTCAGTGCCTGCGCCAAACAAGAACGGGTGCGCGAAATCGATTGGGCCAAGGCCGCGCTGGCGCGTAACCCCGCCTTCGAAATCGTGGCCACCGACGATTCCGCCGGTGTCTTCACGGTGCGCGATACCGTCACCGGTACGGTGCGCACGCTGCGCCTCGAAGACCTGATCGCCACGCCGCTGCCGCCCAGGGCCGCGACCAGAACCGCCGCCACGCCGCAGGAACCCGCCGCCCCGGCGCTCGCCGCCACGTCCGGCCTCGAACCCGAGGCGGCCGCGGCTGCGCCCGCAGGTTCGCTCGCCGATCAAACTACCGCGAACCTCAAGGCCGTGCCCGCGAGTGACGGCAAGGCGGTTGCCGAAGGTCCCGGCTACAGCATCACGCGCGGCGCCGACACGCCGGTGGCCAGCAACGAAGCCGCGCTCGAAGGGCCGGGCTACAGCATCACGCGTCATGAGTCCGCGCCGGGTGCGAGCGCGGCCAATGCCGAAGCGGTCGCCTCGAACGTGGAAAAACGTACCGACCCCATCATCTGCCAGGGCGATCGCCTCATGCGTATCGATGGCGAGACGATCGAGTTCACCGGCGATGCGCTCATCGTCGAGAAAGGTTGCGATCTGTACATCAGCAACACCAACATCCGCGCCGGCGGCGTGGGCATCATCGCCCGCCAGGCCCGGGTGCACATCGTGAACAGCAGCATCGGCGGCACGCGCGGCTCGTATGAAGCGTCCGAAGGCGCCGAGATCTACGTGGCCCGCTCCACGTTCACCGGCATCGGCCGGCGCTTCGACTCGGCGACCATGAACGACCTGGGCGGCAACGCCTATCAAACCCAGTAAAAGGGGACATGCCTATTTTCCGGAGGAGCCTCGATCCTTTGGTCGCGCTCAAGGGAGCACGCCCTTCGGGTTCCGGGAAACAAGGCTACGAAAAGCTACATCTTCGGAGGGGTATGCGCTGATGTGCAACAGGGGCTTTTCGCTTCACGCCTTGTTTCCCGCGCGCTCCATTCGCGCGATCAAAGGATCGAGGCTCCTCCGGAAAATAGGCATGTCCCCTTTTGCTGCTGGTCAGGAGAATCGATGACGTATTGCATCGGCATCCAGGTCGATGAGGGCCTGGTATTCCTGTCCGACTCGCGCACCAATGCCGGTGTCGATCACGTCAGCACCTTCCGCAAGATGACCTTCTTCGAGATGCCCGGCGAGCGCGTCGTCGTGTTGTTGTCCGCTGGCAATCTCGCAGTGAGCCAATCGGTCACCGGCCTCCTGCGTGAGCGGGCCAACCAGGCGAAGAACAGCCTGCTCGCCGCACGCACCATGGCCGACGCGGCGCGCCTCGTGGGTGATGCGGTGCGCGACGTGTACACCCGCGATGCCACGCCGCTCAAGGAACACGGTATCGAGTTCAACCCCACGTTCATCGTCGGCGGGCAGATAGGCGGCGAGGCGCTGCGACTGTTTCACGTCTATTCGGCCGGCAACTTCATCGAGACGACGGCCGACACGCGGTACTTCCAGATCGGCGAATCCAAGTACGGCAAACCCATCATCGACCGGGTGGTCAAAGCCGACACCTCGCTCGCGGCCGTCGCCAAGTGCGCGCTCATTTCCATGGATTCCACCATCCGTTCGAATCTCTCCGTCGGCATGCCGCTCGACCTGGCCATCGTGCGCCGCGACGCGCTGCAGATTTCGCTGCATCGAAGCATCGGCGCGGACGATGCTTATTTCAAAGTGATTCGCGACGGCTGGGGCGAGTCGTTACGTAATGCGTTCCACGCGTTACCGGACCCTCCGATCCCATAACAACCCGCCCGCCGGGTCGAAACTGGGACATGCCACCGTGCGGCGTGCACGTTTTGGCGTGGCGGTGTTTCCTTCGCCCAAATACAGGCGTAGCTTGATCCGCCATGAGGGTCGGGCCGACAAACCGTCGCATGGCACTGCAAGCGCTGCTCGCGTTGGGTGGGGGCCTCTGTTCCCGCGACCTGTTCGCCGAACCCAATTTCGCGTCGCGTATTCCCGGCACTCCCGAAGATCTGTCCGGAGCGCTGGCCGATCCGGAACCTTTGTTTGCCGCACCGACCCGCCTCGATCGCATCGGGCGGGTGATGACGCACGTCATGGTCAACGGCAAGGGCCCGTTCCGCTTCGTCATCGATACGGGCGCGAGCCGTTCGACGCTCTCACCGCATCTCGCCAAGGCGCTGAACCTCGTACCGTCCGTGGGCCGCAACGTCATGTTGAACGGCGTCACCGGTGCCGCGGAGGTGTCCACCGTTGCCGTCGACAGCATCGAAATCGGCGCGTTGCGCTTCGAGAATCAGAACCTGCCGGTGATCTTCACCTCGATCATGGGCAACGCCGACGGAATTCTCGGCGTCGCGGGTTTCCAGGACCAGCGCATCGACGTCGATTTCAAACGCGACCGCGTCAGCGTGCTCGCTTCGAACGGCAAGCGCCCGCACTACAGCATGGTCACCGCGCGCGCCGAGCGTAACGACAACGGCCTGATGATCGTCGACATCCGCGTCGGCCGCCGCATCAAGGCCAAGGCCGTCATCGACACCGGGGCGGAGCGCACGCTGGGCAACCTCGCGCTGCAGCGGGAGATGAACAAGAATCGCCGCAAGAAACGCGAGGTCGTTTCGGCGGTGGTCCATGGCGCCACTCCCGACATCGCCGACGGCGACGTGCAGGAGATCAAGGAAGCCACCATGGGCGACATGACGTTGACCAACATGGAAGTCATCTTCGCCGACTTCCACGTGTTCAAGCTCTGGGGCCTGCACGAGCAGCCCGCCATGCTCATCGGCATGGACATGATCGGCGTGCTCGACCGGCTGGTCATCGACTACCGGCGCAACGAAGTGAGCATGTACGGCGAGCGCACGACCTCGCGAATCGTCCAGCGTTAGGCGTGGGTTCGAGCGAGCCGCCGCGCCCGCGCGGCCGCCGGATCAATCCCTACCCGGCACCACCCGCAGCCGTTAAGCTGCCGCCTCTTCATGGCGACTCCAGCTCCCACACCGATACGCGAATGGCATGACGTCAGCCCCGACGTATTCCGCGATGAGATCGTGCCCTCGCACCAGCCCGCGCTGCTGCGCGGCGCGGTGCGCGACTGGCCCGCGGTCCGCGCCGGGCTCGAGTCGCCCACCGTCATGGCTAACTACCTGCGCGCGTTCGACACCGGCACCACGGCCGAGACGATGTATGGCGACCCGGCGCTCGACGGACACTTCTTCTACAACGACGAGTTGACCGGTCTCAATTTCGAACGGCGGCCGGAACGCCTCGCGGCCTCGCTCGAGCAGTTGTTGGCATTACTCGACGCGCCCGCGCCGCCCGCGTTGTATGTGGGCGCCGTGCCGATACCGGCGGGGCTGCCGGGATTCGCCCGCGACAACGTGTTGCCGCTACTGGAAGCTTCCATCGCGCCGCGCCTGTGGCTGGGCAATCGCGTCACCGTGCAGACGCACTACGACATCTCGCACAACGTCGCCTGCGTCATCGCCGGAAAGCGCCGTTTCACGCTGTTCCCACCGGGGCAACTCGTCAACCTGTACGTGGGCCCGCTCGAATTCACGCTCGCCGGGCAACCCATCAGCATGGTGAAGCTGCACGCGCCGGATTTCGAGAAATATCCCCGCTTCGCGACGGCGCTCGAACACGCCCAAGTGGCGGACCTCGAACCCGGCGACGCGTTGTTCGTGCCTTACATGTGGTGGCATCACGTGGAATCGCGCGAACGCTTCAACGTGCTGGTCAACTACTGGTGGGAGGAGACTCCCGCGTGGCAGGGCTCGGCGTTCGAGGTGCTGCTGCACGGCATCATGTCGATTCGATCGCTGCCGCCGCAGAAGCGGGAGATCTGGCGCGTGATGTTCGAACACTACGTTTTTCAGACCGGCGGAGATCCGGTGGCGCATCTCACGCAGCGCCAACGCGGCATCCAGGGCAACGCGGCCCCGCAGATCGCGGATGTGCTGCGCGCCAAACTACTGCAGGAATTGTCACGCCGCCGGTGGTGAAAGGGGACATTCCGAGTTTCCAACCAAAAAAACAACAATCTCCGTCAATAGACGTCTTCACTGATTGCCCGCCAGCTTGTTGTTTTTTTGGTCGGAAACTCGGAATGTCCCCTTTACTCTTCGCTACACCAAGACGAATTTCCCCAGAGCGCGCGCGCCGCCATTGAGCAGCGCCTCCACCTTGTGCACCCCGGCATAATGCTTGCGCGTGGTGAGCTGCCGCAGCGCGATCTTCTTCGACAACCTCACGTTGCCACGCGGCGGCAGGTCCACCGCTTTGAGTTTGAAGGTCTTCGCGCCGGTGCCGCGCGACTTGACGAAATGAACCACGAGATCCGCCATCACGCGTTGCCGTTTCGCCGCTTTGTTGACCAGCTCGAAAGACACGCCGACGCTGCCGCCGATCTTCACGCGCGCCGGCGCGATCGAAACCTTGCGCACCTCCACATTCGCCCCGGCCCCGAACCCCAACGCGGCCAGCGCGCCGGCATCCGCGCGTTTGACGGCCGAACGCAGCGCATGGTTCACGACCCAGCGGCGCTCCGCGCCCGCACCTTTCAGCCAGCGTTTTGCAACCGCGGTCAGCACGCGCGGGTGGTCCTTGCCGATGTCGTTGAGGTTGTTCGCCACCGAGCGCCGCACATACAGCGCCGGATCGTCCTTGAGCAGCTCCAGCAACTCGAGCACCGGCTGCGGGTCTTTCTGGAATGCCCGCAATCGCGGCGCCCAGGGCAATCGCGGCCGCGTCCCTTCGGAAACCAGCCGGCGCACGTGTTCGCTCGGATCGAGAGTCCACTGCCGCAACCGTGCCAGCGTGCGCGCCGGGTATTTCTCGAGAAATGCGCGGATGCTGTATTCGGCGGTGAACCGCTGCGTCAGCGCGTGTTGCGCGCGCATCGATTCCTCGAAGTGATCGAGCCCATGCCGCGCGACGAAGAACAGATGCGGCATGTACAGGAACGGCGCCATGCTGCCGCCGCGATGGTCGTGCGCCTGCGAGGCCGACTCGAGCAACACCGCCACCGCGCGCGGGTAGTCCTGTGGCAGATGAGTGCGCAGCGCGGCCGCGATGTGGAAGCCGCGCCCGGTCAGCGACAGCGGCCCGTACCCGGCGAGCGCCTCCCGCAGGAACGCCGCGCGCGGAAACTCCGGATGCACGGCAACGATCATTTGGGCGATTGCACGCGGCACACTCTCCCCGAATTGCGCCTTGAGTTCTCCAGCCATCGAACTACAGGAAGTTGTTAGGCCAGATCATCGACCGCCACATGTGCGCGACCGGCGAGCCGTCGAACCCCAGCCCCTCTTTTGGCTGGCGGAAGTTCCGGCCGATGATGTCCTCGAACATCACGGGGTCGATTTCCAGCCCGGGTTCGAATGCGTACTTGTCGAACATCGTCAGCAGCCGCGAAGTCATGTACCAGCGATGCGCGCGCGCTTCGTCGTGCGCCTGGCGGATGTAGTCTGGCGGCTGGTAGTCCGCGCCGAAGTATCGTCTATACGCCTCGGGATATTCATACCCCACCGATTCATCCGCGAAATAACGCAACGGCTGGTGATATTGCACGGCCCAGGCGACCTCCTCGCTCACGTACGGCCCGATCAACTGCGCGCTCCAGTAACCGTGATCACACCGCACCAGCGCGCCGTTGGAGATGTCGTGCAGGAGACACGCGATGATCACTTTCTCGTCCTGCCCGGCTTCGAGCGCGAGCTTCGCGGATAGATAGTGATGCCGGCGCGAGATCGACCCGAATCGCAGCCGGAAAAAATCGAGCAGCGTGGGTTTCTCCGGCATGCGCGGCAGCGCCGGGTTGTCGCCCATCATGAAGACGGCGCCCTTTTGCATCGCCTCGAACAACTCGGGCTCGATGTCGCGCGCACCGGTGCCGATCGTGCCGATCGCGGACGGCAGGATCAGCCGCTGGCGACCACTTTGGGGGAAGTCGTCCGGAGGTTCGTTCACTGCCGCGCGGTCGCGAGTCTCAGGCCGAGCGCGATGAACATGAAGCCCGCGACCTTGTTGAGCACGTTGGCCATGGACGGGCGCCGGAGAAACGCACCGCGCAGGTGCGCCGCGGCGACCGCCAGCACGAGGCACCACAACACACCCAGCGCAACGAAGGACAGCCCGAGTGCGAGGAACGCGCCGACTTTGTTGGTGCTGCCCGCAGCTATGAACTGCGGCATCAACGCGAGAAAAAACAATGCCACCTTGGGGTTGAGCAGATTCGACAGGATGCCCTGCCGGAACGCGGCCCATTGGCCATCGCCGCCACGTGCGCCCTGCTCGCCCGGCAATCCACTCGCGCGGCTCAGCAACGCACGCGCACCGATGTAGATCAGGTACGCGGCGCCCGTGAACTTCACCGCCATGAACGCGTAGGGAGAGGCCGCCAGCAACGCGGAGAGGCCGAGCGCTGCGGCGAAGGTGTGGATCACGCTGCCGGCGCTGATACCCAGCGCCGCGGCGATGCCCGCCGCGCGCCCACCCGAAAGGCTGCGCCCGAGAATGAAGAAGGTGTCCTGGCCCGGCGTGATGACGAGGACGATGGCGGTCGCCAGGAACCAGCCGTAGTGATGAATGCCAAGCATGGGCGGCACTGTGCAATGCCGGCCCCACGCTTGGCAAACAAGGTTTTCTAGGTCTGCGAAAGCGCGCCTTACGAAACGAACGCGGCGGGCACCGGCTCCTCGCCGACTGCCTGGCGCAACACCGCCCAGTGCATGGCTTCGTCGCCGAGAATGCTGGCCGCCGCCTTGGACAACTCACGATCCTTGAACAGCGGCACCGCGCCGAGATACGCACTCACCGCGCCCTTCTCCAGATTCGCGGCGAAACGCAATACGTCGTTCTGCGTTTTCAGGGTCTCAACCGGAAAGCTGTAACTCGGTTTGGCCGCAGCCGGTGCGCCGCCGAGTTTGGTCACCGCACCCGCCAGCACGTCCGCGTGCTGCTTGTGATGGCCCTGGAACGTGACGGCCAGTGCCAGCACGCCACCTTTCAACAACCCGCTACGCGGCGATCGCTTCGAGCTCCGCGGCCAGGGCACTGTTCAGGATGGCGACGTCGTTGGCCGGATTGGCGGCCTTGTCGGCAGCGGCAGCCAAGGCGTGATTCCCCGCCAGCAGCGCAATCGCGGTGCCGGAAAGCGCGGCGCCGGAAACGCCCAGAAAGGCGCGCCGGGATGGCAGGACCAGCTCGCGTCCTAAAGTCAGGAAAGACATGGATTTCTCCTCGGGTGGGTTGCTCCCCACTCCAATGAGGCCACCCCGGAATTTGTTCCCGGCGAGGGAACCGAATCGCGAGCCCGCGCCACTCACGAGTCGGAACCGGTTCGACGGAACGGGCCGGGCATTGTCTTCAGAAAGGGTGAACGGACGCGCATGCTTTCCATACTGGTCTGCCATTCGTATTTCCTGCGTTTTGATTCGAAGCAGCAGCAGCGCGGCAAGCCTTACCCGCCCCTCGCGACGCTGCAGGTCGCCTCGGTGCTGCGCAACGCCGGGCACGAAATCACTTTCTTCGATGCGATGCTGGCCGAGGACTACTCGCGCTTCGAACGTCAGCTCGACGTGCTCAAACCGCAGCTGGTGCTGTTCTACGAGGACAACTACAACTTCCTCAGCAAGATGTGCCTCGGACGCATGCGCGATGCCTGCTTCGACATGCTCGAACAGGCGCGGCAACGCGGCGCGCGCCTGATCGCCGCGGGCTCGGACGCATCCGACGCGCCCGACAAATATCTGGCCGCCGGCGCCGATGCCGTGCTGCACGGCGAAGCGCTGGCGACGCTCATGGCGCTCATCGATCGATTGCACGTCGACGTGACTCTCGCTGCGCCGGCGCTCGCCGCGGGGCTGCCTGACGTGAGCGTCACCGGCGTACCGCGCTCGCGCGGCGTGGCGGGTCTGCCCGAGCCCGCATTCGCCGCGTTGCCGGCCTGGGATCTCATCGACATCGAAAAATACCGGCGCGTGTGGCAGCGGGCGCATGGTTATTTCAGCCTCAACATGGCGTCCTCGCGCGGCTGCTCCTTCCGCTGCAACTGGTGCGCGAAACCCATCTGGGGCAATCAATACCTGCAGCGGCCCGCGCGCGAGATCGCGGCGGAGATGATCTACCTGCGCCGCCACTACCGCCCCGACCACGTCTGGTTCGCCGACGACATCTTCGGTTTCAAGGCGGATTGGGTGAATGAATTCGCGGCGGTGCTCGCCGCAGGCGGCGGCGGCGTGCCGTTCACGATCCAGCTGCGCGCGGACCTGGTGAGCCCGCGCATGGCGGGCGCTTTGCGCGACGCCGGTTGCCGCGAGGTGTGGATCGGCGCCGAGAGCGGCAGCCAGAAAATCCTCGATGCGATGAACAAGGGTACGCAGGTCGCCGAGATCATCAACGCGCGCCGCCTGCTCGGTAACGTCGGGATCCGCGTTGGGTACTTCCTGCAGCTCGGTTATCTGGGCGAGGAACTCGACGACATCCTCGCGACTCGCCGGCTCCTGGATGATGCGCGGCCCGACGACGTCGGCGTCAGCGTGTCCTATCCACTGCCGGGCACGAAGTTCTACGAAGCCGTCAAGCAGCAGCTCGGACCGAAGACCCACTGGCAGGAGAGCAGCGATCTGGAAATGATGTTCGAGGGCACGTACACCTCGGAGTTCTACCGCATCGTGCGCAACCTGCTGCACGACC
>Ga0307513_10008520_pt1 | contig 13099 bp, 12 predicted proteins | sample 15_EM_MG_FD_202174 | JGI IMG/M metagenome (GOLD analysis project Ga0307513, IMG submission 202174) | Populus trichocarpa ectomycorrhiza microbial communities from riparian zone in the Pacific Northwest, United States - 15_EM | ecosystem: Host-associated > Plants > Roots > Unclassified | place...
CTATGGGCTCGCTACCCCAATAATGATCGCCTAAGAGGATTGCTACGCGATCACTATGCGCATAGTTCCGGATAGGACTGCATAACATCGCCTAGCGTCGCCTAGTCGCAGAGGTTTTTCCTGATGGCCCCCGCCGCATTGTCTCCTCAAGTGGTTCGACCACGAATACATTATTCTTCACCAAATGGGCGTACCATGACAATATAGCCGCTGGGATTCAGGTTCCTCTCTACGGTCTCTGCGCCGCACCATTTCCTCGTGGCTGCCTCCGGTTTCAACCATGACGACCAAGTCCCAACAGCCGAAAGGGTCGGATAGTGCTCTCTCCTTGTTGGGTGGGGCAATTGAGGCCATCGATCTCGCGAAGGAGAACTCGAGGATCACACAAGCCGAGGCTGCCTTCGGCTCCGTCAGCACTCTTCTCGCTATTATCAAAGTGAACTTCCTTCTCGTCCACACCGACCAACCGCTAACTAACGTGGTACGCAGGAAACAATGATCAACGAAGTGGGCTGCGTCGGCCTCGGGCTAGCTTGCGCTGACGTTTGCATGGCCCTCGATCACGGGATGAAGGGGAGAGAACCGAATGAATTCAGCCAGTCACTCCTCGAGGCAATTGAGCAATTGACGGTGTAAGTGACATCGGCAGAGATGCACCTTGTGCGCGACTGACTTATCATGTCTTGGATCGCAGGACCGTCGCGAAGATCCGGAGGAAGATCGTCAAGTGGGGGAAACGAGGTATGGCCTCTCGGCTCCTCCACGCAAAGAATGATAAAAAGGTGATCGCCACTTGGAGGTTGGAGCTGACAAGGACTCTTCAAGTATTCAACGTGCGTCTTGTTCACTTGTGTATGACCGCCGCCAACTTTCTACCTCCAGGCTAAACTTGTAACAAACACACACGCGGCCGTTTCTGGCGTTACGAACGCCCACATCACCGTTTCGGATATTCATCACGATAGATCAAACGCCGCCGCCACTGCCCCCGACGTCCGTCGAGACGTTGCGGATACTGTCCCCATCGATTCTGAGGTCCGGAATGACGTTGTAAGTACTAGCCGCGCTTTACCGGCCACCGAATAACTACTTAATTACTGCAGTCTCACGCCAGGTCAGCGATATGAACCATAACTGAATCCACCGCTTAATATTTGCCTTCAGTGCGCCCAGCGACTCACAGCCCCTACCATTGAATACGCATGGAACCTCGTCCGATGTCCGCCGTGACGATAAAACCCGCGCCATGGTCTCTGATCTTTGTCGTGAAGTCGCGGACGCCCACACCATCGTTTCAGATATTTGTGAAATGGTGAAAAGTCAGGAAGGGGCTGGCAGTCAACATCGATCGGTGAGTGTCACTCGTACTCCGCCACGAAACGTACACTTAACGTTGGATAGACTCAGGATAGGTCAGCGGTCTCGTCAGTCACCCGCTGTCGAGTCCAACGTCTAATGTTTCCATCTAGCGCACTTGGAGAAGTCCCTCCGCCGGCGCCGAGGGTCTTCTTCGGACGTGATGAGCTAATCGAAAAGATCGTCGGTTTCGCGGAACGCCTCAAGCCGGTTGCTCTAATCGGTCCTGGAGGAATCGGCAAGACGTCCACCGCTCTCACCGTCCTCCACGATGATCGCGTCAAACAATTGTTTGGTGACAATCGCAGGTTCATTCGCTGCGACCAATTCCCCGCCTCGCCTACTCATTTCCTTCGCCGGCTCTCCGAGGTGATTGGTGCATCCACCGATAACCCAGGAGATTTGACCCCCCTACAGCCACTCTTGTCCTCAAAGAAGATGCTCATAGTCCTTGATAACGCGGAATCCATTCTGGGTCTGCAGGGGACAAGTGCAAAGGAGATCTACACTGTTGTGGAGGAGCTGAGTCGCTTCAGAAATGTCTGCCTGTGCATCACCTCCCGGATCTCCACAGTCCCTCCTGATTGTGAGGCCCTGGTCATCCCAATATTGTCGATGGAGGCCGCATGCGATACCTTCTACCATATCTACAGGCACGGCGAAGAATCCGATCCAGTCAAAAGGATCCTGGAACAACTCGATTTTCACCCCCTCTCGATCACCTTATTCGCTACCGTCGCCCAGCACAACAAGTGGGATACGAGCCGACTGGCTAGGGAATGGGAAGGACAGCGCACGAGGATGCTTCGCACACATCGCCCGATGAGCTTTGTCACCACGATCGAGCTCTCGCTCACCTCGCCAACATTCCAAGCACTCGGCCCTGACGCGCAAGCGCTTCTTGAAGTCGTCGCCTTCTTCCCTCAGGGCATCAATGAGAGCAATCTCAGCTGGCTATTTCCTACCATTACCGACATCACAAACATCTTCGACACGTTCTGCATCCTTTCTCTGACATATCGAAGCAATGGATTTGTTACGATGCTCGCACTGCTTCGGGATTACTTTTGTCCCCAGGATCCAACAGCATCCCCTCTCCTGTGCGCAACCAAGGATCATTACTCCCGTCGATTGTCGGTCCGTGTTTACCCTGACAAGCCCGGGTATCAAGAAGCACGGTGGATCATGTCAGAAGACACGAACGTCGAACACCTGCTCAATGTCTTCACTTCCTCCGATACAGAGTCAGGTGACATCTGGGATACTTGTGCTCATTTCCTGGAGCATCTCCGTTGGCACAAGCACCGGCTCGTCTCGCTAGGGCCGAAGATTGAGGGGCTTTCGGATAGCCATCCTTCCAAACCACCATGCTTATATCAGCTCTCGCAGTTGTTTGTATCGGTTGGAAACCATGCAAAGTCCAAGAGGCTCCTTTCTCACACCTTGGAGATCTGGCGGGAGCGGGGGGATGACCATCAAGTCGCTCGAATGTTGGTATCCCTATCCGAGGTAAACAAGGTGCTTCGCTGCTACGAGGAAGGGGAACAGCAGGCGAGAGAAGCGTTGGAAGTTTTCAACAAGCCTGGTGATACAGCGAGACAAGCGGAGTGTTTGAACGCCCTCGCTGGGTTGCTGTGCGACAACGGACGACTCGACGCCGCGGAAGAAGCTGTATCCCGTGCCATCGATCTTCTCCCGGAGAGAAGTAATGAATATATGCTCTGCGAGTGTCACACTAGTCTTGGCACAATATATCAATCCAAGGGCGAGATCGAGAAAGCCATTCACCATATCGAGACGGCCCTCGGAATCGCATCCTCTTTTGGCTGGCACAGAGAGCGGTCCGTCCTTCATTACCTCCTGGCAGCGCTGTTTTCCACCCAAGGCAGGTTCGACGACGCAAATGCTCAGGTCGAACACGCCAAGTCGCACGGGGTCAACGGTCCACACGACCTGGGTACCTCGGCGTATTCGCAAGCTGTCATTTATTTTCAACAATCTAGGTTGGAACAGGCGAAATCCGAGGCTTTGCGCGCGGTCGAGGTCTTCGAAAACCTCGGGGCTACGCAGGATCTGGAGTATTGTGGACAGCTCCTCGGGTTGATCGATTCACGGCAAAAAGGAAAACTCTGATTGTCTCTGGTAGATTGGGTTTCGACGGTGAGCTCCTGGAAACAGTGCTGCCTCCTCCGCGTGCTAACTCCTTTATTCTCTACCCTCAGGGAACCGAATGAATGATAGGATTGGCGGGTGCCTCGATTTCTTCAGGCGCATTCCACTGCGAGTCACCAACGCATCTCCCCGTCCACCGTGATACCCTTCGACCTGAATATAACTACTATCTCCTCCTTTTCCTCACCTTTGCTCATACCCACCGTTCCGTATATGTTGCTCCACCCCACACCCTTGACCTACATCTCGTGATATATGCATCTATTTCCCGTGCTATATCCGCTTTACGCGTGCGTACCTTGAAGATGATTGACTTCGATTGACTGCGAGGCCGAGGAAGCAAATATGACGCCTTTGATCGTCGGCTCTCCTACTCTTCGACACCGACATCGCAAGGAAGGACGAGGTCTCACACGAGATCCCCATTTATGAACAAATGCAGTCCGATTACTCTTATGTTCTGTTAACTCCAGTACGGTTTGTTACATTGGATGGGAGAGAAAGGAGAAACCAGGCAATAAAAATATGCCAGATTTACAATGAACTGCGATATAGCCTGCGGTTACGACAGAATATGCCTGTTGGGAGAGCCGGAAGCAAGATCAGCACATCGCATAACGTATAGAGCGAAGAGAGGGTGTAGTGAACGAACCTAGTCTTCCTTCAGTACATCTTCCTTCGACGTCTTCATTGTAGTAATCCCACTCGTGCCCACTTTCTGCACGACGCGAACTCCACTGAATGTGCTCTTCCCGGCGACGTTCACGGTCCTGAAATTGGTCAAACCCATCTCGGCCCACTTCAAGCACAAGAAAGCTCCCTGCTTCTTCCCCAGTGCGATCAACCGCCTCTGCTTCCGCTCATCAGACATCGCCGTGTCAGCCGCGAACATTCGTTCGACCTCCACACACCTGGCAACATAGCGAAGTAGTCAGTGACCACCATAACAAATTCACGAGCGAGGACAGATCAACGCTGTCAAGCACGCACCCCTGGCTCCTCAATGGCAGCATCGACCGCAACCTTCTCACGACGAAGGTGACACGAGGTCGCGGTGGTATGACAATGGACACCAAACCAATGTGGCGGTTGGCCAGCCGGATGTAGGCTCTTGTGACCGCTATTCCCTCGCAACTTGAATCGCTTTAGGTTGACTTTGACACACACGGGAGGTCGAGGCACAGAGAGGATAAAGCTTCAAGGCGTCGTGACCCGTAGTTTCCTCGTTTGTTGTTCAAGGTGGTGCATGGCCGAATCTGTAACGTCGAGGAGGACGGAATTTATGTCGGAGGTCCAGTAGCCCATGACTGAATGAAAAGAAAACCGGGGACGTTGGTGGGACATGGAGGGCCGACGGTTGGGAGAAGGAGGGGAGAATGAGTGCTTCGGGGACATAGCTGTGATGGGTGGAGCTGGAGACACGGCGTCGCGCCAGTGGTCGGCGAACAAAGCTTTGAGGATCTCTTTGAACCAGAGTAACAAAAGTTCCGGGTGATCAGCCGATCGGGCGCCCGCCCCCGCCGCATTGCCTCCTCGAGCGGTTCGACCACGAATACATTATTCTTCACCAAATGGGTCTGTCTACACGAGGCGTGCCATGACAGGATCGCCGCTGGGATTCGGGTTCCTCTCTACATCCGCTGTGCCGCGCAATTTTCTCGCGGCTGCCTCCGGTTTCCACCATGACGACCAAGTCCCAACAGCCGGAAAGACTAGACGGCGCCCCCTCTTCATTGAATGGGGCAATCGAGGCCATCGATCTCGCGAAGGAGAACTCGAGGATCACACAAGTCAAGGTTGCCTTCGGCTCCGTCAGCACTCTTCTCGCTATTATCAAAGTGAACTTCCTTCTCGTCCACACCGACCAACCGCTAACTAACGTGGTACGCAGGAAACAATGATCAACGATGTGGGCTGCGCCGGCCTCGGGCTAGCTTGCGCTGACGTTTGCATGGCCCTCGATCAGGGCATGAAGGGGAGGGAACCGAATGAGTTCGGTCAGTCAGTCCTCGAGGCAATCGAGCAATTTACGGTGTAGGTGACATCGGCAGGGATGCACCTTGTGCGCGGCTGACTTATCATGGCTTGGATCACAGGACCGTGGTGGAGATCCAGAGGAAGATCGTCAAATGGGGGAAACGAGGTACGGCCTCCCGGCTCCTCCATGCAAAGGATGATAAAAAGGCGATCGCCACTTGGAGGTTGGACCTCACCAGGATTCTCCAAGTATTCACAGTGCGTCCTGTTCACTTTTGTGTGATCATCTCTAACTTTCCGCTTTTAGACCGAACTTGTAACAAACACACATGCAACGGTTTCTGACGTTGCGAACCTCCACGCCACTGTCCCCGAGATTCATCGCGATAGCTCAAATACCGACACCACCATCCCCGACGTCCATGATGACATTTCAAATATCCATGCCGCCGTTTCCCAAGTTCGTCACGATATCTCGGGTACTCATACCATCACTTCCAAAGTTCGTCATGGAGTCGCGGATACTTCCCCCACCGTTTCCGACATCCGTCGCAACGCGTCGAGGACCCACGAGGATAAGGATGGTCAGAATCGGGCCGTAAGTACCAGCCGTACTTTACCAGTCACCAAGTAACCACCTAATTACTGTATAGACTCACGCCAGGTCAGCGTTATAGACCATAACTGAATCTATTGTCTAATATTTGCTTTCAGTGCGCCCAGCGACTCACTGCCCCCACCGTTAAATACGCACGGAACCTCCTCCGATGTCCGCCATGACGATAAAACCCGCGCCATCGTTTCCGATGTTCATCGCGGAGTTGCAGACACCCACGCCATTGTTTCGGACATTCGTCGTGAAATGGTGAAAAGTCAGGAAGGGGCTGGCAGTCAACATCGATCGGTGAGTGTCACTCGTACTCTGCCACCAAATGTACACTTAGGGTTGGATAGGCTCAGAACAGGTCAGCGACCTCACCCGCTGTTGAGTCCAGCGTCTAATGTTTCCATCTAGCGCACCTGGAGAAGTCCCTCCACCACCGCCGAGGATATGCTTTGGACGTGACGAGTTGATCGAGAAGATCGTTGATTTCGCAGAACGATTTGTGCCGGTTGCTCTGATCGGTGCTGGTGGAATCGGCAAGACATCCATCGCTCTAATCGTCCTCCACGATGACCGGATCATACAACAGTTTGGCGATGACCGCCGGTTCATCCGTTGCGATCAATTTCCCGCCTCATGCACTCACTTCCTTCGCCGACTCTCCGAGGTCATTGGTGCAGGCATTGAAAATCCAGCAGACCTGACCCCCCTACGACCATTCCTATCCTCAAAGGAGATGCTTATCGTCATCGACAATGCTGAATCCATCCTCGGTCTGCAGGGGACAAGTGCGCAGGAGGTCTACGATGTTATGGAGGAGCTGAGTCACTTCAACAATCTTTGCCTGTGCATCACCTCCCGGATCTCCACGGTCCCTCCTGACTGTGAGGCCCTGGATATCCCGACATTGTCGATCGAGGCCGCACGCGACACCTTCTATCGCATCTACAAAGACAGCAAACACTCGGATCTGGCTAACAACATACTGGAACAACTTGACTTCCACCCTCTCTCGATCACCTTACTCGCCACTGTTGCCCAACACAACAAGTGGGACACTGATCGACTGGCCAGGGAATGGGAAAGGCAACGCACGCGCATGCTTCGCACACGTTACTCGAAGAGTCTTGCGGCCACGATCGAACTCTCCCTGACCTCGCCAACGTTCCAGGAACTCGGACCCGATGCGAGAGCGCTTCTCGGAGTCGTCGCGTTCTTCCCCCAAGGTGTTGACGAGAGCAATCTCAACTGGCTATTTCCTACCATCCCCGACATCGCAAACATCTTCGACACGTTCTGCGTCCTCTCCCTGACATCTCGAAGCCATGGATTTGTCACGATGCTCGCGCCGCTACGAGATTACCTTTGTCCCCAGGATCCGGCGTCGTCTCCTCTCCTCTGCGCAACCAAGGATAATTACTTCCGCCGATTGTCGGTCGATGTTTACCCTGACAAGCCCGGCTATCAAGAAGCACGATGGATCATGTCAGAAGACACAAACGTCGAGCACCTGCTCAATGTCTTCACTTCCCCCGATACAGAGTCGGGTGATATCTGGGATGCCTGTGGCCATTTTTTGGAGCATCTCCGTTGGCACAAGCACCGGCTTGTCTCGCTAGGGCCGAAGATTGAGGGGCTTTCGGATAGCCATCCTTCCAAACCGCAATGCTTGTACCATCTCTCACAGTCATTTCTATCGGTTGGAAATTATGCGGAGTCCAAGCGGCTCCTCTTTCACACATTGGAGATCTGGAGGGAGCGGGGGGATGACCGTCAGGTTGCTCAAATGTTGTTACACCTATCCGAGGCAGACGATGGGCTTTGCTGCTACGAGGAAGGGGAACAACGGGCGAAAGAAGCGTTGGAAGCCTACAAACAGCTCGGTGATATAGTGGGACAAGCAAAATGTTTGGGATCCCTCGCCACGTTGCTGTGTAGCAACGAACAACTCGACGCCGCGGAAGAAGCTGCATCCAGTGCAATCGATCTTCTCCCGGAGAAAGGCAATGAATATCTGCTCTCTCAATGTCACCGTTATCTTGGCCTGATATATCAACACAAGGGTGAGACCGAGAAAGCCATTCACCGTATCGAGACGGCCCTCGGAATCGCATCCTCTTTTGGCTGGCACGACCACCTGTCCTGGGATCATTACAGCCTGGCAGTGCTGTTTTCCACCCAAGGCAGGTTCGACGACGCAAATGCTCGCGTCGAACACGCCAAATCGCACGCCCTCAACAGTCCATACGACCTGGCTTTCTCGATGTATCTGCAAGCTGCCATTTGGTTCCAACAATCCAGGTTTGAACAGGCGAAATCTGAAGCTTTGCGCGCGGTCGAGGTCTTCGAGAAGCTCGGGGCCGCGCAGGACCTGGATAGATGCAGAGAGCTCCTCGGGACCATCGATTCAGCGCAAGAATGAACGCCCCAGTTACCTCTGGTAGATCGGGTTTCAACGGTGAGCTCTTGGAAACGGTACTACCTCCTCCCCCTGCTAACTCCTTTCTTCTCTACCCTCAGGGGACCGAATGATAGGATCGGCAGGTGCCTCGATTTCTCCACACGCATTCTACCGCGGGTCACCAACATTCCATCTTGTCCACCGTGATATCCTTCAACTCGAATACGAGTATCTCCTTCCTTTACTGACCTCTGCTCTTGCGCATCGTTCTGTAGATGTTGTCCCAACCCATATCGACATCCTTGACCTATATTTCGTGATATATGCATCTATGTTCCGTATTGTATCTATCTCGCGTGTGCGTACCTCGGAGATTGTAAACTCCAATTTGACCGGGAGGCCGAGGAAACAAATATGACGTCTTTAATCGTCGGCTCTCCTACTCTTCGACATCGACCTCACAAAGGACGCGCTCTCACACGAGATTCTCATGTATGAAGGAACACAGTCTGATTACTCTTGCATTTCGTTAATTCTACTATGGTTTATTACATCGGGTGGGGGAGAAAGGAGAAACCGGGCAATAAAAATACGCCAGACCTACGACGGGCCGCGACACAGCCTACTGCCACGGAAGAATACACCTATTGGGAGGGTCAGAAAAGGGATGGGAACCCGTTCGGATGAATGGCTCAAGGAGATTAACCAGGGTGTAGGAAACAGGGAAACTTACGAGTTTCCTGCGGTTCAACGTTCACTTTCCAAGTCGCGATCTGGTCCTTGCTGGACATCGCCAGATAGATCGCATTCACCATCACACTGTTCCTCACCCGTTGTGTCGCGACTGGCAGTCGTTGGAGACGCTACGCCATTCGCGGAATCCAAGAGATGCTGGTAATAGCCTCAGTCATGTCATGTTGAACTCCGTGGAATGTCCGAAATCAGATAGCTTGGTGTGCCCGCCCCTGTCGATTAGAATGTCATCCGGCTCGATGCCTCTACATAAGAACAAGAAAGAAAGGAACAAACAGTTAGTTCCTACGCTTTGGATAAATCGGGCGGCACTTGCCGATGAATGAAACCGAGGCTATTCGTGGCCTCGATCGCCAGAACGCACTCTACGATATAGAACCTCGTCACGTCCTCCGAGAAGGTGCCGCACTCGATCAGCATCATCATTGAATCGCCTTCAGTCAAGAACTCCGCGATGGGGTACGAGTACGTAGGATCCTGGAATGAGTAGTGTAGTTGTGGGATCCATGGAGAGTTGGATTCGACTAGGATATCGCGCTGCGGACGTGAGGGAACTGACGATGGACAGAGGTTAAGTGTAAGGCAGGATCAGCATATCGCATAACATACAGAGCCAGGCGTGGTGAACGAACCTGGTCTCTCTTCGACATACCCTTCTTCGTCTTCATCGTATAAATCCTGCCCGTGTCTATCACCTGCACGATGCGGACCCCATCAAACGCGCTCTTTCCAATGACCCCTATAGTCTCGAAGTCGGTCAACCCCATATCAACACTCTTCAGGTGCAAGAAAGTACCCTCCTTCTTGCCTAATGCGACAAACTGCCCCCGCCCCCGCTCATCGGACGATCATGTCAGCCGCGAGCTTCTGTTCGGCCGCCACGCCCCTGGAAACATAGCGTAATGGTCAGTGACCACCGGATCAAATTCACGAGCGAGGACTGGTCAACGCTGTCAATTACGCACCTCCAGTTCCTCTCGATGGCAGCTTTCGCCACAACTTTCTTGTGATGAAGACAACCCGAGGTCACGGCTTTATAGCAATGGACACCAAAATAATGTGAGATTTAGTGATGGCGCCGGGGGGTCACCGGCCAGGTTTCAGGTCACGCTGAGTTGGCGGTTGGTCAACCGCATATACGTTTTTGTGACTCCTTACAGCTTCAAGCTGAAGCGTCTGGGTTGACTTTGACAGACTCGGAATGTCGAGGCGCGGAGACGACGGAATCTCGCGGCCCCCATTATCCTCTTTTGTCGTCCAGGGTAATGCATTACGGGGTCCGTAGCGTCGAGGAGGAAGCAGTCCGTGTTGGAGGTACGGTAACCTGCGACTGAACAAAGAGACGACGGAGGGTGTTAATGAGAACATCGCCGGTCGTTGAAACTATGGCAAACGGACACGGAGGGACGATTATTGGGAAGAGGCGACGAGGATGGGTGTTTCAGGGACGTATGAGTTCCGGTACGCGTAGTACAATTATTTGATCGACCGAGTTGGATTCTGGGAGGACATCGCGCTCAGTGCGGACGTGAGCGAGCTAATAATGAACCGAGGGTGAATGAAGACTGGGGTCAGCGCATCGCATAACGCATAGGGTGAAGAGAGGGCATTCGCACGAATGCTGCCATTCGTATCCACCTTCGCGGACCCTGCCAAGCGCCCTCGCCAATAGCCTCCATGGTCCTGGAGTCGGTAAGACCGAGTTTCAAGTCTCGCAGGGTTGCCTGTCGGTCAGCCGCATGTACGCTTTGTCACCCCCATTCCCTTACAAGTCGAAGTATCTTCGGTCGACCCCGACAGACACGGGAGATTGAGACACTCATAGCCTGTAATATCCTGTTTTGTCGTTCAACGTAGTGCGTGGCACGATCTGTGACGCCAAGGAGGACAGAGTCCACGTCAGAAAGTCCAGTAACCCACGACCGGACGGAGTGGCGACAGGAAGTTTGATGAGATTCAAGTTATCGGTCGTTGAGACCACGACGAACGGACACAGGGGGTCAACGTTCAACGATTGCGGGGAGGCGGCGAGGGCGGATGCCTCAGGGACGTGCTTCTGACGGGTCAAGTTGGAGAAGCGACATTGCACCAGTAGCCGGTGAATAAAGCTAAACCTCGAGCATTTCGTCAAGCTGCTTCGAACGAGAGCAGACAAAGATTCCGGGTAATCGGCCGATCGTGTTCTCTCATACGGTTCGACCACAAATACTGTTTTCGTTACGAAACGAATCTGTTTGCGCGAGGCGTACCGTGACAGGGCGGCTGTTCGGCCCTCCCTCACAACGCGCCCACCACGTTGCTTCCCGCAACTGCCTCAAGTTCTGGCCATGGCCACAAAATCCCAACAACCAAACCGCCGGGATGTTGCATTCTCCTCGCTGAACACGGCTGTCGAGGCATTAAATCTCGCCAATGGAGTCTCAAGTGTTACGCAGGCCAAGGCTGCCTTTGCTTCCGTCGCCACCCTTCTCGTTATGATAAGAGTGCGTTTCCTTCTCATTGATGAATCGCTGGCTAACGGAGTATGCAGGACACAATGATCAACGAAGTAGGCTGCGTCGACCTCGGGCTGGCCTGTGCTGATGTCTGCATGGCCCTCGGCCGGGAGACGAAGGGGAGAGAATCGAATGAGTTCAGTCAGTCCGTTCTCCAGGCAATTGAGCAATTGACAGTGTGAGTGAGACCAGCGGAGATGCATCTTGTGCACGACTTACTTATCATGCCTTGGATCGCAGGACCGTGGCGGAGATACAGGGGAAGATCGTCAAATGGGGGAAACGGAGTGCAGTCTCTCAACTCCTCCTGAAGAACGATGAAAGGACAATCGCCACTTGGAGGCTGGAGCTCACCAGGATTCTTCAAATCTTCAACGTAGATCCTGTTCACTTTTGCATGATCATTGCTAACATTCTGCTTTAGACAGAACTTTCAACAAACACACGTGCAACGGTTTCTGATGTTGCGAATACCCACGGCATTGTTTCCGATACTCATCGTGATAGTTCAATCGCCAACACCACCGTCCCCAACGTCCATCGTGACACCCAGGCCACCGTTTCCGAAGTCCGGGACGACGTTGCGAACACCTGCACCACAATTTCCGACACCCATCGCAACACGTTAGGAATCCGTGGGGATAAGGATGGTCGGAGTCAGGCTGTAAGCATCACTCGCACTTTACCAGTCACCGAGTAGTCGCTCAGTCACTGCATAGACTCACGCCAGGTCAGCGATCTGAACCCCAAATGAACCCGCCGCCTAATATTTGCTTTCAGTGCGCCCAACGACTCACTGCCCCCACCGTTAAATACGCACGGAACCTCGTCCGATGTCCGCCGTGACGATAAAACCCGCGCCACTGTTTCTGATATTTATCGGGGAGTTGCAGAAACCCGCGCCATGGCTTCGGATATTTGCGGAATGCTAAAGAGTCGGGAAGAGGCTGGCAGTCAACGTCGATCGGTGAGTGTCGCTCGTGCTCTGCCACCAAATGTACACTTAGCGTTGGATAGACTCAGGATAGGTCAGCGATCTCGCCCGCTGTTGAGTCCAGCGTCTAATGTTTACATCTAGCGCACCTGGGGAATCCCCTCCGCAGCCGCCGAGGATCTTTTTTGGACGTGACGAGTTGATCGAGAAGATCGTTGGTTTCGCAGAACACCTTGTGCCAGTTGCTCTGATCGGTCCTGGCGGAATCGGCAAGACATCCATCGCTTTGATCATCCTCCACGATGACCGGATCATACAACAGTTCGGTGACGACCGTCGGTTCATCCGTTGCGATCAATTCCCTGCCTCATGCACTCACTTCCTTCGCCGACTCTCCGAGGTCATTG
>Ga0307513_10008521_pt1 | contig 13099 bp, 9 predicted proteins | sample 15_EM_MG_FD_202174 | JGI IMG/M metagenome (GOLD analysis project Ga0307513, IMG submission 202174) | Populus trichocarpa ectomycorrhiza microbial communities from riparian zone in the Pacific Northwest, United States - 15_EM | ecosystem: Host-associated > Plants > Roots > Unclassified | place...
GTAATTTATGCCAAGAATTCTAAGAAAATCACCAAAAACCTCACCCTAAGTCTCAGTTAATTGTTAAAAATTGTAGAAAAAAATCTGGAAATATCTAGTGGCTTTTGGTTATTTTCTTTTGATTTTTACAATTTTTTCGAAAATTATTTGAGTTATTTAAAAATTTATAGAAGCTGCTGAAACTCTGAGAATGGTTTACTTTTTGTTGTAATGTGAAACCTTTTGGATGGTATGACTCGGCCAAGGATGGTATCCGAAAGGTATGCACAAAAATGCATGGTACTTAAAAGGTTTTCTCCATATGCTCTGTTCAGTTGGCAATGGGTTTTTCCGACCCGTCTTGAATAAGAGACCATGTTCCGCGCTATTCATCCCACTTCTACTCGATGCCGTATATTTGACTACCGTAAAAATCCTTTAAATCCACCATCGGAGATCTCAAACGGAAATTAGTATCTAAACCACAATAGGCTTAACTAGGTAGTTTAGCGAGATAACGACCACCTGTGAATTAGATCCAGCAAGCTCAGCCTCCCCAAGCTATACTCTGTTAGGAAAACACTATTCCTTCTCAGGGTGTTTTGTTTTGGATTGCGAAAGCTTGGGCTCGATCCCCGATGGTGGATTTAAAGGATTTTTACGGTAATTCAAATAAAACAACGATGACTCCTGCCCAAGTACTTTACTAAAGAAGGTCACATGACCTGTCTTCTCCCCACTTGCAGCTTCGCCCGGGGGGGATCCTAAATTTACATACCGTAAGAACTCGAATAAACGATCCTTGTGCTAGGTAGTCCGAAATTTCCTCCCCGGAAAAGGGGCGTAAAACACACCAAAAATCCACCCAGGGAGACTGAAAAAAAGAAAGAAACACCAGACCATACTAAGAGAGGCAATTCCAACGTTCTAGCACGAGGATTGTTTATTCGAGTTCTTACTGTGGTCTATGCCTAGATTCCAGGGCCGGCAAAGGAGCGGTCCTGTTCTATCGAAAGATAGCTAATAACTAGTGCAATGGTTGAAGGATTGAACTAGACTAGGGCTGGTATATTGTAGGTATTATCGGAAACTTTTATTCACTCGTCTTCAAACTAACCCAAACATGAGTATAATATATAATGATGAAACCGCTTTAATCATTCCATCGCTTCCCACACCATTCAATTTCGCTCAATTTATGGCCCCAATTGCCAGGGACTTCCGTAATAATAATAAAGGAAAGACTTGACCATAAAGCCTTCCGTCAATTCTTTCGACTCCACGACAAGTAAAATTACTAAAGGCATTCTCGATCCTTGCCCTTCGGCCACGGCAATCATCCGCCTCATCTTTTCTGTCATCTATCCGCTTCCCTCTACTCTGACGTGTTCCACCGGCTAGTGCTGAGATAGCAAACGCCCATATCGCTAAGAACCAGGCAAGATGTTTTCGCACGAGGAGAGGATAACAAGGATGTCTAAGATATCGAGTCTATTCAATCGGAAAAAATAGAAATCTGCCGCCTCGCTGCCACGTTGTTAGGTGTTTTTGCTTCGCTTACCACTACTAAAGGCCTTCCTTGGAAACCCTTGTAAGGTGACATCTTACTTGGTGCCTGCATTCGCCGATGAGTTTTTCTGCCGTTGTCAGCGAACAGAGATCCCCTTCCCCCTCTCGTGCGTGCGGTACCGCATCAGCGGAGCGGCTGTGCATCTCGTAGTAAAAGTTGTCATCCTACTGGTGTTCTATGTTTAGATTTGGGATCTATGGTGTGCCTAGGGTCTTGGCGGAGGCATTGCTGACTGAACACTGTGGTGTGTGGCAACGAGTTTATAGCTTCAGCTGACTTGAATCGATACCTGCTTACAAGAAATGCCCGAGAAACACTCTTACCCCTGCGCAACCGGGCTTCGCTGGGATTAGGCTATGTGCCGTATCCCCTTTCGATAGGCTCGGCAGCCAACCTCGTGTCTCTTGCAGATCTGCGGACAAACGTCTGACCCGAGCTGCGTTGAGTGGCTAAATTATTCCTTTTTTCAACCCATCAGTTACCATGCGCGGTCTGTTACAAGGGTTGGAACCTATTAAAATGAAGTGAAAGGGATAAGTTTGGCTAGTTAACATAATAAATATTTCGTAACTTTTCGCGGTAGTTTGTCTCCTGATGGATGCAGAGTTCTGGGAGCCGCATCTTACGCCCGGACCATCAACTGAAATAGAGCTGCTGTGCATATGACAAGAAGCTTGGCAAGAGACTCTATCTTCTTTACTGGGACTGTGGGTTCTAAGTGAGACTTGATTTGGGCGTGCTGGGATTCCGCGCCGGGGGTCTGTACAAGCGTGGTTGTGGTAGTTGGTGCTTTGCATGTTTTATTCCTAATGCAAAGATTTCTTTTTGGCGATGGTTCTGTTGCACAAAAACTCATGCACTTTTGTCCTCCGGGTACAAAACTTAGCTGAGCACTGCCCCTGCAACCGGCGGGCATACGGTATTGGATTGTCATTGGACAAAGGTTGACCACCAACCAAGCAACAGAAACCACGGCCGTGACAACTGCGGTCCCCCACCAACCCTACTATCGTGAGAACTATAAATTTTTTAATTTTCTTTTTGATATAGTTTCCTATAATAGCAGAGCACGTAGTAAAAATCGATCTGGAGAAATTTCCTCAGGTGATATTGGAAGTGTGCGGTGATGATGGAGAGGGTTGCCTTGGAATGATCGTTGGTGCATGGTTAATTTTGTCCACGAACCATAGGAACCCGCTCCAGGCGCCGAAGCACCCTTTCGGAGCCACATCCAGATTGCCTGGATGCCGCGCTCTGATTGCGGGAAATGTATTATTCTATTTTGACATTCAGCGAAAGTCAGCACCGTTTTGTTCCCGGGGTTTAGATTACCCGTCCTCAGCGCTTCCAGGATGCTATGCCGCTGACTAACTTCCATTATGCTCTCGCTTCTAGCACTACCAAGGGCAGCCCTGGGAGGTGATATTCGAATCAGCTTTCCACTACCGATAGACCCTTTCGCTGGCGGTGGTAGCTAGGCTTGAGAATTTGTTGTGTTATGAATTTCCATTAGCTTCTTGGATCCATCCACAGATCCTCTAGGAGATCGACACATATTGCTTCTGCAGAGGTAGGTAGGTTGTAAAAACGCCGGGCTTAGTGACAGCGAATAAAGACGTGCCAGCCTACGGTTTTGCTACTTGCGAATCCTAGATCACCAAAACGGCCAACCGTTGTCGTGTAGCTCTGGGGAATAGGAATTTCCCGTACTTAATAATAGACTAGTAGCGGTAAGCAACGATGGTTGGTCAGAAGAGGAGCTGAATCTTGGGAGGATTCGCCTCTGCGGGGGGATTCCATATACTCCGCGCATTTTACAGCAGATTATTCACTTTTTTATGACGCGCTGCTACTTTTAGAGTTGTCAGCCTGAACAAAGAGTACTGGGAGGGGTCTTCAGCCCGCCCCCCTTCCATGCCACGATTATTCATTGCTGTCAGGGCCCGGGTTGCCTGGGTTTAAAAGCAAGCCTCAATCCCCCTTCAGATACCTTTAATTTTCCCATACTTGCAGGTTCCCCAGAGCGAAGTGACCGACTTGAGACAATGTGGAAACTACAGGTGATAGTGTTGATGCTTCTTGGTCTTGCTGAGGCGGCGGTACGTCCGAGGCCAGTTTTTCATTATCGGAAGCGAGCAGATGTTGGTGGGGGATCGTTCGATTTTCAGGCAGCTTTTAAGGCAGCCAATGTGTTAGCTGAAACAGTCAAGGTGAGTGACCTCTCCCTCGTCTTCTCTTCACTCTCTAGATCTAATACCTGTTGCATACGTACTCCTACAGCTCCCTCTTGACCACTTTGGGAGATATCCTGGAACATACCAGAATAGGTATTGGGTGCTTCATGAGTTCTACAAGCCCGGGAGTCCAGTCTTCGGTTTGTGTCCCCGATCGTGTGGCGCTTGGTGCTAGGCTAACGGATATCAAGTATATGACGGTGGAGAAAGCGACGCGGAACCCATTGCTCAGTCTAGGCTTGTCAACAAGACTTCGTCCTTTCGCCAAATGGTCCAAGAGTTCAATGGGATCGGGATTGTTTGGGAACATAGGTAAGTGTTTTACAATTCCAAACAGTTTGATTTGTGGCAATGGCTAATGGAATAATTTTGCAGATACTATGGAACCTCATTACCCGCTAACCTATCTCTTGACTCTGCAGAGGGGTTCCGGTGGCTGACCACTGCCCAAGCCCTTGCAGATATCCCGGTAACTAAGTTTGTTGATCTCACCAATGGCTTTCGCTAACTGATGGCTAGGCGTTTGCCAATAACTTCACGCTTCGCAACTACTCCAGAACAGACTTGACACCAGCCTCAACACCGTGGGTGTTCGTCGGGGGCAGCTATCCTGGTATACGGGCAGCACTTGTTCGGGAGAAGTACCCCGAGACAATATTTGCCTCGCTTTCCTCATCCGCACCGGTCCATGCTCAGATCGATATGTCGGTATATTGGGAGCAGGTATATCGTGGGCTCAATGCTATGGGGTTCAAAAATTGCAGCAAGGACCTTGTTGCGGTGACGAAGTATATCGATGACCAACTTGCTAGAGAAAACACCGCAGCGGCATTAAAGAAACAATATTTGGGAGCTGGCGCGGATAATAACACCGATGAGAACTTTGCGATTTCCCTAAAAACCCTATATAACGGTTGGCAGGATACTCTGATTGAGGGAAGTCCAGGTAGGGTTTAGCCTTGAAGATTGGGGATCCCATGATCAAGATTTAGTTCGCTAAGTATGGATAACAGGTCTGAGATCATTCTGCGATTGGATTTCTACGGATCCTGAGACCGGAGACGTCTCTGGGCAAGAAGGTTGGGCCAAGAAAAAAGGAGCAAAATTTACCTCTGATCGTTGGGCTACATGGGAGCCATTCGGAGTACTTGTTAGTCACCCAATCTGACACTAAAGTTGAAGCTCGAATACTCACCGCCTGCTTAGATTAATGAAAAATTGAATACCAGTTGTGCAGGATATTATGGAAACAGTACATCAGGAACACCAGACTGCCGACTCGATGGTTCAGGTTTAGATACAGACCTGAACTCAATATCATGGATGTATCAATATTGTACTGAATGGGGTAGGAATCCTGTACCTGCCAGATTGGAAGCCTTATCTAACGAACTGACCAGGGTTCTTCCAATCGGCTAATCTTGGGCCAAATCAAATCGTATCATCTTATTACAGTGCCCAGCTTGTGCAAGACAGCTGTCACCAGCTATTCCCGGATGGACTTTCCAGCGGCCTGATGCCCGAGCAGCCGGACGTGGACAAGACTAATCGGGAATTCGGTGATTGGAACCTTCGACCTTCGAACGTGTTTAACACAGGTATTACTCAAGCCCCTTGACTTATGAATCGTAGCTAACCATACATCAGGGGGTGAATTCGACCCATGGGTGACCTTATCGCTATTGTCCGAGGAGCCTTGGGCGCCAAAGGGTGTCAAAGTGACACAGAATATTCCGGAGGAGGGGGTTTCAACGAGTAAGGCGGAGGTGTTCGGGTACCTCCTCAAGGGAGCAGGACACTGCTTCGATTTGGGCGAGACTTGGCCGGAGGGTGCGAAAGTGAGGAAGATTTTCACCACAGCCCTGAGGAAATGGTTGAAGAACTTTAAGAAGGCATATTGATTGATTGGGATGTTGAATTTAGACGTATGACGTGAGAAGGGTTAGTTTGATTTACTCTAGGCAGCAATATAAAATAGTTTGGCGTTTCGATCTTGTCAAAAGTGACAGTTCCAATAAGAGGAATTAATGTGATTTGCACGTGAATGGTACGATGCGAAAACCTTTGCCGATTGTCTTCATGCAACTCCGGACTTCGTGGCGGTATTAATCTGTTTAAGGGGAATGTCGCGTCCAGACAGCCAGCTCTGGATGCAGGTTTTAATGACTGGGGAAAATGTGCTACTGTAGCCCAACGTCGGATCCTACCGGTATCATATTATAACCGTCGCATGGATCGGATAAGAAAAATTTGGTTGGGCAGAGATATGGCACGTGACCGCTATATCTATTGGCCGCTGGTAGCCTACCACATCATTTCTCCTACGGCGCTAACCTATTTAATGAATTACTACGCTGGATACTATGATACTACGAAAGCTCTTAGGTACCAATCGCGGAACAAGCCCAATGAGATCTATGGACTTCGGCGACCAACACTGCAGGATAATCTTTCGATGGAATTTATAACTCAAGCAAATCCGGAGTGATATTGCAGCGGGCTTCAGGTACTGGTATCGCAAGCTTTTCGACCTAATCTGTCCGAAATTCACCGACTACGTACCTAGCTACCCCATATATTGCTACTACAGTCACAAGTGGGGTCACGAGGTTTCTTGTGACCAACCGAGGGTATCAGGCGAATTAACACCGCCCCATGTCAAGTAAATCATAGTGATTCACTCGCTCCAAGCAAAAAGTGCCCAGAAACGGGTATTAGATTTTTGTATGGTGGGGCCCATGCGATTATCTGGGAACCTATATAGGATGGGCCCCCCCTGTTTCCGGGCGCTGCTTGGCTGGGGCGGGTGTTCAGTGGGGGGGATTCCGAGAGTCTTCACATGTGACACGGGGAATTCGCCAATTATACATTGTCCACTATAAGAAGACCTTCCGGGGATACTAAGACCCACAAAACTACCAAATGGTTTTACCGGGCATGTCCAAAAATTCGGAAGCTCTTATCCGCTAATAGAACGTGGTATTGTCGCTGCCCTGCTTGCAACGAGACTGGGCGGGACTATCGGGGATCAATTATGAGTAATCTTTTGCCACCCTAGCCTTGACGATTTACAATTTTTGCACTCCAAAGACGTTTGTTCTTCGCCGGCCCAGTTTCATCGCGGGTACTGTGGGGACTGTAATGGTTCACTAGATACCGGCGCTCCCGAGACCTGCATCAGCTGCGGTATTCTGGCAAGCTCGCTGGATGCTAGCTTGGGTGGAATTCGCCTTGGAAAAACCGGGGGTCTGGCTCAATTCCTGCCACATCAGGCCACATCAGGCAAACTCCAACCTAGCCTACACGCCACCACAAGCAAGAAATCACCATTTATCCCACTTTCACTCCCCCTCTAATCCAGCCGCAGGTGGAACAGTACGGAATTGGTCCCTCTATTTTCATGCCTGATTGGGGCATCCCCGGTTGGAAGTTGGATGAGCTAGTATTGAGTTTCTTGACACTCGCTTATAGTGACCGGAAAAGAGCTACATTACTATTCGACAGCTTCTCAGCAAGTGGTCTGGAGATGTTCTTTCCCGTCCATCTCGTGATACATACTACTTTGGTGTTGGGCATTCGGTAGTCTCAGCGTGGTTTCTGCCGGGGAGGAAGAGCAGTCTCCGGGTATCTGCTACTGCACATCTTCTTGAGGTTTCTCACTAACATGCCTCACACTATCAAGTGTTGCGAATCACCGGCGAGCATTCCAGACCAATCAAGGTTTCCTTTGTACCTTTCCTATTTTTCTTAGCTGTTAGTTACTAGTTCCTTTGTAAGTCATTATCAAGCACGGAGGAGGAGCGAGTATACGGCGTTTGTATACTAGTGGGAGGATTCGCAGACATGGCCGGGAATGCTCGGAGAGCAGCACGAAGTATGCTCCGGAATACTGTGCCGGCGGGGAGAGAGATTCTCTGCGGAAGAATCCCTACCAGTTAGGATATGTGGTCAAATTCTGTGTATTTAAATGATCAGCTCCGCCGTAGATATTCTGTATAAGCAAGCAACCATCCGAAGAATATACAGACGTTTCCTCCTCTTGTACAATTTCTTTCTCTCTCTTATTGGCCTCTCCCTCGCAACCGGTACCTCATAACAACATCAAGCACCGATGGGAGCGAGATTGATGAGTGACATGATAAGGCTCTTAGCCATGCTCCCAACGCCTTCTATACTCTAGTCTATCACGGGGGTAGACGTTGTGTATCCGCTAAGTGCAATGCGGTACCACCGATCAAGCCATATCATATGTGGTAACTGGTGTACTATTGTAGATAAGTACGAGACATTGTTTGAAATTGCCTCAAGGATCTTTGCTCTATCATACCCAGCTTCTCCTCTATCAAAAATAAATAAATAAATATTGCTGTATATCCAGCTTATCAATGACCGGGGGAACTCTATTACTTCGGGAACAGTGTGTGGGGGGGGAAGCGAAGGGAAGGAAAAAAAATACATGATAAAAAATAAGATACAGGGCATGATCTAGAACTAGAGGAAATTAAATGAGTTAGGATGAAAGCTGCAAGCGGTAACTAGACCTCCCCAAGACAAATGAAAGTGGTTTCCCCCACCGGCCGGATCCTACTGTACTCGGTAAAACTTTTATTGTTACAAGAGTAATTGAGACAGAGGGATTCAGACTGGTATGATAACAACTATTATTTATGCTCTTTTATCACACGGGGTTTCCCTCCGCTCCACAGGACAACGCCCGGGGGCAACTTCCATCAGGAACGTGCTCCGAAATGGCAGGAATGGTGATAATATTTAATGCGTGGTGTCTCTAACCGCTGAGGGCGCCCTCCGGGTTACCGCCTCGCGAGGCAGTAGCAGCTCGATTACCTTCTGATGGCCATACTTGGTTGCGTACATGAGCGGTGTTTGACCATCATCATCCGGCTTGTCAGGGTCGACCTCTTCCTGTTCGAGTAGTATTTTTACTACCCCCGCATGCCCCTTCCGAGAAGCAATCGAGAGCGGTGTTTGGCCGGCATGATTTGGCTTGTCGGGGTCAACCCCTTCCTGCTCGAGTAGGATTTTTACCACCCCCTCACACCCACCGTAGGCAGCACATGAGAGCGGTGTGTCGCCATCGTCATCTCGCGTGCTAGGATTGACCTCTTCCCTCCCGAGCAAGACCTTCACCACACCCTCATTCCCAAACTGAGCAGCATAAGATAGCGGTGTATTCCCGTGGTCGTCTGGCTTGTCGGGGTTGACCTCATCCCGCCCAAGTAGAATTTTTACCACTTCTCCATGTCCACCCCACGCGGCATGGCAGAGCGGGGTTCGGCCGCCATTGTCTTGCTTGTCGGGGTTGACCCCTTCAGTCGCGAGCAGTATTTTCACCACTCCCTCAAGCCCATGCCAAGCGGCAAAGGAGAGCGGGGTTCGGCCCTCATTATCTGGCTTGTCGGGGTTGACCTCTTCTCTCTCGAGTAGTATTTTCACTACGTCCTCATGTCCGCACAGAGAGGCAATCGAAAGCGGTGTGTTGCCGCGATTGTCCGGCTTGTCCGGGTTGACCTCCTCCCGCCCAAGTAGTATTTTTACCACTCCCTCATGTCCCTCCCAAGCCGCATGCCAGAGCGGTGTCTGGCCGCCATTATCTGGTTTGTCGGGGTTGACCTCTTCACACGCGAGCAGTATTTTCACTACTCTCTCAAGCCCACCCCAAGCGGCAAACGAGAGTAGGGTTCGACCGCCATCATCTGCATTGTTGGGGTTGACCCCTTTGCTCTCGAGTAGTATTTTCACTGCATCCTCGTGTCCACACAGAGCGGCAATCGAGAGCGGCGTATTGCCGTGATTGTCTGGGTTGTCACGGTTGATATCTTCCCGCGCGAGCAGTATTTTTACCACTCCCGCATGTCCGCGTTGAGCAGCACGCGAGAGCGGTGTTCGGCCAGCCTCATTTGGCTTGTCGGAGCTAACCCCTCCCAGCTCTAGTAGTATTTTTGCCACTCCCTCATGTCCTCGGTGGGCGGCGCATGAGAGGGGTGTGTCGCCATTATTATCTGGCTCGGCGGGATTGACTTCTCTCGCAAGCAGTATTTTCACAATCGCCTCATATCCGTGTTGAGCAGCAATAGAGAGTGGTGTGTTGCCGTGATCATCTGGCTTGTCAGGGTTGGTCTCATCCCGCCCGAGTAGTATTTCCACCATTTCTTTATGTCCACTCCCAGCGCTAAGCCAGAGCGGTGTTCGACCGCGATTATCTTGCTTGTCGCAGTTGACCTCTTCCCTCCTAAGTAATAATTTTGCCACTCTGTCATGTCCATGTTCAGCGGCATAGGAGAGGGGCGTTTTGCCGTTACGGCAGGTCTTGTTGTGATTAACCCCCGGTTGTCCGAGGAGTATTTTCACGACTTCCTCGTGCCCACTCCCGGCGGCAAACGAGAGCGGTGTTCGCCCGTGGTTGCTTGACTTGTCGGCGTTGACCTCTCGCCGCGCGAGAAGTATTTCTACCACTCTCTCATGTCCGTTCCGAGCAGCACATGCTAGGGGTGTGTGCCCCCTAAAGTCTCCTTCATTGATATCATAATGCCCCATCTCTGTCAAAGCAGATACTATCTCCACAATTCCGAAGAACGATGCACAGCGAAGCCCACTGAACTGGAAACCTGGGCCTAAATTCTGGTGATGTATATCCATTTCTTGTTCCAGAAGCGATTTTGCGGATATGTGACGATCATACCCCTGAAGAAGGCACAGGGCTAGTGACCTTGAATAGCCCGAGAGCTCCCTTCTAGCATGGACTCCCCAGTACACGGAACAATATTTTAGGAAGGGTGTGTCAAGAGTGTGTGGAGAGAGATTTGCAGAAAGGGCCTTGACTTGTTCGCAATTCAGATAGGTCAAGCAAATCTCTACCATTGCCGAGTGTGGTCCGCTGAACATATTGGGATGGGCAGAAATATACTCTTGCAGAGTAAAGTGGACCAGTCGCACAGTTAATGCCTCCTTATCGACGGTAATGAGTCCTTGGCAGCAGCTCACTAATGTCGAGGTCGAAGGGATGTTCTCGACATTGAAACCCGTGGAGCCTAGCTCAACTGCAAGGGCGTGGCACAGCTCACCCTCCCCCAGGGGCCTTTCCGCATGGCTGATCCACATCAAAGCGTCCATCCCAAGTCTGGATTTATCCCCACCTTGCGCCTTTATCCGTTCTATCGTTGTGCCGTAAGCGCCTCCCAACCCTAATCCATCTGTCATTTTCTTGAGCTTTTCTCGTCTCCGATGTATGGTAGATTCTTGCAAGATTGAGTCGATATTTAGGGAAACGAGTAGAAACCTGGAGACATTTATTAGCGGGCGATCGTAGATTTGATACTGAGCACCATTTCCCCTACGCACATTTCCGATAAACTATTGGGAATCGTCACCAAAATTTCCGCCTCCAAACTCGGATTCATGGCATCTGGCGTTTCGTCCTCGCACATCCGGACCCTAAGGTATTCAATGATATCGCCTTTGGCGGGACACAGATACACTTATCAGTCTCCTAGGAAGACGCTTTTCCATCTCGGCTCGAATATGGGGCCTGCCTGTCACAAATATTCGAGTCCCTGGGGACCTCTCAAGGATTTGTTTTAATGAATCCAGGAGCCGGACTCGTTGCACTCCCACACATTTGTTCAAAATGTGAATGCGGCACAATCTATTCTATGTGGATAATACTTCGCAAGTACGAGGGGGGTTGGGATGCACGCTTTGCGAGGAGGTGAAGAAGGGATGGGTAGGAGTTCCGGTTCTTAATTCTTCCAAGCCAGGTGGGCGGTAGCACCTTATTTATAGAAAAGTGCGCGTCCATATGTACAAGAGAAATATAGGGAAAACAATGTAAGAAACATAAGTGCGAACATGTTTGACCCTGAAATCCAACCAAGTAAATCCCAAATAATATGCGTGAAAACAAAAAGGTGTGGAGCGATTATTAGAAATATCATGACCAAGAATTGTGCATAAGAGATGCATAAACAACTGTAAAATCCTAGACACCTGATTGGAAAGCACATGTTAAATCCCGAGATATTATCCTGAAATAAACAATAAAACACCATAATATATATCTTAGCTGTAGTAATGTAAGCGGTGGACAGGCGGAACCGAAACACAAACTAAGTAAAAGAATACACGGTAGTGTGTTGAATATACATAGGAAATATACAAAGAATTTCAACAGGCACGATCATGGTCGTGCCCATCACTACCACAAATTAAGTCCTATCATTTATGGTAACAGGTGCCCTATTGTAGGTAAGGCCGGGATATAATTCACAATTGCATTAAGAATCCTGGCGCTATCGTACACCACCTCCCCCACCGAAAACAAAAAGGAAAAAATGGAACTATATACAACTTATCTATCACTCAGAGAATTATAATAAAGAGAAGATAGTAGGGAAGAAGAAAAGGAAGGGAGGGATGAGAGAAGAAGAAAGAAGGTAGAGGCAAGAATTGGGAAGTCGGGGAAGATTTAATAGGATAGGATGGAAACTGCACCCCATAAACTGAACCTTCTCAGGAAAATAAAACTATTTCACCCCACCGACCGGATCCCACCTCACTCCGCAAGCAGGAGGTCGCATACCAGAGCTAAAAACGGAGTTTTAGATGGGTGTGACAACCGCTATTTGATATGAGTCCTCATCACACACGGGTTTCCCTTCCGCTGGAAGGGATCGTGTTCAACGACAGTTGATACGTGAAACACTCTCCAAAGGGAAGGAATGGGGTGATCACAAATAGGTGGTGTCTCCGCGTCCTAGGGGCGGGCCATGGGTTACCGCTCGTAATGCTGTAGCAGCTCGGTCACTCCGTGATGACCATGCTTAGCTGCGTGCTGGCGTGGCGTTTGGCCATCATTATCAACAGTGTTAGGGTTAACCTCTTCCCGCCCGAGTAGGCTTCTCACCACTCCCTCATATCCCTCCCTTGCGGCATACGAGAGCGGTGTCATTCCAGAATTGTTTGGCTTGTCGGGGTCGACCTCTTCCCGCCCAAGTAGTATTCTCACCACTCCCTCATGTCCCTCCCAAGCGGCATACGAGAGCGGTGCCCTGCCGTCATCGTCTGGCTTGTCAGGGTCGACCACTTCCCGCCCAAGTAGTATTCTCACCACTCTCTCATGTCCCTCCCTTGCGGCATACGAGAGCGGTGTCCTGCCGTAATCGTTTGGCTTGTCAGGGTCGACCTCTTCCCGCCCGAGTAGCATTCTCGCCACTCCCTCATGTCCCCTTTGAGCGGCATACGAGAGCGGTGTCCTGCCGTCATCGCCTGGCTTGTCAGGGTCGACCACTTCCCGCCCGAG
>Ga0307513_10008522_pt1 | contig 13099 bp, 10 predicted proteins | sample 15_EM_MG_FD_202174 | JGI IMG/M metagenome (GOLD analysis project Ga0307513, IMG submission 202174) | Populus trichocarpa ectomycorrhiza microbial communities from riparian zone in the Pacific Northwest, United States - 15_EM | ecosystem: Host-associated > Plants > Roots > Unclassified | place...
GTTGGAATACATTTGTTAAAATATATAAAAACATTAAATATGAATTTAGTATATTATCGCTCATTTTAACTAATCACTTAGCCAAACTGTAAGAAGAGCACAACAATGAGTATCCTTTCATTAAAAAATTTGGTAGGTATCATAATTCTCATATATTTCATTCACTTCTTTGATTGATGAGTTTTTCTTTTTTAATTAATGTAGGTATCCAGATCAGCTTAGATGCACCTCGATTAATTTTACAGACCCTAAAGTTAACGACCATATAAGCCTCCAGTGACCCTGAGATTTATAGGACTCGAACTGGTGACCTTTAAGGAGCAAGTATAGGACTTGACCAGTTGAGCTACACCCCTCAGAGTTTTTTCTTTTTTTATTTTTAGATTAACGTGGGTGTCCGGGCCAGCTTGTGCGCACCTTGACTCATTCAACGGGCCTTGAAGTTAATGACCATGTAAACCTCCAGTGCCCATGAGATTTGTTAGACTCGAACTGATGACCTCTGGAGAGCAAACTCAGGACCTGACCAATTAATTTACACCCTTCAGGGTTTCCTTTCTTTAATTATACTTGTCTTGTCATTTTCTTCATCTATTTTATATTTCATTTTCTAACAATTTTATTTCATACCTAATTTTATTCAACAACATATTTAATCCATACCATATTCTATTTCATGTGATATTTATTCCATACCACATTTAATTCCACCACTTAATTAATCCATGCCATTTTCCATTTCACATTATATTTATTTTACACCATATTGCTTTTCCTGCATGTTAAATTTCTACCTCGTCTCGTTTTACATTAACATACTATGCCATTTATGCTTCCCTTGTATTTATTTCATTTAGGGCACAACATATGTTATCTTTTATGCTATTTCAGCTTTCCAAACATGCATTTCTTGTTCTTTCCAACATACTCTTCGTCATTTTGGCTTACGAGTTCATTTATTTATTCATTTCTAGCTAATAACTCATTTCATCCTAACATGTTATATGCAAATCAACTCTATGTCAACTTTCCCAATTAATATATTCTCTTATAAAATCATCACAATTACTCGTAGTTCATAGTCCAATCTAAATTTGGATTCATTATCTCTTATAATACCCATGGATGGTACATTATTTTATATATAAGTTTAATCCAAACATCTATTATACCAATTATGATTGATTATATTTGTTTTTCAATCTCAAATATTCTTTATGATCATTTATGACTTAATTATATATTTTTCCATCTTAACTATTCTATATGTTTATTTATGACACATTCAAATAATTTTTCATCTCAGCCCATTGTTGCGATCAATTCAAATTTTATATATTATTATTTTTTTGTTAATTCAAACTTCACATATTAAATTTACTTCTTGTGTTCAATTTAATTTTCTCATATTATGTTCTGTTATTGCAATCTATTTAATTAGATCTCATTGTTATAGTTAATTTTAATTTCACGCATTAAATTTTATTATTGCAGTCCACTTAATTTTCACATATTAAATTCCATTGTTGTTATCAATTTAATTTTCTCATTTTACATTCCATTGATATGGTCTACTTAATTTGCAAAATATTAAATTCTGATAATAAAATCATGTTTATTTTCATATTATTTTTCTCTAGACGTATTTTTCACTTAATATTCATTTATTGCTGTGTAGGCATAACTCACACAATATTTATTTTAACAACAGCTGCCATCCAAACAACTTACTTCATTTAATTTTACAATCCTTTTCCAAATGGCTAACTTTATTTAAATTTCATAGCCCTCGTCCAAACAATTGGCTCATTTAAATTTTATAGTCCTGGTTCAAATTATTGATTTTATTTAATTTTTATAGCCCCGTCCAAATGACCAACATAAATTATTTTATCATATCCACCATTGTGGTCTATTAAACTTTACACATTGTTCTTTGATGTTGCAATCGATTACCATTTACATGTGGATATCTACTGTTATGATTAATTTAAAATTCACACAATGATTTTCTATCGTTGCGGTCAATTACAATTTACATAAAAACTATTGTCGTTTCATCAATTATAAAACATATCTATTTTACCATCATTACGATCAATCACAAATTACATAGATACAATAACAAATCACATACAATTTTAAACCAAAAAGTTTTTTTATCCCACATTGAAAAAATATAACTTTTTTTATTGGGAACATAGAGTATATATACTGATGTGTTTCAAATTCCACATTTGAAAAAAAAATTGGGTCTTGCCCGGGTCACGAGTTGACCCGCCGGGTCGACCGGGTTTGGCTGGGTTATTGCACCGGCCGGTCTTTTAACAAACCCGGACCGGTCCAGCTCCTGGGTCGACCTACCGGGCCGATTCGAGTTTAATAACTATGATGAAAGATGAGTGTGAGCTGTAAGGAACGATGGTGATTGCCTTCTAAGGATCAAAGGCACTAGCCATGCTAGCCTAGAGGCCACCATTCTCTCGTCCTTGTCTTTAAAAAAGGCATTAAAAACCAATATGAAGAGAGATGAAAAAAAAAAAAAGAAGAAGAAGGAAAAGGAGAGAAAAAACAATGAAAGAAAAAAAAAAGAAATGAAAGATAAAAATAAAGAGATAGGAGGAAAAGGAGTACAAGAAAAGTGCTATTTTAAGGGAAATAGAGGTAAAATAGAGAAAAATATAGAAAAAAAGAGAGAGAAACAATAACCAATAGAGGAAATAGAGGAGAGGTAGCAAAATAGAGTTTGAATACGTGATACACCTCAAACATTGTGTACTGGTTAACAAGTTTTTTTTTTTTTTAAGTTCTGTGTGGTAGAGTTTATTTTTTAAAGTATTTTTTGTTTATATTAAAATAATATTTTTTATTTTTTAAAATAACACATAAAAACGATGAATAAATACTAAAAAATTAATTTAAAACTAAAAAAATTAAAATCACGATTGAAATGAAATGCGGCCTAAATTTTGAACCACGTCTTCTGACTTGGCATGGTTATGTCAAGCATCGTTCTGCTTTTCATGATCACTTTAGAGGAATGTTGGAACAAGTTTTTATCCTCAGGATTTGAGCATATATATGTATGTATGGACCGTGTTTGTTCATGTCAGCGAGAGAAAATGAACCTCTTGATTTGATGTGTCTTTTAAACATATATAGTTTTCTGACAAGTTATCTCATATACCATGAATAAACCTGAAATAGAGTAGGTTAGAACTGTTAGTGTCTTAAGATTATAATCCCTTAGCAGTTTCGTGTTTGGCATAAGATCTGCCTCTGTTTTGTTTCATGCATCAACTTCTTATCTTTTGGGTTAAGTCATGATTCCTTAATAAAAGCAACAATCTTTATGGAGAGATTACTACATGGTGTGTTTATGGTGTTAACAGTTTTCCTTTGCCATGAGATTGCCGAGTTTTTGGCAGACATTTCTCTTTTATTAAACCATGTACTACCCTCATATCTAGCATAGAAGTTTTGTAATCTATAGCATCATTACTGAGTTTATTGCTTGTGGGTTTGAATGATTCATCTATGTTGAAGATTTTGACCACTCTTTTTGTACTTCTACTAAGGTATTGGCAGCTTCAAAAAAAACATGCCTTTAGAAATGTTATCTTGTAAGAAGGAGAAACATATTGGCTGCAGCATGAAGTTCCTATTAGAATAATCTTCAAGCAAGAAAGAAGGTCACGTTGCTTTCGGTTCATAAGAATGGACCTAGTTAGAGTAGGACATGTACCTATGACTTTTGTTTCCATGAAGGGAAATACTTACAAAACTTATACAGTTGGATGCCTTGAAATTATCTTTTTTGGGTTAGCTAAGCACATGCCCTTTTCAAATAGCAAGCTGGTGTCTTTCGGTCGGTTTAAGGTCATAACTTGCAACATATGTGTGCACTCCTTTTGAAGTTCTCATATGCTGGCTCTTTTCTGTGAAATATGTTTTTTTTTTTTGTTTGGGAAATCCTGTGTCACATAACAAAAACAACACAGGTTGTCTCGGTGTTAGACATGTAACCTGACTCCTCTGATTGTAGTTTATCTTGCTATGTTGTTTACAATTTGAGTTTTACAATTTATAAAAGAAACAGCGTGTATCGATATTTTGTGCATGGAAATTTAGGTTTTTTTCTTGGTTCACAAAACTCTTAAGGTGATCTAAGGTTTTTACTTTCTTTAACGTAGTTTTAATATCACTTCGTAACATCAAAAAAATAAAATTATTTTATTATAACTTCTTTTTGTGTCTCAAGCCACTTACACTAAAAAAAATATATACTTCTTTTATTTATTTCAAAGTTTTTACATGCCTTGTTATTTATCAATGTTGTTTTAGTATTTTTACATTGCTTTTGAATATTACTACGGTTTTATAATTTAATTGTAAAACCTATTAAAATTTATCCCAAATTAAAAAGCTTTGAAAAGCCATTATTCCAAAAATCTTCTTTTTCAAAATCATAGAAAAAATAATTATTTTTTATTCACAGTTGAGAATAATAGAATGTCTTAAGTTGTGCCTTAGCCAACCTTTCTATTTATATATATGTAGCAGAACATGGCAGTTACTGTAGGGATTATAACATTGAAATAATCCTACATTAATTTCCTATTTAGATATATACATGCTATACATTTTATAATATGCCCCCTCAAGCTGAGGGTGGAGGATCGACCCGAAGCTTGAATCGAAAAGCAGTAAAGGATGCAACAGGAAGCGGTTTAGTGAAGACATCTGCAAGTTGATCCCGAGAAGGGATAAAACGAATCTGAATTTCTTTCTTGGCAACGCGGTCTCGGACAAAGTGATAATCCACCTCAACATGCTTAGTACGAGCATGGAAGATAGGATTTGCTGAGAGATAGGTCGTGCCAAGGTACACCAAATGGTAGGAGCAGAAACTAAGGGAACCTGCAGATCTGTTAACAAGTATTGAAGCCAAATGACCTCAGCGGTACCGTCAGCTAAGGCTTTATACTCAGTCTCAGTAGAGGAGCGAGCAACTATGCATTGCTTGCCGGATTTTCAAGAAATCGGCGTCTGACTAAAGAAGACAAGGTAGCCACCCGTAGACTTGCGATCATCAATACTATCAGCCCAATCTGCATCTGTAAATCCATGTAGAGCAAAAGAGGAGCCTCGAGTGATATGAAAGCCATAAGATGTCGTACCTTTAAGATAGTATAGAATACATTTAACAGTGGCCCAATGAGAATCTGTAGGAGCATGCATAAACTAACAGACTCTGTTAACAATAAAATAGATATTTGGACGAGTGAAGGTAAGATATTGAAGAGCATCCACGATTTGATGAAATCGTGTGGGATCAGAGAATGAATTATCCGGCAATATAGTAATTTTCGAATGAGAGACTGGAATATCAACAGGTTTGTAGGAAGTCATACCAGCTCGAGTGAGGATGTCAAGAATATATTTATGTTGACGCAGCATTAAACCCATACCTGTAGACTGAACTTCAATACCCAGAAAGTAGTGAACGGCGCCTAGGTCACGAAGCTTGAATTCAAAGCTTAGTTACTGGATGAGGTGGTGAAGCATAGCAGAGTTACTACCCGTAAGTAGAATATCATCAACATACACCAGAAGATAAAAGATATTAGATCCATCAGACAATATAAACAGGGAGGTGTCAACCTTGGAAGCCCGGAAACCAATGAAGAGCAAAAAATCACTCAGACGAGTGTACCATATGCTCTTGATGCCTGTTTTAAACCATACAATGATTTGTGCAATCTGAACACATGAGATGGAAGAGAAGAGTCAACAAAACCTGGAGGCTGTTTCATGTAGACCTCTTCAGTAAGAACGCCATTAAGGAAGGCATTATGAATATCAAGCTGATAAATCTTCTAATTTCGTGAAACTGCAATAGAGAAAACCAATCAGACAGTGGCCTGCTTAATAACTGGACTGAAGGTTTCAGAATAATCAATGACTTCCTGTTGGGTAAAACCTCTAGCAACAAGGCGCGCTTTATAACGCTCAATACTACCATCAACACGATGTTTGATCCGATACACCCATCCACTGCCAACAACGTTCATCGAAGGATGAAAGGGAACCAAAGGCCAAGTGTGATTAGAGCGTAAAGCTGCGATCTCATCACACATAGCATTGTGCCAAATTGCATATCGGTCAGCATCAGAGAATGCAAAAGGCTCAGAAGAGGGAGAATGCAGTACCCGTGTGGAGGTAGGATTAGCGGCAACTCAAGCAACCAGATTTGTTGTCTTCTGCTGCCGCGGTCGGAGAGCCATAGGATGCCTGCTGATCTCTGGTGGCGATGCAGGGGGAAATGGTGGCAGTGAGGAGATCTGTGGCAGCTGATAAGAAGATAGATCAACCATAAGGTTTAGTTCAGCCGGAGATGATGAGGAAAAATCTATCGCAAGCATAGGACTGTTAGCAGAAGAGGGGCTGTAAGCAAAGGCCGAATCTGCAGTAACACTAGCCAAAAAGGGCGAAGTAGAGGAGGGACTAGAGAGTGCCCTAAAGCTAGGAGGGGATGCGTTCGGGTGGCTGGATGAGACCAATTGACGAGTTGAACCTGCATCATAATGGTTAGATAAACATGCATGGGATGATGGGTAGAGGAGTGGCGGAGGCTGTGGTAGGGTGGCTGTTTGAAGGGGCAGAGCTGAAGTATGGTGGCTGTTTGGGTGGTTGTTTGGAGTGGGTAATGGTGGGTGGTGGAGCAGAGTCGAGAGGGTGACAGTGGCGGGTTAGTGGGGTTGGGTTCAAGACCTTTACAATCTGTTCAGAATTATAAAATGGAAACACATGTTCATGGAAACGGACATGACAGGAAATATAAACGCGGTGAGATGCAATGTCAAAACATCAATAACCAAGGTGCGAGAAAGTGTAACCAAAGAACACACATGGAGAAGAACGAAAATCCAATTTATGATTATTAAATGGACGCAGAAAAGGAAAGCAGAGACACCCAAAAGTACGCAAAAAATGATAATCAAGAGACCGTTGAAACAAACAATCAAACGGAGATCGATGGGCAAGAATAGGAGTAGGCATGCAATTTATAAGATAAACAGATGTTTCAAAAGCATAATTCCAAAACCAAAAAGGTGCTTTACATTGCCCTAGAAGAGTAAGTCATGTTTCCACAATATGTTTATGACGACGCTCTACTATGCCATTTTGTTCATGAGTGTGAGGACAAATTAGACGATGATGGATACCAATGGTTTGAAAGAAGGTGGATGGTTTGTGGTGTTCACCGCCCTAATCAGTTTGAACAGATTTTATTTTTAATGAAAATTGATGTTCAACGAGAGTCTGAAATTGATGAAAAACAGAGTAAACATCAGACTTGGCAATGAGAGGGTAATAACATACATATTTTGTATAAGCATCAACAAAGATAACAAAATAATGATAGTCATCCGAAGAGAAGAGGGGAGTAGGACCCCATACATCACTAAAAATTAATTCAAGTAGAGCAGAAATTTTATGACCTGTAGGTCCTAAAGACAAACGCGATGATTTTCCTAAAGGACAATTTTGACATTAAAAATTAAGACGTTTGTTGTTACAAATGATCTTATTTTTCGAGACTAACAATTGAAAAATACATGAAGTAAAATGACCTAGGCGACGATGCCATAAATCAGCAGAAGTGCAGGGAGACTAATAGGCTTGAGGAACTGACATGACAAAAGACTTGGTTAGGGCATAGAGACCATCTTTACTTTGACCTGAGAGAAGGACTTCATTGGTGTTGAGATCCTTGACATAAAACACACGAGGGTGAAATTAAAAATAAACATTATTATCAAGACAAAATTTCTGAACAGAGAGCAGAGGTTTCGTGATTGCAGGAATATAAAGAACATTAGATAAGGTGAAAGAACGATGTGGTGCATATATTTTTGTATGACCGAGATGAGATATAGGAAGACTTTACCATCACCAACATGCAAATTATCATTACCAAGATACGGTTCTACAGCAGTCAAGGTGGCAAGATCTGGTGTGACGTGTTGATTGGCACTGGTATCCGGAAACCAATCAGCAGAACTGGTTGAGGAGAGATTGCACCACGCTAGATTTGCAGTAGGTTGCTGGCCATAACCCCGCTACTGGAGTTGAGGATAGTGGGGAGAGGTATGGCAAAAAATTTGGCACTGTTGGCAGCGTGGATTCTACCCCATATTGCGCTGCCAATTACCTTGTCTACTATCACCAAAGGATGAGCTGTGGAAGCTGCGGTGATCTGGTCTGGAGCCAGTAGACCGGTTGCCTCTGCTGTTGAACTGGTTGGGGCGCCAACCGCCATTGAATCGGCCCCTGCTGCGTCCAGAATTGCTAAAGGTCTAGCGTTGTGCAACAAGGGCAGACGGTGGGGTGTTGGGTGTGGGCAGTAGAGGAGCATGTATGGCAGCCGAATATTTATGAATAAATTCATGCATGAGGAGATGACTGTGAAGATCTGCATACAATAAAGGTTCGGCCTTGGTAATAAGGTTGGTGATTAAGTCTTTAAACTCTCCCCGAAGACCACGAAACACATATAAGTTGAAATCCTCAAGCAAAATCGGTCGGCCAGCAGCGACTAACTCATCAAACAAGGCCTTAGCTTTTTGCATAAATTGAGTCACTGATTCATCACCCTGTCGAAGATCCTGAAGAGAGTCATGAAGTTGCATAATACAAGAGTTTGAGGTGGAAGTGAGAGCTTGCTCAAGAGTGCGCCAGGCAGAACAAGAAGTTTGGTAGCCAATAACAAGGTGCAGAACTTCCATGGATAAGGAGGAAAGGAGAGCACTCAGAATAAGTTGGTCATGTTGTTTCCAGCAAAGAAAGAGCAGATTTACCTGAAGAGAGGTACCATCGGCAGCAAGAACATGTGGAGATGGACATGTGTTGGAGCCATCAACAAAGCCGAAAACTTGTTGACCTAGGAGATACGACATCATCTGCATACACCAATATAGGTAATTGGTGTTTGCTAATTTGAGGGAGATGACTTGATGAGTGTGAGAAAATGAGATTATAGCAGTGGCAGCAAAGACAGAAGTTACATCGGACGCAAGCTGCAAGAAGGGAGTATTGTGGGGGTTGAAGAGAGTGTGTTCACCAGCCACGGCAGGGGAGGAGAAAACATGGGGTGATGTAGCAGAGGAAGACAGAGGAGTCGCGGCAAGAGAAGAGGTATGCACCGCCGGTGCTGCAGAAGAAGAAGAAGTAATGGGTGGTTGTTCCATTGCAGAGGAAGTTATGATGAAAGTGTTTTAGTTATTTTAAGGCTCTGATACCAAGTTGAGAATAATAGAATGTCTTAGGTTGTGCCTTAGCCAACCTTCCTATTTATATATATATGTGGCAGAACACGGCAGTAACTGTAGGGATTACAACATTGGAATAATCCTACATTAATTTTCTATTCAGATATATACATGCTATTTATTCTATAATATTCACTATAGTATTTGAGGTAAATAAACTCATAACGAGCTATTTTCTTCAATATTAATAGAGAGTAGCATATATACTTTCTTGGTTTTTGAAATATGTCTTCATTTTAAAATTTGCATTCTAATATTAAGAGTATTAGTTTCCTAGAAAGTTTTGAATGTTAGTGTAATTAGATCCCACAACTAAGTATATCAACCCACAATTGTTACTGCTTAGATATTTTGGAACTAGGATATAAAATCCTCATTCAGCAAAACTTATGATTGAACCATGATACTATAGAATAAATAAGTTTGAACATGTCATTGTCCATAGACTATTATTGTATAAACAAAATGTTTAGCAACATCTCCTTTTAGAATTTGAGTTTAGATCAATGAGCTCAATATAAGCTCACTCAATTATTCATTGACATCACTTGATAAACTATTGATGGTCACATGTCATGATATGGAGTAAATAGGCATAAAATATCAATTCATCAAAAAAAAATTAGAAGTGACAAAAATAACCATGACTTTAGAACAAATAAGCATAAAATTTATCCCCGGTTTAACTCATCACAGTAGACCCATTTAGATTGACCAATGGTAAAATAAGCACAACATACCATTAGGAATAAAAAACAATTAATAATGCATCTTACCTTAGGTTTGGCAAACAAGTTCTTAAAAAACAATTTAAACCTATGTTTTTCAACTACGGATATGTTTGGCAAACACGCTCTAACATGTTTTTCACAGTATTATTTTTTGTGTTTTTTAAAATACAGTCTTAGTTTAATTTTAATTATTTTTTATTTTTGAAGGAATATTTATCAATTAATTTTATGTCTTTTATACCATTTTTACCCTTTTAAATTTAATATTTATGATTATAAACTTATATGTAAAACAATTTTCCAATATTAAATAAACTAATTTTAAAGAAATAGAAAAAACAACAAAAATCCTTCTTTCAAAAAACAAGAATAGATTTATGTTTTAAATTGCATATGATAAAATTTTATGATAATCTGCATTCATATTTTTGTAAAATAAAAAATATTTTCTTTATTTTTTAAGAAAAATCAATTAATGAATTTTACAATTAGTTAGTAAGTATTCATTAGAACTTAGTCTTAATTTCAAAAACATCAACCAATTTTTTTATTTTTAATTTCAAGATTTACATACTTACACATAAGACGTATTTCTAACATTGATAAAGATAAATTAAGTCCATAGTAAATAAAATAACCCCTTTTTTTCCCTCACTTTGTTTACTTTTAATATTTAGAAATGATGAATATATATATATATATATATATATATATAAAAGATGTATTTCTATTAATAAGGGAAACAAAAATATAAAATATAATAAAATCTATTTTGATTTTAGAATTGCATGGTTTGACCCATAAAGTCATGATTCATCTTACTGAAGTGGGTCTGTTTTAACCAATAGATAAACAATGGTTAGAAAAACATAACAGCACCTTAGCAATAATCAGATAAATGAACAATACAGGTTACTTTAAGTAAGGTATATTAAGGAAGATATTGTTTTCCCTAAACACAATCAGTCCTCTTATCCAAAGTATGTATAAAGTACTGGTTAGGGTTTCTAGTGACCAAAACACTAGGTGCTAACTCCAAACCTTTAAACCATAAATGACAAGAATTCCTTATCCTTTTCACACCTAAATCTAATTCGGAAGGATGATTGTCATTATACCATATGCATGTGATAGCATGTAGGGTATGTAAATATGAATAATAAAATATAATTCTACTACAAGCAAACAAATGATTTTCCTTTTTATCTTAATTTAATCAAAATGTATTACAGAATCATATTAACCCATATCTAACCCTAAAATAAAAGTACTCTTAGTATATGTAAAACTTGGTTTTAATCATACAAAACTCTAAAACATGTAGGGTAATCATTGTGCACACACAGATACTTATTCATTTCAACAATAAAATTATTTTATTGCCCTTGATTAAGAAAATTGGATATCGTTGATTTGGGGGTAATTTAATCTTTTCTAATGGTCTATTAGTCATTAAAAGATTGTACAGGGGTATATACATCATTTTAGTTTTTTATAATAGTAAAATGACTAATTTACCCTCTAAGTAAAAAACATAGAATTGTTGACCAAGGTGTTTATAATAATAAAATGACTAATTTACCCTTGAAGTTAAAAAAAAGTAAAACTATGTTTTTTCCCTTGGAATCAAGAAAACATTGGTCATACACCTAGTGGCGTTTTAGTCCTTTGATGAGGTTTTTTTGTTAATTCCAAATCCAATGAGCGAATTTTAGTATTTTTTGCTTGATAAAATAATATTTAATTCTAAAAGTTGTTGGAATGTGCATTCACGCACCAATAGGTGAGAGGCATCTACGCCAATTAAACAGCATGTTCGACTCCTTCTAATGGTCAAACTTGACCTTCCGTTATGTTGTTGGAACCATCATTATGTCCTCTTCTCCCTTAAAAAGCACACGTTGGTCTGTTTTTTTAGTGTTTCAATTGCAGCTCGTATTCTTTTGATTTTTATTTTTTTTCTAGGTCCTTCTATAATATTTTGTTTGTTTTTAATTTAGTCCTTGAATTATAATTTGTCATATATTATCTTTTTTCCAATCCATTTCTAATTCTTTTTCTTAGTTCTTTTGTTAAAGTTTTATTGGTTTTCAATTTCACCCTACAATCAAAATTTATGGTGTATTTTTTAAAAATTTAATCCTCGTTCTTTTGATTATTTATTTTGTTAAAGGTATTTTTCTTTTCAATTTAACTCTCCAATCAAAACAATTTTGGTGGCCGTCTCATTTATTTTTTTTATTTTCTCCCTGATTCTTTTAATTATATTTTTTAATTTTTGATTTTGTGTAATTGATTTTTTTTCTAGTTTCATCTTTCAGATTTGCTAGCGATTGAGCTTCGTGGTTTTTTCATTTATAGTGCTTCTGGTCTAATGAATCAAGTCATGGATTCATAATGTTAACGCGAGTTGACATCTTTTTTTTGGGCTCATTTACTTTTTTTATTTCATTGTTCGACATTATTTTTTTTGAAAAAAAAATTGGCTTTGTGGTTTTTCTCAATTTGTTTTCTATTAGGTGGGCCATGGGTTTCGCATGTTAATCCAGGTTGGCTCACCCCTTATTACCTGAGTTACATGTCTATCATGCTAATTTGACTTGATTTGGGCCATTTTGTTTTTCCTTTTTTAACCAGTTTCATACTTCCTAGGTTTTTTTTCTAAGTTATCATGATCTTATTTTTTATATAAAAAAAAATTATTCATTTATTATCATTGCTTATTTTTTATCATCTAATTAAAATAGAATTAACTTATTAAACTCAGTCAGGCATGTAACTCAAAGTGTTTGTTTTTTTTATTTCTTTTAAATACACGTATGAAACCTAGGCTACCGCTTCCTTTGTCAAATTGTTTTATTCTAGTTTTAATTGATATCCCTCTTCTATGCTTTTTTATTTTGCTTAGTGACACGACCAAAAGATTGATGTCTTCTCCCAAGTGCAGGAGTGTCGAAGTAATAAATAACCCGGCAAGACCGGGGTCGAACCACAGGGAGGTTAATTGTATAAATTATAGATAACAATAATACA
>Ga0307513_10008523_pt1 | contig 13098 bp, 17 predicted proteins | sample 15_EM_MG_FD_202174 | JGI IMG/M metagenome (GOLD analysis project Ga0307513, IMG submission 202174) | Populus trichocarpa ectomycorrhiza microbial communities from riparian zone in the Pacific Northwest, United States - 15_EM | ecosystem: Host-associated > Plants > Roots > Unclassified | place...
ATCTCTGATTACATGGTCCCCAAGCTGTTCATCGACGCTGAGTGAACAGGGTCGCTACAGCGACTGGGTATATGGCCGTCCGTTGATATTCAAAGTCGAGGGGTGGCAGTGAGTATACCATCCACTGAGGTTTTCAGTCATAGGCACGGCAGGAGGGAGTAACTGGATGAATGAGCGGTTTGTTGATAGGCAGGGTCGCCGGAGTGCCGGTGAATATGTCGTTAATTGAGATACCAAGACGCAGAGTAACGACTTTTGAAGGGCAAAGGGGTCATAGGAACCCGTCGGACGACTTAGGAATGATAGGAAAACTAGAAACGAACAAGAGAGGAAGAAAATTGGCTGGGGAAATGGTCATTCACATGCAGAGGGGCGCTCCTTTTCATATACTCACGGGCGTGAGAGGCTATGGTGACACAAAATAAAATAAAATAAAATAGGAGTTATAAATCATGACTTGAACAACGATCTGCCCCTGCAATCAAGGGTTGTTGCGGTGCCGACCGAGCCTGATTTGGGCCTTTGGCCCCATCAAACGCTGCACTATCAATCTGGTATGTACCAATTTATACTCTAGTTGCATGTTGGACCTGATTTATACAAAGTTATAATTTCTGAATCTCACGCTGTATTACCCTCATCTCTTGAGTCCCTACTTACATCACTGCATAGGCGATACCATCGGAGTCCTTACTTCACAGGAAACACCCCAGCCGGAGAGCTCCTGTTGGTAAGCGTAGGGAGAGAAATGACGACCCAGCAGGGAATCGAACCCCGGTCTCTGCGAATCTAGCGGCAGTGCCCTAACCACTGGGCTACTGGACCGATGATGGGTGAGGAATCATCAACTTAACAGTAAGCCCATCTCGGTCGCCAGCAGGAAAGACCCAGATATAGTGACTCTGACCGTTCGGCTTGACTAGCAGCGGTGTAAATGATGAGACATATTTGTTAAACACTACCAAATTGATTCATATATGCATTCCATTAATCTTACACTGTGCTCTATGGTCTGCCATCCGATGATAGAACCTACCGCTTTCGCTGTCAAAACTATCAGTGAGAATGGTTGACAGCGAGGAACAAGCACTCGATTGATTAGGATCCACACTGAGTGTGGATGTCAGACGGCTGAAACGGGACTTCGCCTTCAAAACTGTTGATGACCCTTCCTCGTCATGCATCGACTCTGACGGCCCCGCAGTGTACGGAAAAATATCTCCGAAAGAGAACGAGAACACATCAGTATTTTACCTGCACTCGTTTTGCAACCATCCTCGCGTTCTGAACACGAGGAAGGCCACCTTTAGGGATGCCTTGTTTGTCCGAGCTCTGTCACAAAAAAATACATAATTACTCTTCTGTATGTACAGCAGTCCATCAGCATCGAGGAGCGGCACCAAACGCGGGAGTGGAACTTTGGTGCGGCGACGCGGCGATGTCTCGTCGAGGTTTTAGCCGATGGAAGTAGGACGGTGAGGACGGTGAGGACGGTGAGGCAACCGTGACATACTGTACGAGGAACCGTCAGCAGGGGGCACGTATGCCCTGTGTTCCGATTGCGTTGGGCCGGCTGCGCGGGTGCCCCAAGCAGGACGGTGAGGCGACGATAAGTGGCACGCCACACGTTGTCAACTCGCCGCCGCCGTCAGATGTTTAGTGGGCTGGGGTGCAGGTTGAGGAGAAGTTGCATAATTGGTAGGACCGGTTAATACGAATCCATTATTGTCCTGAATCAGAAGGGGTTGCAACGCAATGCGGGATGGGTGATATGGGTGATATGGGTGACAATGTATTGTTCGTCCGGTTGGGCAAGGGATGGGAAATTAGCGGGTCGTGGGGCATACGGCACCGTTAAGGGTCGGGGACGAGATCGGTCAGCGCGGGCAGGATGGAAGGAACGGGTTGAAGACAGTGGTGCACGTGAGTGGTACACCCAGAAGGGGCTGGGCGCACCCGGGGTGCTGTGAGGCGTGGGTTAGAAAAAGCCGGATATCGGAGTTTGGGAGGGACGACCATAACAGATAATAGGCGCGCGCCTGGTCATCGTTCTCCCTTTGTCAACGCCTTGGAAGGTACATCGGGTGGCGGGAGTGTCGGGGCGCATATGGACACGGCGCCGCGACAGCCAGCAGGAGTGACCCCCCATGCGAACACCCGGCAGCATCAGGCGGCGTCTGATGGCCAACAAAATTCCCCAAAGTGGTCAATGTATTGTGCACGTGATCGGACTACTATCCCCGCGGACCGCCGGACCGGCTGTGCGCAACAGCATGGCAGAACAGAAGACGAACCGGACGCGTCCGATGGGGTGACCGCCAATAGTTGAACTCCGCGTTTTCAACTCGTAGTAGGTCTACCTCTGCACCACCGTAAATTCCCCCAATCCGAGTCCTCCAATGCAACACCTCCACACCAGGCAGTCTGCCAGGGTGCGCCCTTCCCGCTCTCAGCCGCAGCTCATCTAACTTGTTAGAATACGCGGTCTGCAGACCTCCGTTCCACAATGTGGTTCTGTCCAGCTTTCTATCCCCACATCACCGCCGACCACCCCGCCGTACTCCCTCATCGTATATTCAGCATACTTCTCAACAGTACCAATATATCCCCTCATTTTGACCGGTCAAACTGCCTCTTGGACTGTGGATCGTCCTACAGGTCAGTCCTACTTCCGTCCATGCACTCGTTGCTCATGTCATCGCGTAGACGTTACCGTCGTCCTCAGCATTGTTGACTCCAAGGGTAACTCGGTAGGAAATCCGGCAGAATACGACATTGTGAAGACGAATGGCTCCACTGCATGCCTTCCAACGACGCCTGAGGCTACCCAAACCCCTCTCTCGGCGGCGATTAACTTGCTAACGGACCCCCAACCGTGCTCTCCGATGGTCATGAACATCAAAAGTGGCCAAAAACCTTACATCGTTACCGTGGTTCCAGTCGGTTCAACGGCCGCCACCAACATAACCATGGGGCTAAATGATGACGTCCTCTCCTGGGTCAACATATTACCACCATCTATTCCATTCTATGTAGCCATCAGTGATAGGTCCGTCTAGCGCGACTTGTCATAGAGTTGCCACTGACTTGTCTACGAAACAGCAAGGGTCAATACACCAGCCCCGAAAGGTTCATAAACGCTGACAGCACCGGACAGTCCAATACCACTACTGGGGGTGCAGATATTACCTGTCCCGGCCAAGAGACCCATTCCTTCAATTCGAGTGGCCCATCCAGCAACACTACTAGTACTACTACTACCTCTGGTGGTACCTCTAGTGGTACTTCTAGTAGTACCTCTAGTAGTACCAACGGCAACGGTCAAGGCGAGAATGGTGGCACTGGTAATGGCCAAAGCAACGGACGGACAGCTGCCATTGTCGGGGGTGTGGTGGGAGTTATCCTCCTTCTTGGCCTACTCTCCATCCTTTTCCGTCGCAAACGTGGATATGGTGAAAAGCGTAGAGGAATGGGATTCTGGAGAAGGGGTGGCCACTATCGGCCCGAACCTGATGACATTCCGGAGCCAATGCTAACTAATTATTCCGGCGGACCCATGTACCAAACAGACGTCTCATCAACACCTTTCATCAATCCCTACTATGTCAATTCATCTTCACCTCCCTGGCAACCTGGAGTTGATGAGGAAAGCATGGACCCTGCAAGTCGGAAAGCTGCCAGGGTGGCGCGGGAGAGGGGTGTCCCCCCAGGATCACAATCCATGAGTCATCAGCAGCAGGTGTCCCAGGAGGTGCCAGAAAGTTCGAGTGCTGGCGGTGTCATAGAACTCCCGCCTGCGTACGCAGATGTCCCCACTCATTGACGGCTTCTCCCCTAAATCAGCCATAGAGGAGGGATGCCAGATATTTATTCCTTGTCTTTCTATTGTATGGGCTTTGTCCTATGATGTACGTGTAATCAGGAATGGACAATGTGGATTTTGGATGTAGAGTACGAGAGCCGCAGTTGGTGTCCACTTGAGTCAGGGGTTGTTCCCACCAACAATCGACATTTCTGCTCGCTTCGGCGGTTCAGCATGACCCTTCCTAAAGGATGCGTACATTGCAACAGTAAGGCATGTGAGATAAAATCTAGGGTAAACCCTCGTTCCATCATTCCATAGCGGGAGCTTGGTGTGGTCGTGAAGGATCCCACCTAGAAGGATCCCCTGTGAACTCGGTATGCGGTGTCGCGGACAAAGAGACATAAAGAAGCGTCCGGTATGAGGCGGAACAACTTTCCCCGCCTCATTCCTTCCCCGATTTGGCTCACCTCTCGAGTAGACCCTCCACTTCTCCCTGAAAGACCTCCTCTGAGGCTTCGCGACCCATTGAGCCTCCAGATATACTGAGGGGTTCGCCGGCGTCAACGACCATGTGCACACGGCAAGAAGACGATGCTGTCACCACTCGCTTGAGGACATTGCCTTCCTGAAGCAGTAACGAAGCAAATGCACTGGTTATCCAGTTGGCTGTTTCCATCCTGTTCTGCGGTCTCTAACCGTGGTCCCGATTTCGGCTGCCCACTAGTTCCCGCAGTCTATCGGTAGTCCCAACCACCACGCCAGCCTCACATCCTCCTTATATTCCACACAATTCAGCTCATATGGATAGGCAGGTGTACGAGTGCCCGGGTGTAGCCCGTACACCGGTGAATTACTGGTTCAGGCATAAAGATCAAGAGTAGCCACACAAATTCACTCGCATTCATAGCTATAGTAGTACCCAAATGTCGGACCAATTGGGTAAACCAAGAACAATCGCACCTCGTGATCGGCTACCCTCGCCGGCAAGGCGGGGGTGGGGGCTATGCACATAAAACCAAGATCCTCACTAAGACAAGCCAGGGACTTTTAGCAACCATATTCCCTCATTCCTTCATCCCGGAGCAGATTCACCTCTGCAACGCCGTATTTCGCCCAACACTTCACCCACTACTATACTTGTGACTTCGCTATCATCCAAGTGTCTAGATGGGACGCCTCCGTGTCAGACAAGCTCCCTTCGGAGTGCGTTCCCCCCATCTCAGCTGCCACCTTCGTATTTACTAAAATATGCGACTTGCAGACTACTGTTTCCGAATGTGCTTCTGTGGAGTTTTCTATTCCCATATCGCCGCCGACCACTCCGCCTTACACTCTTATGGTATATCCAGCGGACCGCACGGTACCCATAACATATCCGCTCACTTGGACTGGTCAAACTGCCCTTTGGACGGTGGACTATCCTGGGCGTTAGTCCTACTCTTTTTCCTCTACCTTTACGCATAGGAGTTGCTAATGTCGTCCCGTAGCCTCGGTCCTCACTGTCTTCATTGTTGACTCCAGGGGTAACTCAGTAGGATTTCCGGCACAGTACACGGTTCAGCGGACGAACGGCTCCGGGGAATGCTTGCCAAAGTCCAGGCCGACTGTGCAATCCCCGATTACGGCAGCGATTGACCTGCCGACAACGGACCCTTTCCCCCAAACGTGCACTCCTCTGCTTATTCACATAAATGGCGGTCAAAAGCCTTACAATGTTACCGTGATTCCAGTGGCTATAGCGCCAGCGTTTAACATAACAATGGGGCCAAACGACGACAGCCTCCGCTGGGTCAACCCATTCCCACCATCTACAAGGTTTTCTGTAGCCGTCAGTGATAGGTCCGTCGAGCGGAACTCTTAGCATAGAGTTGACACTGAACTGTCGACGAAACAGCCAGGGTGCATCTCAACGGATCCAATCATACGAAGTCGACGATACCACCAATAGTACCACTGGCGGAACAGATACAAACTGTCCCGACTCTGACACACGTTCATTCAATTCGAACGACCCAACCGGCAACAGTAGCCATAGCAGCATTACAGCTTCTACCACAATTGATATCAATCACAGCACCGGTCAAAGCGAGAACAGTAGCCATAACAGCATTACAGCTTCTACCACATTTGATAGCAATCGCAACATCGGTCAAAGCCAGAACAGTAGCAATAGCAATAACCAAAACCATGGAGTACCAACAGCTGCAATTGCCGGTGGGGTGGTGGGAGCTATCCTCCTTCTCGCCCTACTCTTCGTCCTTTTCCGTCGCAGAAACCGATATGGTGATGGGCGTAGAGTGGATTTCTTGCAAGAAGGTCAACTCCTTAACCCTCAAACCGACTACGGTCCGGGCCCAGCTCTATCTAATTACTCCGGGACCGGCGGATCCATGCACCAAATATACAACCCACCAACATTTTCTGTCCCTCCCTACTACCCTGGGAACCCCCCGTCATCGTCTGGACCAACAAGCTCTGTAATTATTAGCGAGAGCATGAATACTGCAAGTCACGGAGCATCTACAGTAGAGAAGGAGAAGGGTGGCCTCGAATCACGTCCCATGAATAGCGAGCCGCAAATCTTCCAGCATCGGGATGCTGGGACGGCCGCAGAACTCCCACCTGTGTACGGAGGCGTTCCCACTCATTAACGCCTATCCTTCCAGGTCCTCCACAGCAGAGAGATGCCAGTATTTAATTATGATGCGCTATACCTCTTGTATCCCTAGTTATGGTGCCAATCCGCCGGGCAGACTTTTGTCCAGATATGTACTGTACAGTCCGGAATGGTCAATATAGATTGTAGATATGGAGTACAGGAGGCACTGATGGGACTCGAGGATATTTTTGGGACAGTCGAGCACCTGCAGTTTTGTGTGGGTTCCAAGCCCACATTAGTTCGATTCGGCGGTTCAGTACGGCTCTTCCTATTATGCATATGCGTACACTGCAACAGTAACATGGTTGCTATCAAAGCGAATATACCCTCGATTCATGTTTCGTAGCGAATTCTCGGGAGGAACAACCCCGTAAACCTCCAAAGATCAAATACGACTCCAACATTATCAGCGGGCTATATAACCGCTTCATGGTGAGTATAATTCATTCGCACGAGGCTACAAAGACTTGACACCGCTTGCTCTCCAGACACGCCATCATTGGGGCCTCCTCCAGAGCTTCCATGACCGCCGTGATGGCTGACTGAACAAGGGAATGAGGAAATTTTCCAAGGATTTCAGTCCATTCGAGGCCAACGTCCTCTCGCGAATCGCCTTTCGACCTCCACATCTATACACCTCAAATATGCGCTCTTTTAAGATTCCTCGATCATTCTTGATACATCACCGTGGTTCAACACCATCAACGGGCTCGAGTTCTTCGCTGGGCAACCGATGTAATTGTTAATATTGCAAAGAGGAAGGGGTGGATGGGAAAGCAGCTCGAAACTGGAGGGAGGCGATATTGAGCTACCCAGGTAAAGGGTAGTGGCCTTCTCCATCTTATTCTCCTCGCTTCCCATTACATGATGCGAGGTGAACACTCTTCAACCAACCACTCTAGCTAGGACAATTATAAGGAGTGGAACTCCAAAGGGACTGGGTGGCCAATGCAGTATGGGTCCGCGATGTGCTGATTGGCGGAGGACTACCGGTTCTTATGCAACAATGGCCTGAATATCTGAGATATATCAACCATATTTGATTCAAATGGTAGTTTCTTAAATCTCCTCAACTGCTCCGAATAACACAAACAGGAGTTGGATACAGTTCGAGACAAGAAAGAATACACGGAAAGACCAAAAATGGAGAAATCAAGCTAGGAATGTAATCTATCAACTCGAGATGAAGGGGAAGCCTGACCCATGGAAATACGACTAGTTTCAAAATCACCTATCCCTTTGAAGCCAGAGGCTCTTCGTGTCCGGCAATCTTCTGCTTTTTCGCTAAACCTCTCGCTCGGGCGAGCACCTGCTTCGCCACCTTCTCCTTTCCCGTATCGATATCGTCGTACGTAACGGGCAATTCGAGTCTCTCTCGGTCCATGATCACCCAAACTTTGAACCTCCCTTTCTCCACAATCGCGTGCTTGAACACCGGCAGTTTGGCACCAGTTTTGACACAATGGGCTATTTCCTCCATTCAGATTTCATCCGCACAATCAAAAGGCAGTCCTACCTGTAAGCGCTGTGGTATATTTGCCATTACTGACGTGCTCTGGTGGCGGAGACGAGGCTCGAGGCCGCTTCTTGGACAGTTGTGCATCTCTACGCAACTCGCTCAAAATGGCACTCGGATTGGCCAGTACTTCTTCGACCTTCACAGATACTTCCTCTGTAAATGGTGTCAGAGGATTTATACCCAAAAGGGTGGGGACTTACTTGGCTGGGCATCATCGGTGGTAGACTTTCGCGGGACTTGTGCCTTCTGCTCTTGTCGTCTCGTTGGAATAGTGTGACCTGTACTGGGGCGATTACTTGTAGGTCCATTCTGACCCGCTCCGCGAGGGACCGGTGCAGTCTGAGGGGCGTTCTGCTGAGGTGGTGGCCCGGGAAAAGGTGAGGGATGCGTGTGAGGTGGCCCATGGAACTGTGGGAGTCCAGGGGGCGGCGGTGCTGCGGCTGGTCCATGGTATCCGGTTTGATTGGGGTATGGATCACGGGGTTGCGGGTAACTAGGGTGCGGTTGGGGATACGCCGCCGGTGGCATCACGTGGGGTTGTGGATAAACTAGTGGAGGCGGCATGGGCCCGGAAAGGGGGTTAGTATAGACTGGGTTTGGGGGAACAGGATTGCCATATGGATCCGGATTGGAGGGTGGAGCATAGCCATTAAATCCAGGGTGCATAAAATGGGGAGGCGGTGGAGGAGGCGGCGGCGGCATAGGCGGGAGGACATGAGGATGCACAACTGGAGCTGAAGAGTGCGGACCATACGGAACTACGCCAATGGGTGGTCCTGGTATATTCGGTGGACCCATAGGTACTGGTGGTGGTCCGTGTTCGATGTATCCGGGTGCCTCCCAAGGCTGCGGCGTTACAAGGCCAGAGAATGATGGTCGTCTGTCCGGGCCAGGGCTTATCGGCGTGAAACTTCCGTGGGGAACAAAAGCCCCATGATTGTTGTGATAACCGCCTGCCCGGTTTGGTGGCCCACCTCTCACTCCTTGCCCTCTGAAAGCACCTGCGCCCATGTTGTTGCCGAAACCACCGCGACCGGAACCAAAGCGGCCTCCTTCATGATACAAACGACGGAAAGGTGGTCGCTTCTCCGCTTCGCCCTGTTTCAGAAGCGCCAAGTCTTCGCCTCGCGCTCTGGCTTCGGCGATTTTCTTTGCAATTTTCCAGTCAAATGGCAATTCTGAATTATACCCTTCAGGTGTACTCTCGCCCTTAAAGCGAATAAATTCGATAATGCCTTCCATATGGGCTTGGAGTACGACAGCAAAGCGGGCATCGGGCTTCGTGCGGTATTGCACAGGAACAGTCCATGCGCGAGATAGGCCAGGTCTAAACTCCACCTTTAGGGTACATCCAACAGCTGCGACGAGAATCAGTGGTCATGAACAAGGCAACCGGAACCACGTACCGCCGTCCTCATGAGCGTAAGTGTAAACAGGTTGGCCTTGGAGACCAGCTCGCGTACACTCAGTGCTCAACGGACCTATAAGGGATTGTGCCTTGGCCCTCATCTCCGGAGTGATCAAATTCTCCACAGCGTCGCCGACAGATTTGATCCACACTCCGACTCCCTGAGATATAGCATGTAGCGCAACCGCCGTTTTGGCATCCGAACGCTTGCTGAAGATCGGTTCGACGAGGTATGATCGACCTTCGGATTCACGCGGGAGAGTAAATCGGAGAAGACAGCCGTGCACTGGTAAATGATATAGGTGATATCCTCCCCCCGAGGCAATTACGACGTACAAGATAGTTTTCCGTTGGACAGGTACGTCCACATCAACCCCATTTTGCTTCCTCTAGCCATTTGGACGGCGGTGTTGATCCATCCGACTGGGTTACCATCTCCGATAGGTTTGAGCCCAGGTGTTTCAGGTAATGGCTTCGGTAAGGCATTGGTAAACCCTTGGAGAGTCATGGCGTTGAGTGGGATTTGATGCCGCTTAAGGGTAATGTTGACAGCGGTAGCATCGATGTTAACTTCTTTTTCCGGTTCGGCTGTTTCCGCTATTACATCCCGATTGAGGTTCTCACTCGCGTCTCCGTCCAACTCATTGATGAAGACCATAGGTTCGGTCTGGCCATTGGCGTGCTTGATGATGTCGAGGACGCTTTGTTTGATGGCGAGGTCCGCGACAGCCGCCTTGGCTTCCGCACGAGTCGCATAGATATGATGAACGGAGTAGACCCGAACAGTATGCTGTGATATTTCTATCTTGAGAGCACATCCTTGCTTGAGAGCTTCGAGCTCTTGTTCAGTCGGAAGTGGCAGTTGTTGCCGTTTGGCCGCTTTGCCTTTGACTAGTTGGGGTCAATCACAACGAAGGAACAGGCAAAAATATCACACTGACGCTTTGGGACGATTGTAGGTTCAGCAAAATGAATATAAATAGGCTTAATGGTTCCAGCCCTCCAGTCTTGTAGGCATTTCTCAATCGCCTTGACATTCGAGTCGTCCACTTCAGTTTCTCGTACGTCCATAAAAGACGTCCCCTTTCCTTCTTCAACCTTGAACTTTGGCTGGGCATCCAACGAATCTACCACGATTCCGGCGCGCGTTTTCGCATCCGCGTCACCGTACATAATAAAGTCCATGACATTCATATCCAGTGCGACGGATGCGGCACAGGCTTTCGCCTCAGTTTTCTTGGCAAAGAGGGGCCCGGAAGTGTACGATCGCTTCAATCCACTCGGTCGCACGATAGTAAGTATGCACTCTTTGGCTGCGATTGCGAGACATAGAAGTCAGTCGAACTTCCGTGAAAGAGCCCATATATGAAGCGAAGGAATCACGATCCTTCGCAGACACGATTCAACGTCAAGTCAGGAGGGTAAAATTGCGAGCAGCATCGGAGTTCAAGGAAGGAGGAATGTCTCGCCCTATCCTTGGTCATGCACTCTCGCACGCATTTCTCTCCTGTTCAGAAGTGGCTAGCATGCTTCGGTCGGCTGTATATTGAAGCAGCACGCCAGCCCGACTCTTAAATGTGCGAATCCTCATCATGACAATCCCGGCAAGTCTCTCTGACACAGGCACCGATTAAGCAATAGCCCCTTTGGGGCATAGCTTTCGTCATGGTCACGCCGAGAGCGCGTTGAAGGCTGGCCACAACCCGCGCGAGCACCTCGCGCTCGAATTTCCAACGAACAGAAAATGGAAAACAATTCTGCTGTAGAACCTATCCTGCCGTATCACAAGCCTATCCAAGGGGAACTTACAGTTCGGTCCCAACTCCATCATAAACTCCCATTTTATGGGATCGCTATTTCCAAAGGTCCGCATGCAGGCCTCATAAATTTTCGCGACAGCTTGGAAGTTGGTTTTTACACCGCTTACACCGTCACCTCCAGGTCCCTCGATTGCAATCGCCGCGATAGGCTTGTCCGGAACGATGGTCTCTTCGGGGTGGTCTTCCGTCTCGAAGCGTTCAAGAGGAATCGCTCCGAGCTTGAAGAGCTCAAAAGTGACGGCATTGAATGTGCTCGCGATCGGTGTTTTGGAAGCGCGGCCGGAGCTGCTGCCGATGGCGACAATGCCGTGGGCGAGAGACAACGAACGCTCTCGAGAGAACAATGGTGCGCTCTCTGTAGCAGGGAACATGAGCGTCTCAGTACTCATCGCGTCACTACCAGAAAGGCAAGTTGTGGCGGGGGACAAGGGGAAAGTGTATTGTTTGTTTGTTTCACAAGGGTATTATTCACCTTATGCTGGGTAACGCAACGGGCGTGTGTGCAGAGATGTGTATGCAATATATATATAACGCGAAACCTCGTAGATGTACTGTACAATGCTTCCGCATGAAGATAAATGAATAAATCATTCTCCGCCTTCAAGCAGCTTGACAAACCCAAAAGCTGCAGTAGCTGACAAACCACCAACGAGTAGTGTAGTCATGGCACCATACAGGTAGTCAGTAAACTTGCCCGAGCAACCCACGATGTGGGTCTTGATCGCGCCAAAGAGAACCAAAATAACTCCGGTTAAAACCGATGAATAAATCAATGCAGTAGAAGCCGGTTGAATAAAGAAGTAGGGCATGAGCGGTATAAGTCCACCGAACAGATAGCCTAGGCCAATAGTGGCTGCTGAACTGTACATTCTTCCTTTTGAGACGGGCTCGATTCCTCTGCCTAAGCGGAGTAGGAATGGGGTTAAACCGACATCTTCCGACCAACGCAGGTTCGAAGAACTGTCTTCTTCATCGGGGTGGCGGCTCTGGTGTGCGAGGGGGCTAACTTCAATTTCTTCTTGTCGAAGAGCCTCCGCTACTTTCTTGGAAAGTTCTTCGGGAACACCCAATGGGCCGAGGATGTCGTCAACCTCACGTTCAATCTCTCCAGCACAAGATTGGAGGATCCTGGAGGAGGTTTGAGACCTAAAGTAAATGTACTGATCACGTTCGGCTTGTGTTGCCACTGGAAAATGTGTGTCAGAATGAGGAACCTATGCGTCAAGAGGACAAGGGCCTGTATCCTTTGCCCGACAGTCGCCTCGTTAGAGACAGCTGCAAAAGGAGCAGGGGCGAACAAATGTTGTAAGTAACCACTCACAAAATGCTCCACATCCCATAGAGATGGCACCAGCAACAAGTTCAGCCACGCCGCCGAGGACCACAACTCTGGAATTGCCGAGTCCGGCAAGACCAGCAGTAAGGGCAAACGGGACAGTCAAGCCGTCAGACAAGCCGATGACACTATGAGAGGAAGACCATCGCAAACGTTAGCAAGATGCGCCAATGCGGGACCTAAGTGCCGCGCTAAATGACTTACACATCCCGTAAAATATCAGTGTTGATTAGGTGCCGCTCCTCCTTCTTGAGATCTTTACAACAAAAACCACGACGGCCATCCTGATGTCGTCCACATTTCGCAGGGAGAGGCGTCGAGACTTCCGGTGTGGGTGAGGAAATCGCCCACACTGGGGAAGCCTTGGCTTTCCCAGGAGGCGGGGAACGCCGAGGCAACAGAAGGGACGTAGGTCGCGAGTTTGTGACGGTTACATCGGACAAAGTCGATGCAGACGCTGTGTGCGAGGAAGACATGCTTTCGGGGTGAGATCGCGGGGGGGAAGCTGTAACGATGTGTTCTTGTTTGGCTACTTCGCGTCACTTGTTTTA